>Ga0187771_10003587_pt1 | contig 10853 bp, 6 predicted proteins | sample 0116_SJ02_MP15_1_FD_133139 | JGI IMG/M metagenome (GOLD analysis project Ga0187771, IMG submission 133139) | Tropical peat soil microbial communities from peatlands in Department of Meta, Colombia - 0116_SJ02_MP15_10_MG | ecosystem: Environmental > Terrestrial > Soil > Wetlands > Peat | place... | reverse complement strand
CGGCTCGCTGATCGGCGGCCCGAGTGCCGTGACAGTGGTGCGCTGGGGCGCGATCCCCTACGAGTGGACGCACTGGGGCCAGCACTGCGCGATCGGTCTCGCCGGCTTCGGTCAGGCGGTGCTATGCACCGGACAGGCGCACGTGATCGGCTCCGCCGGCTCGCAGCCGCCGACCTGGCTCACCGCGATCAGCCAGATCTTCATCGCCAAGGACGTCCTCCAGTTGATCGTCAACGTCGCACTGCTCGCCGTGCTCGGGTCCTCGGTCGAGGATGCGATGGGGCCCGCGCGCTTCCTCGCCCTCTACCTGCTCGGCGGCCTCGCGTCGCTCGCGATCGCGATCGTCGCCGGGGCAGACTCGGTGGTGCCGCTCGTCGGCAACGCGGGCGCGCTGGCGTGCGTGATCGGCGCCTACCTCGTGCTGCGCACCAAGCAGCGGATCCTCAGCGTCGGCTTGATCCCCTGCTTCTTCGCGATCTACGCCGTCCCGGCCTGGGCGTGGGCGGGCGCGTGGGTCGCCTTTGACGCGCTGTTCGGCGCGCTCGGCACCTTCACCGGCCTCGGCGGCGGCGCCGGCGCGACCTACTACGCGCACTACTCGGGGCTCGCGCTCGGCGCGCTCGCTGCGTGGCCGCTCGCGCGCGAGCAGCGGGCGAGCGGCGCACCGCCAGCCGACGCTTAGATGCGCTCGCAGAGCTCCTCGGCGAGCGCGAGCGCCGAGGTCGCACCCGGCGAGGGCGCGTTGCGGACCCAGACGACCGCGCCCGAGCGCTCGAGCTGGAAGTCGTCCAGCAGGCTGCCGTCGCGACCGAGCGCCTGCGCGCGGATGCCGCAGCCGGCGCGCTCGAGATCGGCGCGCGAGAGCTCCGGCACGAAGGCGCTCGCGTCGATCGGGCGCAGCTCGCGCAGGACGGCGCGCCAGTGGCGCGCGAGCAGGCGCCAGGTCCCCGGCCAGGCGAGCGCCTCCATAGCGTCGCGCGGACTGAGCGCCCCCCGCGCGTAGCGCTCGCGCGCGAAGGCGAGGCGGGCGGTCGGGCCGACAAGGACGCTGCCGTCGATGCGGCGCGTCAGGTGAACGCCGAGAAACGGCAGGCGCGGGTCGGGCACGGGGTAGATCAGGCCGCGGACGAGCGTTGCGCGCTGCGCGCGAAGACGCCAGTAGTCGCCGCGGAACGGCACGATCGCGGGCTCGCGCCGCGCGCCCGAGGCGCGCGCGAGACGGTCCGACTGGAGGCCCGCGCAGACGAGCACGCGATCAGCGCCGATGCGTTCACCCGAGACGAGCTCGAGCTCACCGGCGATCCGGCGAACCGGGGCGCCGGTGCGGACCTCGCCGCCGCGTTCGCGCAGCGCGTCGGCGAGCGCCTGCGTGACCGCTGCGAAGTCCACCACGGCGCTCGTCGGCGAGTGCAGCGCGGCGACCCCGGCGGCGTGCGGCTCGACCTCGCGCAGGCCGGCGGCATCGAGCAGGCGCAGGTCGGGGACGCCGTTTGACTGCGCGCGCTCGGCGAGGCGCTCGAGGCCCTCGCGCTCGCGCTCGTCGAGCGCGACGACGAGCTTGCCGAGCGGCTCGTAGGGGATCTCACGCTCGGTGCAGAGCGCGCGCAGCAGCTCGCCGCCACGGCGGCACAGCCGCGCCTTCAGCGACCCGGGCGCGTAGTAGAGGCCGGCATGGACGACGCCGCTGTTGTGGCCGGTCTGATGGAGGGCGAGGCGGTCCTCCTTCTCGAGCAGCAGCACCTCGTGATCGCGCGCGAGCGCCCGCGCCGCGGCGACGCCGACAATCCCGCCGCCGACCACGACGACGCGCATCTAGCGCCCCACCACTATGACCTCGCGCCGACGGACCATTCGATCCCCGGCTTGCGCGAAACCAGCGTCTGCCAGACCGCGACCGCCCTGTCCGAGTCCGGGTCGACTGCGACCGACGGGGCGCTGTTCGGGCCGGGCGCGGCGAGCTCGCCCAGCGCGCCGAAGCCGAGGCCGTCGGGCTGGCGTACCACGTTCGAGCGGATCGCGTAGATCGCCTGGCGGCTGAAATCGAAACCCGTCGCCCTGCGCGGCGCGACCTCGACGAGCGCGACAACCTCGTCGTCAGGGCCCGTCGCGACCGCGCCGAGGCGGACGTCCTGACCGGGCAGTGAGACGACCGACGGCGGCTGCACGCCGCCCGTCGTCGCGCCCGCGGCATCCAGCACGAGGTCGCCCGAGCCAGACATCGCCGGCCACAGCAGCGCGACACCCTCGCTCGACAGGCGCTCCGCCGCCACCGCGCCCGCCGTCAGGCGCAGGTCCGGCGGCTCGCGCAGCAAGCTCAGCGTCCTCGCGCCGTGAAAGCGCGGCCCGAACGCCGAGTGAGCGAGCAGCACGCGCGCCGTGCCCGCGACGCCCGGCGGCGGCTCATCGCTCCACAGCACGAACGCGCGATCGTCGTCGCTCAGGACCGCGGAGACCTGCGGCGCGTAGCCGGCCGGCCCGAGCTTCTGGCGCCGCGCGACACGACCGTCGTTCGTCACGTAGCGCGCGTAGAGCTCGCCCGCCGCATCCCAGATGACGAGGCGGTCGGCGCGGAAGTCCATCGCGAGAACCAGCGCGCTCGGGCGCGCCGGGCCCGCCGCCAGCCTCAGCGGGCGCCCGAAGCGGTGCTGGAAGTGGCGCTGCGCGAGCAGCACGATCGCGTAGCCCGCCCCGCGCCGGCGCACCGTCGCGACATCGACGTCGCCGATGAAGCCGACCTGGGTCGCGACGGGCGAGCTGTCGCCGCGCAGCACGCGCAGCTTGTCGATCCCCGCACGAGCAAAGCCGTCGCCGAGCATCGCCTCGCCGTGAGCGCCCGCGACCGCCACGATCTGGCCGCGCGTCGTCCCCGCCGTCGCGAGCGGTGCGCTCAGCTCGACGTGGGCGGCGGCGCCCCGCGTGAGCGGTCCCGCAGCGGAAGGCTGATCGTTACCGCCAAGCACCGCCGCGTCGATCGTGCGACCGTCACAGCGGGCGAGCCAGACGATCGCGCCGGCGCCGCTGCGCACGTTCGGTGCGCTGTAAGGGAAGACGACGCGCGGCTCGAGCGCGGGACCGCACGCCGCCACGCTCGCCGGCGCCGTCCAGCTCAGGCCGCTCGCCGCGGGCGAGCCCTTCGAGGCGAGCACGATCGCACCCGCCACGGCGGCGCCAGCTAGCGCCAGTGCGACCGCGATGCGACGCATCTTCGTGAAGAGCGGACCTTGCGCGCCATACAGACCGCCCAAAAAAACTACGCAGGCTCGGCGGGCGATGTCGCGAGCACAGCGCCGCTCGCCGACAGGGCCTGCACCGCGACGAACGCTGCCCCGGCCGGGATGCGGAGCTTCGTCTCGAAGCCGCTGTCCCTGCTCGTCGCGCCCGGGGAGAGCGCCGTCGCGGACGGGCCCGCGAGAACGCGCCAGAAGGCGACGTCGGTGGCGCCGTTCCAGCTCGCGTACAGGGCGGAGCCGGCGACGGCGAGCGCCGGCGGCGTGGTCGGCTGGGCGCTCCAGGGGAAGCGCATCGCGCGGTAGATCTGGGTGTCGTTCGGCGAGTGGGCGAGGTAGAGCAGCTGGCCCGTCGGACCGAGCTCGACCATCTCGCCGACGTCGCCGAACTCGAGCCACCAGTTCTCGCCCGTCAGCGGCTGGATGTTGCCCTGGGTCTGGGCGAAGACGGGTGTCGGTGGGACCGCGGCGTGGGCGAGCGTCGCGGTGTGGGTCCGCTGGTTGATCTTGATCAAAAGGCCGCTCGAGGTGGGGTCCTGCGCCGGCGGGCCGTTGTTGTTGAACACGGTGAAGAGGTTCGGGCCGAGCTGGCGCGCGTCGTGCTGCCAGGAGAACGCGGCGCCCGGGCCGATCTTGAACGAGGACTGGCGGCCGCCGAGCTCCCAGACGATCTGGCCCGTGGTCGCGTTGACGTCATAGACGGTCCAGGTCATGCGCGATGAGATCAGCAGGCTGCCGTCGTACTGGAGCTGGATCGAGTTCATGTGAAACCAGTCCCAGGGCCAGATCGTCGTCGCGTGGGCGGCCGGCAGGGCGTGGGTGTCAGACCAGGGGACGTGGTCGAGCGAGTCCCACTCGTACATGACAAGGCCGGTCTTGACGTCGATCTCCTGCATCACGGCGTCGTACAGCGCGCCCGCGGCACTGCCGCCCGCGGTCGAGAGGTTGCAGTAGAGGGGCTTCCAAGCGGTGATCAGGGCAGTGCCCTGGGGAGTGAGCTGGAGCTCGTGGAGGTCCTCGGCGAGACCGTTGCCGGCATGGACCGTCGCGACCGGCTGGTAGCTCGTGTTGTAGATCTCGCCCTCGCCGATGCCGAAGCCGTGGTGGCTGATCACCCCCTGCCACCAGGTCAGGACCGGTTGGCCGAGGTAGCGCTGGACGAGGACGTTCGTTGCGAAGGTGCCGGTCGGGAGCGGGTCGAACCAGACCAGCTGGCCGTTCGGCTTCATGATCTCGGGGCCCGTCTGGCCCGGTCCCGGATAGACCGAGAAGAAGATGTCCCCGCCCGCCTGCGCCTGCGGCATGTCGACGAAGACCTTGACGTTGGGGGGCGTGACGCCGGGGGCCGAGCGAAAGTGGAGGATCGTGCCGGGCGGGCCCGTCGTGACGCCCGTCTCGGGGATCTGCGCGATCGGGTCCGGGGAGCCGACCGCGAACGTGTAGCTGAAGGGGACCGCGGCGGACGGCGCCGGCGGCGCGTAGGTGCCGGCGACCGTGACGGTCTCGCCGGAGGCGAACGGCTGGTCGGGGACGAAGCTCGCGCCGTCGTTCTGCGAGTAGGGGTCGAGCGTGCCGGTGTGGGCGCCGGTCTGGCTGCCCGTGACTGTCAGGTTCGTGATCGAGCCGGCGGGAGCGCCGAGGAAGCTGATCTGGTTCTGGGGCATCGCGTCGGCCGACCCGGGCGAGGGGCTGACGAGCAGTGGCGTGCCGGGCAGCACGGCGGAGGCGTCGAGCGTCTGCGGCACGCAGGTGGGCGAGGTCGTCTGCGCCGCCGCGCTCGCCGTGAGCGCCGCGGCCAAGCCGAGGATCGCGACCGTGAGGACGCTGGCGGCGAGCCGGTTACGCCGCGGAAGTGAACGGCGCGCGCTGCCCGTCATCGGCTGCACAAGATAGCTGCGCGTCGGATGTTGGTGCCGCGCAGGCGCGATTCCACGATCGCGCTCAGCGAGCCCGGGCGCGCGGCGCGCTCGCCGGGTCGAGGCGCGTCAGGGGACGCGTGACACGTGGGCGCCACGATCGCCAACTCGAGGCCGCCACGTCTGCACCCGGTGGTTGGTCGATCGCGGGTACGATTTGCACAGTGGCCAGTGCGGCCACTAGGTGAGCCGGGAAGACTGGTCGGCGCCGTTGGACCACGCAGTCCACCAGACCAACACCGATGCTCACCGATCCGGGGCCCAGTTGACGCGAAGGGATTCATTGTGGCCCGCTTGGGGGCGTCTCGGCGCCGAGTGGCGGCGCGAGGCGATGCGCACGAACCTTTGGATCGTGCCGATGCTCGAGGTCCTCGCGGCGATCGGCCTCTACTTCGGCACGCACGAGCTCGACAAGGCCGCGGCGCAAGGTACGCTCTCGCTCCCCTCGTGGGTGATCACGGGCGACGCGGGCAACGCGCGCGAGATCCTCACGACGCTCTCGGCCGCGGTCATCACCGTCGTCGGCATTGTCTTTTCGATCACGATCGTCACGCTGACGCTCGCCTCGACCCAGTTCGGCCCGCGGATGCTGCGCAACTTCATCCGCGACCGCGGCACGCAGTTCACGCTCGGGACGTTCGTCGCGACGTTCGTGTACTCGACGCTCGTCCTCGTCTCGGTCGGCGGCAAGTCGGGGAGCTTCGTCCCGCACCTCTCGCTCACCGTGGCGGTCGCGCTCGCCACGCTGACGACCGGGGTCTTGATCTACTTCATCCACCACATCGCGACCTCGATCCAGCTGCCCTACGTGATCGCCTCGATCGCGCGCGACCTGAACGGGGCGATCGACGCCGACTCGCGGCCCTACGAGGGACCCGAGTCCGGCCCCTCGGTGCCCGAGCTGATGATGCGCCTGGACGACAGCGGCGGCAGCGTTGCGGCGCCGAGCAGCGGCTACCTGCAGTTCATCCGCCACGAGGCGTTGATCGGGCTCGCGGTGAAGCGCGGCGCCGTCATCCGCCTGCTGCACCGGCCGGGCCACTTCGTCGTGGCAGGTCAGCCGCTCGCGCTCGTCTGGCCCCCCGGTGCGGCGCCCGCGGTGACCGCGGCGCTGCGACGCGTTCACGTGACCGGACCGAGCCGCACGCTCGCGCAGGACATCGCGTTCGCCGTTGACCAGCTGGTCGAGATCGCGATCCGTGCCCTCTCACCCGCTGTCAACGACACGTTCACGGCGATGACCTGCATCGACTGGCTCGGCGACGGCCTGTCGAAGATCACCGCGCGCTGGCGCCCGCTGCGCGTGCACCGCGACTCCTACGGGTTCGTTCGCGTGATCACAGCGCACGTGCGCTACGAGCGCCTGATCGAGCGCGCGTTCGAGAAGATCCGCCAGGCGGGCCGCGGCATGCCGGCGGTCCTGATGCGCCAGCTCGACGCGCTGACGCGCATCATGCGCGAGACGACGCAGGCCGACCAGCAGGAGTTGCTGCGCGAGCAGGCGGAGCTCATCTTGCGCTTGTGCGAAGAGACGGTGCCCGAGCTTGCCGACCGCGACGACGTGCGGCGCCGTTACGAGGCGTTCCTCGCGACCGCCGACCGCGTCGCGATCGCCTGAGCGCCGCGCGAAGCACGCGCCTCGTTGCGGTCACATCCACCACAATGTGGTTGATGCAGTCACTAACGGCGGAGGCCCAGGCACAGGCCGTCGGAGCGCTGCTGCGCGTTGAACACCTCTCCGTGCGCTACGGCAGCTTCTACGCGATCGATGACGTGGATCTCGAGATCGAGCCCGGAGGCCTGATCGCGATCGCTGGTGAGAACGGGGCCGGCAAGTCGACGCTCGTGCGCTGCATCGGCGGAGACATCAGCCCGACCTCGGGCCGGATCTTCTTCGAAGGCAAGCGGATCTCCCCGTCGCGGGTGAGCGCCGCGCGCCACCGCATCCGGATGGTCCGCCAGGAGCTCGAACACTGCGACAACCTCGACGTCACGACGAACCTCCTGCTGGGCAACGAGCCCGGGTTCAGCTCCGCCGCCAGCCGCCGTGCGAAGGCGCAGTGGTGGCTGGAGACCCTTGGCATTCGTCTCGTCCCGACGACGATCGTGGGGACGCTTTCCGGCGGCCAGCGTCAGTTGCTCGCGATCGCGCGAGCGATGGCGGCCAGTCCTAAGCTGCTCGTACTGGATGAGCCGTCGACGGCGCTCGGCCCAGCGGAGTCGGACGAGTTCGAGCAGCTCACCGCCAAGATCCGAGCCTACGGCACGACGATCGTGCTCGTCTCCAGCGATGTCGATCAGATGTTCAGGCTCGCTGACCGGATCGTCGTGCTGCGCCAGGGCAGGGTGGTGGCGCGCGTCAACCCGGCACGCGCGCGGCCCGAGGACGTCATCTCGTTCATCACCGGCCAGCAGACCGACGCCTACGCGCGACGCCAGCTCACGCGTCTGCAGAGCCTCGCGGAGCAGCTCGCGAGCACCGATCCGTCCTCGAGCCTGCCGCTGATCCTCTCCGCGCTCGGCGGGGCGCTCGGGACCTCGCAGCTGTGCATCCATCTCGTCGGCGAGGACCGCCTGCGGGCTTTGACGGACATCGGCCTGCCGCCATCGCTGCGTGAAGCCTGGGCTGAGCTCGAGCTCGGCGAGGCCGGCGGCCCGGTCGGGCTCGCCGCAGCACGGCAGGAGACGGTCGTCGCGACCGATGTGCGCTCGAGCCCGGAGTGGACCGCCTGGCGGCCGCTCGCCGCGGACGCAAACGTGTGCAGCTCGTGGTCGATGCCCGTCTTCGGCGATGACCGCGTGCTCGGCGTGATCACCGTCTTCCGCGAGGCGATCGGGTCGCCGCCGGCGCACGAGCTGCGCCTCGCCGACCTCTACGCGGGCTTCGTCGCGAGCGCGCTTCAGCGCGAGCGCCTGCTCGGGGAGGTGACCGCGCGCAACCTTCAGCTCGAGACGATCCGCGACGTGCTCGAGACGCTCGCCGGACCATCGCCTTTGACCAAGAACCTGCACTTCGCGCTGCACGCGCTGCGCCAGGGCCTCAAGGCGGACCGCGTCGCGCTGCTCACGCGCGACAGCGCCGCCGATCCGCAGGAGAGCTGGCTCGTGATGTCCACCGACGGCGTCGAGGCGGAGCCGCCGGAGCCGCTGGCCGCGGCCGCCGCCAAGCTGCGCCCGGACAATCGCCGCGACGGTCGCGCGAGAAGGGTCGCGATCGGGCGTGGAGTCGCGTGTCTTGCCGTCAGCCTGCCCGCGCTGCGTGGCGGCAACGTCCTGCTCGCCGAGTGGATCGCGCCGAGCGCCCCACCGGGCAGCGTCGCGCTGCTCGAGGACGCCGCCAACTCGCTGCGCCTCGCACGCGAGCGCCAGGAGTCCGAGCGCGCCCGCGAGGAGGCGAGCGCTCTGCGCCGCTCGCGCGAGTTCCAGCGTTCCTTCCTCTCGCGCCTGAGCCACGAGCTGCGCACGCCGCTGACCGCGATCGGCGGCTACGCCTCCAGCCTGATGGCCTCCGACGTGACCTGGGACGGCGAGTCCGAGCGGCGCTTCCTGCGCCGCATCGGCGCCGAGTCGGCACGGCTCAACCGGCTCGTCGACGACCTGCTCGACTTCTCGGCGATCGAGTCTTCGACGTTGCGCCTCCAGCGCGACTGGTGCAACGTCAAGCTCGTGATCGACGCCGCCGTCGCCTGTGTCGCGCCCGCCGACAGCAGCACGGTCACGGTCATCTGCGCCGAGGATCTGCCCGCGGTCTGGGCCGACCACGACCGCCTCGAGCAGGTCTTCGTGAACCTGATCGAGAACGCGCTGCGCCATAACCCGCCGGGCACGCGGGTTGCGATCGAGGCGCAGCTCGAAGGCGACGCAGGGATCGCGATCGCGATCACCGACGACGGCGAGGGGCTCCCGGGCGATGTCGTCAGGACGCTGTTCGAGCCCCGCCAGAGCGGCTACGGGCCAAGCGCGGGCTCGGGTCTCGGGCTTTCGATCGCCAAGGGCATCGTCGACGCGCACTCCGGGCGGCTCGAGCTCGCCAGCGGCAAGCGCGGCGCGCGCTTCGACGTCTATCTCCCGGTCGGCGGGCCGGATGCCTCGCACCGCTATGCCGAGGATCGCGAGGTCGCCGACGCCTGACCGGCTCCCGCCGACGAAGATCCTCGTGGTCGAGGATGACCCGAGCATCGTCGATCTTATTCGCTCGAACCTCGCCGTCCGCGGCTTCGAGGTGATCGTCTCGACCGATGGCCAGCGCGTCTTGACCCAGCTCGAGACCGAGCAGCCGGACCTGATCCTGCTCGACCTGATGCTCCCCGCCGCCGACGGCTTCGAGCTCTGCGGCCAGGTTCGCGAGCGCTCGAGCGTCGGCGTGATCGTCGTCTCCGCGCGCGGCGGCGACGAGGACAAGGTCGCCGCGCTCAACCTCGGCGCCGACGACTACATGACCAAGCCGTTCAGCATCGATGAGCTCCTGGCGCGCATCACGGCCACCCTGCGACGAACGCGCCACACGCCCACGGCGGAAGCGCAGGCGACGCAAATCCCGCTCGCCCCGGGTCTCGAGATCGACCTCGCAACGCGCCAGGTGCTGCGCGACGGCGAGGAGCTCCACCTCACCCCGACCGAGTTCGCGCTGCTGCGCGAGCTCGTCGCAAACCGCGGCAAGCTCGTCACGCACGAGCAACTCCTGCGTCGCGTCTGGGGCAAGGGCTACGAGACCGAGACCGAGTACGTGCGCGTCTACATCGGCCGGCTGCGCGCGAAGCTCGAGACCGAAGGCGGCCCCCAGCTGATCATCACCCAGCCCCGCGTCGGCTACCGCTTCGCGGCGGAGTGATCCGTCTCGCGCGCCGCGCGTAGCGGCGCCTGCGCTGCGCGGGCGCGCTAGCAGTTCACGCTCGCACGCGTTTGGGGACTGCAAACGAATGCCCTGCCTGCCCAATCGCGCGGGCGAGTCTTATCAAACGTAAAGAAACGCCTCGAAAGGGCCGATATCGGGCTTGTGCTGAACCAGCCGACCCTCGAGGAGCAGGCGGTCATCGCCGAGACGCTGCGTCGGCCCGTATCGGAGCTCGCAGGGCGCGAGCGCATGACCGAATTCGTAGCGAGTCTTTGCTACGTCACAGCCGCCACGATCCTCTGGCTCTTCCAACCGCCGGGCAACTTCGCGATCGGGCCGGCGCTCGTATGCCTGCTCGTCCTCGTGCTCGCCACACAGGTTCGGATCGACACTCCGTTCGGCTACACAGTGCCGATCCAGTTGGCGTTCGTGCCGCTGCTATTCGCGGTGCCACTCGCGGTCGTGGCGCCTGCTGTCGGGCTGGCGTTTTTCATCGCCGCGATCGCGGAAGTGGTCACCGGGGACAGAAGCCCCCGCCGTGTCATAACTGAGCTCGGCAACTGCTGGTTTGCGTTTGGTCCCATAGCCGTCTTCGGTATCGCCGGCGTCAGCCCGGAGGCCGCCGGCGCAGCTCTGCTAGTAGCGGCATTGGGCGCGCAGTTTGCTCTCGACTTCGGGGTATCGGCATTTCGGGTCGGCGTTCAACGGGGCGCGAGCATTCGCCAGCAACTCACGGAGACCTGGGTCTACGTAGTTGATGCCGCCCTATCAGGGATCGCGCTCCTGGTCGCAGAGGACATTCATCGCGCCCCTGTCTCGGCTCTGGCGCCCTTGCCTCTGCTGGGTCTGGTGTGGCTGTTCGCTCGCGAGCGTCGG
>Ga0187771_10003586_pt1 | contig 10853 bp, 6 predicted proteins | sample 0116_SJ02_MP15_1_FD_133139 | JGI IMG/M metagenome (GOLD analysis project Ga0187771, IMG submission 133139) | Tropical peat soil microbial communities from peatlands in Department of Meta, Colombia - 0116_SJ02_MP15_10_MG | ecosystem: Environmental > Terrestrial > Soil > Wetlands > Peat | place... | reverse complement strand
GAGAGGAGGACGTCGTATTGGGTCTTGTGGACGTCCTCGAGGCCGTAGGATTTCCACTCGTCGAGGACGTACTGGGCCAGGGCGTTGTTGCGGGGAGAGGCGGCGATGTGGGGCTCGGCCGTGAAGTGCTTGAGATAGGCGACCATCCTCTCGGCGGACAGGTTCTTATCGATGCTCCGGGTGTAGGCGTTTAGAGTCGCGGCGTCGTCGGTCGGCGAGGCCGGTTGCGGGGGCGTCTGCGCGGCGGGGCTTTGAGGCGCTCCGGGCCCGGCGGCGGGCCGGAGGACAAAGAGGACGGCGACGGCCGCGGCGAGGGCCGCAACCGGCATAATGAATCTTCGTGCGGTGCGCTTCATCGGCTCCCCCGGTTTTCCCGAATTCCGGATATTATTCTTCGCTTTTCGCGGCGGGATTGCAAGAGACCTTTGACTTCGGGCCGCCGGAAAAACATAATGAAGGGGATTTCACGACCGCACAAGATCGAGGAAGGAGGGCAGGCGATGATTCGCTCACAGAAAAGCTCGCATCAAGGGACAAGGCGACGGATTTTTTCGGCAGAGCTTGCGGCGCTGTCCGGCGCGTTCGCGGCCGCCGTGGCTCTGGCCGGAGCGCTCCTGGCCGTAGCGCCTCCTGCAGCCGGGGCTGCGGCGGGCCCGCCGCAGGCCGCGTCGGCCGGCCTGCGGTTCGCGGTCAGCTTTCCGGCCGAGCGGTCGAAGACGCCCCTCGACGGCCGGCTGCTGCTCCTCATCTCGAGCGACGGGAGCGCCGAGCCGCGCTTCCAGATCTCCGAGGGGCCGAACACGCAGGTTGTCTTCGGCGTCGACGTCGACGGGCTGGCGCCGGGCGTCGAGGCCGTGGTCGACGCGACGGCCTTCGGCTATCCGCTGCGGAGCCTGGCCGCGCTTCCGCGGGGCGATTATTATGTTCAGGCGCTCCTCCATCGCTACGAAACATTCCACCGGTCGGACGGCCATGTCGTGAAGCTCCCGATGGACCGCGGCGAGGGCCAGCACTGGGACCTGGCTCCGGGGAATCTCCTCAGCGCGCCGCGCCGGATGTTCCTCGACCCGGCCAGGGACGAAACGGTCCGGATCGCGCTCGACCGGGAGATCCCGCCCATCGCGCCGCCGAAGGACACGAAGTACGTCCGCCACGAGAGAATCCGCAGCGAGCTCCTGACGAAGTTCTGGGGCCAGCCCATGGAGATCGGCGCGTGCGTGCTTCTCCCAGAGGGCTTCGACGCGCACCCGGAGGCCCGCTATCCGCTGATGGTCTTCCACGGGCATTTCCCCGACACGGTCTCGGGCTTCCGGGAGACGCCGCCCGACCCGAACCTCAAGCCCGACTGGAGCGAGCGTTTCCACATCCCGGGCTACAACCGCATCCAGGAGCAGTACGCGTACGATTTCTATAAGGAATGGACGGGGCCGGGATTTCCCCGTGTCATCGTCATCGAGATCCAGCACGCCAACCCCTACTACGACGATTCCTACGCCGTGAACTCGGCCAACCTCGGCCCCTACGGCGACGCCATCGTCCACGAGCTCATCCCTTACATCGAGAAGAAGTACCGGGGCATCGGCCAGGGATGGGCGCGGTTCCTCTACGGGGGCTCGACGGGCGGCTGGGAGGCGCTGGCGGCGCAGGTCTTCTATCCCGACGATTTCAACGGCTGCTTCGCGGCCTGCCCCGACCCGATCGATTTCCGGGCCTACACGATCGTGAACATCTACGAGGACCGCAACGCGTACTTCCTCGACAGCCAGTGGAAGCGAACGCCGCGGCCGGGCACGCGCAATTATCTCGGCCAGGTGAGCACGACGCTCGAGGAGGCGAACCACCTGGAGCTCGCGCTGGGGACGCACGGGCGCTCGGGCGGACAGTGGGATATCTGGCAGGCGGTCTTCGGGCCCGTCGGGGCGGACGGCTACCCCGCGCCGATCTGGGACAAGGACACCGGCGAGATCGACCACAAGGTCGCCGAAGCGTGGAAGCGCTACGACCTCCGCGCCAAGCTCGAGACCGAGTGGAAGACGCTGGGGCCGAAGCTGCGGGGTAAGATCCACATCTACGTCGGCGAGATGGACAATTATTTCCTCAACGATGCGGTCTACCTGATGGAGGCCTTCCTCAAGGACACGAAGAACCCGCATTACGACGGCGAGGTGGACTACGGCGACCGGGCCGAGCATTGCTGGAACGGCGACCACACCCGGCCGAACTACGCCTCGCGCCTGCGCTACCACCAGATGTTCATCCCGCGGGCCGTGAAGCGGATGGAGCTGACGGCGCCGGCAGGCGCTGACCTCAAGAGCTGGAGGTACTGATCGGCCCGTGACGATCGAGAAGCACAGGCACCCCGTTCTTTTCTACGGCCTGTCGACGGCCGGCTGGCGTTGTCGGTCTTTGTCGTCCTCAGGAAGGTGAATTTCTTTTTCAGAAGGGGCTCTGTAGAATAAGAGAAGTCTGCCGCGCGCTCCGCGTCGGGCTTCGGAGGGCTGGGGAAGTGCTCTGGCCATGAAAAAGTCGAATAGGGCCCCGAACCGATCCCTGAAAAATGTCCGTTGTTGTATAATCGGGCGGACGCGACAGCCGAGGCGCGCCGGTTGTGTCGTTTTCGTTTGTTCATCGAGGATTTGTTGATGCTTCGCCGGGCCTTAAGTCCCGCTTTTGAGGGCCGAAATCATGGAGTTAAGCCTGAAAAGGGGCCTTTTATGATGGCTAAATTATTTAAAAAGAGCCAGTTGACATGGTCCGACCCCATTCTGATCCTGTTGATCGCGTGGGGGGCGGGGTGCGCGACGACGGCCGCGCCGCCGGCCGCGGGCCCGGTCGCGGCCCCGTCCAGCGAGTGCACTCGGGCCTTCGTCTTCGTGGACCGGGGCCGGCCGGCGGCGACGATCGAGATCCCGGAGGGCGCGGGCGAGGCCGAGCAGCGGGCGGCCGTAATCCTGCAGTCGTCGATCCGGAAGATGAGCGGGATCACGCTGCCCGTCCGGACGGCGGCCGAGCCCGGCCGCGAGAACGTCGCGGCCGTCGGCTTCCCGGCCCGGAGCCTGCCGCCCGAGATCGCGCCCCAAGTTCCTTCGCTCCGCCGCGACGGCTTCCTCATCGGCACATCCCACCGGAACCTCTACATCGCGAGCGGCGGCGGCCGGGGCGCGATCTACGGCGTCGTCCATCTTCTCGAAAAATTCTACGGCTGCCGCACGTACAGCCCGACGGTCGAGGTCTTCCCGCGCCGGGCCGACCTCGCCCTCGGCTGCACCTTCGAGATCGACAACCCGGCGAACGCCATCCGGATCGTCTACGGCGACTTCGCCCTCGACCCCGACTACCGAGACTGGATGCGGATCCAGATCCCGGACGAGTTTTACGGGAAGGGCTATTACGTCCATACCCTCGGGACGCTCGTGCCCTGGCAGACCTATTTCGCCCCGCATGCCGAGTATTTCGCCCTCGCCAGCGGCCACCGCGTCATCGACCAGCCCTGCCTGTCCCGCCCCGAGGTCCTCGACATCGCCGTCTCGAAGCTGCGGGAGGAGATGGCCGCCCAGCCGGACAAGCCGATCTGGTCGGTAAGCCAGAACGACAACGACACGTACTGTCAGTGCCCCGATTGCGCCAAGGCCGTCGAGGAGGAAGGCTCGCCCTCGGGGCCGGTCATCCGTTTCGTCAACCGCGTCGCCGCCCTCTTCCCGGACAAGACGATCTCGACGCTGGCCTACCGCTTTTCGCGCGCGGCGCCGCGCCTGACCCAGCCGGCCCCGAACGTCCAGGTCATGCTCTGCACGATCGAGCTCAACCGGAGCAAGCCCATCGACGACGACACGTCGAGCCGCTCGTTCATCCGGGATATCCTGGACTGGAGCCGGATCTCGAACAACCTCTACCTCTGGGACTACGTGGTCGATTTCGCGCACTACGTCTCGCCCTTCCCCAACCTCCACGTCCTCCAGCCCAACATTCGGTTCTTCGTCCGCCGGGGCGTCCGCCAGCACTTCCAGCAGGCCAACACGGGCGCGGGCCACGAGTTCAGCGAGCTCAAGTCCTACCTCCTGTCGCGCCTTCTCTGGAACCCGGATATCGACTTCAACGCCGCGATGAACGAGTTCCTCGACGGGTACTACGGCGCCGCGGGGCCGTTCATTCGGCGCTACATCGACGCGCTCCAGGCCGCCCTCGAGCGGTCGGGGGCGGCGCTCGGCATCTACGAGTCGCCCGTGGCCCACGCCGACGACTTCCTCTCGGCGCCCGACGTCGCGGCCTACAACGCCCTCTTCGACAAGGCCGAGGCCGCCGTGTCCGGAAACGCCGCGGTCCTCCGGCGGGTGAAGACGGCCCGCCTGCCCGTGATGTACGCGAGGCTCGAGATCGGCATGAACGACCTGTTCGGGCCGCGCGGCTTCTACGCCGAAAGGGGGGGACGGTTCATCCTCAAGCCGGAGATGTCGCGGCTTCTCGACGACTTCTGCGCCGGCTGCCTGGCCGCCGGCGTCAAGACGCTCAGCGAGGGAGGGCTCGCGCCCGGGGATTACTATGAGGCCGCGAAGCGTGCCATCCACTTCGAGGTCGAGGGCGACCTGGCTTTCCGGCGCCCGGTCGCGGCCGATCCGCCGCCCTCGCCGAAGTACTCCAAGGGAGATGTCGCGGTCCTGACCAACGGGGTTCGGGGCGGGAGCGATTACCACGTCCACTGGCTCGGCTGGGAGGGCGTCGATTTCACCCTGACGCTCGACCTCGGCAAGCCCGTCACCGCGCAGGAGATCTCGCTCGCCACGCTGTCCGATGCCGGCAGCTGGATCCTTCACCCGGACGCCATCGCCTGCGCCGTCTCCTCCGACGGCGTATCCTTCCGGGACGTCGGAACGATCGCGGTCGCGGGCGACCACCGGGGCGAGGAGTTCATCCGGCCCTTCACGTGGACGGGCCCGTTCGCCGGCCTCCGCGCCGTCCGCTTCCGGGTCCAGGGCACGAAGCGCCTGCCGGACTGGCACGTCTCGGCCGGCTCGCCCTCCTGGGTCTTCATCGACGAGATCGTTGTCCGCTGAACCGGCCGCCGCCTCCCTCCGGCCTTGAAAACTCGCCTCCTCCCGGAGTACATTAGACGAAGCTGGATCGGATCGGAATGAACGCGTCAAGCGGACTTCGACTCTCTTCGGGAGGCCGACCATGAAATGGATGAAAAAAACATTATTCGCCTCGCTCCTGCTCTTTCTCGCGGCGGCCCTGCTCGCCTCGGCCGCGGACCGCCGCGGACGCAACTGCTTCACCGTGCTCGTCGGGAAGAAGGCCAGCGCCGACGGCGCCGTCCTCGTCGCGCACAACGAGGACGACTACGGCGACATTGTCGTCAACGTCCGCAAGATCCCGCCGCGCGACTTCGGCGCGCCCCGGGAGGTCAGCCTGGAGAAGGGCGGCGTCTTCGAAACGGGCGGGACGAGCCAGGGTTTCCTCTGGATCGAAGCGGCGGAGCAGGACTTCGCCGACAGCTTCATCAACGGGAGCGGCGTCGTCGTGACCTCGGACAGCTGCCCGTCGCGGGAGACGCGGCCGGACCTGACGGACGGCGGCATCGGCTACATGCTGAGGCGGATCGTGGCCGAGCAGGCGACCTCGGCCCGGGACGCGGTGCGGCTCGCGGGGCAGCTCATCGAGAAATTCGGCTATCAGGCGTCCGGCCGGACCTACTCGGTCGCCGATAGAAACGAGGCCTGGATGATCGACGTCATCCGGGGCCGCCACTGGTTCGCCGAACGGGTCCCGGACGACGAGGTCACCGTCGTCCCCAACAACTATACCATCCGCCTCATCCGCCCCGGCGACCATGACTTTTTCATGGGCAGCCCGGATATCGTGGAATACGCCCGCAAGAGCGGCTGGTATGACGCGGCGAAGGACGGGCCGTTCGATTTCCGGAGGGCTTTCGATAAGCCGACGACCCGGGACGCCGTCTCGGACGGCAACACCCTGCGGAGCTGGAGGGGCCTCGTCCTCCTCAGCGGCCGGGGCTGGACGCTCGACCGGGATTACCCGTTTTCCTTCAAGCCGGCGAAAAAGGTCACCCCTGAGTTTCTGATGGGGCTCCTCCGGGACCACTACGAGGGGACGGAATACGACGCGACCGACGGCTACAAAACGGGAACGCCGAACAACACGAAGTTCCGGACAATCTGCACGGCCTCGACGATCAACTCTTTCGTCGCCTCCCTCAACGCCGCCCTCCCGGAGCCGATCTCGATCATGGCCTGGCTGGCCTTCGGCAAGCCGGATACGACCGCGTACCTGCCGATCTACTACGGGGTGGAGAGCCTGCCCGCGGGGATGGGGCTGGGTCCCGGGACGCTCGACGACGAGGCGTTCACGAAGCAGCACTTCGACGGCGCTGCGCTCCGGGCGCAGCGCGACAAGCTCTTTCAGACGAAGGTCCTGGCGCTCCAGCGGGCGGCCGACGCGGACTACGGCCCGATGATCGGGAAGATCCGGCGGGAGCTTCGTCCGGCCGAGAAGGGATTCGTCGAGAGCGCGAAGGGCTTCGAAGCCGGCTTCTTGGCCCTCTACGCGAAGGACAAGGGAGGGGCTCTGAAGGCGCTCGACGACTACGTCTCCGCGGCCTTCGAGAAAGTCTCCGCGCTCTACGACAAGCTCCTGGCGAAGCCGCCGCGGCCCTGAACGCGGCCTTTTCGCCCGCCTGGATCGGCCCTTATGGGGCGGCCCAAAGCTGCCAGGAGATCAAGGCCGCAGTTGATTCTGCGCCCGGATTCCTTAAAATAAGAAACGATGAGGGCCATCATTCGGGGAGCGGGTGCGAGCGCGGCAACCATCCTGGCGCTCGGCCTGCGTCTCGCCGCCGCCGGCGGGCCGCAGGAGGCCGGGCGCAGGACCGTGGACACGGCCGCGTTCCGGCCCGCGCCCGGCGACGTCGCCTACGTCGAGGGATTCCCGGCGATCGGCAAATGGATGATCGGCCCCGACCTGTCCAACGCGAGCTGGCTGGGCGCCCATTACGAGCGCAAGAGCCTGCGCGAACCGGTGAACATCGTCATCGTCGACGCCCTGGCCAAGTCGGCCGAGGACGCCGTCCGCCGCTTCCTCAAAGCCTGCGCCGCGGCCGGATATGAAAGCCGACCCGGGCACTCGGGCGGCTACTTCGGCTGGCTCGGCGGCCGCCTTTATCCCCAGATTCCATCCGGTAAGCACCACGCCATCTCGAACGAACCCTTCGAGTTCCACAACAATCACGGGCGCTTCTTCGGGCCGTGCCTGTGGGAAGGGCGCTATTACCTGACGGGCGCCCTGAGCCGCGAGAAGATGGACCCGGCGAGCCGGGCCAAGCACGATTTCGTCTCTTTCGACCAGGCCAGGGACCAGTTCGCCCGGGCCCTCGTCGAGAAGGCCGGCTTCCGGATCACGGCTTTTCAATGCCTGGACAACGCGCTCCTCGACGACCCCGGCGTGGGGACCGGCGACCATGACGGGATTGCCATCGTGCTGACGGCGACTCGATAGCCTCCAATCCAGGTCGGGCAAGGGATGGGGCGGGTCCTAAAAAGGCGGGCGACCGTGAACTCCCTCGCCGGCCGGGCCGTATTTGAGAAAGAGAGGTAGCGCATGAAGCGGGAAAAAACTCTATTCCTGATTCTGACCGTCGCCGCCGTCGCCTGCGGGCTGACGGCGGGATTCGGCGAACAGAAAGACGCCCGCGCGATCCTGGCCAAGGCCAAGGAGGCCTCGGGCGGGACGGCCTGGGACTCGGTTCGCACCGTCTACACGAAGGCAAAGATCGTGACAAGCGGCCTGACCGGAACCGCGGAGGCATGGGAGGATGTCGTCGTCGGCCGGTCGCTGACGCAGTTCGCGCTCGGGCCGATGAAGGGCGCCGAAGGATTCGACGGGAAGGTCCTCTGGACCCAGGACACCTCGGGGCAGGCCCATGCCGAGCAGGGCGGGGACGCCCGGCTCGGGGCGGCCGACGACGCCTATCGCCGCACGATGGCCTACTGGTATTCCGAGCGCCGGCCGGGCACGGTCGAATATTCGGGGGAAAAGCAGGAAGGCGGCCGGACGTTCGATGTGCTCACGATGACCCCGAAGGACGGCCGGCCCTTCCAGGTGTGGGTCGACGCCGCCACGTTCCTCTTCGACCGCGTCATCGAGAAGGCGGCCATGGGCACGGAGACGGTCTATCTCTCGGACTACCGGGAGGTCTCGGGGGTGAAGCTCCCTTTCGCCACCCGCAAGACGAACGGCGAGGCGCGCTATGACCATTTCATCACCGCAGAGAAGGTCGAGATCAACGTCCCGGTCGAAGACGCGATGTTCGTTATGCCGGTGGCCGCGCCGCCGGACTTCGCCTTTGCCGGGGGCGCGACGTCGACGACGGTTCCGTTCATGCTCACGAACGGGCACATCTACCTCGATGTCCGGCTCGACGGGCAGGGGCCGTTCCGGTTCCTGTGCGACACCGGCGGCGCGAACATCATCACCCCGGAGGTGGCGAAGTCTCTCGGGCTCGGGGCAACCGGAAGCCTGGAGGGCCGCGGCGTCGGCGAGAAGTCCGAGGACATCGGGCTGACGAAGGTCCCCAGCCTCGAGATCGGAGGTGTCACCCTCTCGGACCAGGTTTTCGCCGTCTTCCCCCTCGCGGACCTGGCCAAGGCGGAGGGCGTTGCGGCCCAGGGGCTCATCGGCTACGAGGTTTTCAAGCGCTTTGTGGTGACGCTCGACTACGAGCAGGGCCGGCTGACGCTCACGCTGCCGTCCGCGTTCTCGTACACGGGCGGAGGGACCGTCGTGCCGTTTCAGTTCAACGGGCAGATCCCGCAGATCGAGGGCGAGATCGACGGCATCCCCGGGAAATTCGACATCGACACGGGGAGCCGTTCCTCGCTGACCCTGCTCGCCCCGTTCGCCGAGAAGCACAGCCTGAAGGAGAAATACCGGGCCAAAATCGAGGCCGTGACCGGCTGGGGCGTCGGCGGCGCGGCGCGGAGCTATGTTGTCAGGGCCGGGACCCTCAAGCTCGGCGGTGTGCGCGTCCATGGGCCTGTGACCGAGATCTCGCTTCAGAAAAAGGGGGCGTTCACCGATCCCTATGTCGCCGGCAACGTCGGCGCGGGCGTCCTGGCGCGCTTCAACATCGTCTTCGACTACGGGCGCCAGCGGCTCATCTTCGAACCGAACGCGAATTTCTCACGTCCCGACCTCTACGACCGGGCCGGGATGTGGTTCAACCTGGAGAAGGGGGTCTTCCGGATCATCGACGTCGTGCCCGGAGGCCCCGCCGCGAAAGCCGGGCTGAAGAGCGGCGACACCATCCTCACGATCGACGGGCAGACGCCCGCCGAACTCCCGCTGCCCCGGGCCCGCCTGAAGCTCAAATCGGAGCGCCCCGGGACACGGGTCCGGCTGCGCGTGCGCGCGGCGGGCGGGGCCGAGCGGGAGGGCACCATCACCCTCCGCGATCTCATCTGAAGGGGGAAATTCCCCGCCGCCGGCTTAAAAGAAATGCCCAGGGCGGGACTCGAACCCGCACGGCCTTGCGGCCTCGACATTTTAAGTGTCGTGCGTATACCTATTCCGCCACCCGGGCTCTCATCCGGCGCGCTGAGAGACCGTCCTTCGCGTGAATCCCCGCGCGCGGCCCGATTATATGACAGGGAAGGAGCGGAAGACAACCCGCGTGAGCGGGCCCCTAATAAGCGGCCGCTCCGGCGCTTTCGAGAAGCCGGCCGATCTCGTCGGCCAGGTTCCGTTGCGAGCGGACATAGAGCGAGCCCGGGATGCCGGAGTTCGACAGGGTCTCCAGGACGTTCTTGAGAAGCCGGTCGCCGAGACGCGGGCGGCCGGCCCGGGCCTGGGCCAGGTGCCCGATGATCCCGTCCAGAACGGCGCTGCCCGTGTCCATGGTCAGAGACTCCTTGGGGAAGATCCAGCCGGACTTGTCTGTGAGCCGCGCGATGCGGGTCGCCGTTTCCTCCTTCAGCCGGGAGAGGGTCAGGTCGGCGGGAATGATGCAGGCGCGGCCCGCCTTGATCGAAGCGAAGAATTCCTTAAAAGTCGACCCCCGGGCGAGCGTGAGGGCGCGGCCGATGTCTCCGACGTGGCTGTCCGTCGCGGCCACGAGCCCCTTCCCCTTGGCCCGCGCCAGCTTGAGGGCCTGCTCGTTGATGCAGCCGATGCGGCCCATGTTGTATTCGAGGACGGGGAAGAGCTCGGCGATGTCGAGGACGGCGCGCAGGTTGGGGCGCTCTTCTGGCTCGTGCCAGAACGGGTGGTTGAACGTCGCGGGGAGGCCCTGATCGTCGAGATAGGCGGCCAGAAGCTCGATGTCCCGGGCCGTCCTGGCGATGCTCAGGATCTCGCGGAACTGGCCGCGGTTGAGCGTGTAGACGTTGATGTGGACGGTGTGGCCGACCTTGCGAGGGTCCAGGATCTTGACTTCGACGGCCGGGACGAGGCCATCGCGGGTCCACCCGATCTCGTCGTAGGCGGCCATGGTGTCGTGGTCGGTCAATGCGACGAACGTCAGGCCCATTCCCCGCGCCTTGCGATAGAGCGTCAGGGGGTGAACGTGCCACGTCGGGATGACGTCGTAGGAATGGAGGGTGTGAACGTGAAAATCGGCCGCCGCCCAGCCGTCGTCCATGAGGCGGCGCGCGCCTCGGCCGTCGACAATGCGGACCGCGGGGCCGCCGGCCGGTCGGGAGAAATCTTTATTATCCACGTTACAGAGTACCGCTCGGCTGTTAAGCAATGATGAAGGCGCGGTTAATTTTCGGCAAAGGACGATCGGGCCGGGCCGCGGTGACTTGGCATCTTGCCGGCGCTAGAGGCGAGGCCGGAAAAGAGAG
>Ga0187771_10003585_pt1 | contig 10856 bp, 13 predicted proteins | sample 0116_SJ02_MP15_1_FD_133139 | JGI IMG/M metagenome (GOLD analysis project Ga0187771, IMG submission 133139) | Tropical peat soil microbial communities from peatlands in Department of Meta, Colombia - 0116_SJ02_MP15_10_MG | ecosystem: Environmental > Terrestrial > Soil > Wetlands > Peat | place... | reverse complement strand
TGGCTGAAAATGCTTTTGCGCCTGATCCTCGGTGCGCCAATCCGCGCGTTCGCCGTCCCTCAGTCGATCAATTCGGCTTCTTAGCGGACGACTCTTTACTTTAATTTTAATCTTACCCGTTCTACTGCTCTCAACCCTAGAAAAGGTCCAAACGTGCAGTCCAAGAACATCCTTTCAGAACTCGAACATGCAATTTCGACGCGATCAGGGGAGACCGCCTCAATATTGCGTCAGGTGACAGACCTCTTCCTTGTCAACGCCGGACGGTATTCCGAGAACCAGTTAGGCATCTACGACGACATTTTTGCGAAGCTCGTCGAAAGGATTGAGACCAGGGCCAGGGCTGAACTTGCTCAGCGGCTTGCTCCGATTTCGGGCGCCCCTCGCAACACGATTCGTTCGCTAGCGTTGGATGACGACATCTCGGTCGCGCGGCCGATTCTGACCAAATCGACCGACTTGGATGACGACACGCTCGTGCAATGCGCCAAGACAAAGGGCCAAGATCACCTTCATGCGATTGCGACACGTGAGACGCTGAGCGAGAAAGTCTCGAACCAGGTCATTAAACGGGGCGGTACCCAAGTCCTAGATACGCTTGTAAGGAACCAGGGCGCGCGGATATCCGGTACCGGCTTCCGGCTGCTCGTCGAGAAAAGTGCCGGCAGCGATTTGTTGTCGGAGGCCATCGGCTTGCGGAAGGACATTCCGGAAGCCCAACTGCGGCAGCTCATCATGAAGGCATCGAAAACCGTCGTTCAGCGATTGAAGGCGGCCGATCCTCGGCACGCCAGCTTGATCGACGAGCTTTTCAAGACCTCCGAAACGCGGAAAACTGTCGCCAAACGGCCAGTTGCCAAGTCGGCGGCGCTCACAGAAGACGAAATTAGGGCGCTTGCCCAGGATAAGCAAATCGACGACGTCATTGGGGCGGTCGCTCAACTTTCTGGACTGTCGATCGGCGACGTCGAATCTCTTATCATGGGCCGATGGTCTGGCGCAGTCGCCTGTCTCCTAAAGGCCATCGGCTTCCATTTGTCGACACTCAATGCCATCTACTGCATGCGATTGAGCGACAGCCAGGACCCCGACGACGACTTGGTTGAGACGAAGATGGAGTTTCACAGAATTTCACAACCTACTGCCGAGCGGGTCATTCGCTTCTATAAGGTGCGACGGTTGGGCAATACGGCGCAATGACAACACGCGTCGACTTTTTTGTTACTCGTGTTGGCTCAACCTTGAAGGATACTCAAGCATTGTATCGGCGTGTGGCAAGCCGCTATGATAAGGCGGCTAACTACCTTGCATTCGTCTAACTCGCATCCATCAGTTATGGCTGCGCCTTAAAGAACCCGCGACCCGGCAAATATCAACACAAAAATGCAGCGTCGAAGTTGTTTTAGTGGACGGGCCATTGCACGGGAGGGTGCATGATGCTCAAGCTGGCGCAATAGCCAATTCGTAAAGCTATCATTCCCATTCCGATCATGAGAAAAATGACCATGGCCTCTCGCCATACGCCATTCCGGCACCGAGGGTGGCAACGGAGCAAATAAAACTCGCAGGTACGAGAAAACGCGTCCCTTCTTGCCGGCGAGCGCTCTAGCCCAGTCGACATCGTAGCGACGATCGCCAACAGCATGGTTCCTGAGCGTGACGAAAGCGTCGAGGCAGGTCGATTCTCGCACGCCTCGCCCAGCGTGAGTGCGAGGCGGGCCGGCTAGCCGTTGGTATCGACCAGGGCAAGGATCTTACGTCAGTACACCTGTGACTGACGCATCGGTTGCTTCTCCTTGCAGGCGGTATGCGTTGCGTATTGATGCACCCGCACAATCAAAGTGTCGATTTATCTATACGGACCATCATTGTGCGGTAGCCGGCTTGTTCATGATCGGACACCAGACGCCCCCAGCGAACGAAGGGGTTGTAGCCTGCTTGTCGCCCTCGGCTCAGATCCGCTTTCAGGGCGAAGCGGACGTGCATTGTAGGCAAGACCAGCTAAATCAGTCGAAAATGAACCATCTGCGACATTCGATGCGCTATGCGCAATCCGCGACGCCCCCATTCCGAAGCTGTCATGGTCCTGATCGAAGGCAAGCGGAGGAGGACATCAGCCATGACCTTGAGCCGCGCCACCGGGTTGGCCGTGTGGGCGACGACAAACAGCATTTGACCGTGAGCGTAAGGTTTAGAAATTACTAATAAAATCTAGGTAATTTGCCGAAATAAACCAATCTTTTGGCCGGACCAGAACGGGTCGCCAAGGCCTACCAGAACGGTGTCATTGCAATGGATTCCCCCGCTGTCCTTATTCGCGACCTCTATACCAAAGTCGAGCAATTTCCTGCTGAACGTCGCTCCTCAGCTCTCCGTCATCTAACGGACCTTTACCTTATCGGCGGTGAGCAACTTTCCACCGATGACATCGCGCACCTAGACGAGGTTTTTGTGCGCCTTGTCGAGACTGTCGAAGTCTCCGCACGAGCTCTGCTGGCCACCCGGCTCGGACCGGCCGCCACAGCGCCGCCCAAGGTGCTGCGTTTACTCGCTTGCGATAACGCAATCGAAGTTGCCTCGCCCGTCCTTACGCAAGCTGCTGGTCTTGACGATAATACCCTGATCGAATGCGCCAGGACGCGGGGGCAAGATCATATGCTCGCCATCTCCCGACGCAGGACGTTATCTGAGTCCGTGACTGATGTGCTGGTCGAGCATGGCGATCGCGACGTCGTGCTAAGCACCGCGATGAATGCAGGTGCAAGTTTTTCGGAAAAAGGGTTCGGCATCCTTGTCAACCGGGCCAAGGGCTACGATGAGCTTGCCAGCTACGTCGGCCGACGGCGCGATTTGCCGCCGGCCTTTTTCGAGCGGTTGCTTGAAGCGGCTTCGGAAGTGGTGCGCGCCAAGTTAAAGGCGGAACGTCCCCACGTTGCGGCTGAAATCGATCGCGCAGTTGTGGATGTGGCTGAAATTCTTCGCGGGCAAGCTGTGGCGCAATCGTATGCGCAGTCGGTTGCACAATCGCTGAACCGAACGGGAAAGTTAAACGAAGCAAAGCTAATGGAATTTGTGTCGACTGGACACACCGAATTGCTCGCAGTGGCGCTTGCGCAGATGGCAAGTTTGCCGGAAAAAGCCGTTGCGGATATGCTGGACGGTCAGCACGACGAGACATTGATTATTCTAGCGAAAGCGATCGAACTCTCCTGGGAAACGACCAAGACCATCATCGCTTCAATAGCGCACGTGCATCCACTCGGGCCAAGCGATTTCAAAAGATTAAACAGGGCATTTGATCGGCTAGAACAAGCAACCGCGCAAAAAATACTTGATTTCCGTGATACCCAGGCCCGCCGCAATTCGGCGAACTAGAACTCCCATGGAAACTTGTTGAAGCAAAAGAAATTGATCCAGCGACAATCGATGATGTTTGTTGCTGAGCAAAATGACGCTAATGGCCTTCGCAGATATTCGCGCGCAGCAAACATTCTAGTGTGCTAGGGTCTGGCTTGCCCGACCCGCCGGACCGGTGACCACATGGCTCTTTTTCCCGGAAATAGCGAAGTTTGGTTGCGCCGCGCCGACGCGCTCTCAACCAGGAAGTCGGCGGCGTGGCTGCTTGCGCTGATCGCATTCGCAGACAGTTCCATACTTCCGGTTCTCCCCGACCTGCTCTTGGTACCGATGCTGCTGTTGCGGCCTGACCGTACACTTCGGCTATCGGCTATTTGCGTCGTCGCCTCCTCCGTCGGCGCCTTAGTCGGCTATGGCATCGGGCATTTCGCTTGGGCCGCCCTGGGACAGAACTTGGTCGAGATGTACGGGCAAGCCGACAACTTTCAAAGCTATCAAAAGCTTGTCGAGGTTTGGGGTCTGTGGATCATTATCGCGAAAAGCTTCACACCCATACCATTCAAATTCATTGCCATTGCAGCTGGCGTCGCGTCGATGAATTTTTTGACCTTCACAATCGCAGCGATTATCGGGCGCACGCTGCATTTTGCCATTGTAGCGGTTCTCGTCGCGTTCTACGGTCGGCAATTCTTGCAGTTGATCGAGAAATATGAACGTTGGTTAGTTGGACTTGGAATTATTGGTGTGATTGGCCTCGGTATCGCCTACGCCATGCGCTAGTACGAATCCTTGGAAGATCAGGCTACCGAGCCCTAGATCGCTACATCACCAAGCCCCACGTATTTGTTTACGACGTAATTTCCGGAACTCGCCCTCAGATAATATACTGATCGCGCTAACACGCGTCTGCTTCTGGCTCGTCGCTACAGTTCAGGCTCCGACGACCACTGGTCGCTTCTGGAGTGAAACGGACACGCCAGGACTTAGGGTCTAGTTCGCCTCTGTAGCGATTGACGCGGAGCCGGTATCCAATCAGGGAGTTAGTTGACGAAGATCAATGATAGAGGTCCCACAAGGTCGATCATGCAAACATAACATTGCATGCGCTAAAAGCTCGGGGTGACAGATGTACCACATGGCCAAAAATATATGGCTCATCCTCATCGCCGTTGTGCTGATGGCATACGCAAATGTCACGCTCAAACTTCGCATTGCAGCGTTAGGCGGAGAAAGCTCAAAATCATTGTCGGCTTATATCGTATCGATGATGCTTGATCCGTGGGCATGGTCGGCGCTCATTGCCGCCGTCGTTACCGGATTGCTTTATGTGATCACGCTGCGGCAACTAGAACTAAGCGTGTTGGAGCCCTTGTTTGCTCTCGTTTTTATCTTAGTGCCCTTGGCTGCCGTTTTTATTTTAGGGGAGCACCTGCCACCTCTTAGAATTGTCGGACTTGCTCTCATTTTTGTCGGAGTAATTCTGGTCGGACAGACCGCATAATTGCGATATCTGGTGCAGCGCCGCACGACTTCAGTCCCAAACAGGGCATGGCGGAGGTTGAAGGGAACCCTCCGGTTATAGAGGAAGCCGCTCGTAATGCGTGCGGTGGACGGCGCCCACTCTGCGGCATCGAAGTGCCATAGGGTGGTTGCGTTAAGCGAACCAGTAACGACGGGAGCCGTCCATGGGCGAGGTTAGCACGATTGGTCTCGATATTGCGAAGTCGGTATTCCCGGTTCACGGCGTGGATGGTGATGGGGCGGTCGTTTCCATCGTAATAATTTCCGCAGACGCCCCCTCCATTCTAGGCATCGCCTCAATCTGTCATAATGTTCCGGCTCAACTGTGAGCGCGGGCGTAAGAACTGCTGAAATTTCCGCCTGCTTCACAGCGAATTCCGTTTGTCATCAACGACTTGCAATGATTGAAGCGATATTAAGCAGGCTGGAGCAGCGGCTGGGTGGGCGCTTTTACGCGAGACAGCGTCTTGGCATCGAGACCGACCACGAAGCGCAGATTTTCGGCCAGGGGCTCACTTTCTTCCACATCGAGAACTGGTATTCCGTCCATTCCGTCATCCGTGGCCTGCTCAAGCTGAGCGGGCTTTATTGGCGCGGGCGGGCCAATGCCGCGCGCGTGCAGGTCCGCATCAACGATGTCCATCTCAAGAGACTGCCGCCCGCGTTCCACGGTTTCACGCTACTGCACATCAGCGATTTGCATGCTGACATGAACGAGGGCGCAATGCAGCGGCTCGAAGAGATCCTTCCCGGCTTGAGTTACGATCTGTGCGTTCTGACCGGCGACTACCGCGGCGCGACGTTCGGGCCGTTCGAGGCGGCGACGGCGCGCATGCGGCCGGTGCTCGCGCGCATCAAGCAACCCGTCTACGGCGTGCTCGGTAATCACGATACCATCCGCATGGTCCCCGACCTCGAGGACATGGGAATTCGCATGCTGCTCAACGAATGCGAACTGGTCACGCGGGCGAGCGCGAGCATCTATTTGGCCGGAATCGACGACGCCCACTATTTCCGGGTCGACAACATCGAAAAAGCCGCATCCGCCATTCCGCACGGAGCCTTTTCGATCCTGCTGTCGCATACGCCCGAAATCTATCGGCAGGCAGCCCATGCGGGGTTCGATCTCTTGCTCGGCGGCCATACCCACGGCGGACAGGTTTGTCTGCCGGGCTCCATTCCGCTCACGCTCGAGTCCAATCTGCCCCGCCACTTGGGCGCGGGCGCTTGGAAGTATCATGCGATGGCGGGATACACGTCGGTGGGCGTCGGCTCCTCGATCGTGGCGGTGCGCATCAACTGCCTGCCGGAAATCACGTTGCACCGCCTTTGGTGCGAAGGCCTTCCTCAATAAGGCCGGTCGCGCAACCGTAGATGAAAGAAAATGCGGGAGAGTAGAACCTCCCCGACAAAAAACAGGACGCAGCCGACAACAATATCGGTCGCCGACAAGGACAGTACCGAGCGGCAAGCCAACAGCGGAAAGAGTGATTCCGGAATTTGATCGAGGCCGGTGGCCTTGCTGCTGGGCGAGAGGCCGAGCCGGCGTTTCGCAAAGCTGGACAGCAAGTCTCCTGCCATCGCCGCGGTAGCCACCAACAGTCCAATCCTCATTGGGAGGCCAAGGAGCCATGCGCCCAGCGCGGTTGTCACGAGCGAGACCACCACGCCGCGAACAGTCTTGGACGCCCCCAACAGCGGCCGCCCGTCGAGGAACCGGACATTGCAATCGATCGGCCAGGCATAGGCCTTGCCCCAGATCAGCTTCGCGACGAGCGGCGAACTGTTCGCCAAGGCAATCAGGGCCATTGCCTGCACTAGAGCCAAGATGTGCATGAACTGAGTTTACCGACAAATCGTGCGTGGTCGAGAATCCAACAACTGCGATATCCGGCCCGATTTTCAATAAGAATTTCTGTCCTTGATGCAATCCCTTGTGGTGACCCTTAGCGACATTTGCGTCGCCGCACGACTTCAGTCGCAAACGGGACATAGCGGAAGGCGAAGGCTGAAGCAAAAGCCAGAAAGGATGCCTTTGCCGACGTCATGATCAATTGCGTTTGGGCGGCCTAGGAATGTTCCTCGCACTGCTCATAGTCAAAGAAGGCATTGATCCCCAGCTTGCACCTTCCTTGATCCCATCTGGATAGGAGGAAGCGGCATTTATCTCGGTCGCACTATTGCTACTAACCACAACATGGCGTCAGGCCACGGCCGGCATGGCAAATTGCCTCGCTAATTCGCACGCAATTGATTATGCTGACAGAGTTCGACTCCAACTAGGACCTGCATCTGAGGGGGACAGCATGTCGTTAGTGGACGCCCTGGGCTACGCCGCATCCGCGGCCGTTCTTGCGACCTTCTTGATGAGCACGATGATTCCGCTGCGAATACTCGCGCTTTGCAGCAATGTACTCTTTATGGCGTACGGATATGTTGATCATCTCTATCCAGTGCTTGTGCTGCATGCGATTTTATTTCCCGTGAATGCACTGCGCCTCATACAATTCCAGCGTTTGGTGCGCGATATACGCGACGCACACCAAGAAGACTTATCGATTCAGAGTTTGTTGCCGTATATGAGCCGAAAAACGCTGGGCGCTGGCGAGACCTTGGTACACAAGGGCGAAAGGGCCGATCGCATGTACTATCTGAGGGAGGGCGAACTGGAGATTGTTGAGCTGAACAAGATCCTAAAACCTGGGGCGGTAGTGGGCGAGATAGGCGTATTTGCGCCCAAACAAACGCGCACGGCGACCGTCAGATGCCGTACCGACTGTAGCCTTTTCGAGCTGACCGAGCACAAGGCCAAGGAGCTTTATTTTCAAGACCGTTCATTCGGCTTTGCCGTGCTACAGCTCATCATCGCGCGTCTCGTCGAAAACAACGAGCGACTGGCGCAAGCCGCGTCCCCCGCCGCTTGATCTATACAACTACAGGAGTTCTTGGAGGCACCGCCGCGAGGCTGTCTCTTATTTGTGCCAATTATGCTGCAATGCGCCAGTCCAGTTATGGGCCATCATGACACGTTGCTTCGCCGCACGACTCCGGTCGCAAACAGAGTATAGCCGAAGTCGACGGACAGCCGCCTATTGCCGAGGCCGACGGTCTTGACCCACAGCAAAATCCGCTCATCGTCCTCGCAGGCTTGGCATGCGCCGTCGTCCGTCGCGTGCATTCGAACGCGACAAGGTGCTATAAGTCTGACGAGTGTTCCTCGGGGAGCATGCATGCAAAAACGCTATTCAGTCATTGGTAAGCTTGTTGCGTCGCTGCTCTTTGTTGCGCCCTTGGGCGCAATTGCGCCGTCTCCAAGTGCGGCCGCATCAGAGCTGCCAAAGCCTGAACCTGTAGAGAAGTTCCTTGGCAAGATGGCCATTGGCGCCAACTACACGGTTGAACCTACCGTGCGTAGCGACGGCGTGATGCGCATTTTCGAGGTTAGGACGTCCTACGGCGAATTTACGTTCAATGGTGTTGAGTTTACCAAATTGCGCCTACACGAACTCAACGCTGTCGCCACGCTCGAAAAAATGTCGCAGTCCGATGCCTTCGTCAAAACATTTGGACGTGCCGCGTTGGGACCGATAAAATTTGGCGCCGACCTCATCACTCACCCGGCCGATACCGTCGAGCGCTCGTTCAACGGCATCTCTAATATGTTTGACCGCGTCGGCGCGGGACTTGCAAACAATCGCGCCGATCGCGACCCGTTGCTGGAAAACTTGCTTGGAGTTAGCGACACGCAACGGGAACTGGCAGTGGAGTTGGACGTCGATCCTTACACAGACTTTCCCCCGCTGGCGCAGCGGCTAAAGGAAATGGCGGGTGCAATGGCCGGCGGCGGATTGCCGGTGAGAGCCGGGCTAGCGTTTGTTCCTGGTGGGGTCGGAATCGCGGTTTCGTCGGTTGCGACCGTTGATAGCGTCAAAGACTCGCTGCGTGCAAAGACTGCAGCTCAAGTCATTGCCGAGGCCCGCTCGATTTTGTTGTCGCTCGATGTGCCGCCGGAAACAACGGAGCGCTTTGTTGAAAACCGGAATTTTACCCCCGCCGACCTGCTGATCATGGCGCGCGCGCTTAAACAACTTAATGCGGAGAACACGGCTGCCTTCATCGACTACGCTGCCGATGCCAATTCTCGCAACGCGGCGTTCTACCAGCGCCGCCGCGCCCAAATATTGGCGGAGGACAGTAGCGACCTAGGCGGCTTGGTTTCTTTTGTCACTGTTGGAGGTCAGGCGATTAACGTCACTCGCAGCGGTAGCACCGTCGCGGCCTTTATGTTTGACGACATCGCGTGGACGCAAGTCCAGGAACGTACTTTCAGGGCGGCCACCGCGGAGTTACGCAACAGAAATCTCGCCATTTCGCCAGTGCTGGCCACGACGGGTGCTGTTACGCGGATGGCGGCCGCTGAGATGCGCAAGCTTGGTTGGAAGATTGTCAAGCTAAAGGCACAAAATTGATGAGAACCAAGTAGTATGGTCCAGTTCGACCGTTTACGTTTGCACGTCTCCGATTGATCCTTCCCGTCATTTCGCGACAGCGCAATAATTTGGGCGCTTCATGCTAGGGTTTTACGGCCTTGATCGCCTCTGTAGCGATTGAACCATTTCGACCCTCTTTGAGGCCATTGGCCTGTTTTGAAATTGTGAGCGCCCGATTGTCTCAGCGCTACTAAGTGGTCTTGGCCGCATCGTCGTACATCGCCTCATACGGGCAGACACATACCGTTGCGGGCGGCAATCGGCATTGGCAGGATCGCCTGTCTTAACCCTCAAACACCGTGCCCACGGCTTATTCTAGTCGGCCTTGATGTTGTTTTCTTTCACGACCGGCCCCCACAGCGCCATCTGATCAGAAAGAAATTTTGCTTCGTCTTCCGGGCTGCCCATGCGCAGTGTGACTTGAAGATTTTCAGTGAGCATTTTGCTGACCGCCGGCTGGCGCAGCGTTTCACCAAGCGCTGCTGCAAAGCGTTCCACAATCGGCTTCGGCGTATGGGCCGGGGCGAACACGCCCCACCATGCGTAGGATTCGAAGCCGGGAAAACCGCTCTCGATCGCCGTCGGCGCGTCCGGCAACGACGGAACCCGAGTCCTGCCGGTTTGCATCAATGGCCGAATGCTGTGCGCCTTGATCTGCGGCATACACAATGCGGCGCTGCCGATGATCAAATCGACATGGCCGGCGAGGGCATCGTTCATCGCCGGGCCGCCGCCTTTGTACGGCACGTGCACGAGTTTGCAGCCGGCGCGTTTGGCAAGCAGCGTCATGGTCAGATGACCGCCACTGCCGGTGCCGACCGAGGCATAAGTGATGGTGTCCGGCTTTTCCTTGGCCGCGGCGATCACGTCCCCAAGCGACTTGAACGGCCGCGACGGGTGCGTGGCCAGCACGTTCGGGGCGGTTCCGATCAACATCACTGGATCGAGATCCTTGGCGGTGTCGAAAGGCAGATCGAACAGAAACGGGTTGACAGCATGGGTGTCGAACACGAACAGCCAAGTGTTGCCGTCGGGCGCCGATTTCACCACCTGGGCGGTGCCGACGCTGCCGGATGCGCCCGGCTTGTTTTCGACGATCAACGTTGCGCCTAGCCTCTGCTGCAGGCCGGGTTGGACCATGCGCGCAATCGGGTCGGTCGTGCCGCCCGGTGGAAACGGCACGATGATCTTGATGACGCCTGACGGCCAGTTCTGCGCCTGTGCTTCGAAAGACCCGAGCAAGGGCGTCGTTATGGCGCCGAGCACGAGCGTACGTCGCGTAAGTTTCATGGTTTCCATCCCCTATAGTTATTTATCGTTGCCGGAAGGATACAATTATTCCGGGTGCTGCGCGACCCGCGTGACGCGCCGATCGAACGCCAACCATGATCTAGAATTCCCCGGATGAATCGCGATTTTGAGCTGCCCGCACGTTGGTGCCGTGAGCGTTGCCGCCATTTGCGACACCCATGAGTCCGTTTATGGCCG
>Ga0187771_10003584_pt1 | contig 10858 bp, 9 predicted proteins | sample 0116_SJ02_MP15_1_FD_133139 | JGI IMG/M metagenome (GOLD analysis project Ga0187771, IMG submission 133139) | Tropical peat soil microbial communities from peatlands in Department of Meta, Colombia - 0116_SJ02_MP15_10_MG | ecosystem: Environmental > Terrestrial > Soil > Wetlands > Peat | place... | reverse complement strand
CTTGCTACAGTTCATCTGACAAGCTCAACGCCCACCAGCGGCTCCAACTGCGCAAGCGCCTTATGAAACTCGACCATTGATTCGTAATACTTGAGCTGGTATTCGAGAAGTGACATCGAGGCATCGATGAGTTGAAGGAAATCGATTTTCCCGACCTGGTAATTGGCAATTGCCGAGTTTAGAGCGAGGTTGGATTGAGGCACTATTGCAGAGCCGTAGAGATTTGCGAGCTTTTCAGAGGTTGTCGCCCAAGTATAGGCTTCCTTCACCTGGTAGAGGACCGTCGAGGATGTGTTGTCGCGCATATTTCTGGCGCTTAAAAGATTAAGCGTGGCCGCTTCCAGCTCCGGACGCTGCTTTGTCCAGAAATAAAGGGGCACTTTTGCGCTCATCATCAGGCCGTACATAGTAGGGTTCTGATCTCTTTCAACGACGGAAAATCCGAGGGCAAAATCGGGATAAAATTCCTTGCCGGCAAGCGCCACTTCCTGTTGTCTTCGGTTCACCTCGCTCTGCGAAACCTTTAGGGCCGGAGAATTGCTCCGGGCAAGCTGAGTGAGTTCTTCGAGCGAATAGGCAAGCTCGGCTTTTTTAAGATCGGCCGGTGTGCCCACAGGGGTATCGGGGGGCCTGTAGAGAAGAGTGTTGATTTTTGCTTCGGCAACGCGTTTTTTTTGTCCCTGCACCAACAGCCTGTCGAGGGCCTTGGATTCTTCCACCTGGGCCTTGAGCACATCCTGCTGCGATGTCTGGCCGACTTTGTATCTGGCTTCGGCGATATTTTCGAAATTCTGAAGCAGTTCCCTGTTCTTCAACAAAATATCAATCGACTTATGGATCAGATACAACTCAAAGAATGCCTGCTTTAGCTCCGATATGACTCTTTGCTGCACAAGCTCGTGGTTCCACTGCCCGGATTCGGCCTCGACCAAGGCTATGCTTTCCTTGAGGCCGCGTTTTCCGGGGAATGGGATTTCCTGCTCGATGCCGTAGAGCCGCCCCGAAGATGGATCCCCCTTCATGAGTGTCGGAGCAATCAGGTGTCCCATGGTTTCAAACTTAAGGGTCGGATCGGGAAGGGCGCCGGCAGCGGGAATCATTGCCCTGGACGCAGCAGCGGCCTGTGAGGACGACTTGATTTCCGGGTTATTTTCGGCCGCCGCTTTGAGCAGTTCTTCCAACGTAATTTCTTTTTCTGCCGGGGCGCCATGTTCTCCGGCTGCCTGAGGAAAAACCTCCATAGCAGTCAGCATGCAAATTAACCAAAGGAGAAACAACCGAATGAGTTTTTGGGGCGGCACTGGTTTCCTCCGGCGGTTTGGGGGTATAAGGTGTTTGCGGCCATCTGAGCATTATCCGAATTTCCGAGGGGATAGCGCCCGGCCGATTGGTTGGAACCGACCGGGTTCATTGTGCCTTAAAAAGTCTGCCGACACAAGAGACGCCTAAGAGAAAAATCACGTCCATCAAAGCAATGGAGCAGACGTTGTCATGCGCGTCATCGTTGCTTGACACCGTAATGTTCCACACGCCATGCAACCGTTTGTTCTGCCGTTTTGACTCTGGCGGCAGGCGTATCGAATAATTATAATTGGCTCAGTTTAATGGAGGCACAGTGATTCCAACTACCCTGCGAACAGGCATACGCTCTGCGCGGATGCTGAGAATAGGCAGGCGGAATGAACGCTGCGTCCACACACTCCGGGTTCGAAACCCTGCGTGAAAGGGCTGAAAACCTTCTCAAGACTCGGAACGGAAGGCCAACCGAATCTTCAGACCTTGACATTCTTTCCCTCATCCATGAACTGGAAGTCCATCAGATCGAGCTCCAGATACAAAATGAAGAGCTTCGGCAGACACAAAGCGAATTGGAGGAGTCTCGAAAGGGCTGCCGTGAGCTCTACGATCTGGCGCCCGTTGGATATTTGACCCTCGATACAAGTAGGACCATCGCCGGTGCAAACTTCTGCGCTTCAAATGCGCTGGGTATTTCGAGGAAGAACCTCATAGGGCGAGGGTTTTCTGATTTTATACACCCTGAGGACAGGGCAGCCTATTTCGCGCTGGTTGAAGAGGCGGCCGATCGGCAGGAAGTCAGACACGCCGGCGAAATCCGGTTGATCGGGACCGGGAAAGAGCCTTTTTGGGCTCGTGTGGAAGCGGCGGCGGCAAGAGACGAAGGCGGTGAGTTAAACGGATGGCGTATCGTTTTCATGGAGATCACCGAGCGCAAACAGATGGAGGAAGAATTAAGGAGAACCAGGGACGAGCTGGAGGTAAGGGTGAGGGAACGAACGGCCGAGGTGGTTAAAGCTAATGAGGCTTTGGAGGCTGAAATTGAAGAACGCAGGCGGGCGGAGATGGAACTGGAAGAGCTTCAAACCCAGCTTCGGCGCGTTCAGAAATTGGAAGCCGTTGGCACACTCGCGGGCGGCGTCGCCCATGATTTCAACAATATCCTGGCAATCATCGTGGGCTATACGGAGATGGCGCTGCGGGATACACCCCAAAGCGCGGTGTCGCACCAAAGACTGAAGCGAGTGCTCACTGCCGCTAATCGAGCAAAGGACCTGATCAAGCAAATCCTTGCCTTCAGCCGCGAGGGAGGGGAGGCACGGAGTGCCATCGAGATCGCTCCGGTCATCGAGGAGGCATTGAAGTTGCTTAGAGCGACCCTGCCCTCCACCGTCCAATTGCGCCTTCATGTACTCGCCCCTTCCGCAACGGTTATAGGCAACCCGACTCAACTAAACCAGGTTGTCGTGAACCTCTGCACGAATGCCGCCCATGCGATGCGCGAAAGAGGAGGGATATTGGAAGTGGTCCTTGAAGAAGCCGAATTGGACGCCACCTGTGCAGTTGCCTATGAAGACTTACAACCGGGCGCCTATGTGAAGCTGACCGTGAAGGATACCGGCCATGGGATGGACGCAGCCACCCTGGAGCGAGTCTTCGATCCATATTTTACCACAAAAGAAGCCGGCGAGGGGAGCGGGCTTGGACTTGCCGTGGTCCGCGGAATTGTCAAACGCCATGAAGGGGCCATATGCGTCCAGAGTGAGCCGGAAAAAGGGACGGTCTTTGAGATTCTCTTCCCGCTGATCCGAAGCAGTAAGCATCAAATAAAAAACGGCGTGCAGCCTTTTGCAGGGGGCACTGAGCACATTCTTTTTGTGGATGATGAGGAGCCGCTGGCTGCGCTGGGGGAGCTAATGCTCACTCACCTCGGCTACCGGGTCACAACGAGTACGAACAGCCTTGAAGCAATCGAATTGTTTCGATCGCAACCGGACGCTTTCGATCTTGTGATTACCGATTACACAATGCCTCACATGAACGGGGCGGACTTGGCGGGAAAGATACTCCAGGTCCGGCGCAACATCCCCATTATACTCTGCACGGGCTACAGCGAGATGATCAGCGAAGAAACGGCGAAAAAGCTGGGCATCAGCGCATTCATCATAAAGCCTGTCGACCTTCAGAACCTTGCCCAGGCGATACGTGGCCTTCTCGACAAACGCAAGTCCTGATGGGCCTGTCCCCTATGGGGGAAGGCAAAAGTAAAAAGGCAAAAACCAAAAGTAATACCAAGTTGCGTTCAAGATGAAACATTTTGGGAGGGCATACATCGCGCGACGCATTCGCTGCGCTCCCCCTCCCCTAGGTAGGGGCGGGGTTAATCCCCGCCCGTCTTGAACGCAACCTGGTATAAAAAGGGAAAAGGCAAAAATAAAACAGGCGTGAAGGGTACAAGGGTGAAGCGTAAACCGTGATGCGTGAACCGTGAACTGCGAACCCCTCGAAGCGCGGGGCAGGGCTTGCGGGAGCGAACAGAGGGAAGCGGGAGTGAACGGTGAGAAGCCAAATTCCAGCCCCGGACAAGGATGGAGGAGGGGAGCGGGGTGGATGGACGGGGACGGGTTCTCGCTGTAGTTGTTGATAATACAGAGAAATTTACTCTCCCACTCCTACAACTAGACGATTTAATTAATCTTTTCCGGCTTTATTTTCCGAAATAACAGCGCGTAACAGCAGGCACAAAAGAACCGCAGAACCGCTGAATGCAACTCCGTATTACAGGTTTTGCCGAGCGTCTCGCCTGTAAATTCAGGCGAAATGCAGGTTCGCAGTAAACAGCCAGGAGCCGAACCGCCATGAGATATTCAGTTTCAAACATACAAAGTGCTATAAGTTGCATGCAGATCCCGCTCAAAGCTCTCATTCCTCCAACGCTTGACCGATTTACCACTTTATCTTATATGAGAAAGTGGTTCTGAGACCTCAACCCGGCATTGCACCGATGGGCTTTCATTTGCGGGGACGGTTGCGTATTTTGAAAGCGCCCGGACTGGTCTTGTTGAGACATAGCTTGCGCGCACGATTGTGAAACGGATTAGTTTTGCAGGCCAGGGATTGCCAGAGGAGTTTTTCCGGGAGAATCCGGTCCTAAAATGCTTTTCAGGATTCGTAGTGTGGACCTTGGCGCATTATTCCGGGTAAAATAAGCAAATGGTAAGAAGTGGAGGTACGAAATGGCGGTAAGGTTGTTCCTTGGGGCTACGTTGAGGCAGTATGCCACCGCTTACAATGCCGAGACCGGATACGAGGTGGTTGTCGAGCCGGCGTCGACGGTGCGCGATCTGTCGCGGCGGCTTGGTATTCCCGAAAAGGAAGTAAAGCTGATAATGGTCGAGGGAGTTGCCGCCGATTGGGATACCACTCTTGCCGGAAACGAACGGGTTGCTTTGTTCCCGCCGGTTGGAGGAGGTTAGCCGCGTAATGCAGAATTAAAAAAGGGTAGAGGGCAAAAAGTAGTTCAAACCGCCCTTCGAAAGAATAAGACCGCTCTCAGCTAAAAACCTGCTTGAACGAAGGGAAGTTCGCGGCCGACCCCTGTGGAATAGAAAGGCTTGCCTTTGATCGTCTCGCTAGTGCCCGGGGCAGGTATGACGGTGGTTTACCGTCAAAATGGCTCGTTTCAAACGTCAAGTAACTTAAATTCCAAGAATTCACAGCGACAATTCCCGGGAAGCCTGTTGTCGGTTGTATCAATTAGTTGTCGTCTGTTTCCTCGGCAGCTGCTGCAAATCCCGCCGGAAGTTCTCAGAGAAGGCGACGGACGTGGAGGGTGGAGATTTCGATATCCGCCCTCCGCTATCCTAATTTTGGTTCCCACTTTCGATATGCTACCAGTTAAAAACCTTGTCGAGATCTTCGTCCGGTACATCAAACACCACATTGTGAGGCGCGACCTTCTCGTTTTTGAAAAAGCTCGGCAGGCGGTCGTGCTCCTTGGTAAATCCCGCACTCGTGTTGAAGTCCCGCTCGGTCTTCAAAATCTTCTTACCAAGCGCAACGAAGTCATCGCCTGTCATGTTCAGCCCATAGAAAGCATTGATCAAATCGATGAGGGCCTGGAAGGTATCAGGCTGATCCATAATCGCAAAGGCGATGAACAGGCACATGCCGGTCGAGTCAATCGCAGCGGTCGCTATTTGGAGATTGCGTGAGAGATCGATCTGTCCCTCGGGTTTTAGCGGGTCGAGTTTGCCACCCACACCGAGGATGTTTGTCGTTATGGTATATCCGGCGGTATGATCGGCCCCCATGGTGCTTGTGGCGTAGGTAACGCCGATACCCTTGACGGCCCGGGGATCGTAGGCCGGAAGGGCCTGCCCTTTAACTACGGGAACCCGTTCGACGCCGAAAACCCTGCCGGTCACCGCAGCCCCGCTGCCCAGAATGCGTCCCAGAGGCGTGCCCTGGCCCACTTCCTTGACGAGCCTGATTGCCCCTTCGGCGTCTCCGAACTTAATAAGACCCGCTTCCATGGCAACCCCCAAGGTTGCCCCAATCTCCATGGTGTCCAGACCGTAATTGTCGTCCAGAAAATCGAGCATGGCTATCGAATCCAAATCAGAGATGCCGCAGTGGCCGCCATGGGCCCAGACGGTTTCATACTCCGGCTGCTTGGTTAGATAATGGCCGTCCTTATCGTGATATGTCCCCGAGCACCTGATGACACATCCCCGGTGGCAGCCGTGTGTGGCTAACCCCCCCCGGGCCGTTTCAGTCTCGGCCTCGGTTTCCCCGCTGATCTTGTGGGCCCCGTCGAAACGGCCCTCACGGAAATTGTAAGTCGGGTATCCTCCCGCTTCATTCAAAATGTTGGTCAAAACGTTGGTCCCGTAAGCTGGAAGAGCCTGTCCCGTAACGGGGTGCTTCGTTAAGCCCTCGACGAATATCTTGTTGGCTTCTTTGTATTTCTCCGGGTCCTTGGGGGTTCTCATCGTCACGCCGGAATCGTCCAGAACGATGACCTTGATCCCCTTTGAGCCCATTACCGCGCCCAACCCTCCACGTCCCGCATGACGAGTGGGCCGAAACTCCATGTCGGTGCAGGCAATGGAAGCCCCGCCCAGTTTCATCTCTCCTGCAGGCCCGATGGAGATCAGGGCCACACGGTCGCCGTATTCGGCTTTCATCTTTTCTACAAGATCATAATTGGGCAGCATCTTCAGGCTGTTGTCTTCGGTGATCTTTACCCCGTCTTTATTTACGTAAACTTTGTAGAGATCGCCGTTTTGCGGCTTGCCCTCCAGAACGATGGCCGCATAGCCGAGTCTTGCGAGCACCTGTGCAGCCTGGCCGCCTGCGTTGGCTTCCTTGATGCCCCCTGTAAGGGGGCTCTTGGCGCCCATCGAAATCCGTCCAGACATGGCGGCGATGGTGCCGCTCAACATACCGGGTGCGATCACCAGCTTGTTCTCAGCGCCCAAAGGATGGCAAAGAGGCGGCACCTCTTTTGCCACCAGGGTGGAAGTAAGCCCGCGGCCTCCCATCCCAGTGTATTCTTCCGTGAGGACTTCAGTTGCTTTCGGGCCTCCAGCAGCCCCTGAATCTATCCTTAAAATCTTTTGCATAAGTTTTTCTCCTTAGTAGACGTCATAAGTAAGGCGCCATGCCCTCGAAAGTCGGCATCCAGTGGCGGCAGTCTGCCTTCCGGCTTCGGTCGCCATGTCGTCAACTTTTCAAGGTCGTTTCATACAGAATGCCCCGACACTTTCGAGGAATCGTCACCGGCTCATTAATGGAAATATCGCCACGACGGTTCCTCGAGATGGTTAACGCCAAATCCTGTTCAGAATAATAGAGCACGTAAGCAGAGAGGAATACATACGACCACTTTGAGGTTAGTATTTGCTAAAAATACTTCTCCAAATTATGTATTCTATATGCAAATCAAAAAGTCAAGCATTAAGAAGCAACTGGGAAATGTGTCATTATATCAGACTAAGCACAATGACCCTGGTCTAGTCGCTTGCAGGCAGGCTGTCAGGTCAACAGTGAAAAACTTATTAATTGAAGAGCAGCAGCAATAAAGAAGGTTGCCTCAACGGATCTACCAAGACGTCGCGATTTCGAATTATGCTTGCCTGCTGCTTGCACATTGTGTATATGTTGTGCGTATGGATGTCCGGCAAAACATTATACCTGACATGACATAACGAAACAATTTTCGATCGCAAACAATAATGCAGGCTTAATGAGTATTTGTCTGTTAGCTTATGGACAGAATGAGCTTGCAAAAGTGAGGTTTTTTTGCGTTAAGCGAAAAAAGACCAGTGAGACACAGACAGCATCCGGCAGGTTGTCAGGTTGAAGGGGTAAAATCTATGATTTGAAGAACAACATGGTTTGAATGAATCGCTTTCCCGCCGAGCAGGTTGGCCAAGGATACGGGGGAGCCGTCCAGTTCCGCTTCAAGTACCGATTCTTCCAGCAATTCACGCCTGCTCAACAGAAAGTCCTCCAAATCCGACCTTTTAAGAAGTATTCCGCTATGGAGGAGTCCAGGCCCCATTTCTTTCGCAATGGTGTTAAAGAGCTTCAGCCTGAGTGTAAGCATCGCATCCTCGGTACAATCAGGGTTCATTCTCGGTGAAGTCTTCGAGCGAAGCGCGGAGACAGGGCTCCCTTTCCGAAAAATTGCGCCTGCAAGTCCAGGCATTGCAGCCGAGAGAGCGATCACGGAACTGCCTTTGACAATTTGTGAGTCCAGATCGTCAAGGGCACTACCGTCGAGGAAAACCGTCTGCACCTTTTCCTCAAGGTATTTGCGTGAAAAGCCGGCCTCCTCCAAAATCGCAGCGAGGGGCAATCCCGCCCGTATTTTTAAACAGATCCCCTGCTGAAATATCGGAAGAAGGCTCGAATCCCGACGGGGCTTCAGTCTAAGGCGGAGATTTTGAATAGATTCGGAACACATGACTCATTCAAGGGCTTATTGTTATTAGTTGCTCGGTTTCCGCCCGCAAAGGGTCCTTTTCCCAATCGGAAACTATCAGTTTTTCATCCAATGTCGACAATACCCTCGCATCACGCCGTTTGGGTCGCTAAAAAGTAATAGCTGATCATTTACAAAATTTCAACCACGTGGGCCGCCGCCGGAGTCACTTTTGTGCCTGGCCGGTTAAACCGAAAGGTTCAAAGTTTCGTAGCGGCGTTTTGCCGTCACCCGCGATATAACCGGTTTGCTCCTAAGCGCCGCCTCGATTCCTCCACTTATGGCAACTGGAAATTCCCCCCCTCGACGGGAGAAAAAACTTGTTCCAGCTTGTCAGAGCAGTAAAGGATTGACAGACCGCCAGCTAAAGCTGAATGCGTTCCATTGTCCCGCTTTCCCCGTCGAAATAGACCAGACGGTTCGCATACGCAGGACCTCTGCGGCAGAGCAGGCGAATAGCCTCGAACGCCTGGAGACTGGCTATAACTGATGGCGCCGGCCCAAGCACACCCATTGCGATCTCCGCCGGGTCTCGGGTCTTCCTGTCACCATAAATGGCCTTCAAGTCCAGAGCGGAGTCGGGCATGAAGGTACTGACCTGCCCCCACCAGCCTGTAGCCGCTCCATGCAGGAAAGGAATTCCTAAGCGATGCGCTGCTTCCGCCAGCAAAAATCGCCCCTGAAGGTTGTCCAGGGCATCCAGAACCAGATCACTACCCCTTACGAGGTTTTCAGCATTGGTTTCATCCAATATTACATTAAAAGCCTCAGCATCGATCAAGGGGTTGATCGCCCGGACTTGCCGCGCCGCCACCAGTACCTTTGGCTGTGAGAGACTGTAGCTGTCACAGAGCCATTGCCGGTTCACATTGGTGGGTGCGAAAGAATCTCCGTCCACCAACCGCAATTTCCCTACTCCGACACGCGCCAGCAAATTGATCAAAACACCGCCCAGTCCCCCGCAGCCGCAAATCAGGGCGCAGCTTTTGCAAATGCAGGCTTGCTGATGAAGGTCCAGTGCGGAGAAATTCTTCAGATATCGGAGCGGGATAATGCCTTCTTCCAATGCCTCGATCTGAGCTTCACACGGAGAAATACCTTCTCTTTCCGACCAGTCAAGAAGTGACCGGTCATCTAACACCAGGCGGGTCTCACCTGATTCGTCACTTGAGAAAGCCAAGTCCTTGAGCCTCAATTCTAAAATCTCCTCTTAATTCTTGCTACAGGCCGCTCCATCCAGGGGTTCAGCTTTCAACGACCTTGGCCTGACAAATCGTCAATACTGAGTACTTACCGTCTTCAGTCTATAACGGACGACAGAAAGCCGGCCCCCGAAGTGTATCTGATCGGGGGTCGGATGTCGGAAAACAGAGAAAAACATCCCACGGGCCGCGAGATCGTGTCAACTTTCTTTTGACGCTTGCTACAGTAACCCTGATTGGACACTTTTCCCGGCATATCACAGAGGCCTGAAAGTTCGAACCATCAACTCGACATGGATGCTTTACAGCGAACCTGCATCCACTCTTAGCTTCGAGGGTCTATCGACCGCGATGGGACAGCGTATAAGGCAACAGAGGCTGGAAATCTACATTAGCCCCGTGAACGGCCGGTCCATTTCCAGGATTATGAAGACTGCACAAGCAACCGGCGGAGCACAGACGAACAGGGCCACGTTGACTGTTGCGTTGCGCAGGGCGGGCGACCGGCAGGCGGTAACCTGCTCGTGGAGGTTCTGCTTATTTGAGCGCAACCTTGTATTAATGGTTTTGCTCCTCCTCTGTCATAGTAACGGCGAAGATACCGCTGAACAAAACGTCTACCGTCGACCTGGTCAGATTTTCCGTCTGCCGATAACGTTCTATAAGAGTTCTGCCAAAAGGCGTAAGCTTTGATCCACTCTTTGCGCCTCCGGCGTGCTTTTCCAAAACTGACTGTCCAAGCCGGTCTTCGGTTAACCTGATTTTGGCCCATAGTGCCCGGTAACTCATCCCGAGTGCTTTGGCTGCCCCCAACATGGACCCGTACTTCTCGACCGCGTCCAGAATGCGCAGCCGGCCTGCGCCAAAAACCACCTTTCCTTGTTCATCTTCTATCCATATCCTGGATTTTATAGTAAGCTTGGGAACTTTAGCTGCCATGGGCGATATCTTTCGTGCTGTTCACTTACTTCACTTTACTAAAACCGGCCCCCGTGATCCCTCGCGAAAAGATGCAGGGTTTGAGCAAGATTTTCCGGTCCAATCATACGACAGTCCATGCCCGACTAAAAGGACAGACGTACAGGGATCGACATGCCAAAACTTATAAAGGAAAAAAACGATAAAGGAAGGGGAGCATTCCCAAATTCTTAATGCGCGGATCGTTCTTGGAGGTTGCATGAAAGAGAGGGATATCGCGTAGTGCTGAAACACGCCACGAACCTTGGGCCGCAGTGTTTTGGAGAACTCCCGGGTCTCGTGCGCGAAGGGGTCGGGCCGAAAGCGCCGGGATAAACCGGCATAGAGTAGGGGATGAAAGCGCCCCACATAAAAGGAGGAGCTGCTCCATTATGGCCCCGAGTCATGTGCG
>Ga0187771_10003583_pt1 | contig 10858 bp, 9 predicted proteins | sample 0116_SJ02_MP15_1_FD_133139 | JGI IMG/M metagenome (GOLD analysis project Ga0187771, IMG submission 133139) | Tropical peat soil microbial communities from peatlands in Department of Meta, Colombia - 0116_SJ02_MP15_10_MG | ecosystem: Environmental > Terrestrial > Soil > Wetlands > Peat | place... | reverse complement strand
CGCCACCAGCGCCGCGGCATCCAGCGGTTTGACCGTGTGGACGTTGAGCACGCGCGTTTCGATCCCGTAATCCTCCTTCAGCAGCCAGGCGGCGCGCATCGCTTCCGGCACCATCGGACCGCAGGCCACAATCGCGGCATCTTCCCCCTCGCTGCGGTAGTCCGTGGAGAGCACCGTTTCGAATGCCTCAACGAACTGCGGCTTCTCCCCGCGATAGCGGATCACGTTTGCAACGCCGAATTGATACGGCGTCTCGCGCGTGGTGACCACGGGCGTCGCTTCCCGCGCGAATCGCACATACGCCGGACCGTCCAGTTCCAGCAGGCAGTACCGCGTCGCCCGTTCCGTCTCCACCGAATCGCAGGGCACTTCCACGTGCATGTTCGGGAGAATGCTCATCAGCGAGATTTCCTCGAGCGACTGGTGCGTGGCGCCATCCGGGCCTACGGAGATGCCCCCGTGAGCACCCGCGATCTTTACGTTCAGGTTGTTGTAACAGACCGTGGTGCGCAGTTGATCCCAGCAGCGCCCCGAGGCAAACACGCCGTACGTCCCGGTCACCGGAATCAGCCCCTCACGGGCCATGCCGCTGGCCACTCCCTGCATGTTCTGCTCGGCGATGCCCACGCTGGTCACTCTCGCCAGCCGCTCGGGATGTTTCGCTTCGAAATCCACGATGCGGATGGAGCCGGAAATGTCCGCATGAATGGTGCACACACGCTCGTCGGCGCCGGACGTGTCCAGGGCGCGCCCAAACCCCATGCGCGTCGCATCCATCGCCACTTTCATGTTTTCCCGCGAATTCCACCAATAATTGCGGCCGGGGAACGGGAGCCGCCGCCGTGTCTCCTCCGTGACGCGCCGGGCATTCTCCTCGGCGCGCGCCAGCATCCGGTCAATGCGCTCCCGCGGAACAGCAGGCGTGGCCAGCTCCGCAATGGCCTTCTCAAATTGCTCGCGATTCGGCGCCACTCCGTGCCAGGCCGCCTGGTTCTCCATGAACGAAACGCCCTTCCCCTTCACCGTGTGCGCGATGATCACCGTGGGGCGTCCCTTGTACAGTTCCGCGGCATCGAAGGCGCGGAGAATTAACTCGAGGTTGTGCCCGTCAATCTCGATCACGTTCCAGCCGAAGGTCGCGTATTTTGCCCCGATCGGCTCGATCCCCATCACATCCTTCACCCAGCCGTCGATTTGCAGCCGGTTCTGATCCACGATCCCGCACAGATTGTCGAGCTCGAAATTCCCCGCCGCCATGGCCGCTTCCCAGATGCTTCCCTCCTGCTGTTCTCCGTCGCCCATGATGCAGTACACGCGATGCGGTTCCCCGCGGCGCTTCGCCGCCAGCGCGCTCCCCACGGCCACGCTCAATCCCTGGCCCAATGAGCCGCTCGAGATCTCCACTCCGGGCACCTTCAGCCGGTTCGGATGGCCCTCAAAGGTCGAACCCAATTGCCGCAGCGTGACCACATCCTCCACGGGAAAATACCCGGCCCGGCCCAAGGCCACATAAAGCGCGGGCGCTTTATGGCCCGCCGACCAGAACACGCGATCCCGCCCCGGCCACGAAGGCTGGGCCGGATCGTGGTTCAGAACCCGCAAGTAGAGGGCCGTGGCGATATCCAGGATGGAAAGAGAGCCGCCCGGATGCCCGGAGCCGGCGGCAAAAATGTCCGTGATCACCAGCGCGCGCATCTCCTGCGCGGCAAGACGAAGTTCTTCCACACTCAGGCGGGGTCCGCGCTGCTCACGTGTAGGGTCCATGGCGTTCCTCCCGGGGCGAATCTGGGCCGAAGGCTCGCATTCTGATCCGTCGAGGCCTGCCGCAACGCCATCTGGGCGCGTCGCACGCACGCATAGCCCGACTCTTCGGAACCAAGGTCGACCCCAGCTGACCAATCAGTCTGTGATGGGGATCACAACGAGATGTGCCGAGCGGTGCAATCCAGGGCTGCGGAACAGTCCCGGGAGTACACACCCCGATCGCGGGGCGGAAACTGACTCCCATCCTACCCAGAGGCTTTGTCTAATCGTTGGTGATCAGCACCGCAGGCACTAATGCGGTGTTGCGCTGCCTTCGCTCACCCCAACAGAATGGGGAGCAGAACGCCCAGGCCAAGCACAAAGAACCACAGTGCCGGAGCCGCAGTACCCCGCCGGCCGTGAACGCTGCCGCTCGCGAGCGGCGTTCCGCGGATCGAGCGGAAGGCAGCGCGCATACCTCTGTTCGAGGACGAGGAATGTGAGCGCGGTCACGCCGCCGTAAAGTAGGCCGGTGATCAAAGCTTCCACCCAGCTACCACCCCGCGGCAGGGTGAAGAGCAGCGAGCTTGTGGCGCCAATCGCCGTTCCCGCCACGAGTGCGGCTAAAGGAAATCTGAGGGCCCTGGTCATGGCCGGCGCCGAGCTCGCCAGGAACCCGGCCACCGCGCCAATCACCGCGCGCCGTGCCGCCGGAATCATGATTCTCGCGCTCCTTTCCATCCTGATCTGGTTTTGGACTTCCATAACAGCACTGCAGGCACCTATCGCGTTTCCGAGCCTTGCGGCAGCGCTTTCATCCTGGAGGCGCCGTCGAAGGAGCTGGGGCCAGCGATGCCAACTCAGCCCGTCTTCCGTCTTTCTTCACTGGAGTGCATTCGACGAAGATTTAGTATAGGCTCTACCCCCCGGAAGAGGTTACGCAAACGGGCAAGAAGCAGTGTTGCGCCGAAAAAGGAGAAGGGCGAATGACGATCCTCGGCCGCTGCTTGGGCGCCTCTTTTGTCAGCGGCGTGTTCGACGCATCGCTTTGCTACGGCCAGTCGGCGCATCCGGTGGGAATCCCCAACATCTTCAAGCCACTGTCGACGCCTGCGGAGGCGATCCGCGGGCTGTCGCTTTTTGTGCTGGTCATCACGGGGGTCATTTTTGCGGCTGTTGTTTGCCTTCTAGTGTATTCCGTCATCAAATTCCGCAGGCGCAGCGACGATGACGGGAGTGAGCCTCCCCAGGTGTATGGCAGCAACCCGCTGGAGCTTGCCTGGACGGTGATTCCTGTGCTCATCGTTCTGGTCCTGTTCCTGGCTACTGCGCGGGTCATCCACGCCATCCAGGACGCGCCCAAGCCGCCAGCGGCATTGGAAGTCACTGTGATCGGGCACCAATTCTGGTGGGAATTCCGATATCCGGCATTGGGCGTGGTGACGGCCAACGAGCTGCACGTTCCGGTCAGCGACCCAGCGCGCCCCACACCCACCTTCCTCACGCTACTGTCCGCCGATACCGACCACAGCTTCTGGGTTCCCCAGCTCAACGGGAAAACGGACTTGATTCCCAACCGCGTGAACTCCACGTGGATCGAGCCTCATCAGACGGGGATGTTTCTCGGCCAGTGCGCGCAATACTGCGGCACGCAGCACGCCAAAATGCTCCTGCGCGTCTACGTAGATTCGCGGGAACAGTTTGACCGCTGGGTGGAGCAGGAAAGGAAACCGGCGGAGAGGAACGAGGCGGTGAGCGCGGGCCGGCGGATCTTCGAGACCACCGCATGCATCAACTGCCACGTCATCTCCGGAACCGTGGCCAACGGGCTGTTCGGCCCGGACCTGACTCACCTGATGAGCCGTGAGACCATCGGCTCCGGCGCGGCCCCGAATACGCACGATAACCTGCGCTTGTGGGTTCACACCCCGGACGCCATCAAGCCGGGCTCGCTGATGCCGGCGATGAACCTGAACGACCAGGACCTGGACGCGATAGTGGCCTACTTGGAGACGCTGCGATGAGGCCGGAGGCATAGCCTATGGCAAGCGAATCCATCGCCCTCCCGCAAGCCGACACGCCGGCACGCCCCATCACCGAACGGCTGCACGACTGGGTGGTCACCGTCGACCACAAGAAGTTGGGCCTCATGTACATCCTCTACGGGCTGGTCTTCCTGGTGATCGGGGGCATAGAAGCCACCATCATGCGGATCCAGCTCATCGTTCCTCACAACAATTTCGTTTCCCCGCAGACCTTCAACCGCATGATGACCATGCATGGTACAACCATGATTTTCTTCGTGGCCATGCCCATCCTGTTCGGTTTCGGCAACTATCTGGTTCCGCTGATGATCGGCGCGCGCGACATGGCTTTTCCGCGGCTGAACGCCTGGAGCTTCTGGCTGACAGCGTTTGGGGGCCTGCTGCTTTATTTCAGCTTCCTGGGGGGAACGGGGCTGTATGGAGCGGGAAGCGCGCCGGACGTGGGGTGGTGGGCCTACGCGCCACTGACGTCGCGGGCGTTTTCCAAAGGGCACAGTACGGACTTCTGGACCATATCCCTGCTCGTCTCGGGTTTCGGCAGCATCGGGACTGCCGTCAACTTCATCGCCACGATTCTGAGCATGCGTTGCCCCGGGATGACACTGCGCCGGATGCCGTTGTGTGCGTGGCTGAACCTGGTGATGGCGGGGCTGGTGCTGCTGGCCATCTCGCCGCTTACCGCCGCCCAGGTCATGTTGATGCTGGACCGCTATCTGGGGGCGCACTTCTTCGACACGCAGGCGGGCGGCTCGGCGACGATCTGGATGCACTTCTTCTGGATCTTCGGTCACCCGGAAGTGTACGTGCTGATCATTCCCTGTTTCGCGTTTGTCTCGGAAATCATCCCGGTGTTCTCCCGCAAGCCAATTTTCGGTTACCCGGTGATGGTCGGCGCCTCGGTCGGCATCGCCTTCGTGAGCTTGTCCGTGTGGGCCCACCACATGTTTACGATTGGGATGAACTCTTACGCGAACAGCTTCTTTGCCATTACCACGATGGTTGTGGGCATCCCCACGGGAATCAAGATCTTCAACTGGATCGGGACCATGTGGGGCGGGAAGATTCAATTCAAAGCGCCCATGCTGTTCTGCATCGGGTTCTTGTTCCAGTTCCTGATTGCCGGGCTGACCGGGATCATGCTTTCCGCCGCGCCCTTCAACTGGCAACTGTCCGGGTCGTACTTCGTTGTCGCCCATTTTCATTACGTGATCGTGGGAGGAATCCTGTTCGCGCTGTTCGCCGCCTTCTACTATTGGTATCCCAAGGCCACCGGCCGGATGTACAGCGAGCCCCTGGCCAGACTGCACTTCTGGCTCTTCCTGATCGGTTTTCATCTGACCTTTGACCTGATGCACGTTCCGGGATTGCTGGGCATGCCGCGGCGGATTTATACCTACGAGCCGGGGCGCGGCTGGGAGGAGCTGAACCTGCTGATCACGGTCGGCGTTTTCTTCCAGATCGCTGGGGTGCTGATTTTTGTCGCCAATTTGTGGTGGTCCCTGCGGAAGGGCCGCCTGGCGGGAAACGATCCCTGGGATGCCTGGACGCTGGAATGGTCCACGAGTTCGCCTCCGCCGGAATACAACTTTGCGAAGCTTCCTGTGGTGCAGAGCCGCCGCCCGCTCTGGGACCTCAAGCACCCGGACGATCCGGACTGGAAGTACGAGTAAACGGGGCACCTCCTTTGCACGATGCTTCCATCGCCGCGCCGACTGACTCCCAGTGGGTCCTCCCGGCGCGGGGGCCTGTGGCGATGTATAGCCTGATCTTTGCCGAATCCGCGATTTTCACGATTTTCGTCGTTGCCTATGTCTACTACACCGGGAAGAGCCTCACCGGTCCATATCCCAAGGACGTGCTCGAGCTTCCCATCTTCGCTTCCCTCTGCCTGCTCTCCAGCAGCGCCACGATCCATTTCGCGATTCCGGCGCTGCACAAGGGAGACACGAGAGTGTTCGGGATGTGGTGGTTCGCTACGCTGGCGCTGGGAACCATTTTTCTGGTGAACACCGGCCTCGAGTGGCATCACCTGATTTACGAGAAGGGTCTTACCATCAGCACGAATCTTTTCGGCACCACGTATTACTCGCTGGTGGGCCTGCACGCATTTCACGTCACCTTAGGCCTCATGGGCCTGGCTCTGGGAATGATTTTCACGCTGCTGGGCAAGCTGCAGCAGGCGCACGCGGCGCGCGCCCACGTTTTTGCCCTGTACTGGCACTTTGTGGATGCGGTCTGGGTGGTGGTCTTCACGGTCGTCTACATCATTGGCCGCTGAGGAAAGTCGAAACGCATGACGCCTCCTGATGCACACGCGAGAGAAGAAAAGGCCACGCAGGTCAACGTCGCGCTGCCGGCGCCTACGGCATGGCCGATCGTCCTAGCCTTCGGCGTCACCCTGCTGTTCGGCGGCCTGGTGACCGATGCCTCGCTCAGCGTCCTCGGAGCCGCGCTGATCCTGGCCGGGTGCGTAGGCTGGTTCCGCGAAGTCCTTCCGCATGAAAAGCATCTCCTCGTTCAAGCTGAGACGGCACCGGCGGCCGTGATTGCCACGACTCGCCGTCACGTGGCCCGCCTCTCGCTCGCTCCGGACCTGCCGCGCGCCCTTCTTCCGCTCGAATCCTATCCCGTCTCCGCGGGTATCAAAGGCGGATTGGCCGGAAGCGTAGGCATGGCGGTCCTGGCCTGCATGTATGGCGTGCTCAAGCAACACAGCATCTGGTACCCCATCAATCTACTCGCCGGGACGGTGTACGCGCAGTCGCTGAAGCTGGACGAGCCCGCGCTGAGATCGTTTCACCTGGATAGCTTTGCGCTGGCCTGCGCGCTTCATCTGATCACTTCGTTGCTCGTCGGTCTGCTCTATGGCGCCATGCTGCCGATGTTTCCCCGCCGTCCGATTCTCCTGGGAGGAGTGATCGCTCCGATCCTGTGGACGGGATTGCTGCACAGCATCCTCGGACTCATCAATCCTCTTCTCGACCAGCACATTGACTGGCGGTGGTTCATCGCCTCGCAATGCGCCTTCGGCGTTCTCGCCGGGCTCGTGGTGAAGCGGCAGCATCCGGTGAAGACGCGTCAGATGATGCCGTTCTCCGTGCTTGCCGGAATTGAAGCGCCGGGAGCGATGCACGAAAGACAAGGAGAGGAAGGCCCGCATTGAGCGTTCGGGGTCTCATGTGCGGGCTTTTGGGGCTTGCCGCGTTTGCGCTTGCAGCATGCGAGAACGCGCCCGGCCGGCCCGGCCCCGGCGACGTGCTGATTAATCCGGAAGAGATCGCAGATTTCGACGTACTGTTTTCCCGGAATTGCGCCGGGTGTCACGGATCGAACGGAAAAGGCGGAGCGGCGTTGTGCTTGAATGATCCGGTCTATCTGGCCATCGTCGAGGATGCCACGTTGCGCCGCGTCAGCACGAACGGGATTCGCGGCACATCGATGGCCCCATTCGGACAGAGCGCCGGTGGCATGCTCACCGAGAAACAAATCGAAGTGGTCGTCAGCGGGATCCGAACGCGCTGGGCAAAGCCGGACGTCCTGCGCGGAGCAAATCCACCGCCCTACGCTTCAACGGAGGCCGGCGACGCCACCCGCGGCTCGGCTGTGTATTCCACGTATTGTTCTTCCTGTCATGGCCCAGCGGGCAAGGGAGGACCGAAGGCAGGCTCGATCGTAGACGGCTCTTTTCTGGCGCTGCTCACGGACCAAGAGCTTCGGACCATGGTGATTGCGGGGCGGCCTGACCTCGGGGCGCCGGACTGGCGGGGCAACGTGCCCGGGCAGCCGATGTCGTCGCAAGAAATCTCCGATGTGGTGGCCTGGCTTGCATCCCAGCGGGTCCCCTTTCCAGGCCAGCCGTATCCTGCCGCAGTCAAGCCGACGGGAGACAAGCAATGAGCGAACCGGGCGAGATGACAAGGCGGTCTCTACTTATGAAGCTGGGCATCCTGCTGAACGGCATTGCGGGCGCGGTCCTGGCCGTTCCGATCATCCGGTACGTCCTCTCTCCCGTTTCTCACCGGATGAAAGCAGGGTACGAATCCTGGTTCCCGCTCGGGCAACTGGAGCAGTTTCCTGTGGGCGAGACGCGGCTGGCCACCTACAAGAACCCCGTCGTGAACCCCTGGGACGGGATGACCGCTGACGTGGCCTGCTGGGTTCGAAATATCGACGGAAAGAAGTTCCAGGTCTTTGCAGTCAACTGCGCCCATCTGGGATGCCCGGTGCGCTGGTTCCCCCAGTCCGGGCTCTTCATGTGTCCTTGCCACGGGGGCGTGTACTACCAGGACGGTTCGCGCGCGTCCGGCCCTCCGGAACGCGGGCTGTTTGAACATCACTACAAGGTGGAAAACGGGAAGTTGCTGATCAAGGCGGGCGAAATGCCCACTCCAGGCATGGTTTCCGGTGTGGCCTCAGGAAAGCCTCCATGCGCCTGATCGAGCAGCTGACTGCATGGTTCGACGAGCGTCTGCAGGTCGGTGCGACCATCCGGGAGACCGCTGAACATCCAGTTCCGCGGGAAACGGCAAGCTGGTTTTACGTGTTCGGCAGTGCCGCCACGGTTCTCTTCGGCCTGCAAATCGTCACCGGCATCATGCTGTCCAGCATCTATGTGCCGTCCGCAGGTGAAGCGTGGAGCAGCCTGCAAACTCTGAATCACGCCGTGACCCTGGGATGGTATGTCCGCGCGCTGCACGGATGGGGCTCGGAATTCATGGTGGCCATCGTCCTGATTCACATGGTCCAGGTGTTTTTGTTCGGCGCGTATAAGTACCCGCGCGAACTCACCTGGGTCCTCGGCGTCTTTCTCCTGGTCATGACTCTGGGCATGGCCTTCAGCGGACAGGTTCTGCGATTCGACCAGGACGCCTATTGGGGATTGGGAATTGGGGCTTCGATCTCGAGCCGCGTGCCCATCATCGGCCCTCCCATCGTCAACTTGTTGTTAGGCGGTCCCATCATCGCGGGGGCGACGCTGTCCCGATTCTTCGCCCTGCACGTGTTCATTCTCCCAGGCTTGATGATCGCCTTCATCAGTGTGCACCTGCTGATGGTGATCAAGCTGGGCATCAACGAGTGGCCCATGCCCGGCCGTGTGGTTCGCAAAGCGACCTACGTGAAGGAATACCACGAGCTCACGAAAAAAGACGGCATTCCCTTCGTTCCCGCCGCCGTGTGGAAAGACCTGTTCTTCGCCGCATTCATCCTGCTGGCTGTCGGCGCGTGCGCGGCGTACTTCGGCCCCTTTGGCCCCGGTGGCGAGCCAAATCCCACTATCATCCAGACCGCTCCCAAACCGGATTTCTTCTTTCTGTGGATCTATTCGCTTCTGTCTCTGCTGCCGCCGTCGATGGAAACGCCCGCGTTGCTGGTCGGGCCGGTCATTGGCATCGCCGCGCTGCTGGTTCTTCCCTTCCTCTCTGGCGAAGGCGAAAAGAACTGGCGGCGCAGGCCCATGGCCGTGCTCATCATTCTTTTGGCCGCCGTCGGATTGGGAACGGCGACGCGCCTCGCGGAACTCGCGCCCTGGAGTCCCATGATGGACGCCTGGAGCGGTGTCCCTATCCCCGAAAAGTTCCTGCACAACCGCACGGCGCTGGAGCGGCAAGGCGCGCTCGTCTTCCAGTTGAAGCAGTGCCATAACTGTCATGCGCTGGACAACCAGGGCGGTTTGCGCGGGCCGGCCTTGGACCAGGTGGCCGTGTCCATGACCCGGGATCAACTCATCCGACAAGTAATCCAGGGTGGCGGCAACATGCCTGCCTACGGGAAAAACCTCAGTCCCGCCGAGACAACCGCCCTGGTAGCCTTTCTCGAGACTCTGCGTCCCCCGGCCCAAGCGCCCGCTCGCGACGCCGCTCGCGATGTTGCCAATCGGCAGGCCCGCCTGCCGTCAGCACCCGTCCAGTAGAGGCCGAAATGGGTTTCTACGGCTGGATGGCGCGAATGCGGCCGTCCGGCTCCCCGCTGAGCCATCGCACGAAGATTATGGCCGCTAGGACCGTGAGGATCAGGCCTTGCACAACCCACATCAGCAGCCCTCCCAGCACCTGATCCTGGAGCGCCGAGAGTCCAAGGGGATGGGAGCCGTGGATGTAGAAGTGGTACAGCACTGTATCGGCGAGGGTCACCGGAGCGCCCACGACCGTCATAGCCAGCATGAGCGCCAGCAGGTAGAGCCCCTGCATGGGCTGCGAAAGTCGGGGAAACTCCGGCATCGGACTGAGCACCGGCCACCAGAGAATCAATCCCGCAAGGAAAAGGCCGATGCGGACGGTCTGATAGAAGGGCTTTACTTGGCAGAGCTGGTTGCAAACTAAAGGAATGTGAATCAGCGTGAAGACAAATGTGAAGACCAAGAAGGCCACGCGCGGCCGCGTGAGCACGCTCCAGAACGCGCGGACGGGCGCTTTGGAGAGCAGCGGCCGCAGCACCCATGCCGGGAGGCCCGCGAGAAGCGCGGGGCAAACGACCATCACGAGGACGACCTGCTGGAGGATGTATGCCGAATAGAGGCGATTGAGGGCCAGCCGCTCGAGAGGCCCGCTGAGCACGGCGACCCAAACCGCCAGCCCCAACGCGAAGTAACCGATTCTGGGGCGCTTCTCGCCGCGCCCCAGGACGAGCACCGCGGCGCAGTACACTCCGGCGAGGAGCAGGGCCGCGAAAATCGCCCACAGCCCCGGCCAGCCGGACTGTGCGGCGGTCTCGCACCATCCGTACAAGTGCGCGTCGGCGCTCTCCGTGAGGGGGGGCATGGCTGTTTGGCCGGGAACGGTGGTCTGCGCGCGCTCCGGTGCGAACCCCTTCAGTCTAGCGGAACCGTCCAGGGAATTGCACGCCCCTCGGCGCGAGCGCGGGCCACATCAATCTGTCGGCTGGCCCTGGGCGTAGGCAAGTTCCGTGGAGCCGGGCTGCGCGCCCCGGCGGCCCGCGGACATTCCTGCTGCGCCCTCACCACTTCTGCTGGGCTACGTCGATGGCCCTCTGCCCCGGGTCCGGGTCGGCGCGGTGCCCGCTGATCTCCATGATGTGCACGCAAAAGACAACCGGAACCGGGTCGCCACCGT
>Ga0187771_10003582_pt1 | contig 10860 bp, 7 predicted proteins | sample 0116_SJ02_MP15_1_FD_133139 | JGI IMG/M metagenome (GOLD analysis project Ga0187771, IMG submission 133139) | Tropical peat soil microbial communities from peatlands in Department of Meta, Colombia - 0116_SJ02_MP15_10_MG | ecosystem: Environmental > Terrestrial > Soil > Wetlands > Peat | place... | reverse complement strand
TCTACGGGCCATTAGCGATCTCAACAGTCACATCCCATACAGTATCCGCGACCAAGTTCACATCCTCTACAATAGCAACGAGTTCAGCGGTCTTTACGGTTATTCCCTACTCCACGGTCATACAAGCGACGAGCTTTACGAACACAAGCGTGTCACCAACGATTGCAAGCAAATTCAATACACCCTCAACCCTACCATTCAACCTATCCTCGAATATTCCACAATTTACATGGCAAGAGTCGGCCGGTGCACTGATTCTAGTGGTTGTGGTGATACTTCTCGTAGGCATCTTCGGTTTGAAACGTCGACGAAGATAGACTTTACAAGTTAAACCCTCGTCGGTCGGTTCGCCTGCGCACACCGCCTACGAGGACTAGTGCCTAACCCCCTTTTCCTCGTTTTCCGATATCTTCGCGCATAGCTGAAACGCTTAACATTCAACTAGAAAATCCTCTTAACAACTTTAGTGCGCGAAGGCAAGCGTCAATGTCGGTATAGGGCAGACTTCTGAGGGCAACTTCATCAAGATCCCACCATCTCGATTGAACAAGCTGCTTTCGTGTAGCCTCATCGAAGCGAAACTTCACCACTTTAGCGGGATTCCCCACAACAATAGCATAGGCTGGAATATCTTCGGTCACTACGGTGCCAGCTCCAAGAACTGCTCCATCTCCAACAGTTAGACCGCAAAGAACGGTGACATTCTTTCCTATCCACACATCGTTACCAATCGTGGTTCGCTCAATGTGTTCTGGGTACGGTTTTGCTTTTGGGTTCTGCCCATACAGGTTCGTATGAAAGAATTGGTTGATGCTGAGCCACTGAGTTGGATGGTTCACAGCACCGAGCAGGAAGTTGTCGGCAATCGCGCAGAATCGCCCTATCGTAACATTGGTGCCAATCTTTCCATACCCAAAAGAAGAGTACTTGCCAATCCTAACTTTATCATATACGATAACATCACCTTCGAAAATGACTGGAGGTTCCAGAACTAGATCGGAAGATACAGTCAAAGGGTCAAGACAGGTTACATGTTTCCTTCTCAACCTCTTTCGATAGAAAACCCAACGGAGTGGAATCGGGCTTGCAGCTTCGAGTTGTCTCTTGTTGACCATGATGTCAGTAACATATCATAACCCAGATCAACATTCTCTTTTGGGTAACGTGTCGTCTTCTTTGGGTCTAAAGAGCTGCTAGAAACGGATGGCATGAATCTGGTTAAGATTTGCCAGTGTCCTTCGGGAAGTCTTCCTACGGTCACAGCAGGGCTTTAGGAACGGCCCTGCATGAATAGGGGGCGGCGCAATGCTTGGACAAAATAAAACTGCTTGCAGCTGGAACCCTGTTAGCGCTATTCGCAACCGCGGGTTACATGCTTCTTCATGACAAAGTGGATCTCGGCCAAATCACAGAGAGGATAACGGACACCTTCGAATTTCCAGAACAGCCCTACTGTTAGAAACTCGATACGAAGCCGATTAGCCGCCCGAAACTCTACTCGGCAATGTCACTCGCCGAGACAGATCTCGGTTACACACTCCTGATAGCCCCCAACTACTCATTTACTTGATCACGCAGGGGCCAGGTAAGAATTGAAGTGGTTTAAAGGAGATCCGCCTGACAATCGGGTGTAATGATCTCCTGGCCGCTCGATTCTTTCCCCCTGTTTTCTTTTGCGCGCGGGTATGCTGACGCACCCATGTATGCGCCGCTACCTGATCGTAACTCAATGGCTAATCAGCAGCATTTCGGCGTCTGACAAAATGCCTTGGCCTTGGTATTTCTGATTCATAGCCATCCTTTTGCTCTATGTTTGAAGAGCATGGGTCCAAAAGGCGATTCCTTGCTGAACTTTCAAACAAAACTGTCCAAATGGCCTTTATACAGGGCGTCTTTACTCGTTAATTTCAGAGGAGTAGAATGAAATGGCATTAGTCGTTAAATCAGCAGTTCGTACTCGTCTGAAAGGTATGAGGGCATCTGGTGATTTCTTCAAGGCGTTGGACAAGCATCTTGCTGATGAATTGGCAAAGGCAGTTGCAAGAGCCAAAGCAAATGGCAGGAAGACTTTGAGGCCCGAAGACCTCTAAGCTCTCTGCTTCATAATGTTCAAGAATCCGCCAGTTTCAACTAGGTTATCGGAATAACAGGGATCGTTGCTTAGTTCCCTTAATCACAGAAACTCGCCCGGTGTACCGTTGGCTGAGGCGTTTCTTGTGTGTGGGTCTAATGGGGGCATCCGTCCAAGAAAAGCTTGTCTGAGCATCGATCCGACTCACGGTAGACTAAGGGACTGCGTCCTAAAAGCATCCACTACTCCAGCTACTTACAAGGAGGTAGTGATGAAGTACAAGAGTACTTGGTAATCTTCAAGGAATTGTCCATATGACGGATCTCGTGTTAGTGAATCCAAGGGTTGTGGCAGACAAGTACCCGCCGTTGAGCTTGCTTAGTCTGGCAGCGTACGTGCGTGAACGTGGCCATTCAGTAAGGTTAGTTGATGCTCAAGCCGAGGAGTTATCTGACGTTGAAGTAGCGAAGATCGTAAGCGTTGAAAGACCACTGCTTTGCGGAATCACTTTCATGACGAGTCAAGTTCTGGACGTCAAGAAATTGCTTGGTACACTTAAGTCGCGATGCGAATGCAAGTTCGTCGCGGGGGGAGTTCATACTTCTGTTTTGCCAAAGGAGGTTAAGGAGCTAGGGTTCGATTATTGTGTGGTTGGTGAGGGCGAAGAAACGCTTCTCGAGTTGTTATGCGCCTTAAAAGCAGGCAGCGAACCGACTGGCATCGCTGGCGTTTGGTCTGATGTAGACTTTGTGCCAAGAAAACTATTCGAAGACATTAACGTGCTGCCGATGCCTGCTTGGGATTTAGCTCCGGTTACGCTCTATAAAGTGAGTCAACCGGACGCGCGGTATGTCTTGGAAAGTGGGCGTTGCCTAGCAGTTTCTACGAGCCGCGGCTGTCAATACCACTGCGCGTTTTGCGCTTCTCATTCGGTCTTCGGCAAGAGTCATAGAGAAAGAAGTCCGCGAAGCGTCGTGGATGAGATCGAAACACTATGCCGTCATTACGGTATCTCCAAATTCTTCCTCGTGGACGAAAGCATACTCGGGAATGCTTCCCGCGCAGAGGCGTTCGCCGATGAGATAACTAAGCGTAGACTGAAAGTCATGTTTGCCTCCAGCGCCAGAGTCAATGATCCCGGCGTCAACTTGACTACGCTTAAGAAGCTCAAACAGGCGGGTATGACTCGAGTTGACTTCGGTGTCGAAAGCGGTTCACAACGGATACTCAACGACATAAGGAAGGGGATTACGCTAGAGCAGATCGCCATGGCGCACAAAATTGCACATGATGCAGGATTGAAGACTACGAGTTTGATGATCGTTGGGCATCTCGAAGAGAATTGGAATGACATAGTCGAAAGTCTGCTTCTCATTGATCGAATCGAGAGCGATTACCCGGAATTCGGGCCGTTAACGCCATTTCCTGACACCGAAGTTTATGCTAGAGCAATGCGCGAGGGATGGATTAGAAATGAAGGAGAGTGGGACAAGTTCTCAATCAGCAACTGGTATAGAGTTTTACGGAACAAGAATTTTGACTACCAGGACATTCTCCTGTTGACCTACCTATGTAACGGAGCTGTACAGGTAATCCGGGAACGAACTAAACTGAAAGACTCTTGGATCTCCTTCTACCACGCTCTTACTGGGCGAGGGGATTATCCTTGGGCTTATCTACAGATAAAGGGAAGATTCCTGGTGATGAAATACCTATTGACTAAAGACGAAAAGTACCTCCGCGAACTCAATTTTGATCACTTAACTTGGCGGATACGGCTAATCAACGATCCCCATAAGTACAGGCTTCTGTCTGAGGTGAAGAGAAATCCGTTGTCATTCTTCACTAGCTCTCAGAGGGTAAGCACAATTAGATTGGCTGTCTCCGCAGTTGCAAGTGCTCTCAGAGAATCGATCGATTCTATGATAATGTGCCCAATTTATGCTATTGCATCAAGATCAATTTCTCACCACATCGATCAGAAGACACCGTTCATCAACCTGCAAGAAAAGGAGACAGAACTGGGCTCTCCGCCAGATGAGTGATTGCAGCCTGATGCCAGCCCGAACGTAAAGGGATAGATGCGATTCGTAAGGGTAGATGCAGTAAGCCGAACTGGAGAGACTTAGCTCGATTGCCGATTGAAGAGAGGATGACTGGCATCAAGTAAACCTAGGATCCACCGACTAAGACAAGGAAATCTTTCATGACTGGGTCTAGTCGAGCTCACACACAATCTCGATCTTTCCGTAATAGCTTCTGGCGTGCTCTGCTCAGGCGGAGTGAAGTCACTGTAGAACGGTTTTGGGATTAAGCAGGTGCTTACGTCTGGATGCGAAAGATGACCACGTCGGGATTTTGATATTCAAGACGAAAAGAGTTTGAAAGATAAAACGTGTTAAGCGCGTTGAAATTTGTCGACACTGCGACATAGTTGAAGGGTGATGAGGATTGGAGTGTCATGATTCCGGTAGCGTTAAGCGAGAAGTCACCTGCGTAGCTCCGGTTGGCTACTACGGGCAGGTAGCGGTACTCTAACGGAATAGCGACGCTCGCTACAACTGAGTTCGGAGAAGTGTTAACCTGAATCCAAAGCATAGAACCATAGATGTTCCTCTGCCTAACCCCCTCGCCGTTACTGAAGGCGTGGCCTAGGGCAAAAGCTGAAGGCCCTTCAGCAGCCATTATCACCACGAAGAGCAGCATCAACGAAATCACTACAATTCTTCTAATCTGCATACCTCGGATCACCGGTGATACTCTGTTTTCCAGAGCTTCCTGCACTCTTGACATCAGTAATCCGAGCAATCCCGCGCCCGGGACAAACGAGAGAAGAACCATCCGCCAGTCCTGGGTTCCAATGAAAACGAGAACGATAAGCAGGCTGAACCATGCGGTAAGAAAAGCCGGCCAAATCCTGCTCCTTAGCTTAAGAATCGCCCAAGCGAATCCAACCATAAGGAGAATGAAGTTGACAGAGCCTGCTAGAAAGAGATAGTTGTGAATCCACTCCCCCAAAAGTAGCCCCCAATCGGCATGCAAGTCAAGGTAAAAACCGGAGACGTAGGATAACTCTCGCGTAACTAGAAACGGCGCTACGATAACCCCCACGATGGGTATGATAAAGAACCCTAGGTTAGAAATCACATACCCACGAAATTGTGAGCGAAAGCGTATGAAAACAACAAACGAGAATCCCACAACCAGCAGTAAGAAGATGAGCGCGCTGACATGCGAGATCAACGCTATGGATTCAACGACGACGACCGTGACAATAGAAGCAACTGTAAGCCTCGACTGAATTGCCACCGCGAACAAGAGTGAGGTTAGAACGAAGAAGTCCCCCACTATGTTAGGGTACGCTCCCACGTTTGAATAGTAAACAAATCCAGCTGGAACAATAATTGCAAACGCAACGGAAGCATAGTCCGCCGCCAGCCTAGACGGGAGAATTCTACGAAACAAACAGTAGGCTACCAGGATAGAAAGAGACTCCACAACAGCTGCAGTCGCCCTCTCTGCGAAAATTACGCCGACACCGAAATAGGTAGAGACGAACGCGAACAAGATATGTGCCCCACCCGCGAAACCAGTCGGACCAATCGGCGTCGTGAAGGCCCCGTGAAGAACGGAAAGCGTTATCTCAGCATGAAAGACGGCGTCAGGGGGTTCGGTATTCGGAAAATACGGATAGCTAACCAAGTAAATCGCCCAGAGAATTAGGTGAAACAAGAAGAGAGCAGCAGGAAGCCAATACTTCGGAAGTCCCCGTAGTTTTCCACCCGACACAACAAGCCTAGGTTTCGTACTCAGCCAGACAACGGTTAGCCCAGCCGCGATAACCAAGACACCGTAATCCACGAATTGAAATGGCAATCTAGCAACTATGATCAAACAAGACGAGATCATAATAGCAGCGAGACTTAAGCAAAGACTCAGGACAACTCCTTCGACCGCATTACTTCTGTGGTCGATTTGTAACACTTTGAGCCATGCGAATCCGGCTAGCACGAGCACGATTGCTTCAGCCAGCATGGATGACAGAATCAGTTTCGACCACTGGAGGTAACCTTGACGACCCGCCTATCTCATAACTGTTCTGAAGCCGAACGAACGATCATGTTGAATTTTGGCGCGAGCGTTCATGCTCTAAACTGCTATTTTGCATCGGAACTGTTAATCTGTTAGCGACATTGTAAACGGCGGCAGAGCGATAGCCAGTTACTGTAAAGAACTTAGAAGGAGAGAATAAGTGCCTAGCCAATTGAGGTAACTGTGTCCCGAGAGACCGCTATGCGAAAGTCATCGGATCAATATCTTCGCCTCAGTCGGGGCGCTTACCATACGGTACCGCTCGCTCCGTTCACTTTCGAAGATGCAACCAATTGATAACCTGAATGACCTTTTGAAGGTTCTGACAAACCCATGACAAGAAAAACACCTCAGACTAATGCAACGCGAAGCGTGTGTATGCTCGTAACTACCGATATGAAAAATGATCCCAGAGTTGCAAGACATGCAGATACTCTTGGGTCTCACGGTTTCCATGTGACAGTCATCTGTCCTATCTCGAAAAGGACACAGCCGCATGAACTCAGAACGGATTATCAGATCATCAGACCGAGAAGCACTGTTCGCGAAGCACTATCGAAGGTTGCCGATAGGCGGCACCTATTCTCCATAGTTAGAGACACTGAACCAGCGAAACAGAGACCATACGCATGGATTAATCTTTTGAGCATCGCTGCCAGCTTCTTGATAACTCAGCTTATCCTAGTGCGAACTGCCAAGAAACAAAATGCCCAGATTTATTGTGCAAACGATTTTGACACATTGTTAGCCACAATTCTTGCGGCAGGCTTGGATCGAGTCATAGTATACGATTCTCATGAGTTATGGCCTGATATGATGCTTGTACCTGAACCCGTCAAGGCGGTTGCACGCTCTATTGAGAAAGTGCTGATTAGCCGAGCAGATTTTGTCATGACCGTGAACGAATTTATCGCTATAGAGCTGGCATCGCGCTACTCTCTAAAACGGCTTCCACAAGTAGTGTACAACTGTCCGAGAGTAGATTCACTCAAATTACGCAAGCGCCGTACCAGTCGGAAAGTAGCTCTATACCAGGGCTTGTATGCACCCGAGAGAGGCTTAGAAAACCTCGTTAGGGCAGCGGATTACCTTTTGCCTGACATCTGTCTAGTCTTCAGAGGCTACGGTGTCATTGAGCAAGAACTAAGATCATTGTCGGCAGGACGAAGAAACGTGCGATTTGACACACCTGTTAAGATGAGCGAATTGGTTTCGGCTGCTAGCGAGGCTGATGTAGGCCTAATTCCTTACCTGCCAACGAATCTTTGTAACTATCTTGCCTCACCGAATAAGTTGTTCGAGTACATACAAGCAGGGCTACCGGTCGTGGCGAGCGACCTACCTTTCATGAGGAAACTAATCCTAGAGAATGACATTGGAATGCTCTTCGATGCTCGTGATCCGCGAAGCATAGCCAGCGCAATCAACGGATCTACACGTTCCCGCGTACTCCGACGACAGCGAGCCAACCTTGCGTCTGTTGCCACAAGGTACAACTGGGAATTCGAATCCGAGAAGCTGTTGAAATCGTATGCCAGCCTACCCTGAGTCTAGAGGACATTACTTGGGTGATAACAATCGACTCGGATCTGGAAAGAATTCTCGATACCATACCTCTAAGTTGAGAATTCTCCACACCTTCCTGATCTCGTCCTCTGACATAACAGATTTGCCAAGATCGCGCCTCAATGCGGCTAAATCATAGTAACGTTCCGCGAACAAATTCCCTTGGAAGAACGACCTGAGCCTATCACGAAGGTCTTGTCCGATCCATTTACTCTCAGGAACCTCGAATCCGATCTTGCCCTTTCTCATGCATACTTCTTCTGGTAATATTCCGGACATCGCTAATCTGAAAACATACTTTGTAACTCCTTTACGCAATTTGTGACTCAATGGCAACGAGACTACGTAGTCGAAAAACACTCTGTCAAGAAACGGAACTCGCGCTTCCAGGCCATGGAACATTGAATTCTTGTCTTCGTACCGGAGTAAGGCCGGCAGGCTAATTGAAGTTACGTCCATCTCAAGACTACGCGCGAGATTACCCGCGCGCACACGACTCTCATATGAAACAGAGGCACTGCTCTTTTTCCGTCTGTCTTGAGTCTTGCCTAGTCGTATTTTCAAATAATCCGTGATGAAGGGCCAGTTGATTTGGAGACTCTGAAGCGTTTCTGATATGAGGGTTAGGTACTTGCGTTTTTGTTTCAGTGTCATGAGGTAATCTGGGTAATAGGGGATGTATCCTGCAAGAAGCTCATCTCCTCCTTGGCCGTCCAACATTACGGTGAGACCATGCTCCTTGGCGAGCTTCATTACACGCCATTGCGCGTATACGCTGGGGCTGATGAAGGGTTCTTCCTGACACTTCACAAGGGTTTCCAGATCATTCCAAAATTCATCTGCCGTCGGTGTAACCCAATTGAGGTCAGACTGTGTTTGCGCGCAGACCTCAGAGACGTACTCTGACTCATCAATACTTGACCCAGGGAACACCGCTGAGAAGGTTCTCACTCGATCACCGGTTGACTTGGCTCCGTGTGGGTACAATTTCTTTATTGCACAGACAATAGACGAGGAGTCGATGCCCCCGCTCAGACACGTTCCTACGCTAACGTCGCTGACAATCTGTCGGTTAATCGCGTCGAGGAAGAAATCTCTGGTTTGCTGTATCTCGGCGTGGGAAGGAGATCCGTTAATTTCCGTCGATACCGATGGTTTCCAATAGACTGCTGTCTGCAAGTTGCCCTTCTGGTCGATGACTATGTGCAGGGCGGGCATGAGTCTGTAGATGCCCGTGAAGAATGTTTCTTCAGATACGTCCACTAAGCCAGTTTCCATGTACTGCCGAATCACACTTTCATTTGGCCCGTACGTCACATCCTGGTGATTTAGAAGGGGCTTGATCTCCGAGGCAAAGATAAGGAACTTCTCGCCTTTGTAGTAGTAAAGAGGCTTTATGCCGAAATGGTCCCTTACTAGCCATAGCAGTTGCTTTCGTGCGTCCCAGAGCGCGAACGCGAACATACCGTTAAGTTTGGCTAGGCAATCCGTTCCCCATTCCTCATAGCTGTGAACCACGGTTTCTGCATCGGTTTTCGACGAAAATGTGTGCCCTAGCTTGATCAGTTCGTTACGCAGTTCCGAGTACCCGTAGATCTCGCCGTTGAAAATGAGATGGAGATTATGCTCTTCATTAGATATGGGATATAGCCCCTTGGTGAGGTCTATGATTGCGAGTCGGCGAATTCCCAGACTGACCGCGCCGTCAGAATAGAAACCTTCATCGTCGGGTCCGCGGTGTGCCAGCAACCGGCACATTTCCCTTGTGGTATCTAGGTTGATGGGGTTGCCGTCGAACCTGATCTCTCCCGCGATTCCACACATGTAGGCGTCGATCCTGCGCTGTCTTTCTGTACTAACTACGAGTCACGAATCAGTGGCCATATATCAGTAACTATCCACATGGCAGTCAAGAGTGCCTCACTGCAATGAGTAGAATGCGCGTCCTCATGGTTCTTGGGGCTCGGCCCCAATTCATAAAATCCGCACCACTCATTCGGCAATTCCTTTCTCGTTGCAAGCGAATTAGTCTAAACATAGTCCATAGCGGACAGCACTACGACCGAGAGATGTCCCAAGTCTTCTTCTCACAACTTGAATTGCCACCACCTGCCCTCAACCTGAACGTAGGGTCAGGCACCCAAGTGTATCAAACAGCCACCATTATGTTGCGTCTTGCGGGATTCTTGAAAGACTCTAAGCCGGACGTGGTTATAGTACCTGGAGACACGAACACGACATTAGCCGCCGCAGTTGCAGCTGCAAAACTTGGGTACAGAGTAGCACACTTGGAGGCAGGATTAAGGTCGGGTGATATGAGCATGCCTGAAGAAATCAACAGGCGGCTGACGGATCACTGCAGTACACTCTTGTTTGCACCAACTAGAACAGCCCTCCAAAACCTGACAAACGAGGAATTGGCGAGGAACGCTTGGCTCACAGGCGACACCATGGTAGACGCAATGCGCATCGCTACACCAAAGGCCAAGGAAATAGAGAAATCTCTACTCCAAAGCATGCAGTTAGAGACAACGGCCTATGTGCTCGTAACATTGCACCGTCCATCCAATGTAGATGAGCCGACCAGATTAAGGGAAATCGTGCGTAGCCTCCAAAAGACGGGACAATCAAAGCTGATCTTCCCAGTACATCCCCGAACACGCGAGAGGCTCTTAGCGCTTGGAGTGAATATTACACGAGATCGTTCGCGCGTATGCTACGTTCCTCCTCAAGGTTACATTGAGACCCTCGCCTTACTGAAGAACGCCATGTGCCTTCTAACCGATTCCGGCGGAATGCAGAAGGAGGCATACCTGCTCCGCACACCCTGCGTTACGTTACGTTCGACCACGGAATGGCCCGAAACTCTCAAGAAGCAGGCCAATCGCCTCATTAACGACCCATGTATGATCCCAGCGGCCATAGCCCGAGCAGGATCTTTGGATATTCGTCATGAGCATTTCTCAAACCCATTCGGCAACGGAGCAGCGGCTCAGAAGGTCACAAGAATCCTAGAGGACGAGGTAACCTCTGGGACAAACTGACCCAAGAGGTACGTCCCATCTACTTCTTAACTACAACTCGCCAAATGTAACGTCGGACAGCGGATTGGTGCAGTGTACCACGCAGTC
>Ga0187771_10003581_pt1 | contig 10862 bp, 9 predicted proteins | sample 0116_SJ02_MP15_1_FD_133139 | JGI IMG/M metagenome (GOLD analysis project Ga0187771, IMG submission 133139) | Tropical peat soil microbial communities from peatlands in Department of Meta, Colombia - 0116_SJ02_MP15_10_MG | ecosystem: Environmental > Terrestrial > Soil > Wetlands > Peat | place... | reverse complement strand
GTATGACCGTGGAGTAGGGAATAACCGTAAAGACCGCTGAACTCGTTGCTATTGTAGAGGATGTGAACTTGGTCGCGGATACTGTATGGGATGTGACTGTTGAGATCGCTAATGGCCCGTAGATCTTTATGGTTATTGTGGTTTGAAATATGGCCATCGTTCCACCTGTAGGAGGGTCTATCCACAAAACCTGCACGATAAGGTTCCAAGGTCCACCCGTTGCTGGCGCTGTAACCGTGTTTATTGCTGGGCTGGCTGGAGCAGTGGATAGGATTACAGAGCTATTCGGCAGCAATATGTTGACGATCACCTCAGTGTAATCGGTTACGCACGCGAAAGCACAAAAGCTACTTGTTACCGTCGTGATTATTGCTATCTTCTGTCCTGCAGTTGCGTTCTCTGGATATTGATTCTGGACGCTTGGTTGAGAGTTCAGGGGAGTCGATGCGTAGCCCTCATTCTGGGTTGCCTGAATAGTTGCGACTAAAGGAATCAAGGCAAAAAGCAGTAGAACAGCTGACAAATGTGCGCCGTGATAACCGACGATGACCGAAGGCGACTTGTTTGCGACTTTTGATTCCTCTAACGACCCCTCTGGTGAGCGAATCGATAGTGTCAATCCTCAATCACGGTTAGGGCGTACTTGCAGAAAATAAGCCGCAACTTTGCATAACTTTAGTGTTCCCTAAGTTTCCTCAGAGCCGTGACACCCTTCGTCGTCGCGCACCACCGTACCCACACACCAAGAAACGACGAGGGACACATGACAGAGCCCTATACGACGGGCCCCCCGTTACACTCGCGGAACCCTTCCTTTGGAGTTGCCTGAGTGTATCAAAGCCCTGCTCCACAAGTTATGTCCTACACATTGGGCGTGTCAATGCCAAGTTCTTCACGGGCAACACTATAAATCGTCCAACGGGCCGGGAATCATGTGAGAACTAGGATTTCCTAGGAGACACGCTACCAATGTCTGCTCCAGATTCTCGTGCTGCTGTGACCTCTCAGGTTGAATCTGAAGTCGGGAAGCTCCTAGGGGTCGAGGGGCTTCTCAATCCCTCCGTAAAATCAATCTCAATCAAGGGTCCACCCGGCGCGGGCAAAACGACCCTCGCACTCGAACTGATCAAGGCAGCTCATGGTGGAATGTATGTTTCAACGAGAGTCACAGAAGCCCTGCTAGTCAAACAGTATAGACCGTTCGCTTCTCTAATTGAACAGGGCGAAGTTGTCATCTATCAACCCCCAACCACCCAGAAGGCCAAGGTAGGCACGCTCGAGTATGAACAGGTGAGACAAGGAAAACAGGTATCAGACATGGCCCAGAAAGTCGCCGAGATCGCTAACGACCGAAACAAACCGCTCATAATACTGGATTCATGGAACTCCTTCGCACGAGAACTTGACGATAAAGATTTGGCAAAGGCTGAGAATGAGCTGCTAACCACCGTTGACAAGAGTCAACAAAAAATCGTCTTCGTCAGCGAAGGCCTCGAGTTAACGAGCGTCGACTATCTCGTTGACGCAATCGTTGCGCTGCACGACAACGAGCACGAAGGTCGAAGGGTCAGAAGAATTGAATGGATAAAGCTTCGTGGAAAAGAGATACCTCAGAAGATGTATCTATTTACATTAGCGAACGGAGAATTCAGAACTCTTCCCAAAACGCAAGAACCCTTCACACCTACCAATTTCATAGCTCAAAAATTCAAGCCGATCCCGCATTCAACGGAAAGGTACTCAACAGGGAGCCGAGACTTTGATGTATTCCTTGGAGGATTAAGGAGGGGGGGTGTCGTACTCCTGGAATTTGGGAGAACGATCAGTTCTCGCATTCATCTACCCCTAACCACCGTCATCAGATGCAATTTTCTTGCGCAGGGAGGCTGTAGCGTCACCATCCCATCCGGCGAAGTCCCGCCAGAGAAGATAAGGCGGGACGCATACCCATACCTGGACAAGGAAGCCGTAGAATCAAGCCTCAGCGTAGCCCATTTCGAAGCGACTCCAGCTGACCCCTGGTTCATTAAGCTTTACGGCAAATCATTCGAAAACGACCAGCAGATATTCTGGCAAAAAGCGAACGAATTGAAAGCTGGATTAGACAAACCCTGCTTCATTTACATGGGAATAGATACGATTGAATACACATACGAGGATTTGGACATCATGAGTCCATTAATGACCGCTATCCAAAACGTAAGAGAGTGCCGGGACGTCATGATGTTTGGTGTAAAACCCGGGAGCCAAGTCAAGCAGAAATTATCAGACGTGTCGGACCTACACATGAAAATCGATGAAGTAGAAGGAGCTTCAATACTCTACCTCCTAAAGCCTCCATCAGGACTGATGCATTTGACCTATGACTTTTCGCATGGGTATCCTACGGTCAAACTAACCCCGATCGTGTAGCCATCTAAGACCCTACTGTACGTTCGCGGTGGCGGTGGGTGGTGGTGCGCACCAACATACTAGAAACGCTGTCTGAACGACGATTCAATTCACGATGTTCACTAACAGTATCACACACACTAAGCGCGCGCTACTATTCAAGAGATGAACTCGAAAGGCTGTGCAACGATTGATTTGAGGTCTTTGTCTTACCTTCGTTTCTTCGACCGACGACCTACAGTGGATGCTACGTAGCAAATCGGTCCTTGATTAGAAAAAAGAGTACCTAGGGCGCTTTGTTCTCAGCACTTAAGTCTTGGCTGATGTTTGTCTCGGCGTCTTGAGTTAGCTTAAGGATTTCTTCTTCGTAGTTCACGTTTGCAACTGCGCTTATCTTCTTCTCCGAAAGTGATCTACTGATGGCTTCAAGAGTTTCGACCGTTCGAGGTCCTGTTAGGTCAACGGTGCAGTCTCCGCGTGCGACCCGGCCTGCAAAGCGCTCAATTTGAGATGCTACAAGGGAGTAACCGGGAGTAACTGGAATCTCGTAGGTCGTATCGAGATGGTGTTGGACTAGGCGTTGGGTGAGGCAGTCGACGATTAAGGACCCTTCGGAGCCTACGATTGTGACTTCCCTAACGTTGCGTGGATTAAGCCAACTGAGTTTAATGTGAGCAAAGATGCCGTTCGGATATTCAGCAAAAATGTAGGCTACGTCGTTGTGCGTGCCAGAGTTTCTGTAAGCTTTTTCGACACCGCTCACGTCCTTGGGCCATGCGCCGAGGAGTAGGTTCAGAATGTCGACGGGGTTGTGTCCGAGGTTGAAAATTATATCCGCGTCCGGGGAGGAGGTTTGGTCCGTCCAATGGACTTTAACGTGGAAGAGTTTTCCCAGCTCTCCTCTGTTAAGCATTTCACTTGCAACTTGCAGCGCTCTGTTGAATCTAACAGCGTGGTTAACTTCAATCAAGAGGCCCCCTGTTTTTGCGACGTCCACTAGATGATAGGCTTCATGTGAGCTCAGTGTCATGGGGTTCTCTACGAGAACATTCTTGCCCATCTCTAGGGCCATCTTCGACAGATCATAGTGCGTTTGGCTCGGTGTGGCTATATGTACGATTGCGATGTCAGGGTTGTTTAGTATATCATGAACGTCTGTTGTCAGTCTCTCCTGTGTAATGGAAGAGGTTTCTCTGGCTATGAGCAACGCTCCCAATGCTGCGATAGAAGTATCGCATACCTTGAGCAGATTGATCTTTTCTCTCCGTTGAGCGGCAAGGTATTGAGCTGCAAGTTTGGTTCCAGATTGGCCTGCTCCGACGATTCCTACTCCAATTGGGCCACTCAAAGCCTACCACGAATCGAGTCGGGCAGATTGAAATCGGCGGAAGTTGAAACGAATGACGGCCCGGCTCCCGCGATCATGATTTACAACACCGCAAAAGCAGATAAGAGCGGAATTTTTCATAAAAGGATTCTGGAACATCTTTGACATGTTCGCATCTTCGCCTTGAAATAGCACTAAAACATTGTTAAAACTTGGTTAAAACTTAACAAACTGAAGCGCTATACCCTCAGATAAAACGTCCATTTTGAGGCGTTTCGAGAGCTCAAAACCATATAATTTCGTAGAACAGACAAGACATAACCTCCCTGCCGGCCGCTTTCTGACGAATTTTTCCGGAGTTACGATCATGCAACCACCTACGAAACTCGAGTGAGCAAACCTGTTTCTTTTGTTTTTCCTCGTTGAGTCGTCTAACGAGGAACAGATCTTGTTACCTTCTTGGCCCTGCGTTAGTTACACCAGTCATTTAGACTGGATATAGCTGCTATAGCAATTGTAGATACTACATTGGGCCGCGTTAGGACTATTCAAGTCAAGCCGGGTACGAAACGCCAACTTGATCTGGTGGGAAGAAAAGGCGAGACATACGATGTCATAATCCGGAAGCTAATTGCAAATTACCTCAAGCCCGCTCCAGGGGGTAGCGCCTAGAAGAGGGTTATTGGGTGAATGAAAAGAGAAGTCCTCATTGAGTTGGGAATTTGCGGTCTAGCCTTATTGATCATTATGGTTGACGCTGTCTCATTCCCTCTAGCTGTACGCGCGCAGCAATTATCATTGTTAAGAATCGGCATGGTCCTAGGCATCGTTCTTTTCGTTGTGGTTCTATTGCGTTACAGCGATACCTACGACGACGCAACCGTAAGAGACCCCGCTGAAATCTACCGTTCGATGCTTGATAATCTGCCTGTGGGAGTATATCGGGCCAAATCAAACGGCGAAATACTTGAAGCCAACCGAACATTTGTGAGGATGTTAGGCTACGCGGATTTAGCTGAAATCAAGCAAGTGAATCTCAAGAATGTTTTCGTGAGAGAATCTGATCGAGTTGGTCTGCTGGAAAAGCTTAGGAGCACGACTGTTTTCGCAGAGTTCGAATTGAGACGGAAGAATGAGGAAACAATCTGGGTGCGCGATTACCCTAAGGCAACTTTAGCCTCGACAGGAAACGTGGATTACATGGACGGTGTGATCGTGCAGACGTATGGAATTGAAGCCATAGTTCACGACATTACAGAACACCGAAAATTGGAGATCATGAAAGATCAGTTCATTTCCGCAGTAACCCACGAACTCCGAACGCCGCTCATTTCGATAAAGGGCTATGTTGACTACGTTTTAGCTGAAGATCAGAATGCGCCGCTCGAAAATGTCAGGGCTTCGATTGAAATAGTGAAACGTAATGCAGATCGACTACTTGCGCTCACAAATGACTTATTGGACATTCAACGCATGGAGTCCGGAAAACTACAACTTAAGTTACAAGATGTCGATGTTCGGGATTTGCTTAGGAAATGTGTTGACGAGATTCATCCTCTCCTCGACCAGAAATATCAGCATCTCCATCTACAGATTCCCAACGGAGCCCTTAAGGTTCAAGCCGATCCTCTAAGGCTGGACCAAGTCATCATGAACCTTCTCAACAATGCGACTAAGTTCACAGCCGAAGGAGGACATATTACGATTGGGGTCAAAGAGGTAAACAGTACCGGTGACCTTGAGATCAGCGTGAGGGACACGGGCATAGGAATCAGCCCTCAAAACTTGACCCGCGTCTTCGAACCCTTTGCGACCATAGACAAATCTACCTACTACAAGGGAACAGGACTAGGCCTTAGTCTAACCAAAACATGGGTAGAAGCACACGGCGGTACAATTTCAGCCTCCTCACCCGGAACAAACCAAGGCGCGACCTTCACTTTTAGTTTACCTAGAAAAAGGATGGTGGTTGTTAATGGATAGAATCTTAGTCGTAGACGACGAACCTGATACCGTCAACTTAACGAGAATGATCCTAGAGAAAGAAGGCTACTGGGTTAGCTCCGCCGCAAACGGAGTCGAAGCATTGAAGATGCTGGAGTCGCAAAACTCAGACCTTGTGTTGCTTGACCTTGTGATGCCCGGAAAGAGTGGCCTTGAGGTCTGCGAGATCATAAAGTCCCAACCTAAGACAAAGAACATTCCTGTAATTATGTTCACGGCTCTCGGCCGAGAGGTCGATAAGAGGCTCTCCAGTCAGGCAGGGGCGGAAGCACACTTCACCAAACCCTTCTCCAAGGAGGAACTCCTGCAGGAGGTGAAGCACTACATAACTGAAGCTAGAGCATCAGGGTTCTCCCGGCGACTAGGAATAGAGAATGGGAAATTGCGGGGAAAGAAAATGCTTCTCGAATTTGATCCCCGCTCAGCGTACGAGAAGATCGTAGTGGAGTTTGCGGTTGAATGTGGCTTTCACCATGAAGCCATAGTTGTCGCCACTCATCAAGGAAGCGCGGTTATGCATGGGCTAGAAGACTACAAGAACGTTAAGCTGTTAGTACTGGATCCGAGGGCGGTCTTCTCATTTTCCCCTCTCCTCAGCAAGTACCCGGACGAACGTTTGAGCCTTGTCTTCGATAGTCTTACGGACGCCGTTATGATGGTAGAGGATGTGGAAGCTCAGCAGAGGTCCCTGTACACATTCACACAAAACTCACTCCGACTCCTTGACAATGACCGGATAACAGCGCTGTTTCTCCTGAACACTGAGGCGCATGACCCCAAGAGCGTAGCTTCCGTCAGGGGGCTCTTCAATTATCAAATAACCTACAACGCAGGGGGAGCCGCGATAATGCGGCAGCTTTAAGACACAATGGGATGTCGGCCACTTTGAAGAAACTAGAAAGAACCCTCACAGCAATCCCTGGTTTTGACGAGATGCTCGACGGCGGTTTGCCACGTGGCCGAGTTATCCTCGTTTTAGGAGAACCCGGGGCAGGCAAGACCATATTGGGCTCACAGTTCCTCCTAAATGGCATTCAGAAGTTCAATGAGAAGGGTCTCTTCGTTTCCCTAGAAGAGAACAAGGGACATTACTTAGACGAAATGAACACGTTCGAATGGGACATGGAGTCATCGATGAAACACGATCAACTCTTGTTCATAGACGCCTCACCGATCAGATCAGCTCCCAGCCATGTACAAGTCATGAACCTTACGCTTGGGCAACCATTCTTCTCGTTAGTTGCGCTCTTAGAAATCATTAAGACTCAAGCTGCCTCAGGGGGCGTTCGACGGATCGTCGTTGACCCTGTTTCCCAGCTGATCATACAGTATTCGGACCCCACGGAAAGACGGAAGGCCATGCTCGACCTAGTCGAAGCGTTATCCATTACTGGAGCCACGTGCCTGCTCACTTCCGAGCTACGCTCCGTCGCAACCCACTTCGAAGGCGGCACAAGACGACTCCAGCTCGAAGAGTATCTAGTGCATGGAGTCATCGTCATGCAGACCACAACTTTTGGTAAGAACTCGCAACGAATCATTCAGGTGGAAAAGATGCGGGGTACGCGGATCGATCGGTCACCACGACCATATAATATCGGGGAAAACGGGATCGAAGTCTACTCCAGAGAAGCAGTCATGTGATAGTTCCTCGTTTCATGGTCATTGAGTTTGGTTAAGGAAGCTAAGTTCGGTAGCTGATGAGTTTCAGGTCAAGTAGAATGGAATCCAAAACTGCATCTGTGTGCGCACTATGATAACCACAGACACAGAAGTGGGGAGTAAGGATGCGTACACCAAACCGAATATAGTTCTTGAGGTCATAGTCCCACACACGTCCGTCGTTAAGTGTATGGGGGGTCTAGTGACGCGAGCGCCGGGAAGTGAGCCCTGGGTCCGTCAATTTTTTCTTGTATGTGGACCTACTGGTGCAGGCGAATGAATTTGAACTTCTGTTTTTATGTGTGCTTAAAGTGCCGCGGCACTGCTTTCAGAAGCAACAGGTTTTGTGCGTCTTAGAAAATGCCAAGGTTTTCCATGATTTCCGCTTAGTAATTCCTTAGTCGATTATTGAAGGGGATTTATTTGTTTTTGTCACGTCGCTCTAGCTGTTTATAGAGTCATTTCGACGTCGATGTTTCGTTCACTTTGCGCCCAAACGAGCTAGATGAATTGGTCCAACGTCGTTCCCAGAAATCTGAACCATTGACGTTCAATGCTACGACTCTGAATGAATTGGTGTGGGAATCGGTTGATGAGGTCCTGAATGGCCTTATCGGGAAGAAACCCACCGAAGCCATTTATGACCATTTGGAAAGGCGTTTCTCACTTGCTAGGGGCGACATTCCACAAAATACGGAAACGCTCTTTGACGTGGTGAAAGAGCTTTTCGGACAAAAAAGCAGTATGGTCATCTCCAGATGCATCGCGAAACGAGTCTTCGAAAACCTTGGCTGGGAATTCGTCCAGGTTCAAGGGTTCGGGTTTTCAGATTATGTCGAAATGGCGAGGGCTCGAATCGCAAGAGAAATTGTCCAAAAGGCGAAGGCTCTGGGTGCAGGAGAAAGGTAACTATCCTCTAGTCAAACTTGAAATCAACCAGATGAGAAAGAGCAGCGTTCCGACCACAACTCCAACCCCGGCAAATAGCGGCGCTAGAGACGGTCTCGGTGTGGAGGTAAATCCTATAACTGCTCCGGTTTCAGCGTCAAGTTGAAGTTGAAACTTCCTCGATCGCGTCAACGCAGAAGAACGATGGGAACCGTGAATCTCCCACATGCGCCTTGTCTGATTCAGCGTAACTTCGTCTACCGATACCTCCGATGCTTTGCTCGCTCTCGCAACATAGGTTCGGGTAATCTCCTCGGCTCCCTCGGCTGATTTCACATATCCGGCTGATCTTAGGTGCGGTGCCAGCTCCCTGATAAGACTGGGGAGTGCTCCATTCAATGTCTGCATAGCTTCATGAAAGCGTGAGGCGTCAGTGCATATTGCGAGAAGTCTGTCTTCACTAATATGGACAAAGAACACGGCTCCGTTCGCATAGAGAAAGCCGACAAGCTTCAATATGCTTGAGTTCTTGTTGAATTCGGTTGCAGCACCAAGGATAAGTAGAGGAGTCAGCGCGCCGCTCCTAAGCGATTCATCGATCTCATAAGCGAGCTTTCCGTTGCCCGGTTTCGCAGCTTCTTCCACCACAAGCAGTTTACCGTCTCTCTCTTCGAGCATGAAGACCTTCAGTATGCCCGGATGAAGAGCGAGAACCTCGTCGGTTAACCTTACCGAATATGGCCCGTGGGGTTCTTGGTGCAATGTCGTAGGAAATGGAGGATCTGCAGGGCTTTATCTGTTTTCCAGTGAAGGACTGAACTTAGTCAGATGACCTTCATTTTCATGCGTTAAATCTGCAAGTTTCGCAGACCCGTACATTCAAGAATCTTGGCGCTGCTAGCAATCTGAATCAGCAATGAGGCTACATTTAGCAGCGTTTGAAAGAAGCGAATAAGCGAACATCGAAGTAGCACCTTTGCCCCCTACCCTCACACGCTACGGCCGCAACGATCACAGAACCTATCCCCAAAACCCAACGCGCGCCCACAACAACACACCACCTTCCCGAAATCAGCACCACAACTCTGGCAGAACCTTGTAGGCCGAACTATCTGTAAACCACAACGTCTACAGACCGCGTAGCCCTGTTGCTTACTCGGAGTTCCGAGTCGAGCGCTCGTTTCGATCGAATTTGGCTCAAGCCTAGTCTTCAACCGGCTGAGCAAACCACCACCCACCTTACCTACCGCTTTTTCTGGACTCTTCACAGACATCTGCCGTCCGAATTTCTCGCTTCCCTCCTCTTTCTTTTCAGGCGGGTTTAATGCGTCAAGCCTGCTCTCAGCCGTGTCCACATTTTGCGGCATATCGTGTAACCTACCGACTGGACCGAAGCGTATCGTGAGCGCGGCTAGGATAGCGATCAGTGAACCCGCCGTCATTGTTGTAAGGATTCCGTATTGGGCTCCTATGATTCCTCCGATCAGCGCGCCGAGGGTGGCGGCACCGTAACTAAAGGTCCGCAAGGTCGCGTTCGTCCGCCCTTGGAGTTTGTCAGGAACAAGAATCTGACGGAAGCTCACCTGGTTGACGTTGTAGATTGGAATTCCAATGTTTGCGAATAGCCAAAGTGGAGCCAACAACACCGCGGCTGGGCCATACATTGATGCCTGAACCGCGAGCAGTCCGAATCCCCTAATCGAGAGAGCTGCGGTGAGCGATGATCCGAGCCCCATCAATTTGAGGAGTTTTGGAGCAATCACTGCCCCCACCACGACGCCCACGCCTCCTATCCCGAGCGTGATACCGGCTAGTCCAGGGGACAACTGTAGCAGATCGTATATGAAGAGGTAAAAGACCGCGATGAACATGCCGTTACCGATGTTGTAGATTGAGGTGGACGCTGCAAGATTGCACAGTGTCGGTGTTTTCGTGACTGCTCTCACTCCGTCCTTGATTTCGCTCCAGAAGCTGCGTTGCGTTGGCGTAGATGGAGGCGGTTCCGGCTTCTTTATCGAGAATATTGCAATCGCGGCGATCATAGTGCCCAGTGCGTCAAGCGCGATCGAAGGTGCCGCGCCAACAATTTGAATTAGCCCGCCAGCGATCGGTGGACCCACAACCGTCGCAGCCGATGAGCTGGTTTCCAGTTTCGAGTTTCCCTCTACGAGATCCTCTCTTGCGATCAGTGTCGGCAGGTAAGCCGTGTAAGCGACATTGAAGAAAACTGTGGTCACGCTCATAACTAGTGTTACGATGAAAAGTTGGTAAAGGTTCAATATCCCAAGAAAGAAGGCTGCAGGAATTGACCCGAGTGCCACGACCTGCACTATATTCGACCAGACCAACACAGGCCTCCGCCGCCACCTGTCCACCATGACGCCGGCGAAAAGCCCCAGCACCGGATAAGCTACATTACCGAGAGCGCTCAAAAGTCCCATCTCTAGGGGACCGGCTTTGAAGACCAGTATGGCTAATGTGGGCACAGCCAGACTAGTTATTGAGTCACTTACCCACTCAACCGTCTCTCCCCCCCATAATCGACCAAAGTCTCTATGCCTCCATAACTTCCCCACAACGCTTCACCCTT
>Ga0187771_10003580_pt1 | contig 10863 bp, 9 predicted proteins | sample 0116_SJ02_MP15_1_FD_133139 | JGI IMG/M metagenome (GOLD analysis project Ga0187771, IMG submission 133139) | Tropical peat soil microbial communities from peatlands in Department of Meta, Colombia - 0116_SJ02_MP15_10_MG | ecosystem: Environmental > Terrestrial > Soil > Wetlands > Peat | place... | reverse complement strand
TGAAGTACTCAGCGGCGTCGTAGCCCGCGCTGATGGTCGATACCTGGAACTGGAATTTCACGAGATTGGCGTCCAGAAGGTTAAACAACAAATCATAGGTCCGCTGGCCCTCGACCTGGGTGAGCTCGAAGTCCTCATTGTGGAGGCCCTGCTGGATCCCCGCCGCGGCGGCCTTCTCGCCCATGCGGTTGTATTCGTCGGCGGCCCGCTTCACGTCATCCAGGGTGGGGTGGCGCGGCCCCTCGAGGCTGGGCACGATCATTTGGGTCAGGCCGACGTCTTTTGCCCAGGCAATCCTGCCCGGCTGATTTTCCCTGAGTTCCTTGATGACGAAGTGAGAGCTCACACAGGTGACGCCTAAATCGCCCAAGATTCTCCGGAGCTCGGCCCCCGAGTACTTGGCGATGCCGGCGAAGCCCGAATCGGCATAGCCCACCGGGGAGCACAGCTCGATCGTCTGAAACCCGGCCTCGGCAAGCTGCTTGATCGTGCCGGGAAAGTCCTGGGCGATCATCGTCCTGACGGGCCACGTCTGAGACCCAATGGGCAGGCCCAGCGGATTGGCGTGCAGCTCCACTGCGCCCGCAGACAGGAGCCCGGCCACAGCAGCACTCGTTGCCGCATTCTTGAGAAACTCTCTTCTCGAAATCTCGGACATTCATGCCTCCCTACCCCTTTGACGATCTGGAGCATGTTCAGCCAGCGCAGGGTATTGTCTCACGAATTGGCAATCCATCGTCGTCCAGAACTGGTTCCACTGCCTCCAGGTACAACTATTGGAACTTGCAAAATATAATCACGACCGTCACTTTACCGGCGGTCTGCGGCCGGCGTTTTTCGGTGCTCCCCGCGAGATTAGGGCGCCGTGGCTGCGATCCGGGATGGCTCGCCGGTGGCAACGCTCCTGACGAATGTGTGGGAAAGAGCGGGCGGGCTTTTCATGAGGGTCGGTTCCAAACAAAGGCGCCGAAAGTTCGAAAGGTGCTGAATCCCAGCCGCTCGTAAAGACGTACGGCGCCGGCATTCATGTCCGTCACCGTCAGCGAGACCTCTTGATAGCCTCGCTGGGCAAGGTCGGCGAAGGCCGCCTCCATCATCGCGGTTCCCAGGCCGCTTCCCTGAAACTCCCTGGCTACCGCAATTTGAGGAATGTGCGCCGTGCCGGCCCGGACCGAGCTCAGCGCCAAGGCGCCGGCCAGTTTGCCGCTCGCCCGGTGAATGGCGACCCTGGACGCTTTGGGGATCTGCTCCCCGCAGCCCCGGTGATGCAAGATGTTTTCGATCAGACGAGTTGCACCCGGCTCCGAGGCATACTGGTCGTTGATGACGGCGTCGACGTGATTCTGGTAAGTCAGGTACAGGAGTTGCGCAGCCTGGCGGTCGTGCCTTCGCTCCCACGGTTCGATCACGAAATCGCCCGACCAGGACGTGGCGCCTCCGAGTCGGGCCCCCGGCGCCGGATTCGCGGATTCGCCGCGAGACTTGCGATCCTTCAGCGATACCGCCATAAAGTCCCGCTGAAACCCCTTGAAGCCGTGAGCCGAAAAACAGGGGTTGAGCTCTTCAAAACCAAAGTGAGGAAGTTGCGTTTCCACTCGATCCACGCCGGGGGTCCCGGTGAGGGTTTCAATGACGTGTTCGAGCAGGCAGAGCGCCTGGTTGAGTCTCTCCTCGTCGGGTTCGACAAACAGATTTCCGATTAAGCCTTTCTCTCCCTCATAAAAGAAGAAACTGTAGCCTCTAATCTGATGATCGCGGACCAGCGCGTAGCCGGAGAGCCGCTTCTCTTCCAGACACGAGGATATCAATCGCACCGAGGCCGTGTAATCCCAGCGCAGGCATGCGCCCCACACCTGCGATTCGGCCTGCAGCACAGGCAGAAACTGGCTCGACGCGAACTGGCGAATGTCGATAATCTCGGGCATCCAGACTTAGTCCTGCGCCGGGTCCGATTCAAAAGCAGTCGAAATACGAACTGCACCCGATGACGCAGAGGAGCAAGCGACGCTTCTGTCTCGGGCGACCCAACAATTCTGGCCAAAGTATACAGCAGAATAGGCGGCCCGCGACGGGCGCGTGTGGACTCCAGCCCGGTGGCGCATAAGGAGATCAGGCTCCATCTTGCGTGTTTTGACTGCGTTGGCCCAGCTCCTGGCGAAAGTTTTTTTCGAAGGAAGAAAGTGCTTGTGGTAGCATCAAAACTTTGGAAGGTTCTGGATGCGAGCGATGCCTTCCCAACGGAGAGAAGAAAAAAAGCACACTTATGGCACGTAGGCGCGCTGCCGCGATCGCCGCCCCCGCTCGAGTTCCGTCAGGGATTCCTTCCCGGATTTTGGCAGGGTTCCTGATTCTGGTGGTGCTCTGTATCATTGTGATGGCTGGAGCAGCGGGTTTCTTTACCATTCACATCCTCACCGAGCATAACGATTCCGAAAACGTCGCTCCCGCTTCTTTTCTCTTGACCAACTATGAGAGCCTGTCATTTGTTGACCGCAGCGGCGGTGAGCATGAAGGCTGGCTGTTGCACGGATTGAAAGGGGCGCCGGTGATTATCCTCTGCCCCGCCTATGACTCCAATCGATCAGAACTGCTCTCGTTGGGGGCGGTCCTGCAAGAGAATCACTTCAATGTCTACGCGTTTAACTTTTATGGGCCGAAAACGGGGCACTCCTCTTCAAATCTGGGCGGCCAGGAAGTTGATGACTTGCAGGCGGCCATGCAGACGGTCACCAAGCAGCCCGACATCAACCCTCATCGGGTGGGCTTGTTTGGCGCCACCACCGGCGGATACGCCGTGCTGGCGACCGCTCTACAAAGCCCTTTGGTCAAGGCCTTTGTGGTCGATTCAGTTTACGAACAGCCTGTTCAGATGTTTGACGCCGAACTCGACCAGCTCCTGGGCGGACCGGGGGGCGCCTTCCGGAGTCTGGCGGAGATGGAATTCCGTTTGATGAGCCGTGGACCGACGACGCCACTAATCCGCGAGAACTTGTCCAGGTTGCAGAACGTTCCCAAGCTTTTCATCTACGGAGGAGATACTCCCCTGCTGGCCTCGATTACGCAGGATCTTTACAACCACGCGCCGCAACCGAAGCGATTGTTGTTCGTGGAACATTCCTACACCGCCCAGTCGTCCGGCACAGAGAAGAAGGAATACGAGAATCAAGTCCTCACCTTTTTCCTGCAGAGTCTGCCCCTCCGGGCCGATTGATCGCGCGAACTCCGGCATCGGCGGCGATTCGGAGTCACGTGTTCACCCCGTCATCCAGGCCAGGAAGAACAGAGGGCTCAGTTGATGACCAACAGCCCCCGAACCGACGCCCCCCACTCCGACGAGACCGAGTCGGCGGGGACCATTACGCTGGGCCGACGCGTTGAGTACTGGGCGGCCAGCACCATCTTGAGGCTGCTCGGTGGCCTGCCTCACGGAGCGGCTCGTGGGGTGTGCGCCGTGCTCGCCGCACTGAGTTATTGGGTGTGGCCGCGCCTGCGGCGTGTGGGCCTGTTCAACCTTCGCCTGGCGTTTCCGGATTGGTCGGAGCGCGAGCGGCGACGGGCCTTGTTCGGCTTATTTCGAAACTTCGGCCGAATGTTCGCGGACTTCGCGCACTTCCCGAACTTAAATCGTGGGAACATCGAACGCCTGATCATTTACGATGGGTTCGAAAACTATGCGCGCGCCCAGAGCCAGGGTAAGGGCGTCCTGTTTCTCACCGCCCACTTTGGCAACTGGGAGCTCAGTTCCTTCGCGCACGGCGTGTACGGTCATCCCTGCAATTTCGTCGTGCGTGAACTGGATAACCCGCTGATCGGCGCTCTCGTGAACGGCTACCGCTCGCGAAGTGGAGGCCGTCCGATCGAAAAGACTAGGTTCGCCTCCCGGGCGCTCCGCGCGTTCAAGCGCGGGGAGGCGGTCGGAATTCTAATGGATCAAAACATGCTTCTGGAGGAAGGCAGCTTCGTCGATTTTTTCGGAAGGCCGGCTTGCACAACCACCGCACCCGCGCGTTTGGCGCGAAAGGCGGGAGTGCCGATTGTCCTGGGCCTGGTGATATGGGACTCGAAACTGAAGAAGTATCGGCTGCGGTTTGATCCGGTCGAGTGGATCAAGCGGGACGACACGGAGGATGAAATCCTGGCCAACACCGCGAATTTCACGCGATTGATCGAGGACTACGTGCGCCGCTATCCCGACCACTGGCTTTGGGTGCACCGTCGCTGGAAGACGCGGCCTCCCGGCGAGCCGCCGCTCTATCCGTTTTGAAGAAGTCGAAACTTGAAGGTCAAAAGTCGAGAGTGTTCCTTTTGACCTTCGACTTTCAACTCTTGGTTCTCTTCCATAGGAGGCAACCATGACCGTGAGCGAGATTGGCCGATTATTGGGCGGAATTCTCCACGGGGACGGTTCCCGCGATATTCGTGGTGTTGCCGGCCTCGAGAGTGCGGGCGCGGACGAGCTGACTTACGCGGAAGGCCCACGCGCGCTCGCGCAAGCGGTCCACGCTCGCGCCGGCGTCATTCTGGTTCAGGAAGGGACGACCCTGGAAGGGCAGACCACCGTGGCGGTGGCGTATCCCAAGCTCGCTTTCATCCGGGCCGCGGAGGCGCTTCACCCGCCCGTGCCTCCTCCGCCCGAAATTCATCCCACGGCGGTGATTGCAGCTGATGCTCAGCTTGCTGCAGAAGTGAGCGTCGGGCCTTACGTGGTCATCGAACGCGGCGCGAGGGTCGGCGCGGGAACGCGTCTCTCGTCGGGCGTCTCACTGGGTGAGGGTGTTCAAGTGGGGTCGCGTTGCGTCCTCCATCCTCGCGTCACCGTTTATCCCGGTGCGCAAATCGGCAATCGCGTGGTCCTGCACGCGGGCGTAGTCGTCGGGTCGGATGGTTTCGGCTACGTTTTTGCCGAAGGCCGTCAGCACAAGTTTCCTCAACTGGGAAAGGTCATCATCGAGGACGATGTGGAGATTGGAAGCAATTCCACCGTCGATCGCGGTTCGCTCGGGACCACCATCGTCGGCGAGGGAACCAAGATCGACAACCTTTGCCAGATCGCGCACAACGTGAAAATCGGGCGCCACTGCGTCATTGCCGCGCAGACGGGAATCTCCGGCAGCGTCGAAATCGGCGGCCGCGTGGTGATGGGAGGACAGGTCGGGATCGCCGACCATGTCCGCATCGAAGACAACGTGATGATCGGAGGACGAGGCGCAGCTTTTCCCGGCAAAATCATTCGCAAGGGAAGCGCCGTGTGGGGAGACCCAGTGCGCCCTCTGGCCGAATACAAGAGATTGAACGCGCACTTGTCCCGGCTCCCCAGCCTGGCGCAGAAAGTCAAAGAACTCTCGGAGAAGGTCGCCAGACTCGGAACGTAGAGTGCCGGGGGGGGTGGGGTCGCGCTGCGCAGCGTCTGGGCTGGCCGCGCCGTCGCCTGCTTAGATCTTCAGGAAAAGCTTCCGGCGGTACATCCAGAAGAGAATCAGCCAGTAGGTGAATAACACCGCCGCGCCCAGCAGCAAGGGTTGGAGCGCGGTTCCCAGAAATTGGAAGGCGCACGGGCCCAGATGGATGCGGAACGACTCGACGATGAATTCCTCAAGCAGTTGCGCGATCAGGTAGGCCGCGATCGAATTCATCCCGATGACGACCAGCGGAAAGGACCACTTTCGATAGCCTTTGGCATCGATCACCCAACTGAACGCCGCCAGCAACAGGAAGCACGCTCCGCCGCTGAACAACGTCCAACTGGGCGTCCAGATGCGCTTCACTACGGGACAAATGCCGGCGAAATGCAGGAAGAGCCCAGCGGCAATTCCGATGGTGCTCGCCATCAGCAAGCGTTTCATCGGCATTCTCGGCGCGGCGGCACGGAGCCAACGTCCGGCCACCAACCCAAGAATCATCGTGCCCAGCGTGGGAATAAAGCTGAGCGTAAGATACCCGCCCTCGTTATAGACGAAAGGCTGTTCCCTCGGGAACAAATTCAGAAACCACTGATCGAAGGCGTTTCCGAGGTTGGTGTTCTTGTTCCAGTGCGCGGCGAAGCCCGAATAGTGATGCTGCCAATTGGGCGGCACGCCCACCGACTGATAGTTGAATCCAGCCCCCGGCACAGGGTACAGCGCCCAAGCCAGCCAATAGCCCGTCAGAATCAAGGCGAGCACGGCCCATTGCCAGCGCGGCGGACGGAACCCAAGCAGGAATAAGAAAGGGTAGCCGAGTCCGATCTGCGTGAGCGTATCTTCGAAGGTAAAGTAGGTCTGCGGACTATGCGTGGACCGCAGAAAGATTCCCAGGGCGATCAGGAGAAGAGACCGCCACAGCGCGTGCGCGAGCAGTCGGCCGAACGTCCCGCCCTTGGCCAGGCGGCTGGCGATCGAATAAGGTAGCGCCACACCCACCAAAAACGAGAACGACGGCTGAATCAGGTCGTGCAGCGAGCATCCGGCCCACTCGGAGTGGGTTTGGTTATAGACCAAAACCTTCCAGAACCAACTCGTGGGAAAGGCGGTCGCAATGCGTGAGAATTGCAGCACTTCCGCCATCATGAGGAGCATCACGAGTCCGCGGTAAGCGTCCACTGCCACGTTGCGCGCGGTCAGTCGACGGCTGAGCATCCGGTCTTGTGAGAGCGGCGAAGCCTCAATCACAGGCGGCACGTGGCACCTCTCGCGGGAAGGACATTAGCATACATCGAAGCGCAGCGCCAAAGATCGAAACCGGAAATGGGAGATTAGAAACTGGAGTTTCGAATTGAACTGTAAGCCCGGCAGTGGAATGCTTGCCGTTGACTTTATTGCCTGACTCGGCGGGCGTCACCGGTTGGCCAGCGTCTTGATCTCGCCCAGCCCCAGCAGTCGCTCATCGGCCGTCACAAGTGTCAAATCAAGTACGTGGGCGGTGGCTGCCAGAAAGCGGTCGGCTGGGTCCGGGTGCGGCAGCGAAAGTTGGTGCGCGGCCAGCACGATCTCATGGGTGAGCGGGGCTTCTCGCATCCGCTCGGTCGAGGACGCCAGCCACGTCGTGATGTCTCCATGCAGATGAATTCTCCCTTTGGCGTTTAGCAGGAGCGCCTCCCAGGTGCTCACTGGCGACAGCCAAAGCTCGTTGTTTCGACTTGTAAGCTCGTGGCGAACGCGGCGCCCGAGGCGACGCGGCTCGCTCAAGCTCCACAGCCAGATATGGGTATCGAGCAGCAGCCTCACTCGCGCAGCGCCTCCCAGTCGGTGTCCTCGATCACCGGAGAGACAATGTCTCCCACAATCTCGATGGTCCCCGCCATCGAACCGAGCCAGTCGGCTGGCGGGGCGGGAGGCATCGGAGGAACCACGACCGCGACGGGCTTGCCAAAGCGGGTTATACGAATGGGCTTCTTGGTCTTGCGCACCTGCTCGAGCAGGCCCAAGCATTTCGCCTTGAATTCGGAGATCGCAACCTCTTGCACGGGTTACCTCCCAGCTTTAAATGCAGTGTACCATGGTCAACTGGAATGGTCAAAGCCGGCGTGCTGTGGTTGTCTGCTTACGATGCGGAGCTTGGCATCCTCAAGAACTCGAATTTGAAAATTCGAAGATCAATCCTTCGTGTAGAATGGTCGGCGTGGCTGGCAAGGCGCTACTGAAGAAGACAACGGCTGCGGTCGAGGAGGTTCATCTGATTGTGCGAGCCGAGCACTCGGACCCGCATCATGTGCTCGGGGCGCATCCCATCGAGACGGATGGTCGGCCGGCGATTGCGGTGCGCGCGTTCTTGCCCGACGCGGCTGCGGCCTGGGTGATCCGAAAGACGGTCAGCGGCTCCGAGGCGCTGCCGCTCGAGCGCATTCATCGCGACGGGTTTTTTGAAGCCGTGGTTCGCGGGGAATCGCGGATTTTTCCTTATCGCATTCGAGCCAAAAATCAAGGGGGCGGCGAATACGAGTTTGACGATCCCTATCGATTTCCACCTGTCCTTTCGGACTTCGATCTCCACCTGATGGGCGAGGGCACGCATTATAAGAAGTACGAAAAGCTCGGCGCGCACGTTATCGAGGTGCAGGGCGTACAGGGCGTGTCGTTCGGCGTGTGGGCGCCCAACGCCCAGCGGGTCAGCGTGGTGGGGGACTTCAACCATTGGGATGGGCGCCGTCACCCCATGCGGATCCGCGGGGGCACCGGAATCTGGGAGCTTTTTATCCCTCACCTCGGCGAGGGCGAGGTCTACAAGTACGAAATCAAATCCAATGTCGGCTCCATCGGCCTCAAAGCCGATCCTTACGCTTTTTACTCCGAGCTTCGCCCGAAAACAGCTTCCGTCGTTCACAACATCGACCGCTACGAGTGGCACGACCAGGAATGGATGGCGAACCGCCATGTCCGCCAGTCGCTCGACGCGCCCATGTCGATCTACGAGGTCCATCTGGGTTCGTGGCGGCGCGTGCCGGAAGAAGACCATCGAATGCTGACCTATCGCGAGCTGGCGCAGCAGTTGGTGGAGTACGTCCTGGCGATGGGCTACACGCACCTTCAGTTGCTGCCCGTTATGGAACATCCGCTCGATGAGTCTTGGGGATATCAGACGACGGGATATTTCGCGCCCACCAGCCGGCACGGCACGCCGGAAGACTTCATGTATTTTGTCGACACCTGTCACCAACACGGCCTGGGCGTGATTCTGGATTGGGTGCCGGCGCATTTCCCGACCGACGCCTATAGCCTGGCGCAGTTCGACGGCACGAACCTTTACGATCACGAGGACCCGCGCCGCGGCGAGCACAAGGACTGGGGGACGCGGGTCTTCAACTACGGCCGGAACGAAGTGCGAAACTTCCTCTGGTCGAGCGCCCTGTTCTGGCTGGACAAATATCACGCCGACGGCCTGCGCGTGGACGCGGTGGCCTCCATGCTTTACCTCGACTATTCGCGCAAGCCCGGCGAGTGGATTCCCAATCAGTACGGCGGCAACGAAGATCTGGACGCGGTGGACTTCATCAAGAAATTCAACGAGCTGACCCACGGCCATCACCCGGGCGTGCTGACGATCGCGGAAGAGTCCACCGCCTGGACGGGCGTCTCGCGGCCCACCTACATCGGCGGGCTGGGTTTCAGCATGAAGTGGAACATGGGCTGGATGCACGACACGCTGCTCTATTTTTCCAAAGACCCCATCCATCGCAGGTTCCACCACAACAACCTGACCTTCTCGCTGCTTTACGCTTTCACCGAGAACTTCGTTCTCGTGCTCTCTCACGACGAGGTCGTGCACGGCAAGCGGTCCCTGCTGGACAAGATGCCGGGCGACCTGTGGCAAAAGTTCGCCAACCTGCGCGCGCTTTACGCCTTCCTCTACGCGCATCCGGGCAAGAAACTCCTCTTCATGGGCGGCGAGTTCGGCCAGTGGCGGGAATGGAATTCAAATGAAAGCCTCGACTGGCACTTGCTCGGTGAGGGGTCCCACCGGCAACTGCACCAGCTCGTGTCGGATTTGAACCGGCTCTACCGCGCCGAGGCGCCCGCGCACGAGGTGGATTTCGATTATCGCGGCTTCGAGTGGATTGATTGTAACGACGCCGACAATTCCGTGGTGGCGTTTCTCCGGCGCGGGCGCGACCCCGTTCAACACCTCGTCTTCCTGTGCAATTTCACTCCCGTGCCTCGATACGGCTATCGCGTTGGCGTGCCGGAAGAGTGTTTCTACAGGGAAGTCCTGAATACCGATGATATGAAATACGGCGGCAGCGGCGTCACTAACCCGCCGGGCCGCAAGTCCATCCGCCAACTCTGGCACAATCAGCCCTACTCCCTCGACCTGACCCTCCCGCCGCTCGGCGTCGTCGTTCTGAAACCTGAGAGATGAACGAAGATCCGGAATTGGGGTCGTGAGCTAGCTTGACGTTGCGCCGGCGATCCCGCCCGCCAGGATATGCGTGAAGGTAGGGAAGAGTTCGTTCCGAGTGCGCCGTAATACATTCCTCAATGGCGTTTGACTGCTAGAAACCGTCCGACTCGTGGGGCGGTTCACAAAGAGGAAGTTGCGCAACAAACACGTGGCCATTGTCTGGCGTGCGAACCAACCTGCGCGCCTTCAGATCGTCGTCGCACGCAGGATATGGCCGCCCTTGTCGGGAATATTACGGACCCGGCTGGGAAAGTAGCGGGCAGCAATCTGGGGAGGCCCCAGGTCTTCGATCTCAGTGAACCCGAGCGCCAGCAGTTTGGCGCGCAGATCGTCCGCTTCATAGTAGTTCAGCCAGGCTTCGCCCAATTCGGCGACGCGCTTCGCGCGCCTTTCGTGGCTGGGGCGCCATTCCGCCGACAATGAAGCCGGAGGATCGCTGTAGTCGAACACTACGTGTGCGCCGTTCGGGAGGTTCCCAATGAATCTGAGGGTCGACCATACAGCTTCCTCGGTCAGGTAAGGCACAACGCCGAGCCAAGTGAAAAAGGTCTGCTGCGACGGAACAAAACCAGCGACCGCCAAGCCGTCGGCCAGAGTCTGGTGTTCGAAGTCAATGGGAGCGAAAGTTAGCGAGCTCGGTATCGGGATAGCCGCATCTTCGAGGCGTTGGCGTTTCCACGCCTGAGTAGCTGGATGGTCAACTTCAAAGATGCGAATCCGGTCACGCCATGTGTTGCGATAGGCATAAGTGTCCAGTCCCGCCCCAAGCACCACAACCTGACGCACACCCCTATCAACAGCGGCTGCTAAAGCATCCTCCGCAAAGCGCGTCCTCACGGCGATGAAAATTCGCATCCTTCGTCCGGGAGGTTGCTCCCCCGCCTTGCGAGCTACGGTTTCGGCGTCTTCACCCAGGATCCGCAGGGCAAGTGGATCGGCGAAGATGTGACCCTGTTCCAGGACCTGATGAGCGGCACGGTGAGCGGCCGC
>Ga0187771_10003579_pt1 | contig 10863 bp, 12 predicted proteins | sample 0116_SJ02_MP15_1_FD_133139 | JGI IMG/M metagenome (GOLD analysis project Ga0187771, IMG submission 133139) | Tropical peat soil microbial communities from peatlands in Department of Meta, Colombia - 0116_SJ02_MP15_10_MG | ecosystem: Environmental > Terrestrial > Soil > Wetlands > Peat | place... | reverse complement strand
GGCCGGAAACTGCCCCAACTTCACAGGTCTCCAAGTTGCCTAAGGCTTCGCGACAAGTTTCGCTGACCTCGCGGAGAAGGTGAGTCCTTGGCACCGCTTCGCCCACGGTGTGGTATCCTAGGCGGGCAGAAACGAGTCCATTCACCATATGTGTATCAGAAGTCATGACTTCACCATCATCAAATCCAATGGCTTTGATGGCGCCTATAATTTCCTCCCTAAGGCCTGTGACCATATTATTTCCATCTACGTTCACATAGGCGAATCGTTGTCCGGAGACTTCGATTCCCATTACACTAATCCCACTAGGGCCAAATCCATCCTTCAACGTAAACCCCGCGGGCATTTTCCGAGCCACACCTACCCTAAATGGGCTCACCGGAGCTTCCGCGGTAACTTGTAGACTTGATAACGCGGCTTCTTCTAAGGCCCCAATCTTTTGCGAAGTCATGGTCGCGGGGCCGGTTAGGGAGTTATGGGCGTCAACCAACGCCAATTGCCGGAACCTTCCATGAGTGAGGCCTGACAACCTTTGGGAGACCTCGGTCGGAACATCTTCCATATCGTAAGGAGATGTGGTCATCGTGACGAGCGCGCACCCGTCGAAGGCTTGGGAAGTTGCTGTGGCAATTTCGTTACTCATTCTAGTTACCCTGCTGGCGCCGCCATCGTAATGCGCATGCTCCAACCCTTCAAGCAGCCACCGAATGATTCTAGCGTTCTGTTCTTGCGAAACCAAGTTCAACTCGTGCCCTGAAACCCCATGTGGAACGAGGGTCACCGCATTGAACCTTCTGCTCATCACTGAATGCATAAGGTACGGGAGAACACTGCTACCGACGTTCAAGAAAGGCCCAGGGTGAAAGTTAGAAACAAACATAACGCTCTTCACATTATCGGAGCCTTTCTTCCGAAACGCAAAAGCGGTCGCTTCAATTTCGGCCTCAACGCCCAGCTCATTCAAGTAAGACTCGAGTTCACTGTTTTCACTCTCAAGCCAATCTGTAAGAAACGCCCTAAACATACGGATGGGCGAGAAGCCTATGGCTCGCCGGCCATAAACCTCTACGACGGTGATCATAGCAAAGGCGAATGTTAGCCCCACAATCGAAGCCAGTACTAAACCAGTCGCCATCCGAGCGTATGGCAGACCGAATACGGCGACCACTGCAACGACGGTTAGGCTCGGTTCCATGAGCGTAAACAGAGTTCTTTTAGCGAAGCTGGTTCTGGACATTGAAAATATTGCGAGGGCACGCGGCGGGACGACCGCGAATAGCCCCAGTATGACCGCGAAATCGGGGAAAATGAATCTCCGATCCAGGATAGCTACGAATGAACAGAACAAGAAAATTAACGCCCAGATAGTTGTGGTGAAAAGCGAGAGTGCTAGACACCTTCTTAGATAGAACAATGGGTCCTCTTTCATTACCGTGAAATACAGGATGATGTCAGACGCAAAAGACGGCAGGGTGAAAGCAATGAGTCCCCATGCCGCGCCAGAAAGAAATGATGCCACCCCACGCTCGGCGAATGAAAAGGACAGGCCGACTCCGATGGTCGTGAAAACTATCGAGTCGATGACGATAGTTCTGGTCGACGGAAAGGCAACACGCCTGACAAAGTTATAGTACGGAGTCGTCCCGCTGATGCGCTTGGAGAAGGAACGAGCCAAGAGGCTTCCTCAGCTAGAGTTCAACGGATGGCTCGAATTATTGCTCGCAATCTTGCTAGAGAGGCTTTTTCGGCTATGGTCCCCGTGACGATCAGGCGCGCTCCCGCGTCGACCAGCTCTTTACCTTGAGACGCAGTCTTGATGCCGCCGCCGGCGATTATGTTCATATGGCATGTTCGGTTTACCGCTCGCACCATTTCAGGTGAGACTGTTTTTCTCGCCCCCGATCCCGCTTCCAAGTAGACAAAACGCATCCCGAGGTATTCGGCCGCAAGTGCGTAAATCGCTGCCAGCTCCGGTTTATCGTAAGGAATCGGGTTCGCGTTCCCGACAAACCCTGCGGCACCGCCGTGCTCACCAACGATAAGGTACGCTAGGGGTATAGGTTCAAGGCCGTAGCGCTTCACCAAAGGCGCGCCAAGCGCTTGCGCGCCCGATAGGTAATATGGGTTAATAGAGTTCAGCAGGGACATGAAGAAAATGGCGTCAGCGTACTGACTCAGGCCTGCCACATCGTTTGGAAACAAAATCACGTATAGCCCTGCAGACTTAATCGCCTTTACAATCGCGTCAAGCTCATAGACCGAAGTAGCAGTTGAACCGCCAACCATTGCGGCGGCAGTACCAGCCTTCTTGGCCTCGACGGCTAGGTTCCTTGCGGCCAACGGTGTGAGTTTTTCCGGGTCAAACAAGGTAAGGTGGGCGGCGCCGTGCTTCCTGATCACGTTTTGCAAGTGATTTTCTACATTACCAATCCTGATGTCGCCCAAAGGATGAGGTACCAACCGACCTGTAGTAACGAAGGTTGTGAATTGAGCTGAGAAACGGGCGGGAGACTATTAAAAGGCGTCGGGTTTCCCTTTTGTGGCCTATAGCCCCAACGCTATCAAGTGAACGCCTTGTCGATGTGCGCAAGCGATATATTCTTTAGAAAGAAATACTTGCTCAGGTTATGTATCGTTGTCCAACCGTAGAGGTTTCCTGAAGAAAGGATTGGGTGCACTGCTGGGGAGTGCGCTTGGCTTCTTGATTGTGCCCAACCTCAAACCGAGTGCGACGGTTGACGTGTCCGCTATTGGCAACAAGCAGCTCCAGCTGCTCCTAGCCTCGAAGGCCCTTCTGGAAAAAACTGGAATGCTCCGGGCGTCGTCCATTACCCACTACGCGCCCGACACAGGAGAGATAGAGATGAACTGGACTGTTTCGATCCCACCAGAAAACAGCATAAGCTCACAGATTAGTTCTCTCGCGCAACAAGTCTTGGCGCTCGTTAACGGCTAGAGAAGCATTTCTCAACCTCGCCCCCTAAGTAACCGAGCCCTAAGACTCGTTTACGCTGCAAACCCCTTGAGTCTTTGGGGATTCTTATCGAGTTTACGCTTAGCTTTCTCGAGCTCCGCTATTGTTCTCTCAATAATCCCATTCAACGTTACTCTCGTCCGGAATTCCGCTTTATCTAACAGCGCTTTGGCATCACGTTCGATTGTGTTTGGTAGTGGTTCAATTCGCCTTATGATTGGTTTGGCACGAGGACCATTTAGAGACTCCCTAACGTTAGTCCAGGTGGGCCTCAACCTGGCGTTTGCCTTCGCTCTTGTCTCTTCAGTTATGGCATGTGCATTTCTTTTTAGACGTTCGACGCCTTCCTCAACCTTCACGGCTCCGGAAACTAAGACACCCAATTCAAGCGCCTTAGGTTTTCTTTCCTACCTAAGGTGTTAAAACTAGTTCCACTGGGTAGAATTATCCACCTCGTGTAACGATTGCTACACGCTCCACCAAGCGTTAAGTGCCTTTTAGTGTGAACCGTCGGTAGTGAGGCAAAAACCTGGAAAAGGAAGGTGATTTGAAACGTCAAATCAGATTGTCCGGACTGCGACTGTCTCCATAGAAGTGGAGCAGGTTCCGCCGAATGTATGTCAACACAGTCAAGTGCATGAAATAGGCCAAGATTTTGACGAACAGGGAAGGTTGCTAAGGCTCATAAGATGCCAGCGCTGCGGCCTTCTAATGCGTGAGTATCTGCCATCAGTGTAACAACGTTTACTGCCACAAAAACACAACTTCACACGCATCCTGAGTCTGCACTTCGATTTGGCCTGAAATACTATTAAGGTCGGTTGCGTTTGAAGGTTGAACTTCAGTCCTAAGAGCTGGGTTTGTTGCAGTCGTATGTTCCGCCTGGCCGCAAAATTGTCAGCCTAGTTTCTATGCTGCGGCTCCCTAACTGCATAATGATCGGTTTCGCGGTTGTTGTCGGCGAGTTGATAGCTTCAACAACCGTGCCAGTGAGGGCGGCATTGTACGGCTTCATGGCAGGTTTTCTTCTCTTAGCAGCTTCAATGGTTTTGAACGACTACTTTGACCGGGAGTTAGATGCAATCAACGAACCGAAGCGGCCGATACCAGCAGGAGTGATTAAGCCGACCGAAGCATTCTCATTCTCAATTATCCTTGGTGCAATCGGTTTTTGGTTCGCCGCCAACTCCGGCATTTCGACGCTAATAATTGCCATCGTAAGCGTAATCATCATGATCCTGTATAATTCGAGAATCAAGAAGACCGGGCTCTTGGGAAACGCGTTTGTGAGCACAAATGTGGCGATTCCATTCGTTTACGGAGGCTTCGTCGTCGCAAGCCCCACCTGGTCACTTGGAATATTTTCCCTTCTTGCCTTCCTCTCCAGCATGGGACGGGAAATTGTCAAAGGGATAGTCGACATCCCTGGGGACACTGCTAAGGGAGTTAAGTCAGTAGCTGCGACAAGGGGTGCTCCCCAAGCTGCGAAATATGGCGCAGGCCTGTTTATCACTGCCGTTGCTTTAAGCGCACTACCCCTTCTCTTGGCACTCGTTTCGTTCTATTACATCCCTTTGGTTGCCATTTGTGACATCGGCTTTCTACTAACCGCTTATTCCCTGCTAACAAATTCAAGCCCCAATAACGCGAAGAGGAGCAAGAAATACGTCCTCGTTTGGATGACCTTCGGAATGCTAGCTTTCCTAATTGGTGCGATATGACGCAAGCTGCGTGTATTTGTGCGGGGCAGCGAGGCTCAAAAAAATATTTATAGTATCAAAGTTGTATCCATTCATTCAGAAGGCTTTGTTTTGAGAGTCAATGGGGCCAGGATGCGCGGGATCGATTCTCGCGGCAAACGAAAGCTTTCCAAGGAATCTCTGACGGCCTTTCCGAAGGAAATCGTTGGAACGTTCGCTCACCTTCCCAAAGTTTTCAAGAAAGTCGATATTGACCGACTCATGGGCGACAAGATCTCACGAAGTATGAAATGGCGATACATCAGAAGAATGGAAAAGCTTGGAATCGTCAAGCACGCAACAAAGAAGTATTACAGAAAAGTCTACGATACAATCTCCGAGTGGATGGAGAAGGACGCAATACCAAAGATACGACGAATGGAAACACTCGTTGAAATAGAAACACCAACAACTAATGCTTAGAGTATTTCTCCAGCAATTCCTTGGCCCGATCAACCCGAATCTTTCTTTCAGCAACCATTTGTTCGCTGACCTTATCGACAAGGTCCCCCGTTGCCCCAGCGTTAATTGCGATATTGCGAGCGTGCAAACTCATATGGCCACGTTGAATGCCCTCAGCCGCTAGAGCTCTAAGCGCGGCCAGGTTCTGCGCTAATCCGACGGAGACGATAACCTCAGCTAACTCTCTCGCTGTTCTAATGCCGAGGATTTTGACTCCCAGTTTTGCGACTGGGTTCGAAGCTGTTGCTCCGCCAACTATTCCAACGGCCATGGGCATTTCAAGAGTACCAACCAGGTCGCCGTTAGCGTCCTTTTCCCAAGTCGACAGTGAAGTGTAGTGACCTAAACGGGCGGCGTAAGCATGGGCGCCAGCTTCAATCGCTCTAGTGTCATTGCCCGTAGCGAGTACAACAGCGGACACGCCATTCATTATTCCCTTGTTATGGGTCGCGCATCGGTATGGATCTGCGGCGGCGAACGCGTAAGCCTTTACGATTCCGTCAACAACATCCTCTCCGCCCAACGCCTCTTTGGTGAAGGTTGCTTTGGCACGAGCAAGGCGTTTCACGGCCAAATTGGAGATTATGCGCAAGTAAACCCGGCCACCTGAAATCTTTTCGACCATTGGAGCGACTGCTTCAACCATCGTGTTTACGGCATTCGCACCCATGGCGTCTCGACAGTCGACGAGTAGCTCAGCGATTACCATCTTCCCTAGGAATGTGTCGATAATGCGCGCTTCTAAATCGCGGGCTCCGCCACCCAGGGACACAAGAACCGGATCCTGTTCATTGGCATGCTTCAAAATCTCGGCCTTGTGCGCGAGTACTTCAAACCGAGCGCTATGAGCATCCTGAATGCCCACAATCTGTATCTGACCTATCATAACAGGGTCCGTCGAGGTTGCGCTGAAACCACCCTTCAGCCTGCTCATTTTGGCAGCATTGCTCGCCGCAGCGATAACCGATGGCTCTTCAATAGCCATCGGTACGACCACGTCCTTGCCGTTGATTAGAAAATTCATTGCCACTCCTAGAGGGACCGGCATAACACCAACTAAGTTTTCGACCATGCGATTCGCAACATCAAAACCGAGCGCACCAGGCTTCTGGAGCAGTGAGGCTTCCTCTTCGGTTAAGTCGGCGAACTCCTTCAGTAGTCGCACCCTATCCGCGACTGGCAGTTTGTAAAACCCGGAAAGCTCAGAACGCTTAGACATATGCAATCCCTCTATCGAAAGCGAATCATCATCTTTGAAGTTTGGGTATTTGGCAGTTCAATCCTTCAAAAGTGAGGTTTGAACCCCATGCGGAACGAAGTCGCCTGGAACGACCTGGCCGCCGGCTTGTTGGATTGCGTTGGAAATCCGCGGCTGAGTTTCTTCGGCTGCGACCGCTATCATGCATCCTCCACCACCGCCTCCAGTGAGTTTCGCGCCAAAGGCTCCAGCCGACTTGGCTACTGAGATTAGGTGCTCAAGCTCAGGTGATGAAACGCCTACGAGCTCAAGTAATCGCTGATTCTCATTCATCAATTCGCCCAGAGATTGATGCTGGCCATTAATCAGTGCGTTCATCGCAACTTCAGAGACCTTCTGTGCCTTTGAAGCAATTTTGCCGTACTGTTGCGGTTTGGTTTTCCTAAGCCTTGTAACTCTTCCAACAAACTCGCCGGTAGATCGGCGCTTTCCCGTGTTACCGATGATCAGCAACGGGGGCCTAGTTGTTTGAAGCGTGGAGTTCACTTTGCCTTTTCGGTAGGTGATGAATCCCCCGTATGTCACGGTGGCCTGATCCACTCCTGACGGATGCCCGTGGACCATCTTCTCTAGTGAGTATGCGGCGTCGAAAATCTCCTCCTTAGAAAAGGAAAATCCCAGCAATGTTGTGATTGCTGAAACGGTCCCAACAGCTGTTGCTGCTGATGAGCCTAAGCCCATGCCGATGGGGACGCGCGATTTTACGGCGATCTTCATACCTCGCCCAGAACGCTCTATCTTCTTGAGAATGAAACTTGCAACTTCGAATATTGGCCGTAGTGTGGCCTCCGAATCGGCGCCCGAGCACTTACCCAATTGTCCGGCTGAGGAGAAAGAGGCTTCGAGCCCAAGATCTTCTGACCTGATTTCAATTTGGTCGCCTTCCAATGGTTCGGCCGTTACAACAGTTGGCAGGTCAATTGTCATCGCTATTGCTGTGTTCCCACCTACAACGAAGTGTTCGCCGAATAGGATTACCTTTGCAGGCGAAACTGCGATAGCCTTCAAGACCCACCTTCACCTAGTCAGGGTTACTCTCGCGTGAAAAGAATTGAGGCGTACCCAACTACTGCGCTTTTGTCGCCGGTAATGTCCCCACTGGTCTTGTATGTTAGAAACTCTGCCTTAATTCCGCCCAACATTTTGGCGGCCGCAATGAGCGTAGTAATTGGGCCGTAACCACACATAGTTACTCGGTTCGTTTCTCCGAGTTCATTTAGCTTGGCGTCATCGAGGTTGGTGATGGCTTCGATCGCCGTTCTATCCTTCCTGCTTGCGCTCTCTTGCGTTTCGTAATGCGTCATGTCACTTGATGCGATTATGGCGAAATTCTTGCCCTTGCATTCCTCAACGATGCTCTTGGCTATGTCCCTGCTCGTTTGAAGGTCTTGCATCATCATTGAGATCGGAATGAACTTGGGGAAGCCCTTGTACAGAAATTGGATGAAAGGTAACTGAACCTCAATGGAATGTTCAGCAGAATGGGAGCTTTCGTCGACGTCTAAAATGCCGCTAGCTTTCTGGATTTGTTTCGCTAAAGCACTATCAATCGAAGTAAGGCCAACCGGAGTCTCCCAGGCACCGTCAGTTAGGATTGAGACACCGCTCCCGTAGCCGTTGTGGTTCGGGCCGAGAATTACGAAAACTTCCGGCATTCCGTCTGCGGCAAGGTGGCTAAAGCCATTCGCTGCTACTGGTCCCGAGTACATGTACCCTGCATGCGGGGACACTACGCCAAGTATTCTCCTGGGGCCGTGCTCGACGACCTTCGGAACTTGTCCCGGCCCAAACGGGTGGTTGAAGCAGCTCGTTATCTGTTCCGTTAGTTCATTTTTTGTCCCGGCGTAGAAGGCGTTCGCCACATAGGGCTTTCGAACTTTCAAAGCTCACCGCCCGCTCTCGGGGCGATAGCTGCCAACTTTGTCTCGAAATCATCCACCGTAGCTGTGATTGCACCATCTTGGGCGAGTTCTCCTCTCTCGCGCAGCACCTGGCGTGCCAATAAGTAGTAGACCATTGCCAACGCACGTCGCCCCTTGTTGTTTACTGGGATTGCAAGGTCGACTCCGCTGAAAACGTTGTCTGTGTCGCAAAGAGCAATGACGGGAACACCGGCGCTGGACGCTTCCTTGATCGACTGCCAATCCGCTCTCGGGTCGGTTACCATCACGACCTGTGGGTCTGCATGGTTCGGTTGTAGCGGGTTTGAGATTAGTCCTGGCATGAAGCGGCCAATGATCGGAACGGTCTTCGTTATTCCACAGAACTTCTCAACGGGAGTTTTGCCATATAGTCTAGAGGAAACGATGAGTACGCGGCCCTCCTCAAAGCGTGCGATGAATCGAGCCGCTAAACGAATTTTTTCATCAGTCTTCCCTATGTTTAATATGAATAGCCCATCTGGCCTGACACGGTAAATGTAGGGCTCCATATCTCCGGTCTTAATCCTCGTGCCTATGTGTAGCCCTGCGGCGAGTAACTCTTCGAGCGGGAGGAGTAGATCCTCCGACTTCGGCATTCCCTCTTTTTCTTCAAACTCAGACATGTAGGCACACTCTATGCTTATTCGAATTGTGCACGTCTCTTAGCTGTGACTTGTGAGTAACGCAATAGATCGTCCAGAACGTCTACTTGTGATATGAACATGCGGCGGCAACAATACCTTGTCATTCCCATTTCGTCCAAAACCGTCTTTGGTTTCTCTCCGGCCTTGACACGCCGCGCGAACTCTTCCCATCGGTCTGCGACGAGTTTTCCGCAGGTGAAGCATCTCACTGGTATAATCAACGTTCATTCTACCTGTATGATTTCTGCTCCCGGCGTCTGGCTCCTGGCCCACCGAACTTTTTAGGTTCCTTTCTTCGCGGGTCGCCCGCGAGCATTGTTCGATCGTAGTTAGTCATGGTCTTCCTGAGTTCGGAGCTGCGCGACCATTGGACCAAACCCTTTGCCACAGCCATACGTGCTGCTTCGGCTTGGCCCATGAAGCCTCCGCCGCTAACCTTCACGTTGATGTCTACTCCCTTCGCCCTCTCCCCTGACAGCGCCAAGGGTTCGGTTATTTTCATCTTAGCAATCTCAGGAGTGAACGTTGAAAGTGGGATACCGTTTACGATTACGTTTCCAGAGCCGGTCTTGATTACGGCTCTTGCGATAGCGGTTTTCCTTTTTCCCGTGACGAGGATTAGCCTCTTCTTCTCGGCTTTCTCGGGTTTCTCAGCCTTCTCTGGTTTTTCCAACGTTTCTAACGTCTCACTCATTCAAATCAACCTCCAATCTCCGTCGCCAGGTCGGCCAGGGTTATGTAAGGTGTACCGAGCTTTGAAGCATCTGCGCCGGCCACTTTCACAACGGTCTTGCTTGCATACTCTTCCGGGACGCCCATGAACACAATGACCCTGTGGAATGCGGCCCTTCCTTTAGCTTTCTTCCAAGGGAGCATACCACGGACTACCCGTCTAAAGTATAGATCTGGTCGCCGCTGGTGTACCGGCGCAGTAGTCTGGTTTGCAAGGGTTCGCGTTTTGAGTCGCCTCTTTGCTTCTTCCACGATGTTCTTTCTCCTCCCGGAAATTACTGCCTTTTCAGCGTTAAGGATGATGACGTCGTTGCCGCTTAGGGCGTGCTTAGCCGCGTAGCTGGCCAATCGCCCAAGGATCTGGTTATTCGCGTCGAGAAGCACAGGTTCTTTCGACATGGTACTCATCTCAGAATCAGAACGTTTGATCCCTTTGGGTTCTGGCTGACGAAATCTTTGATTGCAACGCATTTTCCTCCAGCTAGCTCAATCTTCGCTTTTGCTGCTTGGGAGAATTGGAAGGCTCCAACAGTCACGGGGTGTTTAATGGAACCGGCTGACAGGACTTTGCCTGGAACAAGTACGAAGGCGTTACTCTTCGATGCGCGCGAGATATGGTTCAGGTCTAGAACCGCCCTGTTTCGTCTAGGGCCAGAGAGGCATTCCGCTGTTACCGCCCAGATCTTGGCTTTGTTTTCCCTTGCCTGAACTTTAAGGAATCTGATTGTATCGAGTAGTTCGGTGTTTGTGATTGCACGGCGCATAGAGCAATTCCCCTATTCGAAGCCCTTCTTCGCTAAGTCGGCGAGCGTATTTGCTTTCTTATCGAGGATCTTGGCCGCTTCTTCCGTGATTCTTTTCGGCGGTATGGCTCCGGTTGACTCTACATAAAACAGGAATGACCTGTCGTCGCCTTCAATCTTAACTGGAAATGTCTTCTTGGAATCTATTGGGACAGCCTTCTCGACGCAGTCCATGCACAGCGTGCAAGCAAGTTCATTGCGAACGGCAATCTTGCTTTCGGGGTCATGGGCGTACACATCGGTCGGACAAACTTGGATAACTTCGTCGGGGTTGGCTAGATTATCAGCGTTTAGCGTCACCTTTGGTAAGTACTTGTATGCGCACGCTG
>Ga0187771_10003578_pt1 | contig 10865 bp, 10 predicted proteins | sample 0116_SJ02_MP15_1_FD_133139 | JGI IMG/M metagenome (GOLD analysis project Ga0187771, IMG submission 133139) | Tropical peat soil microbial communities from peatlands in Department of Meta, Colombia - 0116_SJ02_MP15_10_MG | ecosystem: Environmental > Terrestrial > Soil > Wetlands > Peat | place... | reverse complement strand
GTGGGAAAGGCCACGGGCCTTCATATTGTGACCGTTCCTTTCCGGGGCGGGGCCGAGTCCGTAACCGCTATAGTGGGCGGGCAGACCGACTGCGGGGGCAACCATCCTTCGGAGATCATCAGCCATATTAAGGCCAGGCGGTTGATTCCCATCGCGGTGGCTCTGGATAATCGTGACCCAGCCATTCCCGATGTTCCAACCTTTAAAGAACTAGGCTACAATGTGGTGTCGGTGGGTTCGGTGAAAGGGGTCGCCGCACCCAAGGGCACTCCCCCCGAAGCCCTCGGTTACCTTTCAGAGCGTTTCAAGAAAGTCTGTGATGATCCGGAATTTGTCAAGTCCATGAAAGATATCGGCCAGCCGGTCATGTACCAGGGACCCCAGGAATTTGGCAAATTCATGAAGGATGGATTTGCGCAATTCGGGCAAATGATCAAAGAGTTCAATATCAAGTTAGAGTAAGGGAAACAACCTTTCTTCTTTTGTCATTCCTCCAAAGTCTATCCTCGGGAAACCGGGAGTTGGAATCCGGTCTTGATCAAAAAGCATTCCTGAATTCGTCTTCGCGCGGAATGGTAATAGAGGGGAATACGCCAGTCTAAAGGTTCAGGGTAAGTTTTCATTTTTGGGTTGAGGCATGAACGCATAGAATGTCGGAGGAGGCGGGCATGAGAAAATTGCTTTTGTTGGTGGCTGTGCTGATCTCGCTATCTTCGCCAATTTTAGGGATCGCAGCAGAAAAATATCCAACCAAAGCCATCGAGATGGTGGTTCCGTTCACGGCCGGAGGGGCTACGGATGTCATGGCCCGTCTGATCGCCAAATTTTCTACCAAGTACTTGGATAAGCCGCTGGTGGTGGTGAACAAGCCGGGAGGCGGCGGTATTACTGGAACCGAGAGCGTCGTGCGTTCTAAACCCGACGGGTACACTCTCTATTGCGGGTGGGGATCCGGACATGACCTCGTCACCCCGCATTTTCAGAAGATGCCCTTTGACACCTTTAAAGACCTGGCTCCTATTTGCCTTCTTTCCGCCCACTCAATAATCCTGATTTTCCGGTCTGATGCTCCTTATAAGAATCTGCAGGAGTTTATCGAATGGGGGAAGAAGAGAGACCAGGTTACCTGCTCGGTATCCACCAAGGCGGGCTCGGTGGACATCACCATGCACGCCGTGGGAAGGGCCTCCGGTCTGAAGATGGTGACCGTTCCTTTCCGGGGCGGGGCGGAGTCCGTAACGGCCATTGTCGGCGGGCAGACCGATTGCGGCGCCAACCATCCTTCGGAGATCATCAGCCATATTAAGGCCAAACGATTGATCCCCATTGCCGTGGCTCTGGAGAAGAGGGATCCTGCCCTCCCCGAAGTTCCCACCTTCAAGGAAATGGGTTACAACGTCGTGACTGTGGGCTCGGTCAAAGCCATGGCCGCCCCCAAAGGAACGCCTTCAGAGGTTCTGCAATATCTGACCGACCGGTTTAAGAAACTCTGCGAAGACTTGGAATTTGTCAAAGCCATGAAGGATATCGGGCAGCCGGTTATGTATATGCCTCCCCGGGAATGTGTAAAGTTCCTCAAGGATGGGTCTGACCAATACGGAAAACTGATCAAAGAATTTAATATTAAGTTAGAATAAGAGCCGTCTCCGGCCCGGTTGGGAAGAAGATTTTTCTTCTTTACAACCGGGGTTGGTCATTTCAAAATGGATATATATAGGGTTTATGATTAAAAAATGAAAGGAGAGGAAATTATGAGTCAGAAAGTAATTGAATTATTGAACGGCGCCCGAACCAGAGAGCTTACCGCTATCAGCCAGTATATGGTACAGCATTATGAATTGGAGGATAAAGATTTTGGCAAGCTCGCTAAGAAGATGAAGGAGATCGCCATTCAGGAAATGAAGCATGCCGAAGCCCTGGCCGATAGGATCCTTTTCCTCAAGGGGGAGCCCGTCACCAAACCCGATGCCGCCACCGTGAAAGGACAAGAGATACCCGCCATGCTAGCAACCGATATCGGCCTGGAGAATGCGGCCATCAAGATGTACAACGAAGCCGCGCTGGCTTGCGCCGCAGAGAAAGATCAAATCTCCAAGGAGCTTTTCGAGAAACTTCTGGCCGAGGAAGAAGACCACGTCAACTTCTTTGAAAATACCAAGGAACATGTGGAAAAGCTCGGGGCCGCCTACATTGCTACGTTAGCCGACTGATTGTCAATCCACCGAAGACCTCCGGAGTATATTCCCCTGGTGATAAACGGGGAGTATACTCCGATTAATCCTTACCAAGGCATTTCCCTTTCTGTGGTTCTCCTGTATTCTCCACACCTGGGCCGTCGCCAAAAGTGAAGATAATTTGCTTCCCCCCACCCCCCAGTTTTTCCTTTTGGGCATGGGTCGGGGAAGTGGGGGAAGGGGGCTTTTTCCCGCCTCTTCCACGGAGAAATCAGTGCCTGATGATTTCGAGCGAAGCGTCCCGGCCCCCGGGCCTTGGCAAACGCCGATGAAAAATCGGGGGCGGGAAGGACAAGGACAATTTGCCTTGACATCCTCCGTAAAAGCAGGGTTACAATATAATGAATTAAATATCTGGACCATAGTCCCCACGGTCCAAGGAGAATTTAAGCTTGGCAGGGAAGATCATCGAGATCGAAGTCGAAAGGATCCGGCCGAACCTTCGTCTGATCTACCACCATGAGGCCATCGAAGGATTTTGCCATTTCGTTGAATCTGGAGGCGAAATCGAGCCCCTTCAAATCTGGTTTGATGGGGAATGCTTCCGTATCTGGGACGGCGAAAAACGGTGGAGGGTATGCAAGCGGCTGGGGATCACTCGAGTGAAGGCCTTCCTGATGGAGTTCACCTAAACCGCGCGAAACTTTTTGTCGCGCTCGTGAACTCCATTAAATCTCGTTAATGGTATGTTGGAATATTGGGTATAAAACAGGTCTGAGCATGGGAACCTCTCTTCCTGATTGAAAGCCATCATCTCTTTATTCCACTATTCCAATATTTCATTTTTTTCGTCCCGACCTGCCTGTTTGAATAGTTGCCGGAAAAGGATCCTATGCACTTTGTCTGTTGCATCAAGCAGGTGCCCGATACTGCCGAGGTGAAGATCGACCCGCAGACCAATACGCTGGTCCGATCGGGTATTGAATCCATCGCCAATCCTTTCGACATTGTTGCTCTCGAAGGGGCACTGCGCCTGAGGGAGCGGTATGGCGGAAGGGTGACCGCCCTCACCATGGGCCCTCCCCAGGCAGAGCAGGTCCTCAGAGAAGCCTTATCCCTCGGGGCTGATGAGGCCGTCCTTCTCTCTGATCGACCTTTTGCGGGGGCGGACACCCTGGCTACCAGTTATACCCTGGTCAAAGCGATTGAAAGAATAGACCGCGAGCATCCTGTTGACTTGATTTTTTGCGGAAAGCAGGCCATCGATGGGGATACAGCGCAGACCGGGCCGGGGATAGCCGTCCGGCTGGGGTATACTCTTTTCACTTATGTCGTGGAAATTCAGGGAATCGACGAAGAAAAGAAACTGATCCAGGTCAGACGGAAGGTGGAGGGGGGGATCGAAGCGATCCAGGGGCCTCTACCGGCCTTGCTGACTGCCGAGTTGGAGCTGGCCAAGCCTCGCCGGGCTTCTCTTCCTCTCCTGATTCAGTCCTTACGGACCGCGGTAACGTGGTGGGATGCAAAAGCCATCGACGCGGAGCCCGTAAAGCTGGGTTTGAAAGGCTCGGCTACCTGGGTGAGAAGAATTTTCACTCCCCCGGTGCGGGAAGGGGGACCCAAGTTTCACCTGCAGAAGAATCCCGAAAAAGCGGTGGAACAATTCCTCGACGCCCTTTTGGGCGAAAGGTCTTTCGCCGACAATCTTTTCCGCCGTTGGAAAGCATAAAAGAAGATGCCCAGAAATATAAAAGGGATCGAACCTGCCGAGATTATCCCCGATCGTTGCATCGGATGCCAGGTTTGTGTCGCCGAATGCCCAGTCGGCGCCATCCAGATGTCCGCCGAGGGTGTCGCCGTTATCACCCCGGGACTTTGCGTGGGATGTGGAAAGTGCGCCGATGTCTGTCCGGTGGGAGCGGTCCGGTATGAGCGGAAAAAGAAACAGAAGAGGTTTCCTGAAATCATCGGGCCGATTCAAGCCGCAGCGCGGGATTACCGTGGAGTGGCCGTCTTTATCGAAGTTGACGACGGCCGGGAAGGAGCCCCTGTATCCTGGGAGCTGATCAGAAAGGGAAAGGAGCTCGCCCAAAGGCTTAATACAAGAATTATCGGTTTTGTTTTGGGACAGGGAATTGAAGAAATCGCTCAGGAAGCCGTCTTTTATGGGTGCGATGAGGTCCACCTGATCGACCACCCCATATTGCATCAGTACCTTCCTCAAACCTACGGGAAAGCCCTCGCCGATCTCTCCCAGAAGGTTAACCCGGAGATTTTTCTGTTGGGGGCTACTTCGATGGGAAGAGAGCTTTCGGGGGTTGTCGCCACCCGGCTTCAAACCGGGCTCACCGCGGATTGCACGGCCCTGGACATCGATGAAGAGAAGGGCTTTCTTCTGATGACCCGTCCCACCTTTGGCGGCAATATTATGGCCACCATTTACTGCCAGAATCATCGTCCCCAGATGAGCACGGTAAGGCCGCGGGTCATGAAGCCGGGAGAAAAGGAAGCTAACCGGCAAGGGAAGATTTATCAACACCAGTGGGACCTGCCTGAAGGAAAGCTTCCCCAAATCGTCGAGTACCTGAAAGAGGGCCGCCAGTTGGGCCATGCAGACATCGGCCACGCGCCGGCTTTGGTAGTTGCGGGAAAGGGCGCCTGTGATCCTGCTTCCATGCCCCTCCTTCAGGAATTGGCTGACCTGGTCGGAGGAACGGTGGCCTGTTCCCGGCCAGTGGTGGAAGCCGGCCTGATGCCCTACGAGCGCCAGGTTGGGCAGACAGGGAAGACGGTAGCTCCAAAGCTTTATATCGGGGTCGGCGTTTCGGGAGCTATTCAACATCTGGTAGGAATCCAGGGATCGGAAAAGATCATAGCCATCAACTCCGACCCGGAGGCTCCCATCTTTCGGGTGGCGGATGTGGGACTGGTGGGAGATTATCAGCAGGCAATACCCCTTCTCATTTCCGCGTTAAAAAAAAGACAAAAAAATTTCACCGCCGAGAGCGCCAAGGAGGCATAGTCGTAAATTCAGGCGAAAATACAACCCTCTATAGGTATTTTTCGATACCCCCATTTTTTGAGCCAGAGGCCTAATCTTCTCCCGTAATTTTCTCTGCGACCTCTGCGTTCTCTGCGCTTCATTTATTAGGTAAGGGTGATGGATGAAAGAGGCGTTTGATGTGGCCATTGTGGGGGCCGGGCCGGCCGGAATTTCGGCAGCCTGCGTCCTGGCCAAGAAGGGCGTCAAGACCGTCGTTCTGGAGCGGGGTGAATACCCCGGAGCGAAGAACATCTCCGGGGGCGTTCTGTACGGCCATGACCTGGCCCAAATCCTTCCGGATTTTTCCGCCCAGAATTGCCCCATAGAAAGAAATATCGCTGAGTGCAGGCTCTGGTTCCTTTCCCAGGATGGAGGATACAGCCTTGCTTATCGGCATAAGAGTTTTACCCAAGAGCGGAAGCATAATCTTTTCACCGTGGGGAGGGCCAGATTTGACCGCTGGTTTGCGGACCAGGCTAGAATCCTGGGGGCTCTGGTGGTAGGCGGGACCGTGGTCACAGACCTCCTCCGGGACGAGCAGAATCGAATTGTAGGAGTGCAGACCGACCGCGAAGACGGGGACCTCCGAGCGAAACTGGTTCTCCTCGCTGATGGGATTAATTCTCCGCTGGCCGCCAAAAGCGGATTTCGCCCCGAGCCGAAACCTCAACAGGTGGCCCTGGCGGTGAAAGAAGTGATTGAACTCAGCGAGGGACAGATTCAGGAACGGTTTAACGTGGAGCCCGGCAATGGGGTGACCATTGAGATCCTCGGCGCGGCCACCAAGGGAATGAACGGGGTGTCCGTAATCTACACCAACCGGAAATCCTTATCTCTCTGTATTGGGGCAAATCTATCCGACCTGGCCAAACACAAAGTCAGGCCCTACGAGATGATGGAAGACTTCAAGGAACACCCCATGGTAGCTCCCCTGATTCAAGGGGGCAAGTCCACAGAATATATGGCCCACTGGCTGTCGGAAGGGGGATACGACGCCATTCCGCAGCTATGCGGAGACGGCTATCTCATAGCCGGGGATTCGGGCATGCTGTTCAATGCCCTGCACCGCGAGGGATCCAACCTCGCCATGACCTCAGGACGCTTCGCGGCCGAAGCCATGCTGGAGGCATTGGAGAAAGAGGATTTCAGTCGTAGAGGCCTTCAGGGATATATTTCCCGCCTGCAGAATTCCTACATATGGAAAGACCTGAAAAAATACAGACGGTTCGGTCACTTTCTCGGGACTCATCCGGAACTGTTCACCTCCCTGCCGGAATGGGCCAGCGAGGCCGCCAGGGAAATTCTAACGGTGAACGGAGTTCCTAAAAAGGAGAAGCAGAAGATCCTCTGGAATCAACTCCGAGACAAGATTCCTCCTGCCAGGCTTCTGCAGATCCTCTGGCAGGGGTGGAGAAGTGTAAGATGAGGATGAAGGTCGAGGATAAGCTGTTTTTGGAGCGGTTTCGGGTGGATGAGGATCCACACCTGAGGATCATTGATGGGGCTGTGTGCCGGGACAAATGCTCCGATCAGCCGTGTCTCTATTTTTGTCCCGCAAATGTCTACCGTCTGGAAAAAGACCGGATCACCGTGAATTACGAAGGCTGCCTGGAATGCGGCTCCTGTCGGATCGGATGCCCCCATCTTAACATAGAATGGCGGTTCCCCAAAGGGGGTTACGGAATAAGCCATAAGTTTGGATGAAACAGGGTAAGGCTTACGGCCCATGCTTTGAGTTTTATATTTCTGCCGTGTTCGCTAAGCCTTAAATCATTTCATTTATAGAGGTGAAAGGTGGAAACAAAACGAACGGCGTGGAAATGGATCATTCTTCTATTCTTGGTTTTTTCAATCGGTTGTGCCGGAGCTCCGGTCCGGGAAGCAGTTAAGGTTGATCAAAGCCTCCCCGTCGGGAAGATTGAAGGAAATCAGTTCACCGGGATTCGGTTTCCCTTCAAAGTCTCCGCCCCTGCCGGATGGAAGGTCTCCACGGAGTACCCCAAGTTCATGGTAGATTTGGGATACGACAAGGAAGGATTGCAGGAATCGCAAGTCTTCATCTTTAATCCGGATACCCAATCCAACCTGCAGATTGATTTTGAAGCCGCCGGACGGCATTCTACTTTCGACCAGGAAAAGATCGAGATACTCACCACCGCGGCAATGGGAAGCTTCCAAGAAGAATTGGAAAAAGATTACGGAAAGGGGATTCACGCGGCCATCGGCCCCACCGAACGCGTTTCTCTGAAGGGCGTTCCCTACGCCGCCAAGAAATATGCCACTTATACCGTCAAAGGGCTAAAGCGGACCCAGGGGTGGGTGTACGCCTTTGCTGAACCCTACCAGATCTTCATCCTCTACCTGGTTTTGGAAAAGGAAGGAAATAACGATTCCCGGGAGATCAAAGAAATCTTGGACTCTTTCGAATACCTCCCCAAGGAATCTAAATAGGTCTCTTTACCCTCACGAAAGGGGATGGGGAAACTGGACGTTGATTGGGCGGAGATTCATTCTAATCCCTAAGCCTGAGCGAAATTCCAAGGGACTCACCTAGGGCAGTTAATTCTTTCACCGTATTCGGAGGCAGGGGAATTCCCTCTTTCATCAGGCGCACTTCGGTCCGGTATTCGGGCTCGCCGGGGACCAGAATTTCCTTCGTACCCGCCGCTTTGGCACTTTCTTTAATGCTCTCGATATAGTCGTCCACGTTCTTCTTGAAGGCCTCGCGCCCGATAAAGCAATCCGGGTCCAAAGCCATGAAGGTGTGGCAGGTGCCCTGAATTCCGCTTCGGTCTTCTTCATAAAGACTTTTGATGTTCCGGGTCCATTTGCCCCCGGTCAACACCGAGGTCAACATTTCATGGATCAGAACCAACCCATAGCCTTTATGACCGCCGACTGGAGCCAGTGAACCGCCCCCCTCATACCCTTCGTAGGGATCTTCCGTGGGCAAACCATTTTTGTCAAAGGCCCAGCCGAGGGGGATCTTCTCCCCCTTTTTCCGGGAGAGAATCAACCTGCCCGAGGGGACTACACTCAGGGAAAAATCCAGGACCACCGGCTGGTAATTCCCCGCGGGGATGGCATAGGCCAGGGGGTTATTGCCGATGATCCGCTCCCGCCCACCCCAGGGGAACATCATAGGGGCGGAGTTGGAGAAAATATATCCTATGAAGTCCTTCTTCGGGGCCATCATGGGAAAGAGGCCGGCGACTCCGAAATGGCCGCTGTCCTTCACGGAGACCCATCCCAGGCCGAATTCCTCGGCTTTCTGAATTGCTTTTTCCATTCCGCGGTAAGCGGCGATGTGCCCCATAGAGCCATGGGCGTCAAGAAAAGCGGTCGGCCCCTTCTCTTTGACCACGGCGATTTGGCTTTTCTTACGAACGTACCCTTTCTGCAGCCTTTGAATGTAGATCGGCAGCCGGGTTACTCCATGGGTTTCGACCCCTCGCAGGTCGGCCCGAACGAGAAGGTCGGCCACGATCTCCGCCTCCTCCTGGGGCACCCCCGCTTTCGTGTAAGCGCGCATGCAGAAATTTCTTAAGTCATCAAACGGAATTCCCCGCATATCGCCTTTTTCCATCTCTCTTCCTTTCCAATGCCTCTCTCGTGCCCTCCCGGGCGCAAGGGTCAGGATGGGAAAACAAGTCCGATCCCGTGTTCATTGTTCGTCCTACCCCAGAGCTTCCCCGGATTTTTCATCAAAAACATGGATTTGCTTCGGGTCTACCCAAATCCAAACCTCATCTCCCTCATTTACGGGAACAGGTCCATAATAACGATTTTATCCGACAGAGCGACAGCCTCCTCCTGGTCATAGGTTACATAAATGGTCCTCTTCAACAACTCGTCATGGATGCGCCGGATCCTTGCCCGGAGGATGGCTCGGAGCCTCTGGTCCATATGGGATAGGGGTTCATGAAAGTTGAGCCAAAATTGGCATTGCCTTCCAGAAATCCCCCTTGTATGGCACTTAAATTTTTATCCACCTGCCAGCAACTTTAAAAATATCACCTGATCTCCTTCCTGGATTTTCTGTCTTTCGATTTGATCCTTCGGGATTAATTCTTTGTTGACTATGATCTGAATTGCTGGATCGAGGGTTTTCGCCCCTGGATCCAGGAGGGATTCCTTTACGCGTGGATCACTGTGGGCGACGAGGTCTCCAATTAGTTGTGATAGGGTATCACCTGGAAGGGTGTGAGGATGAGGCCCTTCGGGGAAAAGATCATAGATGACCGGGAATCCGATGAACTCAATTTTTATGTTCATGGCCATTCTTCCCTGCTGGAGATATTCATGCCCTGTGAGGGACGACCCCGGGAGGCATTCTTACAAAACGTGGTCTGAGCTCAAATTCCAAGTCTTTTAAAAGTTTCCTCGACTGGTATTCCTTCCCTGCTCCACCCCCGCCTTTCGTAGTAATCGGCTAGCAGGATGTTAAACGGAGGTAGATGTCTGCCGGCTCCGCCGTCGCTCACCCGGTGGGTGATCACACGCAGAGGAAGGGTATCATTTTTGCGGCTTATACCCCATCCCACGCTTAGCTTTCGCTTTAGGTTGAAAGACCTCTCGCCGACCTCAATCAAATCCTGGATGGAGAGGTCCCACCCGCAAATATCCTTCAACCACTTGCTGATATGCTGCAGCTGGACACCGCCGATGACGGTAAATTTGCAAAGAGCCAGGTTCTCCCACAGGTTCATCACATTCTGCGCCCTTACTACCATCTCGGCCTTTCCTTCGGATTGGAACCGGTCCATCACCTTCTCGATTCCAATCTCGGGGAAGGTCGACGCCCTTTCAAACCAGAAGCTGAAACTTTCCGTATGGGAAGGGCCATGGTCGGACGTAGCATAAGTCAATGCCAGGCTGGCATAGGCCCGCGGGTCGTGGGCCGGTAATGCCATGTTGTTCGACTGAATGGCGTACTCCGAGGCTGTCTTTCCAATCTTCTCCGCAGCAACCTGGATTCCTTCCGCGAGAAGATCCCCGAATCCTTGCCTGTCGGCCACCATCCGGATCAGGGCTTCTGACGCCTGAATATTTCCCCACTTTAATTCCAATGATCCGAGATCCTTCCGCCCGATCAGACCTTTCTCAAACAGTTCCATGCAAAAGGCTACCACTGCCCCGGTTTCAATTGTATCCATCCCCAGGCGATTCACCAGTTCGTTTAGCCGGACAACTCCCGCCAAGTCTTCCGTGAAGCAGTTGGACCCCAACATGGCCAGGGTTTCGTACTCCGGTCCACCCGTTTCTTCCACAGTTGGTTCGATCACCCCGCCAACGGTCCGGCCGCAACCCACCGTGCAACCTGCGCAGAAAAATTGCTTTTTCAAAAATTTTTCGCTCAATTCCTGGCCCGAGAGCCTCTTGGCCCCTTCGGCCCATCTTCCCTGGCCCCAATTCCTGACCGGCAGGTCTCCGATGGCCTCGCAGGGAACGACCAACCCCGGCGTGCCGAAGGTGCTCAACCCCTTCAGTTTTCCCGTGAGGGAAGGTACCAGATCTTTCATGCTGGCCCGCAGAGATTCAACGTCGGCGATGGGAATTTCTTCTGTACCCTGAACCAGGATGGCCTTTACCTTCTTTGACCCCATAAGAGCCCCCAACCCACAGCGACCCGAAACCCTGGCATGGGG
>Ga0187771_10003577_pt1 | contig 10865 bp, 7 predicted proteins | sample 0116_SJ02_MP15_1_FD_133139 | JGI IMG/M metagenome (GOLD analysis project Ga0187771, IMG submission 133139) | Tropical peat soil microbial communities from peatlands in Department of Meta, Colombia - 0116_SJ02_MP15_10_MG | ecosystem: Environmental > Terrestrial > Soil > Wetlands > Peat | place... | reverse complement strand
TCCACGCGGTTGTGGATGAAGTACACCTGGCCGCGCCGCGCCAACTCTTCCTCGATGGCCCGGCGCACCAAGCCCTCCTGGAAAGGCGCCACCACGGTTTGAATGGCCAGGCGATCCTTCGGCGGCGTCTCGATGACCGACATGTCTCGCAGACCCACCAGGGACATGTTCAACGTGCGCGGAATGGGAGTGGCGGAAAGGGCTATGGCGTCCACTTCATTGCGCAGCTCCTTCAGGCGCTCCTTGTGGGCCACGCCGAAGCGCTGCTCTTCGTCCACGATCAGCAGGCCGAGGCCGTGAAACTTCACGTCCTTGGAGAGCAGGCGGTGCGTCCCAACCACGATCTCCACCTTCCCCGCCTCGAGGGCCGCGAGCACGCCTTTCTGTTCCCGCGGGCTGAGGAAGCGGCTGAGCATCTCAATGCGCAGGGGAAACGCGGCAAACCTTCGCCGGAAGGTTTCCAAGTGCTGGAACGCCAGAACCGTGGTGGGCGCCAGGAGGGCCACCTGCTTACCGTCCGAGACGGCTTTGAAGGCCGCGCGCATGGCCACCTCGGTTTTGCCGTAACCCACATCGCCGCAGAGCAGGCGGTCCATGGGAGCGGGCCGTTCCATGTCCCGCTTGACGTCGGCGATGGCGGACTGCTGGTCGGGAGTCTCCTCGAACTCGAAGGCGTCTTCAAACTCGCGCTGCCAGGGCGTGTCCGCCGAAAAGGCGAACCCCGCCAGGGTCTTGCGTTGCGCATAGAGCTGCAGGAGTTGGTCAGCCATTTCTTGAAGCGATTTGCGCACTCGCGCTTTGCGGGTCATCCAGGCGGTGCCGCCGAGCTTGTCCAGCGCCGGCTTCGCTCCTTCCACGGCGCGATAGCTCTGCACCAGGTCCATGCGCTCGAGAGGAATGTACAGGCGGGCCTCGTCGGCGTAGAGCAATTGCATGAACTCTCCGCGCCGGCCCTGGGTTTCGAGCTGCCGCAAGCCCTCAAACCGGCCGATACCGTGATCCACGTGTACAACGAAATCGCCGGCCTTCAGTTCCGAGAAATCGCTGAAGAAGCCTGCCGTCCTCGGCTTGCGGCGCGCCCCTTCGCTCGGCTGTTCGACGCCGAAGATATCCCCGTAGCCGCAGATCGCGACGCCGCACTCGGGAAATACAACTCCCTCGGCCAAGGGAGCGCGCACGAGCACGGCGGCAACGGCGGCGCCCGCTTCGGAACCTTGCGACAGCACGGATTCCACGCTGCCGATCTCGCTTTCCCCAAGCCTGTAGGGCACTTCGTATTCGCGGCACAGGTCCGCAAGGCGCTCCAGTTCGCCCGCGCTCGGGGCGGCAACCATTACATTCCGCCCTGCTGCCATTTCCGCCTTCAACTCGCCCAGGAAAGTCATAAAGTTGCCGTGATGCCGGGTGCTGGGCCGCGTGGGCAGCTCAAAATGGTCCCCGGCGCCTGCGGACAAAGACAGCCGCTCGAGCGTGAGCTGCGGAGACGCCTTCATTCTTTCTTCCCACTCCGCGAGCGGCCAGAAGAACGCCTCTGCTGAAGCGCCAGCAAGGTCCGCGACGCGCCGCGCAAGGTTGCCGGCAGCTTCGGAGAGAACGCCTTTCTCGTCCCACGCCAGTACGGCTCCCTCCGCCGGGCCAGCCAACTCGAGAAAAGTAGCTTGGCCCGCAAGGCCGCTGCTTCCGGGAGACTCCGCGCTGAGCGGCGCGGCGTCGAAGACGTTAGCGTTCGACCCGACGAACTCCGTGAGCGGGAGCGGCGCTGCACGTACCAAAGGGGCCACCGAGCGCTGCGTGCGGGGATCGAACTCCCGCAGCGATTCGAGTGTGTCGCCGAGCAACTCGATGCGCACGGGACGCGGCGCCTCCGGCGAGAACGCGTCCACAATTCCGCCACGCACTGCATATTGCCCGGGGAATTCCACGGCCTCCACCCGCTCGTAGCCAACGGCAGCGAGATGGCCGACCAGATCCTCAAGCGACATCTCCTGGTCCGGCTCCAGGGTGCGAGCCAGGCCCGCATATTCCTCGGCGCTGCGATACCGCCACAGTGCGGCGCCCAGCGAAACAACGGCCAGCACCACGTGCCGGCTCACCAAGCGGTAGAGCGCGGCGGCACGCTTCTCCAGGATCTCCGGATGGGGAGAGAGCCCCTGCCGGGGTAAAACGTCCAACGCCGGAAGGATGTCCACATCCGCGGCGCGCCCGCCCTGTGCGGCGTAGAAAAAGCGCAGCGGCTCGAGCAGGGCTTCGGCCCGGGTGTTCGATTCGACGACGAGAAACAACGGGCGGCGCAGATCGCTGGCGATGCTAGCGGCGGCAAGAGCCTTGGCCGTGTCCTGCAAACCGGAAAGCGAGACGTTGCGCCCGCCCCGGCGCAGGGCTTCGAGCACGCCGTCCATGGCGGGGTGTCCCAGAGGCTTGGCCAGCAACTCGCCGACAACGGGGAGGATCATTTCAATGCGATAAAGGCTTCGCGCTTTGCGACTGGCGAATCTTGCGCAGCATCTCGCTCGTGGAGTATCCGGGCACAACGGAAACGGAAACGACGCGGCCTCCGGCTGCTTCCACTTCCTCACGGCCGACGACTTCGTCTTGCGCCCAGTCCCCGCCCTTCACCAGAACATCCGGCAGTAGGTGGGCGATTAAGGTTCTTGGCGTGGGCTCATCAAAAATGACCACCGCGTCCACGCTTTCCAGCGCCGCGAGCACCTCGGCTCGCTCGCGCTCGGGCGTCACCGGGCGTTCCGGGCCCTTCAAGCGGCGCACGCTGGCGTCGCTGTTGATGGCCACAATCAGAAAGTCGCCCAGCGCGCGCGCTTCCTCCAAACATTGCAGGTGTCCCGGATGCAAAAGGTCAAAGCACCCGTTGGTGAAGACAATACGCCGCCCCGCGCGTTTCTCTGCTTGCACCGCGCGAAACAGCTCCTCTTGCTCGAAGATGCGGGTCACCGTATTTGCGCCGCGCGGAAGCAAAACGTTGCCGCGGCCTCACTCGAATCCTCATCTTACCACGCACCCATTAGCTCCCCCTGATTGGCAAATCGGACGTTGCGGCGGGGGCACAACCACGTGGTTTCTCATTCGGGCAAACAGACTGCGAGTGCTATACTGCAACGGTGATTTGCGGGATCGAACCTCTATCCGAGTCAACTCGATTCACGGCCATTTGCGCACCGGTGCGAGATTGAGGTCATGGCGGAAGTAACCATCATCGGCGGCGGACCGGCCGGAGCGATGTGCGGCGAACATCTTGCCCGCGCGGGCCATTCCGTGAGCATCTTCGACGAGCGCCTGGGGTGGGAAAAGCCCTGCGGCGGCGGACTCACACACAAGGCCATCGAGGCCTATCCCTTCCTGCTGAGTGATCCGCGCCCCAAAAAACTAGTCTATGCCATTGAGCTGATTAGCAGCCAAGGAGACCGCGCGCGGCTGGAGATGAGCCAGCCCATTGTCATTTATTCGCGGCGAGACCTCAACGGCTTGCTCCTCGACCGCGCTGCGGCCGCCGGATGCACGGTCGTGCAATCCCACGTGGCCGGCGTGGAGACATCCGGAGCGCGCGCCAGGGCGTTCATCTCCGGACGCTGGGTGGAATCGGACTTCGTGGTGTTGGCGGGCGGGGCGCGCAGCCGCATGCTGCCGGAAACATCGCCGCTTGCGCCGGAAGACCTGGAGATGACTCTGGGATATTTCATTCCCGCGCAAGCAGACGCCATCAAAGTGAAGTTCCTGCGCAAGTTTAAGGGATATATCTGGCTGTTTCCGCGCTGCGATCATTTGTCCGTGGGCATCTGCGGCGACATGGCTGCGCACACGACCCAGGAGCTGCGCGCCAACCTGCACGAATTCCTGCGCGAAGAGAGAATCGGTTTGCAAGGGGCGGTTTTTTACAGCCACGTGCTCCCTTCGCCTCAAGCGCGCACCCTGTCGCAACGACAAGTGGCTGGAAGGAACTGGGCGCTGGCCGGCGACGCAGCCGCCTGGGTGGACCCGCTGACCGGCGAGGGGCTCTACTACGCCATGCGTTCCGGCGAGCTGCTGGGTAAGTCCGTTGCCGAAGGACATCCCGAGGGTTACCCGGAGCGTATCCGGCAAGCCTTCTCCGCGGAGCTGGAGTTCGCCACGCGCATCGTGCAGCGGTTTTATCGCGGCACGTTTCTCGGCGAGGCGGTCACCACGCGCATGATTCAGTTCATCCGCCGCAGCGCGACCTTCCGGCAGTTGATTGCCGACTTGTTCAGCGGGGCACAGAACTACAGCGGGTTGAAGCGGCGGATCTGGAGCCAGGTGGGCGCCACGCTGACTGAAATCCTGGCCAGTTGGCTGCGGTTGGAAGAGGCCTGATCCGCATTCTCCGGACGTTTGAAGCCCCACCTTGAAGTCCTTGAAGTTTTCTTGACTTGCGCGCAGGAGGCCATGAGAATCGTGCCCGTTTCAGGAGGGTTTTCGATGAGTATCGGCCTCCGGTTTGCCGTCCTTAGCCTCGCAGCTTTGTTTTGCGCCGCCCTATTCGCCGGCACCAGCCGAGACGCAAACGACGCCTTGGGTCCGATTGCCTGCCGAGTGATGGAAGCTCATGCAAGCGCGAGCCCCGCGGTGATAGCAGTGGTTTTTCATCAGCAAAGCAGCGAGGATCAGGAGCGACTCGCTGTTTTGTTGCAGCAGCATTCCGGCGAAACCGTGGGAATTCAGCTGGCGGGAGGACCGTGGATTCCCGCTCCCGCATTCCGGCTGAAAAGCTGCTTTGGGCGAGGGCTTCTGCTGCTGCCGGCAGGTGCGGCCACGATCCAGGACGGCAGCTCGTTCCTGATCCGATTCCCTCCAAGCAGCGACAGGAACTGAACCTGCCTGAGCAATCGCCAGAAAGAACGCCTGCGTCCGGACTTTTTCCCCTCTGAGGATCTCGCGGCGCTTCAGATTGAGGGGCGGCGGGCCAGGGGTTTGCGCACCGGCGGCAGTACCAGGCTGGCCATCTTTCGGATCATGGCTAGGACGAGCCGCTTATCCCCATCCGAAAGGGCCGTGCTGTACTTCTTGATCTCGGCCAGGAAGCGAATCTCGTCCTCGGAGAGCTCGCCGAGCATCTTCTGCGTATCACGGTCCCGCGAGGTCTCCGCCGCCGGGAAGAAGTCCGCCAGGCCGATCTCCATGGCTTCAGCGATCTTGGCCAGGGTTTCCAGCGAGGGCACGGTATGGCCGTTTTCCACGCGCGAAAGGTAGCAACGCAAAAGTCCCGTCCGCCGCTCGATGTCGCCTTGCGAAAGACCTCTCTGGCTGCGGTAAGAACGAATTACTTCACCGATGTTGACCTTGGGCTTTTCTTTGGGCACCTGGCCCTCCCCCGAAATCGCCCGTATCTTATGCAGCAATACGACGATACGCAAGAGGGTTGTTACACCCAAAGGTGCTCAGGAGGCAACACCGCGAAAACGGTGTTGGCTTGCCGGAATCAATAAGCCAAGTCCAGCGTCAGCGGTTGCTCCAGGCGAAACTCCAGGAGCGTCTCGCTGGGTACTTTGACCTGTTGCCCATGAGTCAAGACCTGCACCGCGCCGCCGGCGCCGGCGCCAACGCCTGCGCCAATAGCGGCGCCCTTGCCGCCACCCGCGAGGCCTCCGATAATCGCGCCGAGAATCGCGCCACCGCCAACCTTTTCCGCAGTGTCCTTGCCGCGCCCTTGTCCTTTGAGCTCGTATTCGCCGGTAACCAGCGGGTAGTTGCGGCCGTTGACGATCAGATCGGTCAACTCGAGCTTCAACTCGGAACTGCCCTTCATTTGTCCGACTGCCTGCGCTTCTGCCAGCCGGCCGTACACATCGGTTCCTTTGCGCGCGACCAGCACGGCGCCGGCATATAGGTCGGTTTCCAGGCTGGCATGGAAGCGGTCGCCCACGTGATTCTTGGACGAATCCACGCTGTCAATCATGCGCACGAGCAAGGACGAGCCTGCGGGAACGGTCGCTGGCGAACCGATGGTCTCCGCTGCAGGCGCGGGCGCGGGAGCAGGCGCAGCTTGCGCAGGCGGCGCAGGAGGAGCGGTCTGTGCGGATGGCCCAGGGCGTCCTGTGAAAGTCAGGGCGACAATCTCCGTCACAGAAAACGTTTGCACCTCGCCGTTCACGGAGAAGCGCAACTGGGCCTGCGTTCCACCCATGTATTTGCCGTCGAGCACACGGCCGTCTTTCAGCTCCAGCGTATCCGCCAGTAGGGACAAGGGAGCAAGAACAAGAAGCACGCCGATGGCCATGGCCACCTTCGACAATGTGCGCCGCATCTCGCACCTCCAATTCAGGGGAATCTAACCGGTCGTCAGGCAAGTCAACGATGACGCCACCATCCCCCCCGACACGATTCATGATACCGCTAGTTAGAAACCGGAGAACGACGGAATGGTTGCAACAAGATCTGCCCTTGCTTTGTGAAAGCTGCGGGTCGCGGATCGAGAGGCGCTTGCTCCATTCTTGGTCTTCTCCGCGAAACAATTTCCCTCCGCCGGGGTTAGAAGCTCTCAGCAGGATTGCAAGAATCGCCCGGAGGTCTCCATGTTTCGCCTTCTACACTATGGGGCTGCCAAGGCCGGCCTGGCCGCGCTCGCCTTGACTGTGGCCGCGTGCAATTCCGGGCCTTCCTCCGCGGGTCCCTCCTATTCACTTTCGGCGTCGCCTCTCAATCCCTCCACCGTGACGGCCGGCAACGCCGCTAGCTCCACCATAACTCTCACTCCTGCAAATGGTTACACAGGCAGCGTCACGCTCTCGTGCAGCAGCGTCACCGGCGGAACACCCCCTCCGAGCTGCTCGCTCAGCAATTCGCCCGTCGCGGTCAGCGGCATCGCGCCAGTCACTGCTACGCTGACTGTCTCCACGACTCAGGACACGCCCGGCGGCCCATATACCATCGTCGTTGCCGCTTCCGACGCCAAGAGCGTTCCTCCGAGCAATGGCTCCCAGACCCTTACCTTGACCACCGCCGCCGTGATCCAGCATGTGGTCATCATCTTTCAGGAGAATCGCACGCCCGACACTCTCTTCCAGGACCCGGTCCTGATCGGCCGTGGGGCCGATATCGCTTCGAGCGGCGTGAATTCCTTGGGGCAGACTATTCCTCTCAGCCCCATTGACCTTGGCACTAGCGGCGCTAATCCCCAGGATTACGACCTGAGCCACGCGCACTCCGCTTTCGTCTCCATGTACGACGGCGGGAAAATGGACGGGGCCAATCTCATCCCCTGTTCGCCCGCCACGGCGTGCCCGCCGAATGCTCACCCGAATCCGCAGTTTATGTACGTCATGCCGTCCGACGTGCAGCCGTACTTCGCCATGGCCGAGCAATACGTTTTCGGCGACCGCATGTTCCAGACGAACCAGGGGCCCAGCTTCCCGGCTCACCAATTTATTCTCGCTGGCACTTCCGCTCCTACCACCGGCAGCAAACTGTTCGCTGCGGAAAATCCCAATAAGAGTCCCGCTGGATGCATCGGGCCCTCCACCGAAACTGTGACTTTGATTGACCCCTTGGGCAGCGAATCCAGCAATTCGCCCATCTATCCCTGCTTCGAGCACGCCACGCTGAGCGACGAGCTGGATACCGCAGGCGTCACTTGGCGCTACTACACGCCCTCGGCTGGCTCCATCTGGACCGCGCCCGACGCCATCGAGCACATCTGCCAGCAGCAGACGGTTAATGGCGTGCTGACCTGCACCGGTCCCGACTGGACCGGCAAGGTGGTCATTCCGCAATCGCAGGTCCTTGTGGACCTCGCCAACCGCCAGCTTGCCCAAGTCACTTGGGTGATTCCTGACGGGCAGGAGTCCGATCACGCGCTCTCCAACGACGGTAGCGGCCCTTCCTGGGTCGCCTCCATCGTCAACTCCATCGGGAACAGCCCGTTCTGGGCCAATACTGCCATCATCATCACTTGGGACGATTGGGGCGGGTGGTACGATCACGTTCCGCCCAAGGTGGTTAATGACGGAGTGAGCTGGGGATCGGGATACGTGTACGGCTTCCGCGTGCCGCTCATCATCGTCTCGCCCTACGCCAAGCCGGCCTACATTTCTCACGTCACTCATGATTTCGGCAGCATCCTCCACTTTGTGGAGGCCACTTACCATCTGCCCTCGCTCGGCTATGCCGACTCCGCCGCCGACGATCTCTCCGATTGCTTCAACCTCACCCAGCGTCCGCTCTCTTTCCAAACCTTTCCCGCCGCGCTCCAAGCCAGCGACTTCCTGAGCGACAAACGTCCTCCCGCCGGCCCCGATGATGACTAGGGCCGTTTCATGAGCTATATAGCTGGTCCAATCCACTATCCACTGCAAGAGAGTTGCTTTGCTTGTCTTTGGGTAGCTGCATGATTTACGGAATGGCTCTAGGCCTCATTTCTCAGCGGCGGCTGCGACCGCGCGCGGGAGCCAGAACATCCGTTGCCTCCTGAGTGGATCCTTTCATGTGCTCACCCCGTGATTGAATTGACGGGTTTTCTGCCTACGCAGCAGATCCAACCCCTACGATCTTCCTCGAACACCTGAACACCTGCGTAGCCTGCCGCAGCGAAGAGTCCCCCGAGTTCATCGGGACTTTGGCAGGCGACCTTTATTAGCCGCGCCATTCTCTCGTTTCGGGCGCTGTGTCTCCCGCCTTTGTAGGCTCCTCCGAGGAGCATCAGCGTGCCACCGGGTTTCAGTACGCGCCAGGCCTCCTTCATGTCGACTACGAGGTCCGGCCAGTAGCAGTGGGAATTGACAGCGGTGACCAGATCGAACTCGGAGTCCGAGAACGGCAAAGAAGACACGGAACCGTGCCGAATCTCCACCTGGCCTGTCTCGATGAACTGCTTGTTGGCCCTTCGGGATACCATCACACTCGCCTCGGAGGAATCGATACCGTAAACCCTGCCGCTGGCGGCGATTCCCGCGAGCTTGTGAACGGTCCTCCCCCCACCGCAGCCCACGTCCAGAGTCACATCGCCCTCGCGGATCGCGACATGCGTCAGACCCCAGTCGGTCAGTCCGGAATGCGTGATGTTCATTCCCCGCAGGAACAATCTGCCGAGCCAGCCTGTCGGGTTGCGCCACTGCGTGGTGATGCTCATGGCTCGCTCCAACGGCCAGGATTCCCTCAGTATATTCTCTTGATTGGCCGCAGCCGTAGGTTCGCACTCTCGGTCTCAGCGCCTGGTCGTAGCGTGAGCGCAATGGAATGAATGGTGCCGGAGGAGGGAATTGAACCCACACGGTACTAAGTACCACGAGATTTTGAGTCTCGCGCGTCTGCCAGTTCCGCCACTCCGGCACGGTCCGCTACGATGATACGACAAACACCTGGCGAAGTGTTCTAGATGTCTGGACGGGAATGTAATTTCCTCCAGGGTTGAAACCGTTGCAAAGCCGGAGCTAAAGCTAACGAGCCCCAAACTGGAATGAACCCCCAGGAGTGTCGCTGTTCCGGATGATCAGCTACACCCTCATGCCCAGATTGGGGAAGGTTGCGTGTCATCCACTCGCTACGGGCGGCACGTCCGTCGTAGCAAGGTGCAAACGGTTTATCGGGGTTCACCACTGTCTCCTCGATCGTTCTCAAGAAGAAATGGATTCCGGGCGGGAATCGTGTTTTGCTGCACCCGCCAACAGCAACCAGTTCCAGCAGGGCGCGGGCCGAGGGGAACCGGGAGGCCGAACGGGCGATAGCTAGGTCGAGGCTCCTGCCTTTTTCAAGCCGAAGAACTTATCAGCCCAGGGGATGAAGTACTTCCAGTTGGGCCCGTCGGTGTGTCCGCCATCGTGCTGGCGCCAGGCAAGTTGGCCGTCGAGCAAGCCCACGTTGACCGGAGGCATCTTCGCGGTGTGGTAATCCCCGGAAACTCCCAGGTCTTTTGCGCCGAGGAACCGGAAAACCGGTCCGGCGGCGACAGTAGCCATAAAACTGCCTCGCTGGTCCAGCCACTTCGCGTCTCCTTTTTCAGGCACGCCGTAACTGATGAACGTTAGGCGCGGGGCGCACAGGGCGATCAGTTCGTTGGCATCCACAGGAAGATCGCCGGCGTTCTTGCTGCCGAAAACGGCTTCCGAGGTGCCGTACTTCAGAAAATTGCCGGCCATCCAATGGTATTCGCCCGTTCCCGTGAGGTTCTCCACGGCCTCTCCCCAGTTGCGGCGGTGCGGTTTGGCGCCGCCTTCTCCGGAGGAGCCGACCAAAACAGCGGCGAAGCGAGTGTCAAAGGCCATGGTCACAAGGGCAGCCTTGCCGTAACGCGAGACGCCTTCGATCCCCACATGTTTGGCGTCCACAGACTTGTCAGTTTCGAGGTAATCGAGGCCGCGCGAGGCGCCCCAAGCCCATGCCCGCAACGCGCCCCAATCGTCCGGCTTGCGGGGCTGACCCTTGTTGACCAGGCCAATGATGCCCCGTGTCAAGCCCGCGCCGTTATCTGCTTGGATCTCGGCCGGGTTGATGGTGGCGTAACCCCAACCGTCGGCAATGAGCTGCTCTGTCGCTGGCGGGTCACTCCCGGGCGGCGGTCCAGTAACGCCAGGCGGAAGATGGAATCCTGGAGGAGGAACCCAGCGAAACATCATCATCACCGGGACTGGAGCGGTGGCGCTGGCAGGCGTGACCAGCGTCATGTGGATGTCCACGCTGATCAGGGGATACGACGAATTGTTCACATGTCCCACGAGGTGCTTCTCGATTGCCGGGAGGGAGCCAACGGTGGTCTTTTCCGTGCTCGCCACCGTCCACGTCACCGCAGGAACGTTCTTGGGAACGCGCCCATACACTTCTCGCTCGAAATCCTCGACGATTTCGGGGCGGCGCTTGCTCCACCACTGTTCCGCCGTCGTGACTTTCTGGCCGTTATTCAGCGT
>Ga0187771_10003576_pt1 | contig 10867 bp, 9 predicted proteins | sample 0116_SJ02_MP15_1_FD_133139 | JGI IMG/M metagenome (GOLD analysis project Ga0187771, IMG submission 133139) | Tropical peat soil microbial communities from peatlands in Department of Meta, Colombia - 0116_SJ02_MP15_10_MG | ecosystem: Environmental > Terrestrial > Soil > Wetlands > Peat | place... | reverse complement strand
TTTGCGTGGGGGGGTAATGCTGGATGAAGTCGAAATTCGCGGTAGTGATGGGACGCAGAGGCACGCCCAAATTGCGGACCAGCGACACGGCCTTCAAAAACACTTCCGGTAAAACCACCGCCGAGCCCCAATTCAGGTACACACCGCCCGGATGCATGGCCTTCACCAGCGCGCAGAAGAGGCGGAAGTCGCGGTGCGTGGCCGCGCCGAGCGCGGCACCATCGGCGGCGGGATGCATGTGCGGAATGTCCGCGCCGATGGCGAGGTGCACGGTCACGGGGATGCGCGCGCGGTAAGCGGCGACGACCAGGCTTGCGCCGATATGTTTCGCGCGCAGCCGGCTGCTCGTCAGCAACTCCCCGGCGGCTTCACCCAGGCCGATGCCGGCGCTCGCGGCGTTCACCGCCATCTCATTGAGGTACAGGCCGGTTTCCTTCGCCATGCCAAACTTGCCGCCGCCAAGCCCGGCCTCGACGTCTTCCGACGTGTTGCCCGCGAAGGCGATCTCAAAGTCGTGCACCAGCGCCGCGCCGTTCATGGCCAGGCCGGAGACAAAGCCGCGCCGCAGCAAGTCAATCAGGAGCGGCCCGAGACCCACCTTGATGACGTGCCCGCCAAGTCCCCAGAGAATCGTTTTGCGCCGGGCGCGAGCCTCCTGCATGGCGCGAGCGATGGAGCGCAGGTCTTCGGCCGCCAAGATACGCGGCAAGGAAGCCAGGAAATCCTTCAGCGATGCGCCCTTCTTTACCGGCCGGGCGAAGTCCTCCGCGCTCACCTTGCTCTTGCGCGAGGCGAGCGGATAGGTGCGGACGTCGTCAAAACCAAGCGGTTGCGTACCGTAGATGCTCATGGGCGAGGAATCAATGTAATGGGAAGGGCGGGCGCAAGCAAGCGCCACAGGCGGAGTATCTTGCCTCCCCGCACGACGTTCACGGCTCGGAACTGACCCTCGTTTCACCGCTCTCCCCGGCGTTTTTCCGCCCCCCGGCCCTTCGAACGCTCTTGCTCGCGCCCTGCTTCTTCGCGAGTCCGGACAAGCTCATCCTTCCGGGTGCGTTCTCTTTCCTCCACAGGCGAAATCCCCCGTGGAAGGCGTTGGCGTTATCGCCGCGGCGCGTCCCCGTGGGAAGCTTCTTCAGCTTCTTCACGTTTCCCCCGCCTAGCACCACGTAGTCCGGCTCGAGAGCCCGCTGCAATTCCCGCACCACTCGCTTGACGTTCCGCCGCCATTTCTTCTTCCCCATGCGTTTGAGAGCGGACGCGCCAACGTAATGCTCGAACGTTGCCTTGCGGTAGGGCAAGTGCGCCAGTTCCAGCGGCAGGAGCACCCCGTGGTCTATGAGAGCGCTTCCCAGTCCGGTTCCCAACCCGAGGAAAAGCATCTTCCCGCCCTTGTAGCTGCCTAATGCCTGCATGGCCGCGTCGTTGACGATTCTTACCGCCCGGCCGAATGCCTTCTCGAAATCGAATTTCACCCACCCGCGTCCCAAGTTGTGCGGCTCGGCCACCGGGCGCCCGCGCCAAACCATTCCCGGATACCCAAGCGAGACGCGGTCGAATTTCCACCCCCGCGTGGCCTTGCGCACCAGTTTGACCATGCCCTTCGGCGTCAGCCCCGGGCCTGACGGCGCCTTCACTGGGGTGCGCTGCCCCGTGGCCAGCAACTTCACGTGGTTGCCGCCCAGGTCTATCACCAACACCTTTCCGCCAGCCGCCTTCATCGTTCACCTCTGCTTTTCTCCCAAGAAGCCGGTCCCTCAGTTGCGGACGGCCCGCTGGGGGATGCGCACCACTCTACTATGAGCGGTGCGCGCCGCGCCGAAGCCTTGGCCCAGGCGGCCCTTCTTTCAATTCTACGGCCAGCCCTTGCGCCTGCGGCCATGCGTCGCTTGTTGGCGGAGGCTGGATGAGTCTGTGAGACAACCAGCGCGTTCCAACCAATTCCAACTATAACTTGCGTTTGCATTCTGCCAAGCCCAACAGACGGGCCTTGCTACACAGGCATGAAACACTTGGGCCAATGATTTCACGGCCGGGGCGCAGCATGTAGCTCCAACAAGTTGGAACGGCACTGGCTGTAGCCCAGTCTTCAGCGTGCGGGTGTTTGAGGTCTGTGTGACAACCACGGTTTTTGTAGGTTGCGGCTTCAGCCGCTGAAGTTTCTCAGTGCTCCTATCGCCCTCCGTCCCAATCCGTGTCCCCTTTTCGATTTTGGCTGGGTTACATCCTAAGTGGCGCGACGTTGCCCCCTTCGGTTGCATTTGCACGGCGCGATATGCGAAGTTGAAGCCGACGCGGAGAGTGTTGTAACCTACGGCCAACGAACCTGCGCGCCCGTAGCTCAGCTGGATAGAGCGTCTGGCTACGAACCAGAAGGTCGGGAGTTCGAATCTCTCCGGGCGCGCCATTCCACTTGCTTCGACCTAACGCCGCCTGCCCGGACACGGTGGAGAGCTCCCTTGTCATCTTTGGTTTGCCGTCGCGGCGAGCGGCTTGGCGAATCGCACCTCAAGGCCGATTGGCGCCGCGTTGATTCGGCACCCGCCGAACCGGCTTTCGCCCGCCATGCGCAGGAACTGGTCTTGGGTGTAAGCCCGCTTGAGCAAGAGCCACCGAAAGGTTCGCTTGGTGAGCCATGCGTCAAACCGGCTGCGCCCGCTCTGCTTGATGTAGGCGTCAATCTCATCAAGTGAGGCGTCCTTGCGAAGGTCCGCGACCACCGCTTCTCCACCCGCGCGCAACACGCGGTGCATTTCATCCAGCGCCTTGACCGGCTCGGAGAAGTTCTTGAACGCCGCCGAGCAGTATAGGAAATCGAACGACTCGTCCGGGAACGGCATGGCCGAGGCGTTTCCCAAACGGAAATCAATCTTCGCCCCTTCCTTGCGGGCGTTTTCGGCGGCAATCTCAACGAAGGTCCGGCTGGCATCCAGGCCCGTAATCTTGAAATCCCCCAGCTTGCCAAGCTCAATAGCGAAGAAGCCCGGGCCGGGGGCCACTTCCAGCACGTCGCAACCCGGCCGCAAGGATTCCGCAACCCGCTTCGCCTGCCGGCGGAAATCCTCCAGGTCGTTCCGTCTCGTCCGCGTGTACCAGCGGGCGACCCATCCTCCCATTCCTGCCCCTTTCCAGGGTTTCTGCCTTGCCGCACCCATCGTTTGCTCCTTTGAGAAAACCGCTCTATTATCCCAATACCTGCCGCGCAATTCAGGAAGTCCCGCAACTCGATGGGCATTGCTTCATCTAAGTAACCGAAGGGATTCAAGAGGAGCCGCAAATGCAGAAGCGCAAACTGGGAAAGAGCAATCTGGAAGTCTCGGCCATGGGGCTCGGCTGCATGGGGATGAGCTTCGGCTACGGCCCCGCTGTGGACAAGCAACAGGGCATCTCGGTTATCAGGTCGGCAGTCGAGCGCGGCGTCACGTTTTTCGATACCGCGGAGGTCTACGGTCCATTCACAAATGAAGAACTCGTCGGCGAAGCGCTGGCTCCGTTTCGGAAAAATGTCGTGATCGCCACGAAGTTCGGATTCAACATCGAGAACGGGAAGCAGGCCGGGCTCGACAGCCGGCCAGAACACATCCAGGAGGTCGCCGAAGCCTCTCTCAAGCGCCTCAAAACCGACGTCATTGACCTGTTCTATCAACATCGCGTGGATCCCAATGTGCCGATCGAAGACGTTGCCGGCGCCGTGAAGCAACTCGTCCAACAAGGCAAGGTGAAGCACTTCGGCCTCTCCGAAGCCGGCGTGCAAACGATCCGCCGCGCGCACAAAGTGCAGCCCGTTACTGCGGTGCAAAGCGAGTATTCGCTCTGGTGGAGAGAACCGGAGAAAGAAATCATTCCCACTCTCGAAGAACTTGGCATCGGCTTCGTGCCGTTCAGTCCGCTGGGGAAGGGTTTTCTCACGGGAGCAATCAGCAGGGACACGCAGTTCGATAGGAATGATTTCCGCAATATCGTACCCCGCTTCTCGCCGGAGAATCGCGACGCGAATCAAGCGTTGGTCGATGTGATCGGCGAATTCGCCAAGCGGAAGGGGGCCACGCCTGCCCAGATCGCGCTCGCCTGGCTGCTCGCAAAGAAGCCGTGGATCGTGCCCATTCCGGGCACGACCAAGCTGCCTCGGCTCGAAGAAAACCTCGGAGCCGTCAGCGTGGAACTCTCACCTGATGATCTCCGGCAATTGGAAGCCGCTGCCTCAAAGATCTTCGTGCAAGGCGCCCGGTACCCCGAAGAAATGCAAAAAATGGTGGGCCGCTGAGCGGCAGTCAGCGGGTTCACGGAAGAGGCCACTGCGGGGAAGAGTCGGTCTCCGCGGGGTTGGAAGAAGGCAAGTCTCAAGATTGGTTGGAGCAGGTGTACAAGCCGGACATTAAGAACAAGCGGGACAAGCTCTACAAGAAGCCCGGCTACGATGAAAATGATCTGTGAATTTCTTGCGCCGGCGGGCGCGTCTGGGAGGAGAAATCGTGGAAATCAAGAGAGTTGGCTCGCAACCTTCGGCCAAAGGGCCGTCAGAGTGGTTCACTGGCACGGTGCGCGTCGATCCGCTGTTCCACGCGCCCGATCCGGCGCTTGCCTCAGGTGCGAGCGTTACGTTCGAGCCAGGTGCGCGGACTGCCTGGCATACCCACCCGCTCGGTCAGACCCTCATCGTCACCGCTGGCTGCGGTTGGGCACAACACTGGGGCGGCCCCATCGAGGATATTCGGCCCGGTGATGTGGTCTGCTTCGCGCCCGGCGAGAAACACTGGCACGGTGCGACCCCGGCCACAGCGATGACGCACATCGCGATTCAGGAAAGGAAGGATGGCAAGGTTGTAGATTGGATGGAACACGTCAGCGATGAGCAATATCGGTGCGTTTGAGCGCGCAATGGCGAGAGCGGGTTAGGCTCTTATTGAGTCTCGCCGAATATTAAGACGCTGCTGTAGCTCAGGCTGGGACTCGTCCCAACGCCCCGGAGTTGCCGTCAGCCAGATCCCGGCCCCGAGACAGCTGGCCTCAGCCCGCGTAAGTCCTGTGGAATGAATGGTGCCCAAGAGAGGACTCGAACCTCCACGACCTTGCGGCCACTAGACCCTGAATCTAGCGCGTCTGCCAATTCCGCCACTTGGGCACGCGGTTTTTCGCCGCGAATGCCATTGTGCCCAGGGCCTCCGCCCTTTGTCAACGCGCCGCAGCCCAGGCGGCGCCTATGCCCCTGAGAGAAGCGAACTCTGGCAGTGGCAGGCCAAGCAGTCCATCCGGACTGGGGGGCCAGGCAAACGCGGCCGCCCCATCGTGTGCGGCTGGGGTCCCGGCGGCCAACTACCGCTGGCTGGGCGGCGGGCCAGGCAAACCCCGGTCTCATGGTAATAGGACTTTCGCGCTACCCCCTGACTTGACTGGCGGTGTTATACTCCGCCCAGGTAGGGAGAGATGCGATGCTCTCTAGGTTTTGTCCACGGAGCGGTCCCGGCAGGAGGTCATCATGGAGTCCTCAATTCCAAGTGTGCTGATTTACCTGTTGATAGTCTGGGGGATTGTCACGGCGGTGTTCATCGGCCTGTTGTGGTGGCAGAGCATTCTGTCCAATCGTGAAGAGGACGAACTCTACATCGACAAGGCCCTGGCGCACATGGCCGCGGAGAACCAGAAGATTGTCGCCAGGATCGCCAAGCTCTCCCGTCCGATTACCACGACGGGAATTGCTTCGGCGGCCTTGCTGCTGGTCATCGCCGGCGTTTGGCTGTACGGCGGGTTAAGGCAGCACTGAAGAGCGCAGCGGCGCTGGGCGCCTGGCCTCAGGAACCCGGCGGTTTGCTCTCCGGCGGCGGAGAGTTCGCGGGCGCAGCAATCGCCGGCGACTGAGCAACCAGCGACGTGTGATTGTGCACGATGACCCAGCGGCCTTCGCGCTTTTCCAGCACCAGCGAAGTATGGCCGCGCGCCGCCGTAGGCTGGCCGTCCACCGTGGCCTCGAAGTCCCACTGGTAATTGGCCCAGGCTACGTTGCCATCCACCTTGACGTATGTATTCTGCCGGTCCATGCGCACGGTCTGCATCCGCGCGCGCTGCTGCTGGTAGGCGCGCAGAAAGTTGTCCCAGCCAATGATCGGCGGCTCCCAGGCCCCGCTGACCACGACCACGTCGTCGGCATAAGTCTTGTGCAAACGGTCAATGTCTCCCACCTGCCACGCCCCCAGCATTTCCGAGATGGTCTGGTCAACGGCGGCATTGTCAGGGAGCGGCGCAAGGGATTGTTCGGAGTCCGGGGCAGGCGCGTTGTTCTTGTCTCTGTGTTTCTGCGCGGCGGCCGGCGAAACCAGCAGCAAGAACAACGCTACGCCTAAGGCGCCAGAAAAGCGGGTGCGCAGCAGAAGCCGCGTGCGGGGACATTCCATCCGGGGAACCATTTCCGTGTTCACTCCTTCATCGCCATGACTTGCTAGGAGCATAGCACGCCCCGAAGGCTCCGGCGCGAGAGCGCCCGCAAGCGTGCCTGAGATGCGCCAACGAGCGTGGCCCAGAGGCCGGGGCAGCGCGTCGTCGCAAAGGCATGGGCCTCACCAGCCGGCCGCGAGCAGATTGACGAACAGGCGATAGGCCCCAGCCACCGCTTCCGGCAACTGGCGAAAGAACGCCAGGCCCGTATAGATATAAACGCCCTTGCCATAACGCGTGTAGACCAGTCCGCCGTCCACGTCGCTCTCGCCGGGGTCGTGCATGGCCAGCAGAGGCGTGTACCGCCAATCGAACTGGCTCCAGAAGTACAGGCCGCGTTCCTGGACCCAGCCATCGAAATCAGCGGCGGTGATTTTGTTGGGACGGTTCAGCAGAGGATCGTCCGGCTTGAGAAACCGCACCTCCGCCGTTTCGTCCGTAATGCGCGGCGTGGGGCTGCCGATGGTCGCCGGATAAGGCCCGGGCTTCAGGCGGTTCCAGGCGAAATCGCGCTGGTACTGCACGAGCAGTGTGCCGCCCGCGGAAACGTAGTCCAGGAGCCGCCGGTTGGCCGCCGGGAGGTCGCCGCGCAGTTCATAAGCGCGGACTCCCACGACGATGGCGTCATAGCGGGCGAGGTCGCTGAACGCCAGCGCAGCTGCGTCGAGCATCTCCACGCGGATGCCCAGGCGCTCAAGGGCTGCGGGGATAGGTTCCGCTTCGGCAGTGATGTAACCGATGTGCAGATTCTCCGGCACGTTGATATCGAAGGCTTCGACACGGCATTCGGCCGGCTCGCTCCAAAGTTGCGCGGGCATGGAAGGGAGCGGCTCGAGCGAAGTGGCGAACCTCTCCTCGCCGCGCTGAGCATACGCGGATAGGACATACTTGCCGGGCGCAAGCTGCGCGGGTGGCGCAACACTCAGCTTCGCAAAGCGGTCCTCGGCGCCGGTAAAGTCAAGCGCAACGGGAACGCTGCTGGTCCACCCTTCCGGCACATCTAGGCCAACGCTCACCTTCGCCGGCGAATCCGCATAGGAGTGCACGCGCAGAAGCACGTCAAAGGGTTTGCGCTCCCTGGCCAGGACCTCGATGACTTCCTCCGGCTCCACGGCCAGCGTGTATGCGGGCGCCATGCGCAAAGGCACTTTGTCGAGCCGGGTAGAAGTGGCTTCTATGTGCGTCACAGGAACGCGGATTTTGAATGCGTATCCGGCCTCGGTGACGTCCTGCTCGGCGCTGACGAGCGGCGGGGGTTCCGGCAGCAATAGCTCCAACACATTCGGCGGCAGCGGAGCCTTCTGCACTGCAACGGTGAACTGCAAACCTTTTGCGGCATCCCCATCCTGGCCGGTTACAGTCATCCCTTGCGGCAGAATCAAGCGCAGCCCGCCCAGCGGGCAGCCCGCTTCCTTGCGGCAACGAGCGCGCGCGGAAACATGAAAAGAAGAACCGGCAACAAGCTCGCTGGTGTCCGCTTCCGCAGTTACTTGAAGGGCCGCCGCCAGGCCAATAGCCCAGCGCACTTTCTCTTTCTCGTCGTTCAGAAAATACAAGGTGTCGAACAGCGGAGGTGGAATCGGAAGCGGAATCGAAAGCATGGAAGCCACGTCGAGTTTCTTGCCGGCCTCGGCAAGTTGTGCCACGGCGACGGGCCAGTCCAGACGCAGAGCGGCATCGCGAGCGGCGGACAGCGCCTTGTCCGCGTCCTCCAAGGCGCGCCGGTCAGGAACGCAGCAATCAGCTCCCTTGGACGAGCTGGCTCCCGCGAGCGGTTCAGCAAGAATTGCCGGGTCGAGCTGCCCGCCGTCCTCGCGCACGAGACCAACCGGCCTGCGCAAGAAGGGCGAAGCGATGAAGGCGGAGATTCCTTGTGTGCGATGGTTCACGAAGGCGTCCAGGCCAATTTCGCGCCAGGTCTTGCCCCAAAGCGGCGAAACACCGTCGAGCGGCAGAACGTACCCTTTTGGATTGTCGCCGCGGTCGAGATCAAGAATCACCACCGGGTTCGACGGGGAGCCCCACGGAATACTCTCAGGGCAGTCCACGCAACCCGGGTCCACGTGGTAGGCCTTGTCCGCCCCGAGCTGCACGGCTTTGGGGGCCAGGATGCCGGTGGCCTGGTGGTGGCCGTGACCCAAGTGTACGCCGCCCCAATGATTGATCACGATGTTGGGACGGAAGGTGCGGATGACGCGCACCATGTCTTCGAGCGCCTGGTCGCCCCACACCCGCAGGGTCTCCTCCGCCGTCTTGGAGTAGCCGAAATCTGGCGCGCGGGTGAAGAAGAGCTTCACGCCGTAGCCGCGCGTGGCGGCAAGCAACTCCTGCGTGCGGATCAAGCCGAGTTGCGGGGCCTGTTCCGGGCCGAGGGCGTTCTGCCCGCCCTCGCCGCGGGTGACGGAGAGCAGGGCCACGTCGGCGTGCAGTCCGCGGGCCAGATAAGTGAGCACGGCGGCGGATTCGTCATCGGGATGAGCAGTGACATAAAGGATTCGCGTGGTGACGCGGGCGGCGTCAATGGCTTCGATCGTTTCCGAAAGCCCCGGGCCGGTTCCGGGCGCGGGAGAGAACTGAGCAAGGACAGGCTGAGCCGCTGCGGCGAGCGCAGCCAGGAGCAGCGGAAGAGGAATTCTCCGCCCGGCGGCATTTCCGCGAGATGGGAATGAAAGGCGCCGAAAACGGTTCATGCGGCCTCCGCGCCGGAGCGCGCCCCGGCAAACGGCCATTCGCGGGAGAAACGCGCCCGGGTCAAGAACGCGACGACACCCAGGGCCATCACTAGGAGTCCCCACTTCCGCGCCGGGCCCGTGGCGAGGAATAAGGCGGCCCAGCCTAGCAGGGTCAAGATGGCCGGCGCGGGATACCACCACATCTTAAACGGCAAGCGTTCCGGCGGCCAGCGGCGACGGAGAAGTATCACGCCGGCGGCCTGGCCGATGAATTGCACCAGGAGCCGCATGGCCAGGATAGCGGCGATGACCGTCTCCAACTTGAACAGCAGGCTAAAGAGAAACGCGAGCGAGCCGAGAAGCAGGAGGGAGACGTGGGGAAAATGCTTGCGCCGATGGAGGCGGGCAAAGATAGAGAAGAAGTTGCCGTCCAGAGCGGCGGAGTAGGGCACGCGCGAATAGCCAAGCAGCGTGGAGAAAACGGAAGCGAGGGCAATCCAGAGAACCAGGAGGGTGGCGCCCGCCGCGGCGCGTGAACCGTACAGGCGCTCGATATAGGCGCTCACGATGAAACGCGAATTCTGCGCTTCCTGCCAGGGGATGACTCCGAGGATGCTGGTCTGCAAGAGCAGATAAAGGACGGCGATGCCGCCGATGGACAGAAAGATGCCGCGGGGAATGTTGCGCTCCGGCGCGCGAATTTCCCCACCCAGATGGCAGATGTTGTAGTAGCCCCAGTATGTGTAGATAGTATTGACCATGGCCGCGCCCAAGCCGGCAAAGAAGTACCAGGAGAGCTTCCACGCCCCGGGCGGGTAGCTAAACACCAAGTGCGTGTGGAAGTGGCGCGCGCCGCCCCAAATCATCCAGGCAAACGCGCCCATCACCCCAACCCAGAGCCATAGAGAGATTTTCCCGATGGCCCCGATGCGGCGGTAGAGAAGGACGACAAGAACCACGATCAGTCCGCCGGACACGGCCTTCTCCTGCCAATGGAGCAAGGGATGAAGGTAACCGGCATATTGGGCAAAGCCGATGGCTCCCGAGGCCACCACCAGCGGGGCCTGGATGAGCGTCTGCCATACGAAGAGAAAAGACATCAGGCGCCCCCAGCGACCGGGGCCGTAGGCTTCGCGCAGAAAGACGTAGCTGCCGCCGGCCCGAGGCATGGCCGCGCCCAGCTCCGACCAAACGAAGCCATCGAGCAGGGCGAGGAGCGCTCCACCAAGCCAAGCCAGGAGGCATTGCGGACCGTGCATGGCGCGAATCACGAGGGGGATGACAATGAAGGGTCCGATGCCCACCATGTCGGTCATGTTCAGCGCCACGGCCTCCTTGAGACCGAGGACGCGCTCGAGTGCGGGGGATTGGCTGGTGGCATTCATGGTTCATGCCGGCAAGACACGCAGAGGATAGCAGATGAGGTTCTGGTCACGGTCAACCCTGATGAAAGACCCCCGTTTGGACGGAGGCACAACAGCCCCGCCAACGCCCACGATGCAAACGGCATGCCTCCGGTCTGTACCTGGTTAACAATAAGACCCCCCACCCCCCCTGTTTTTTGATATGAGTGTGATTCTAAAAGGGTTAGAGTGTACGCGATTTCGTAAGAGTGCATTCTAAAGGACTTACGCTGCCACGTTTGAATGTTGGAACGTTTGAAGGTTGGCCTGCCTCCGCCAAGGCTTCGGGGCGGCAGGTCCGAAACGCCTTCGCCAAGGCTTCCGCGCAACCGGGGATGCCACGGAGACACAGAGGCAGGGAGC
>Ga0187771_10003575_pt1 | contig 10871 bp, 11 predicted proteins | sample 0116_SJ02_MP15_1_FD_133139 | JGI IMG/M metagenome (GOLD analysis project Ga0187771, IMG submission 133139) | Tropical peat soil microbial communities from peatlands in Department of Meta, Colombia - 0116_SJ02_MP15_10_MG | ecosystem: Environmental > Terrestrial > Soil > Wetlands > Peat | place... | reverse complement strand
GCCGGACGGCTCGCGCGTCAACGTGGCGGTGCGGCCGATCGGCGTCGACGGGCCGCTGGTCTCCATCCGCAAATTCTCCAAGAAGCCGCTCAACCTCACCAAGCTGGTCGACGTCGGCGCGCTGCGCCAGCAAATGGCCGAATTGCTGGCGGCGGCGGTGAAGTGCCGCATCACCACCATCATTTCCGGCGGCACCGGCTCCGGCAAGACCACCATGCTGAACGCGCTCTCCGCCTTTATCTCGGAGAAGGAGCGCCTGATCACCATCGAGGACGCCGCCGAATTGCAGTTGCAGCAGCCGCATGTCGGCCGCATGGAGACGCGGCCGCCCAATATCGAGGGCAAGGGAGAGATCCGCCAGCGCGAATTGGTCAAGAATGCGCTGCGCATGCGGCCCGACCGCATCATCCTCGGCGAGTGCCGCGGTGAAGAAGCGTTCGATATGCTGCAGGCCATGAACACCGGTCATGAAGGCTCGATGGCCACCATCCACGCCAATACGCCGCGCGACGCCATCTCGCGCCTCGAGCAGATGATCGGCATGGCCGGCCTGCCGATGACGGTCGCCTCGATCCGCGGCCAGATCGCCGGCGCTATCCAGCTCATCGTGCAGCTGCAGCGGCAATCGGACGGCAAGCGCAAGGTCACCTCGATCGCCGAGATCACCGGGCTCGAAGGCGACATCATCCAGATGCAGGAAATTTTCAAATTCGTGCGTACCGGCACCGGGTCGGACGGCGCCGTGCAGGGGCATTTCCAGGCGACCGGCGTGCGCCCGCGCTTCCTGGCGCAACTGACCAATCAGGGCGTCAAGCTGCCCAGCAATTACTTCGACCCCTCGCAGCCGCTCTGACGCCATGTTCAACTTCAACCCGGTCTATCTTATCTATCTCCTGGTCGGCGTCTCGGCGGCGATGTTCGCCGAAGGCTTCTACCTGCTGGCCTACAGCAAGGCGTCTTACCGCAAGAACCTGAACCGCCGCCTCAAGGTCATGCAGCACCAGCCGGACCGCGCGAGCGTGCTGGTGCAGTTGCGGCGCGAGCGCGGGCTGACCAGCGGCGGCGACTACCGCCTGCCGCTCGTCAATCTCAATCAGCTAGTGCTGCAGTCGGGCCTCACCATCGGCTTCAGCCGGCTGATGCTGATCATCCTGCTCGGCATGATCGGCGCCTTCGGCGCCACCATGATGTTCGAGGCCCGGCTGCTGCACGCCCTGCTCGCCGCGCTGTTTGCCGGCTTCGCGCTGCCCTTCCTCGTGCTTAAGTTCCTGCGCGCGCGTCGGCAGAAGAATTTCGCCGCGCAGTTTCCCGAGGCCATCGACATTATCGTGCGATCGCTCCGCGCCGGCCATCCGGTGCCGGTGGCCATCAACATGGTGGCGCGCGAATTGCCCGATCCGATCGGCAGCGAATTCGGCACGGTGACCGACGAGATCACCTACGGCGCCGACCTCGAGACTGCCATGCGCAACCTTTATTTCCGCGTCGGCAACGACGACCTGCCGCTGTTCGTCACCGCGGTAGCAATCCAAGGCTCGACCGGCGGCAATCTCGGCGAAATCCTGGAGAACCTGTCCTCGGTCATCCGCCAGCGCTTCAAGATGCGGCGCAAGATCCGCGCGCTGGCAGCCGAAGGCCGCGCTTCCGCGCTCATCCTTTCTTCTCTGCCGATCGGCATGTTCGCGGTGATCAATTTCCTCGTGCCGAGCTTCTACGCCAGCGTTTGGCACGAGGATCTGACCAAGATCGCACTAGTGCTCGCCGGCTGCTGGATGGGCATCGGCAACTTCATCATGTACCGGCTGGTCAATTTCAGGATCTGAGCGATGCACCTGATCGGCTCGGCCTTCGGCTACATCTTCCACGACAATGCCAGCCTGCTGCTGGCGCTGTTGATCTTTCTCGCCGCCGGCACCTTGGCGTTCTCGGTAATGGCCTTTGCCCGCGTGCGCGGCTCGGTTAAGCGGCGCGCCTCGGATCTGCTCGACGAGAGCGAACGCAACGCCAATCCCAAGCGCTTGCTGCGCTATTCCAGCCGCGAGGCGGTCTCGCAGCTCATCGAATACACCACCAAGCATTATTCCGCGACCAACGACGAGAACACGAAGGTGCTGCGGCAGCGGCTGATCCAGGCTGGCATTTACGATCCGCGCGGCGTCGCTTTCTTCTTTCTCGCGCGCACCGCGCTCGCCATCGGCCTTGCTGCCGCCATGTTCCTGACGCGGCCGATGCTCGCGGCGCACGGCACAACGTTCTTCTGGCTGATGGTGATCGTCGGCGGCATCGCCGGCTATGTCGGCCCCAGCATGTATATCGACTGGCGCATTGCCGCGCGCAAAGAAGAGCATCGCGCTGGCTTCCCCGATTTCATGGACTTGTTGGTGGTCTGCGCCGATGCCGGGCTGGCGATGGAAGCTTCGCTTGAGCGCGTCGGCCGCGAGCTCGGCGACAGCTATCCTTCGCTCTCCGCCAACATCCACATGACCAACCTGGAAACGCGCGCCGGCCGCCCGCTCAAGGACGCGCTCGAACGCTTCGGTGAGCGGCTGGCGCTGGAAGAGGCGCATGCTTTCGCCACGCTGATCAACCAGTCGATCGACCTCGGCTCCAGCATCACCGATGCGCTGCGCGTCTACAGCGACGACATGCGCCACAAGCGGCTCTCGCTCGCTGAGGAAAAGGCCTATGCGCTGCCGGCCAAGCTGTCGGTGCCGATGATGGTCTGCATCTTCCCGGTGCTGTTCGTTGTCATCCTGTTACCAGTGTTCGTGCGCCTGCACATGAACCACTTCTTCTGATCGCAACGCGAGAGCAAAGGGTGAAGAATTATCGCGACGCGAGAGCAAAAGGTGAAGAATTTCTTTACTAACCTCTCCTAGCTTAACCACCGGTCCCGACCGCGGGCGTTCCCTCAGGTTTTGTCATGCGTCTTGGAATTGTCCGAGTTCTCTGTGTCGCGGCGGCCAGCCTGTGGTTGGCAAGCTGCAGCGGCGGCAAACTTTCCAATCCGTTTGAGCAGACGACGACCTCCGGCACTGACGCCTTCGCTGCGGCGCCGGCCAAGGATGACGCGAGTAATTCGCCGGCGCCGCCTTTGGGCGCACCGGCCGCCGCCGAAGCGAGCCTCTACGGCACCGATCCCTATGACGCCTTGAACCTCGGCAAGAAGCAGTACCGCGCCAACAATTTCGGGCTCGCCGAGAAATATTTCCGCCACGCCGCCGAGCTGCATCCGCGCGACGCCGAGGCGTGGCTGGGCTTGGCCGCCTCCTACGACCGCCTGCGCCGCTTCGATCTCGCCGACCGCGCCTATGCGCAGGCGATAGCCATCATCGGGCCGACCACCGAGATCCTCAATAATCAGGGCTATTCCTACATGCTGCGCGGCGACTACAAGCGCGCGCGCGTAAAGCTCATGGAAGCGCAGAGCAAGGATCCCGGCAATAAATACGTGCAGAACAATCTGCAGCTTCTCGAAGAGAGCTACCGCACCGGCAAGGCCATCGAATAGCCGCCTCGGGCGCGGGATTATTTATCTATCTCAGTGGTTCTTCACTTATGGCGCGCCGCGTGCGGGCGGTTCGGGCAAGGCGTAGCGCCTGCGCCCTGTCTCGACTACCATGGGGCGTGGGACAAACACGGCCGGGACTCAACGCCGCCCTCTGGGGGAAATGCCAATGACCAGTGCAGTGAACGCCGGCGCGCGTCTCGACCGGCTGCCGATCTCGTCGTTTCACTATCGCATCTTCTGGCTGGTGGGCGCCGGCATGTTCTTCGACGGCTATGATCTCTACGTGGCCGGCGGCGTGCTGGCCTCGGCGATCCAAACCAAGTTCTCGACGCTACCGCAGAACCTGCAATTTATCTCGCTTACCTTCGTTGGCATGACGCTCGGCTCGCTGATCACCGGCTTCCTCGGCGACAAGTTCGGCCGCCGCTTCACCTATCAGATCAACCTGCTGGTGTTCGGCCTTGCTTCGCTGGCGGCGGCGCTGGCGCAGGACATGGGGCAGCTCATCGTCTGCCGTTTCATCCAGGGGCTGGGGCTCGGCGCCGAGATCGTGGTCGGCTATTCGACGCTGACCGAATTCGTGCCGCCGAAGACGCGCGGTCGTTGGCTTTCGTTCATGGCGTTCCTGGTGGTGGCTGGTTTCCCGGTGACGGCGATCCTCGGTTACCTGATCATTCCGACCTGGGGCTGGCGCCCGATGTTCGTCATCGCCGGCCTCGGCTCGCTGATCGTCTGGTATCTGCGCAAGCGGCTGCCGGAATCGCCGCGCTGGCTGGAAACGCAGGGGCGCGGCGCCGAGGCGGAAGCCCTGATGTCAGAGATCGAACAGGAATCGGCCGGCGCCGGCGCGCTGCCGCCCGCCGTCGTGCCCGCCGCGGTGCCGCAACTCGACGCCTCGGCCATGCTGCGCCCACCGATCCTGCAGCGGATGATCGTCGGCTCGTGGGTACTGATCACCATCAACACGCTGATCTTCGGCTTCGTGATCTTTCTGCCGCAGTTCTTCCTGCGCCAGGGGCTGACCATCACCAATTCGCTGAAATACACGGTGGTGCTGTCGGTCGCCTCGCTGGTCGGCTGTGCCGTGGGCGCGTGGAGCTCGGATGCCATCGGCCGGCGCGCCAGCATCATCGGCGCCGCGCTGGTAACCATCGCGTTCGGCTATGTCTATGCCCGGTTCGACGCCGCTTCCGATCCCAATATCGTGCTCAGCGTCGGCTTCGTCTTGATCGTCGCGATCTACGTGCAGACGGCGATCCTATTCGGGGTTTACACTCCCGAGCTGTTCCCCACCGAAATCCGCCTGCGCGCCAACGGCATCTGCAATACGCTCGGCCGCGGCGCCACCGTCGTCTCGCCTTTTGTGATCGGCGCCTTGATGGTGCATTATCAACTGCCCGGCGTGATCTGGCTGATGATCAGCCTGCTGGCGGTGCAGATACTGGTCGTCTTGCTGTGGGGCGTCGAGCCGCGCAACCGGGCGCTCGAGGATGTCGCCGCGGCGCGGGTTTGATAGGAGCTTGATCGGCGTTGGCGGCCGTCCGGGCTACCGGACGCCGCTTGCGTTCCTAGATGGATGCTACGGGCCGCACCGGCGCAAGGAATAATGCGGGCATGTTCGATTCGCTGAGACAACTGGTTGCCGAATTGGCCGAGGGCGGCAAGCATCCGAGCCGCTTCGCCGACAACGATTACCGCGTGGCCGCGGCGGCGCTGCTGGTGCATGCGGCCGGCATCGACGGCGCGGTTTCCGCGGCCGAGCACGCCAAGCTGCATGGCTTGATCAAGCGAAGCTTCAACCTGGACGATGCCGCGACCGACGAATTGGTTGCCGCAGCCGCCGAGGCCGAGCAGAAAGCGGTCGATCTCTACCAGTTCACCAGCCGGCTCAATCGTTCGCTCGACGCGGCTGGGCGCGCGCGTTTGGTCGAGATGATGTGGCAGATCGCTTATACCGACGGCATCGTCACTGAGTTTGAGGACAACTTGATCTGGCGGGCGGCCGATTTGCTCGGCGTGTCGCAGAGCGAGCGGATCGCGCTGCGCGAACGGGTGTCGGTCCTAGCGAACGGGGGCAGCGTCGAGCCATGAGCGCCTTGCGGCCGGTCACCGTGATCACCGGTGCCTCCGCCGGCATCGGCGCGGAGCTTGCGCGCGTGTTCGCCTGCAACGGCCACGCCTTGGCGCTGGTGGCGCGGCGCGAGGATCGCCTGCATGCACTCGCCGACGAGATCGCGGCGGCCGGCGGCGTCCGCCCGCTGGTGATCCGCGCCGACCTGCAACGCAGCGACGCCGCCTCGCTCATCGGCGCGGCGCTCGCCGCGCAGGGGGTGGAGCCGCAATTCATGGTCAACAATGCCGGCTTTGGCTTGGTCGGCACCGCCGCCACGCTCGACCGCGACGAGCAACTGGCGATCATCGACGTCAATATGCGCGCGCTCACCCATCTGTCGCTGGCCTTCATCGACAGCCTGGCGCGGCACAAGGGCGGCATTCTCAATGTCGGCTCGATGGCCGGCTTCCTGCCCGGACCGGGCATGTCGGTCTATTACGCCAGCAAGGCCTTCGTGCTGTCGTTCAGCGAGGCGCTGCACAGCGAACTGAAGGCGCGCGGCGTGCGGGTGACCGTGCTCTGCCCCGGTCCGGTGCCGACCGAATTCGCCACGCGGGCCGGCGTTTCCGGCAGCCTGGCGCCGGAGATTCTCACGCTCAGCGCCGGACAGGTGGCGGAAGCCGGCTATCGCGGGCTGATGCGCGGCCGGCGCACGGTGGTGCCGGGTCTCTTCAACAAGCTGGTCGTCTCGGCGATCCGCGTCACGCCGCGTCGACTGCTGCTGGCGCTGATCGACGCCCGCCAGCGCCGGCGGAGGCCCGCGCGGCGCACATAGCCGCTATCGGCCGCGCATGTTGCAAACAGCGGCAAAGCCGCTACTCATTGATGGCGCGCCGCGACGCGCCGAAGCGCCATGCTGAAGCCGGTCCTTCTCATTCTGCACCAGGAACATTCCTCGCCCGGCCGGGTCGGGCAATTGCTGGCGAAGCTCGGCTACCTGCTCGACATCCGGCGCCCGCGCTTCGGCGATCCGCTGCCGCAGACGATGGAGGAGCACGCTGGCGCGGCGATCTTCGGCGGCCCGCAAAGCGCCAACGACACCGAAGACTTCGTGCGCCGCGAGATCGACTGGATCGGCGTGCCGCTGCGCGACAAGAAGCCGTATCTCGGCATCTGCCTCGGCGCACAGATGATGGCGCGTCATCTCGGCGCCCGCGTCTATCCGCATCCGCAAGGCCACGCCGAGGTCGGCTACTACCCGATCCGCCCGACCGCGGCCGGGCGCGCGATCTGCACCGAGTGGCCCGACCACGTCTATCAATGGCACCGCGAGGGCTTCGAGCTGCCGGCCGGCGGCGAACTGTTGGCCGAGGGTGACGCGTTTTCTTTGCAGGCGTTCCGTTACGGCACCGGCTATGCGCTGCAGTTTCACCCCGAGGTGACGCACGCCATGATGTATCGCTGGCTGGTGCGCGGCGCCCATCGCATGGAGCTCCCGGGCACCAAGCAGCGGCATGAGCACATCGCCGACCGCGCCGTGCACGACTTTGCCGCGCGCAACTGGCTCGCCGCTTTCCTCAAGCATTGGATCGGGCGCAAGGAGGCGGCGCAATAAAAAGCCCGCCTACGCTCCTGCGGAGCTACGGCGGGCAGCCTTCGTAGGCGAGTGGCTTGCCAGCCGACGCTCCAAGGAGCGAAGGCTGGTGGAGCCGAGGGGATTTGAACCCCTGACCTCCTCATTGCGAACGAGGCGCTCTCCCAACTGAGCTACGGCCCCGCCGGACGCGCGAAGTTAGCGCGGTTTTTCAGCGAGTGGGCGCCATTTAGGACCAGGGTTTTGGGCTGTCAAGGATCGCTCCGGCGGCCCTTTCGCGGTCGGCTTGTTCCCCGCCATGCGACCCGCTAATTTCGCCCACCTCGAACAGGCGGATTCTCATGCGCGCGGTCCTCGATATCGTCCTCTTGGTGCTGCAAATCTACATCTGGCTGTTGATCGCCGCCGCCGTCCTGTCCTGGCTGGTCGCCTTCAACGTGGTCAATACCCGCAACCAGGTGGTGCACATGGTTGGCGACCTGCTGTACCGGCTCACCGAGCCGGTGCTGCGGCCGATCCGCAATCTGTTGCCCAACCTAGGCGGTATCGACATTTCGCCGGTGATCGTGATCCTGATCATCATGTTCCTGGAAAACGTGATCGTCCGCTACATCTACCCGAACGTCTTCTAGGTGAGCGACGCCAAGCCATGGACGGCGACGGCGGGCGGCATTTCGCTCGCCGTGCGGCTGACCCCGAAGGGCGGCCGCGACGCCGTCGACGGCATCGCGCAACTGGCCGACGGGCGGTGCGTGCTCAAGGTGCGTGTCGCCGCTTTGCCGAGCGAGGGCGAGGCGAATGATGCGCTGCTGCGACTTATCGCCAAAGCAGTCGGCGTCCCGCCGCGCGACGTCAGGCTTGCCGCCGGCGCCACCTCGCGCGTCAAGCAGCTTATCGTTTCCGGCCACGGCCCAACGCTGGTCGCGGCGCTGGAGAAGATCGCGACGAAAGGCTAACAATCGGCCATGACCGCCCGCATCATCGACGGCAAGACGATCTCGGCCGATCTGCGCGGCAAGGTGACCGACGCGGTGCATCGCCTGCGGCGCGACCGCGGCATCGTGCCGGGTCTCGCCGTCGTACTGGTCGGCAGCAACCTGGTCAGCAAGGTCTATGTGCGCAACAAATCGAAGGCAGTTGCCGAGGCGGGCCTACGCTCGTTCGACCAGAATCTGCCGGAGGACACTAGCGAGAGCGAGCTCATCGATCTGATCGCGCGGCTCAATGCCGACGCGAACGTGAACGGCATCCTGGTGCAACTGCCGCTGCCGCTGCAGATCAACGCCCAGAACATCATCGCGACCATCGATCCCGACAAGGACGTCGACGGCTTCCATCCGCTCAATGCTGGCCGGCTCGCCAGCGGGCTGCCGGGCCTGGTGCCGTGCACGCCGCTTGGCTGCGTGCGGCTGGCCAAGACCGTGCACGCCTCGCTCGCCGGGCTGGAGGCTGTGGTGATCGGCCGCTCCAACATCGTCGGCAAGCCGGTGGCGCAATTGCTGCTGGCGGAAAACGCGACGGTGACCATCGCCCATTCGAAGACGCGCGACCTGCCGGCGCTGTGCAGCCGCGCCGACTTGCTCGTCGCCGCCATGGGACGGCCGGAAATGGTGCGCGGGACATGGATCAAGCCGGGCGCGACGGTGATCGACGTCGGCATCAACCGCGTCTCCGGCGCGCAGGGCAAGCCGCGCATCTTCGGCGACGTCGCCTTCGCCGAGGCGAAGGAGGTCGCTGGCGCGATCACGCCGGTGCCCGGCGGCGTCGGACCGATGACGATCGCCTGCCTGCTGCTCAATACGCTCGCCGCCGCCTGTCTGCAGAACGGCCTGCCGGCGCCGAGCATCTAATCCTCCTGCTCTCGGCATGTCATCGCCGGGCTTGTCCCGGCGATCCCGATCAGGCGGGCACCGTGCGTCTCTAAACGAGATGGCCGGGACGAGCCCGGCCATGATAAATCAAATTCTGTGCAGACGCGCCTACTGCCAGGCGTAGGCGACCTTGTCGAGCGTCTTGGCGCCGAAGCGCTCGGAGGAGCGGGCGACGGCGCGGCCGCCGAGCGCGCGATAGAATTCCACCGCCGGCTCGTTGTCGGACAGCGCCCACACCACAAGGCTCTTCAGGCCGCTCTGCGTGAGATCCTTGCGCGCGGCGGAGAACAGACGGCGGCCGAAGCCAAGCCCCTGAAATTCCGGCCGCAGATAAAGCTCGTAGACTTCGCCGTCGTAGAACAGGCTGCGCGCGCGATTGCGCCCGTAATTGGCGTAGCCGGCGATCTGCTCGCCGAATTGCAGGATGGTGATGCGGCTACCTTTGCGGATGGCGGAGTCCCACCAATCCGGTCCACGCCGGTTGATCAGCTTATCGAGCTCGTTGCCGGGAATGATGCCCTGATAGGCGGTCCGCCATGCTTGATCGTGCGCCGCGGCAATCTCCACCGCGTCGGCCACTTTCGCTCGGCGAATCTCTATGAGGGTCGTACTCATGCGAGAATTGAAGCAATGAACTTTGCGCCCTTCAAGCCTATAATTAATGATACGTTAACGGTGTGGATTACTGGCCACAGTGCGGCGAGAAATGCGCTGTGCTGGCGGACAAATCGCGCGCGTCGCGAGGGCGGACGAAGCACGCGACGTTGTTGCACGCGCCGTTGACGACGCGCGAAGGCGACGCGATCGCACTGCTGATTCGATTTTCCGCGAATCGATTCATCCCAGAATAGGACAGCGCCAGGCGGCGCTTACACCGCCTCGGCTTCCTTGCTGCGCTCGGCCTTCTTGCGCTCGTTTTCGTCGAGCAGCTTCTTGCGCAGGCGGATCGACGACGGCGTCACCTCGACCAGCTCGTCGTCCTCGATATAGGCGAGCGCCTTCTCCAGCGTCATCTTGATCGGCGGCGTCAGCCGCACGGCTTCGTCCTTGGACGTGGTGCGGATGTTGGTGAGCTGCTTGCCCTTGAGCACGTTGACGATGAGATCGTTGTCGCGGGTGTGCTCGCCGACGATCATGCCGGGATAAACCTTCCAGCCGGGCTCGATCATCATCGGCCCGCGGTCCTCCAGATTCCACAGCGCGTAGGCCACTGCCTCGCCTTTGTCGTTGGAGATCAGCACGCCGTTGCGGCGGCCCTGGATCGGGCCCTTGTGCGGGGCGTAGCCGTGGAACAGGCGGTTCATGATCGCCGTGCCGCGCGTGTCGGTCAGCAATTCGCCCTGGTAACCGATCAGCCCGCGCGTCGGCGCCAGAAATACCAGGCGCACGCGCCCGCCGCCCGACGGCTTGAGCTCGGTCATCTCGCCCTTACGCTCGGCCATCTTCTGCACGACGACGCCGGAGTGCTCCTCGTCGACGTCGATGACCACCTCTTCGATCGGCTCTTCCAGTTCGCCCTTTTCGTTGCGACGGAGCAGCACCTTCGGCCGCGATACCGACAGTTCGAAGCCTTCGCGCCGCATGGTCTCGATCAGGATGCCGAGCTGCAATTCGCCGCGCCCGGCGACCTCCATGGAATCCTTGTCGTCCGACTCGCGCACGCGCAGCGCCACGTTGCCTTCGGCCTCTCGCAGCAGGCGGTCGCGGATCATGCGGCCGGTGACCTTGCTGCCCTCGGTGCCGGCGAGCGGGGAATCGTTGACGCGAAACGTCATCGCCAGCGTCGGCGGATCGATCGGCTGCGCCGGGATCGGCGTCTCCACCGACGGATCGCAGATCGTC
>Ga0187771_10003574_pt1 | contig 10873 bp, 10 predicted proteins | sample 0116_SJ02_MP15_1_FD_133139 | JGI IMG/M metagenome (GOLD analysis project Ga0187771, IMG submission 133139) | Tropical peat soil microbial communities from peatlands in Department of Meta, Colombia - 0116_SJ02_MP15_10_MG | ecosystem: Environmental > Terrestrial > Soil > Wetlands > Peat | place... | reverse complement strand
GGCTGACGGACTGTCGAAGCAGTGCGGAGCGCCGTTCGAGTCCGAAGCGAAGGATATGACGATTTGTCCCTCCACGATTTCACTTTGGAGGAGTAGGCCCTCTGCCTTCACGTTGGCCGGGAGATTGGGACCCGGCTGGACCGCGATCAAGCCAGAGGCCATGTCGACCTTGGTGTATCCCCAGTGCCAGTCGTTGGTGACATATTGCTCCATCGCCTTGAACATGGGTGAGTAGTAGTCGAGTACTATCGAGCCCAGCAGGATTTTGTTGTCCGCTGGAAGGATAGCAGTGAGGTTCGTGTACACGTTGGATGCCCACACCTGCGGTGTTGATGGCTGGGCCAGAGCAGCGCCCAACACACCTACGTCGACGCCGTCTCCCGAGGAGAAGACTACGTCGGCGCCGTTGGTGTAGTCATTTGTCGCTGTGGTCTGGGCCCCTGCGATGTCAGCCCATGCGAAAGGCTCGAATGTGTTGGTGATGGTCGGGGTTACAGAGCTTGTGTACGTGACACCTGCGATGAACCCTTCGTGACCCTCCCAGATCGATGGAATGTCGCCGCCGCCGACTAGGCCGAACTTGTGGGTCTGGCTGATCATGCCTGCCATTGCGCCGAGGACGAATCCTCCGCCGCTAAGGTCCAGCCAGATTCTGTAGACGTTCGAGTAGTTGGCTACCGTGCAGTCTACGCAGACCGACATGATTGTTGGGTGTTGCTTAGCGAAGGTATTGGCCTCGGCCTGATACTGACCGCCCTGGAATATCACGATGTTGTATCCCTGGGCTGCCCACTGCTGGGCGGGCACGTCGGCGTCAGTTCCTGAGGCCTTGTTCTCTGCAACGCTCAGCGTGAAGCCGAACTCCTTCTGGAGTTTGGTTATGGCGTCGTTCGCGTTGTAGTTCCAAGAGTTGTCTGCAGGGGTCAGAGGCAGGACTATGCCGATCTTGAGAGCCCCGATGGCGCTCGCCACGGCTGTGCCTGTCTGGGTGACAGTCTGGGTTGCCGTTTGGGTGACCGTCTGAGTCCCACCGGTCCCGCCTACAGTAGTGGTTGTAGTGTTAGTGACCGTCGTTGTGGTGGTAGTAGTCGAGGGGTATGCGAACGCATATGCTGCAACGCCGATGAGGATGACGACGATGACGATTAGTGCACCTACGAGTGCTGTTATTCCGTTTCTTTTCGTCCCTTTCATCGGGCTGGAAAACCGCCTCTGTCGTTATTTAAGGGCGATTGCTTAGAGGTTAGGACAGAAGAATTTCAACTTAGCTTTGCTTTTACACAATCAAACAGTTGCGTTACTATCTTCTTGATGTTCCCCTCGACCAGTGGTTTCGCGAGGCTGCCTAGCGGGCCATTGATGTTCACGTTAGCATCCCAGGTCACGTCGGACTCCTGCCCCACGGCTGCTACGCCGATGTTGACGAGTGCGCTAAACCCGCTTCCCGCTCCAGATCCGGTCAGCTCCAACACAGCGGTGTGGGTGTCCTTGTCCTCCTTGACGACCTTGGTCTGGGTCTGGAAGGTGCCTCTGATGAAGCCGATTGAGACCTTCACGGCTGCGGTGATCCTCTTGTTCTCCCCGATGGTGTACGTCTGGATTCCGGGTACGCACTCGATCACTTTTGACGGGTCGGACGTGTAGTCCCAGACCTTGTCGATGCCGCTCGGAATGTGGAACTTGCCCTGAAGGAGCATAGCGCGCAGTCAGCCTCTGATGTCTTAAGGTTTCATCGGTCCCCGCAATAGGCGCCAAAGAGGTTAGGGACAGGGGATATAGCGAGAGCCCATCGGCTTGGCTGCATGAAGGCTAACCCCCTCGCAGGCTTTCTCGAGTCCGTGGAGGTCAGGATGATTCGACCTCCAAGAGTGGCGCTCAGAACTGATAGCGGCCCTATAAACGGGCTCATGCTCTCGATAAAGGACAAGGGACTGCTCGAGCCAATCATCGTGAGGCCGATGGAGGACGGATTCGAGATTGTCGCAGGGATGAGGAGGTTCGAGGCCTGCAAGAGGCTCGGCTGGCGGAGGCTCCCGGCCCACGTGGTCGAGCTCGACGATAGGGAAGCCTTCGAGGTGTCCCTCCTCGAGAACATCCAGCGGGAGACCCTGAACCCCATAGAGGAGGCCAGGGCCTTCAGGAACTACGTCGAGGAGTTCGGATATGGAGGGGAGACGGAGCTGGCCCGAAGGGTTGGGAAGAGCCAAGAATATGTCAGCAGGAGGATCGGATTGCTCGCGCTCCCCGGCAGGGTCCAAGACCAGATTATGCGGCGCCGCATAGCTCCAAGCGTCGCCCAGGAGCTCACCATGCTGAGCGACGACGACGCCGAGGAGATGGCCGACGAAATCAGCGACGAGGGGCTATCCCTTAGGGAAGTCAGGAAGATCATACGCCGCAGACAGGGGAGGGGAGATGGCGCCGCACAAGACGAGTTCATCGGCGCCGACTCGGAAGCAGCGGAGCGTCGGGTCAAGCGGATCTCCAGGGAACTGAACATCGCGGTGGCGTCCCTCGGAGGAGCCGTGGTCAGGCTCGGAGAAGTCGCCGAAGGACTGGAAGACGAGTGGCTAGTGAGGGACTCGATATTCGTCTGCCGCGACAGCATCCGGGAGCAAATCGACAGCCTGACGAAGTTGAAGCGCAAGATTGAGCGCGCCCAGGAAATGAACCCGAGTCGGCTCGCCCTCATTCACTGACCAGACAGCCTTAGACCAAAGGCGTAGGAGGCGGAGCCGAGAGCGCGCAATACTGCGACAGCCTTATAGCGATTCGGGCGTCGTCGTGGGCCATGTCGTCTGACTGGTCACCGCCCGAGAAGGTAACCCTTCGTGAAGTCAAAATCAACGTAGAAGACATCGAACCAATACTCAGAGGCTTCGAGTCCCCGCTGCTGAAGATCGAGTACCCCGCCGGGTACGTCAACCTTCCAACAGGTGAGAAGATGGTGATACGCCGCGCCAGGAAGGAGGAGGCGCCGGTGGTCATGGAAACGGCGAAGAAGCTCTTCGACCACGACACAGACTTCTTCGACTTGGTTTCCTCCAGGGTCTACTCTGAATTCCTGGGCTGGTACAGGAGCAGGATGAAGGACCACGTCTCCCTCCTTGGCGTCATCAACGGCGAGCTCGCGGCCATTGGCAACTTCAGGCTCTGGGACAACGACATAGCCATCAGCCTCCACACACTGACCTTCAAGAGGAGGGCAGGAATCGGGGCTACAATGTATGCGGCCAAGGCGGAGTACGCCTTCGACCTGATGAACATGAAAGAGTGGTGGGCCACCTACGAGAGCTACACCGGGTTCAGATACTGGGGCATCAAGTACGCCCAGTACCAGAAGCCGTACCCCCAGATGCAGCACGAGCTCGGAGGGTCAAGAATCTTCTTCACCACCAAGGAGGACTGGGACAGGTTCGTGAAGCCTATGCTTAGGGATAGGCTCCCAATCAGACCTGCACCACCAGACCTACAGCGCTCGGCCGAGAAGGTCGTTCCCCCGAAGGAAGTAGAAGTGTAGAAGCGGCTCCGGAGAGGACACCGGGGCCGACCTGAGAAGAGCCGTCTCCGCCAAGGGTGCAGGCTGGACGGCTGATGTTTTTTATACCGCAGGAGAGGCTCGCTGAAACCATGAAGCTGTATGACCTGTCGCAACCACTGAACCAAGAGACGCCATTCTGGCCTCTCTATCCTCCATTCGAAGTCAAATTCATCAAGAGGAAGGCGGAGCAGGGCGTGAACGCCCAGTACATCATGACGTCGAACCACATGGGCACCCACCTCGATGCGCCACTGCACTTCGTCACCAACGGCAAGACCATCGACCAGATCCCACTCACCTGGCTCTATGGGCCGGGGATCATCGTGGACGTCAGCGAGGTTGGAGACCTCGGCATCTACACCAAGGAGATTGTAGAAAGGAACGCCAGGGAAGCGGGTGGAGTGAAGGACGGCGACCTGCTCATCCTCTACACTGGGTGGAGCAAGTTCGCCTGGTACCAGCCTCCAAAGCCATCGGGCACCGCCGACGAAGAGAGGTACATCCACATGCATCCGGGGCCTACTGGAGAGTTCTGTGACTACCTGCTGGAGAAGAAGATTCACGTCTGGGGAGTCGACGCCGTTTCCACGGACCACCCAATGAACCTCCCGATAGGAAGGTTCCTCCCGAGGGTAAGCACCAAGGTCAGGGCGGCCGCAGAGAAGAAGTTCGGCGCAGAGAACATCGACAAGCTCTTCCCGGAGAAGGACTACCAGGTGACCCACAACGTGCTCTTCCCCCGCGACTGCATCCACATTGAGAACATCGGCGGTCAGATCACCGAGTTGCTGGGGAAGAAGAAGGCGTTCAGGACCACAATCGGTTGCTTCCCATGGCTCTTCAAGGGCGGAGAGGCCGCCTTCGCAAGGGTCGTTGCCTTCGTGGAGTAGTTCAGGGCAGGAGACAGGACGCTCGAAAATGGAAACCCCATCGGTGGGCTGGCTACTCGGAATTGCGGACGACGGGAAACTGACAGACGTCGAAGGCGCCGAGATCGACCTAAGGAAGCCTCTCTCGCCTGACACCCTAGCCCACGACGACGGAGCCCTGGCGGGGATACTGAAGGTCGGCGGTGCCGACGCCGCGGTCTTCGCCCAGGAGCCCACATACAAGGGAGGCTCCATGGGGCTGGGACATACCAAGCGCCTGGAGAGGCTCGTGTCGGTGGCAGCCGAGAGCAAGCTCCCAATCATAGGGTTCTACGACTCGGGGGGCGTCAGGGTTCAGGAGGGAGGGCACTCTCTGGAGGAGGCGAGCGCCCTCGTCGGGCACCTGATCAAGGCGAGGGAGGTCGTCCCCGTAATCAGCGCCATAATGGGGACGGTCAGCGGCGCAGCAGCCTATTCGGCATACATGGGGGACGCGATAGTCATGATCAAGGGGAAGAGCAGCCTGTTCGTCTGGGGCCCCGGGGTGGCAAAGGCAGAGACCCAGCACGCTGTCGGGACAGAGGAACTAGGCGGCTGGGCGGTCCACAACTCCAACGGGACGGCTTCCCATGTCGTGGAGACCGACCAGGAGTGCCTGGACGTCGTGAAGAGGCTCCTGGCATATTTCAGGGGGCGCGGTGAGAGGGCTTTCGCAGGTGCCTCAAGACCACCGTCCACTACCCTGGATGCGGTCGAGACCGCCTTCGACCCCGGCACGTTCATTGAGTTCAGGGGAGGGTACGCCCAGAGCGCAGTCACCGGACTCGCCTTGCTCATGGGGAAGACTTTCGGGGTGATAGCCTCCAACAAGAAGGTCCTGAGGGGGTTCCTCGACGTCGAAGCCTGCAGGAAGATTTCGAGGTTCGCTTCCATGTGCAACACCCTCGGGATACCGATGGTGACCCTGCTCGACTGTCCGGGCGTCTATCCGGCGGCGGAGCAGGAGAGGGCGGGGCTGATCAGGGCGAGCGGGGAGGCGATCAAGGAGTACGCGTCGTCAGGCTGTCCCAAGGTCACTGTGATTACGGGGGAGGCCTACGGCGGGGCCTTCGTCGGCTTCGCCAGCAAGGCGCTGGGTTCGAAAAAGATCTACGCCTACCCCACGGCGAAGGTGTCTGTGCTTAGCCTTCCCGCTTACTCGGAAATATTCCTGAGGCGGAAGCTCGACGCCATGAAGGAGGAGGACAGGAAAGCGGAGCTCGAGAAAGAGTCGACTGCCTTCGTAAAGCTGATGGACCCCTCAATCGGCGTCAGTGAAGGGTGGGTGGACGAGATAATCGAGCCCTCTCAGACACGCGAGAAGCTCATCGAGGCATTCAAGGGCGCGGGTGTGCTGTAGGGCTGGTCAGCCCTTGGCGCTCTGAGTGAGCTCCACGAGGATGCCGCCAGTGGACTTCGGGTGCATGAAGTTCACCCTGCTGCCGAACTTGCCATCTGCAGGCTTGTCGTAGATGAACCGGAAGCCGCGCGCCTTCAGCTCCTCCGTGGTCTTCTCGATGTCGTCTACTTCGAAGGCGATATGGTGCAGCCCCTCCCCCCTTTCCCTGATGAACTTGGCAAGGGTGCTGTCTTCGCTCGTCGGCTCCAGAAACTCGACGCTGGTCTCCCCGGCTTTCAGCAGCGCGACCTTCGCCTTCTGGCCCGCCACCTCCGTCTGCTTCACCTGGAACTCGCCGATCTTGCCGTAGATGGCGAGCATCTGGTCCACGCTCTTCACGGCCACTCCCACATGGTCGAATTTCATCGTCACGGCCTAGAACACCTGCCTCGCCTTGTATACCCCGTGAACCTCGCGCAGGGCGTCGCTGATCTCCCCGACCGTGCACCGCGCCTTTACTGCTGCTGAGATTGGCGGGAGCATGTTCTCACCCCTCTGCGCAGCGCCCTTGAGGCGCTCGAGAATCTCCTCTACCTCGGAAAGGTCCCTCTTCCCTTTCGCTGCTTTCAGGGCTCTGACCCTTTCGTTCTGTATGCGCTCGGGGAGGATCTGGACCCTCCTCTTGGAGCGGGTGGCCGGCTGGTACGCGTTCACCCCGACTATGATCCTTCTCTTGGTCTCGACGTCCATTTGCTTTTGATAGGCAGAGTTCAGAATCTCCTTCTTGACATAACCGCTCTCGATCGCCTTCAGCATACCTCCCATCCTGTCCACCCTGTCGATCTCCTCGAACGCCATGCGCTCGAGTTTGTCAGTGAGATGCTCCAGATAGTAGGACCCCCCTAGCGGGTCGGCGGTGAGCGTCACCCCCGATTCGTTGGCTATCACCTGCTGCGTCCTGAGCGCCAGCTTGGCGGAGTCTTCCGAGGGCAGTGAAAGGGCCTCGTCGGTGGAGTTCGTGTGGAGCGATTGCGTCCCCCCTAGCACCGCAGCCAGTGCCTGGATGGTCACCCTGACGGCGTTGTTCTCCGGGTCCTGCGCCGTCAGTGTCTCCCCAGCGGTCTGCGTGTGGAACTTGAGCTTCGCAGACTCGTCGTCCTTGGCGCCGAACCTCTCCTTCATGATTCGCGACCAGATTCTTCTGGCGGCCCTGAACTTCGCCACCTCCTCCATGAAGTCGTTGTTGGAGGCGAAGAAGAACGAGAAGTGCGGAGCGAACTGCTCGAGGGACAGCCCCCTCTGAAGGGCGGCCTCGGTGTAGGTTATCGCGTCGCAGAAAGTGTACGCCAGCTCCTGCACGGCCGTGGACCCAGCTTCCCTGATGTGGTAGCCGCTGATGCTAATGGGATGCCATTTCGGGTAGTTCTTCACCGAGTACTCGACCAGGTCGATGGCGAGTGAAAGTGAAGGGCCAGGCGGGAAGATGTACGTGTTCCTGGCGACGAACTCCTTGAGGACGTCGTTTTGGACGGTCCCCCTCACCTCGTCCTTCGGGACCCCCTGGCCCTCGGCTACCGCCGCATACATCGAGAAGAGCACCGGCGCCGTCGAGTTGATTGTCATTGAAGTGCTCACCTTTCCCAGGTCTATCCCACGGAAGATTGCCTGCGCATCGTCAAGAATGCTCACCGCAACCCCGACCCTCCCTATCTCTCCCATCGACCTGGGGCTGTCCGAATCGAGGCCGAGCTGAGTGGGGAGGTCGAAAGCGAGGCTCAGTCCAGTCTGGCCCTGGTCCAGCATGAAGCGCAGCCTCTTGTTTGTCTCGGCGGAGGTCCCGAAACCCGAATACTCCCTGATGGTCCAGAGCCTCTTCCTGTACATCTCCGGATAGATCCCGCGGGTATACGGGTACCTCCCTGGCTCCTCCTGGAGCACCGGCGCGTCGCCGCTGGAGTACACCCTTCTCACCTCGATGCCGGAGAGGGTCTTCGGGTTGCTCTGCTCCACTTCGGCGGGGGCCAAGGCGGAAATTCCGTGCGCCGACGCCTTGTTAAAGATAATCACGCTGCGCCGGATTCGCGAAGGGCCTGGAAGGAAAGGGTTTTTGCGGCGGTACCGAAAAGCGGGGAGGTCGAGCCGTTTGAATTTCAAAGTGCTCACCTTGCTGCTCGTTTTCCTCCTGCTTGCCCAGGCCTCCAGCGCAGCAACCTATCCGCTCAGCATAACGCCCGGTCGCTCGTGGCCCGAGTCAATCGTTGTCGACTCGTCGAGGGGGCTGGTCTACTTCGACGCTACCTCGGGAGAGTACCCCCCGACCGGATACTCCTTCGGGATCGTCAACGCGTCCACTCATGATGTGGTCAAGGTCCTGCCACTGAACGTGAGCGCCGGACCGATCGCCCTTGACCAACAGAGCGGCAACGTCTACGTGGCCGGTTCGACTTCGATAGCCGTACTGGATGGAGACAACGAATCGTTCGTGCGCGATATCAATCTCGGGCGGTCCATCCTATCCATTGCTCTCGACAGCTCTGTTTCCAAGGACCTGTTCGTAACATCGGGAAACAGCCTGCTCGCCCTTGATCCTGAGACAGGTGCTATCGTTGGGAACGCGACCTTCGCGGCCAACGTTGACGGGGTGGCGCTCGACCCATCAAACGGCAGGCTGTTCGTGGGCCAGTACCCAGCAGATGTGATTTCCGTCCTTAGTGCCTCCACCCTCGCTTCACTACGCACGATCGGACTCCCAGAGTGCTGCGCGCTCCAGTTCGCTCTCGATTCCAGGACGCAGACTCTCTACGCTTCGACGGGAACCAACGTTGTGGACATAATCAATGCAGGAACCGACTCTTTCGAGAAGAGCGTCCAGGTCGCGCCCTCGCCTCAGAACTCCACCAACGGGATAGCGGTCGACAACGACACGGGGCGGGTATACGTCGCCTCGTCTCCAGGGGGATCCATCCTCGAGCTTGATGCCTCCGGGAGCGTAGTGCAGCACTACACTGTCCAGACCGAGGTGGCAGGGCTTGCGGTCGACACGAGGACCCAGGAGTTGTATGCGACCAACTATCACCAGATCACGGTGCTCGACGCCTCCAGGCCCAGGGCATTCCTTTTCGTCTTGATCGTCGCAGTTCTGGTGGTGGCGGTCGCCGCACTGGTAGTCTACCTTTTCATAAGGCGCAGGGACGAAAAGGAGCGGATGGAGGTACAGATGGGCTGGGGCAAGTCCTCCCAGCAGAAAGGAGGGGCGGCGTCTTGGACATCGTCATAAGGGGCGCGAGCCTGCGTGGCGTGAAAGGACGCCGCGACGTCGGCGTCGAGGAGGGAAAGATAGCCGCTGTGGACGAGCGCGTGAAGGAGAGGGGGACCCGGGAGATAGAGGCGGCCGGGAGGCTGCTGACCGCGGGTTTCGTAAACATACACTGCCACCTTGACAAGTGCCTGACGAGCTCGTGGGCCGAGGTGTGGGACGGGTCACGGATAGGCGCCGCCGAGGCCATTCCGTCGGCGACCAAGGTCAAGGAAAGGTTCACAGAGAGCGACATCGTGGACCGCGCCAGCCGGGCGCTCACCTCGTCCTTGCTAGCAGGCACGACATCCGTCCGAGCCTTTGCGGACGTTGACACAGTGGGGGGCCTGCTGGCTGTCAGGAGCCTCCTCCGGGTCAGGGAGAAGTTCAAGGGCGCAGTCGACGTACAGGTTGTAGCCTTCCCCCAAGAGGGGCTGGTCAGGGATCGGGGGAGCGAGGAGCTCCTTGAGAAGAGCGTCGAGATGGGCGCGGACGTCGTCGGGGGAATCCCCTGGTACGAGAAGGACCGAGACGCCGCAAGGAAGCACACCGACATCGTCTTCAGCATCGCCAAGAAGTATGGAAAGGACATCCACACTCTCATCGACGACAACACGGACTCGTCGTCAAGGAACATCGAGTATCTGCTCCATAAGACCATCAGGGAGGGATACCAGGGCCGCGTTGCCGCTTCCCACTGCAGGGGGGCGCTCGACTCCTCTGACGAAGGATACGCGAAGACGGTCATCGGGTTGGCGAAGGAGGCCGGGCTGACCGTCGTCGAGAACTCCCACATCAGTCTCTTCATGTACGGGAGGACCGATGGTCATCCCGTAAGGCGCGGGGTCACCCGCGTCAGGGAGTTCCTGGCGGCGGGGGTGAACGTGGCCGTTGCCCAGGACGACATCGACGACCCGTACTACCCGTTCGGCAGGGGGGACATGCTCGAGCTGGCTTTCGTGATGTGCCACGCAGCGCACCTTGGCTCACGGGAGGAGCTCGAGTCTGCGTTCGACATGGTGACGTACAACCCGGCGAAGGGCATGGGGATGCCGCACTATGGGGTTCGGAAGGGAGACAACGCAGACCTCGTGCTGCTCGACTCGACAGGGGTCCACGACGCGCTGCGGCTCCAGCCCGATCGCATCGCGGTAATCAAGCGCGGCCGGGTCGTGGCCGAGACCAAGGCCAAGAGGATCACGCACTTCTGACTGGGCTCAGTTGATGGGCTTGCCGTTCAGGATGATGTTCGTGGTCATCTTCACGCCTCCCTTCTTCAACGTCTGGTGCGCGTAGCACATCTTCTCGGCCTCTTTCGCGAGCGACAGGATGTCTGCCTTCGGAGCCGGGCTGATGAGCTTCAGGTCGTAGACGATTTCCTTGAACGACCCCCCCATCCTGCGGTCGAAATGCCCCCTCGCCGAAAGCTCGACGTCCTCTAGCTTCACAGCCCTGTAGATGGCGTCCGTAAGTAGCTGGTTGATGAAGCAGGAAGCAGCCCCAGCGATGAAGTAGGCCAGAGGGTTGGGCCCCTGATCAGTCCCCCCTCTCTCCTCGGGTTCGTCCACGTAGAAGGTGAAATGCCTCTTTCGAGCTTCGACCTTCAGGTGCTCAACCCTTCGGAGGTCGACCCTTTCGGCCCCGAACAGGAACTCTTTGTCGTTGGCCTCGTGCCTCTTCTTTACGTGCTCCTTGATTGTCTCCATAAGCTGTCGGCGGTCGCTCATGAAATACTGAGGGCCCCGACTCTATTTATTCATTGGAAGAGATGAAGGCTGCCTAGATGGCGG
>Ga0187771_10003572_pt1 | contig 10877 bp, 9 predicted proteins | sample 0116_SJ02_MP15_1_FD_133139 | JGI IMG/M metagenome (GOLD analysis project Ga0187771, IMG submission 133139) | Tropical peat soil microbial communities from peatlands in Department of Meta, Colombia - 0116_SJ02_MP15_10_MG | ecosystem: Environmental > Terrestrial > Soil > Wetlands > Peat | place... | reverse complement strand
GTTTTGATGGCAACCTTCTCGCCTTCGGCATCCCGCGGACCGCTGGAAGGACCGTAGTTCACGGTTTCCACCCCATAGCGGCTGAGTACGCTGGCATCCGAGCACCAAGTCACGACCTCGCGATCCGGCCGCTTGCCCATGATCTGTTCATGACTAGCGTCAATCGCCTTAATCATTTCGTGCTCTTCACTGATGCGCGCACCGGGAACCGACACATAAGTCTCGAACTCCAATCCCCAGTCGGGATGCTTCTTCTCCAACTCCGAGAACATCAGCTGAAAATTTCTTCGGGCTTCGGTCATCGGGATGGTTGGCGGCACACGAACGTCCAAAAATAATTCCGTCTTCTCCGGCGTGCGGCTGGCACGCCAGGGATGGCCGCCGCGAATCCCTCCCAGATTTACCAGCGCTTTCTTCCCGCCGTGGGACGCGTTCTTTTCCCAATTGGCGATCCATTTCATGACGGTGTCCATCAACTCGTACATGCGCCGGATGGAATTCATCTCCTCGCGGCCTTCACAAAATGCGGTGTGCACATAAATTCCGCTGCATGCGATGCGGACCCACATGGAGCCAAAATGTTCCAGCACCACGCGCATATCCGTCGGCTCGCCCAGGATGCACATATCCGGCAGCACGCCATGATTTACGAGGTAGTGAGTGCCGGCGCCATATCCGCGATATTCCCTGCCTTGAAACTCGCCCCATTGTGTCTTCTCGATCTCTCCCGCAACCGCCGCGATGAGCAGGTCGCCTTTCAGCCGGATCCCGGCGCGCTGCAGCGCCTTGACGGCATGCGTGTAACAGACCAGCGCGCCTTTCATGTTGTAAATGCCAAGCCCGTAAATGAATTCATCTTTGACCACGGCATTCGGTTTGTAACCGATGCCTGAAAGAAACTCCTCGCGGCCCGTGTTGGATGTGTCCATGTGGCCGTTGAACATCAGGTTTCTTCCACCGCCGCATCCGATCCATCGTGCTACAACATTCGCGCGGCCTTCCTCGATTTCTTGCCATGTAACATTAAGGCCTAGTTGCTGCAGCGCATTTCGCAGGTACTGCGCCAGCTGCAGTTCTTCGCCCGTGGGGCTGGGAATGTTGATGACGTCGCAAGCCATCGCTAGGATTTCATCTTCCCGCACTTCGGCGATGATCTTCTCGGCCAGCTTAGGTTCGAGCTTCAAGGCGGGTTTAGGCACGGTTATACCAATCGGAAGTCGTCGGGATAACTACACAGCTTTTCGTTCCCAGTGTCGGTGATTAGGAAATCGTCTTCCAGGCGGAGACCACCCCCGCCATCCCAATAAATACCCGGCTCAATCGCGAGCACCATGCCTTTCTTCATGGTTCCACCGCCGGCCTGGTGGGCATAGGGTGGTTCGTGCGCCCGCGCTCCCACTCCATGACAAATCGGGTGCGACGGCTGCCCCGGATAGCCGCCCTCTGCAATGCGCGCGCGGATCAGGCGATCCAGCTCGGGAAAACTCGCGCCGGCGCGCGCATGCGAGACTGCCTCGTTGAAAACCTTGAGCAGCAGATCGAGAAGCTTGTGATACTCGGGAGTGAGTTCCCCGGGACAAGCGTTCTTGGTCAGATCAGTCCAATAACCATCTACGCACACCCAAATCTCAAAGAGTGTGGGCTCGTTTTTCTGGATAGGGCGATCTCCAGTTGCGGTAAAAGTTGCAATTCCCTTTCCCGACCACACCAGCGTGAACGCGCGCGCCATCTCCACTTTGCCCTTGTACCCCACGCCGATGCCATGAACGAAGCTTTCATACATTCCGCCGACTTCGCTCTCCTTCATGCCGGGACGCATATGCTCGCGAGTATGCTGCATGGCCATCGCAGCAAGTTCATTCGCCAAGCGCATGCGCTCGATCTCTTGAGTCGTCTTGATGGCTCTGGCCTCGTTCAGCAGCGGCGTTGCGTCAACCACCTTACCGGCAACTTCACCGAACGCGTCGAAATACATCTGTGTCGGAGTAGTAGGCTCGCCCACCATGCGATCGGATGCCTGTGTTCCCATATTCAGCTCAATGCCAACTCTGTCCGTCAGTCCGCGTTCTTTAAGCACTTGCAGGGCCTGATCGAGCGCGCGGAATTGCGGTGGGCGTGGATCGCTCGGATGATAGCTCTTAAACAAGCGGATATCCCGCGTCCACGAATTCCGCTCCGCGTCCGCAAGCTGCGGCTCGATAGCAATCAGGGTCGGTTCGCCTTCGCGTGGAAAAACCACCGCATCGTAGCCTTTCATGCACCAATAGTTCGTCAGATAAAGGATATTGTCCGGCGCGCGCACCACCAGCGCGCTCAGGTCCGGATCAGCCATAAGAGCACGCACCCGTTCCAGTTTCGCCGTGTCAATTGGCCAAGGCATTGAGTGTCCGCCTACGATGCATCGTTTTCGCTGCTTCCTGCCTTCCACGCACGCACCGGCTTGTTCTCGTCTTGAAAAGTCCAGGATGCTTCCTTGCCTTTGATCAAGCGGTATACGGCCGTATGAAGCGGCGCGGGCACGCCGTGACCTCGCGCCTCGCGCGCAATCGCGCCACTTAAAAAATCCACTTCGGTGCGAAACTGATGCCGCAAATCGTACAGCATCGACGGCGTATGGTTGGTCATGGCGCCGAGTTTATTCATCGCCCAGGGATCCTCGTGCAGCTGCACACCCGCTGCCGCCGCCACACGCTTTCCTTCTTCAATCAACTCGTGCAGCAGATGACCAAGATCGGATAGCTGCGATTCCTCGGCGAAGTGCGGTGAGTGCGGCAGTCCGGTCAACGCTGATACTGCATTCACCGACGCATTGAAGATCAGCTTGGACCACTGCGCCGGACGTGCATCTTGCAGCGCCTCGGCTTTTAATCCGCTGGCATTGATCAACTCGGCTGCATCCTTCACCAGCATATACGGCGTGCGACGCGGCTCAAACGGTCCAAGCCAGGTTGCGGTGTCCAGTTCATATTGCACATGCGTGTCGCTATGCTTGGTGCCGCTCATGAAGGTTGTAGCGCGAATCACCTGCCCGCCCGTGTGATCAGCGATAATCTCTTCACTGCCCAGTCCGTTCTGTGCCGAAATCACAGCGCCCTGGTTGAAATGACAGCCAACCAGCCCCATCGAGCCTTCCACCTGGGTCGCCTTGGTTGCGATGATGGCCAACTCGCAGTCAGGGAGTTCCGCCGGGCGCGTCGTCGCCTTCAGTGGCACATGAAACTGATGCGTGCCGGAAACCGTCAACCCTTCCCGATTCAGAGCCCGCGCGTGATCTTCCCGCCGAACAAACGCCCAGACCTCAGCCACCCGCGCCAGATGCGCCGCGTACAAGCTTCCAATGGCACCGCACCCGACAATGCAGATCCGTTTCATGTAACGCCGGCATTCTGCCGGCAAGCCGCCGGGACGGCGGGGCTACAACCGCCTTTCCACCTTAACCAGCGTTCCCGCCTGTCCGGCTTCTTTCGCCCCCAGCGCCTGAAATAATCGATCAGGGTTGTTGAATGAGTCATCAATGATGACACCATCCGCAAACAATGCGTCCTGCAATGCTGCCGAAATTGTATGGACGGGAGCGGCACCGCCTTCGCCCATGCCTTTTGCTCCACTGTAACTATGCGGAGATGGCGTGGCGATGTGATCGTATTTAACCGTAGGCATGTTCATCGCGGTGATCGGCGTGTACTCGCTGAAGGTGCTGGTCAGCATGTTTCCGACTGCGTCGTACGCACAATTTTCGAGCAACGCCGCACCGATGCCATGGGCCGTCGCGCCATAGACCTGCCCCTCCACAATCGGCGGATTAATCACCGTCCCGCAATCATCCACCGCAACATAATCGAGAATGCGAGGAATGAGCGTGTCGCGCTCGACCTCCACCACGGCAATGTGCAGTTGTGATGCGTAGGTGAGCGTCAGATTGCCATATTTTTTCTGCTTGTCCGGAACCTTGAACGGCGCGCGCCAGATGTAGCGGCAATTGAGCGTGATCTCATAGAGCTCGGGTGGAAGCGCTGCGCTGTTCGCGTTCACCAGGTTCGCCAGCCCCCAGTAATTGATCGAGCCGGCATTGCTTTTCGCGCGAAGCTCAGGCCCCTGCGCTCCCACGCCGAACTCGAGATCGTCTTCAGTCGTCTGCAGCGCAAATGCGCCCAGTCTTTTCATCTCAGCTTTCAGCCTCTGCGCTGCGCCGTGAACGGCGGAAAGACCAGAAACCGCGAATTGGCTGGCGTAGGTTCCCGAAAATCCGGTGTGCACATTGCGCTCGGTGTCAAAACCGGTGCGCACGGTGACAAGATCCGGATGAATATTCAAGACGTCAGCAACTACCTGCGCCGCGGTAGTCTCGTGTCCCTGACCCTGCGGACATGATCCGACCGCGACCACGACTTCTCCGTAAATGTCCAGCTTGCAATTCGCGCCCTGCGAGTTGCCGGAGTACGGCAGTCCGGGATTCACGATTTGTGACTGCCCGAAATTGTTAGTCCCGGAATCCAGCGTGGTTCCGATCCCGATCCCAATCAGCCGGCCTTCCTGGCGAGCAGCCCCCTGCTTCTTCTTCCACTCATCCCACTCGATGCGCCTCTTCGCTACCTCGAGCATCCTGGGATAGTTGCCAGAGTCGTAGACGCAACCGTTGGGAGTGGTGTAAGGGAACTCCTCAGGACGAATGTAGTTGCGCAAGCGCATTTCGTCGGGAGCGATCCCCAGTTCATGGGCACAAATATCTACCACCCGTTCCAGAAACCATAAATGCTGCATGCGCGAGTATCCGCGATTCGGGCCGACCGGACATTTATTGGTGACCACCTGCGTAAAATCAATGCGCGCGTTCTTAAAGCGGTAAACACCCGGGAAAACCTGCGCCCAGATGACGCAGCCGAGCGGCTCATACCGCGGATAGGCCCCGCAATCATCAATATGACGCGACGTGATCGCGGTAATTACGCCATTCTTGTCGAGCGCGATACGGGTGTCGCGAAAGGTCCGCTCATTCCCATGCGCGCTTGATGTCATGTGCTCCGACCGGGTCTCAACCCACTTCACCGGACGCCCGCCAGCCTTTTTCGAAGCCAGCGCACAAACGGCCATCTGCGGGTAACTTGTAATTTTGATTCCGAAGCTGCCACCGATATCAAAGGTTTCGACCCGAATACGATCGATGTGGACGTTGAGATGCGCCGCTAGAAACTGAATGGCGAACGACGGAAACGAATTGTTACAAGAGTAATAAATGCGGTCGTCTTTCGAGTCCCACTCGGCGATGATTACGTTGTTTTCCAGCGGCGTGCTGGAGAAGCGATGAAAATGCAGGCGGTCAATACTGACGACGGAAGCTGCTTCGTTAAAGGCCTTTTCGATGTCTCCGTACTCAAAGACGCCGTTCCATACGCAATTCGTCCCAGCCTCTTCATGCAGGATGCTCTTGTCGCCGAGTGCATCCTCGGCATCAACGACCGGGTCGGTCTGCTCATACTCAACCTGCACGAGTTCCGCTGCATCTTCAGCCAGAGCGGCTGATTCAGCTACGACCGCCGCAACCGGTTCTCCCTGGTAGCGAACCTTGGACACCGCCATGGGATAGTCTTTGATTTTCGCAAACGGCTCGGGACCAATTTCGATGAAGGGCTGGGTTTGGGGTGCGATCTCAGCTCCGGTCAGGGTACACACCACGCCGGGCAAAACCTCGGCTGCCGACGTATCCACCTTCACGATCTTCGCGTGCGCATAGGGCGATCGCACAAAATTCAAATACCGCATCTCGCGCAGCTTGATGTCGTCGGAAAATTTGCCGCGCCCGCGCAGCAGGCGGCCTTCTTCTTTGCGAGGAAAAGCCTTGCCCACCCAACCGTTCGCACCTTTTTTATCAGTGTCGCTCAACGCCTATTCCTTCGACGACCTTCTCCGCGATCTCAGCGGCTCTTCTCTGAGGTCTCTGCGTTTTAGAAAACAAATCTTAAGACGCAGAAAACGCCGAGATCGCAGAGTTTATAAAGTCAGCGCCGCCTGCAAACCATCAATCAGCTTCTGCACATTCTTTTTCCCCAGCGGCTCCAGCAGACCGCCGGCCACGGAGGCCAATCGCCCAAAGACCTGTGCCTCGCCCTGCCATGCGATTTTTGTCCCTCCGCTATCGATCAGCGATAAATCGAAGCCCGCCGAGAACGCCAGGCCTCCCCCCGCCACGCTTCCCTGCCCTTTGTACTGGGCTCGTTTCGGCCGCTCGTCCTGCGCCAATTCCATCCTCACATCCGCGATGCCTTTGATATGCGAGATGCCGACATTCACTTTGACCGTGAAGTGATTCGCATCCTGCACCGCCATTCCTCGAAATTCGGGCAACAACGGCGCAAACTTTCCCGGATCAACCAGAAATTCGTAAACCTCCTCCGGGCTGCGCTTCACCTCGAACTCGCCCGCGAGCTTGATGGCCATTGCTTACGCTCCCCTCATATTCCGCGCCGCGAGTTGGATCGCTTTGAAAATATTCTGATACCCCGTGCACCGGCACGTGTTGCCGGCAATGGCCTTGCGCATTTCTCTTTCGCTCGGCTGCCGGTTCTTGCTCAGCAACTGCAGAGCTGACAACATAATTCCGGGGGTGCAGTATCCGCATTGCAGACCGTAAGCGTCACCAAATGCTTTTTGAATCGGATGCAGTTGCCCGTTCTGCTCCAGGCCTTCTACCGTCGTAATCTCTCCGCCATCCGCCTGCACCGCAAGCACGGTGCACGACTTCACCGCCGCGCCATTCAGCAGCACCGTACAAGCCCCGCAGTAAGTCGTATCGCAGCCCACGTGGGTTCCGGTCAGATCGAGCTGCTCGCGCAGCATTTCCACCAGCAATGTCCGCGGCTCGACGCGCAGTGAATACCGCTTTCCATTAACACTGACTTGCATGGCGACTTTTTCGATGGCTTCAGGCATATATCGGGCTGATCTCGACCGGCTCGCCTCGCGCACGCCGCACCGCGATTTGGATGGCCCGCTTCACCAGCGCAGCTACGAGAGTCCGCTTGTATTCTGCTGAACCACGCATATCGCTTTGCGGATCAGCTGCCGTTCGGGCCGCTTCCATGGCTTTCACGAGCGTTTTTTCATTGACGACTTGGCCGCGCAGCGCGGCTTCCACTTCTTTGGCCTTAATAGGCGTCAATCCAACGCAACCCAAAGCAATCGCGGCCTCCTTGCATACATCGCGATCCATCGTGAGCTGCACTGCCGCACTCGCCGTGGCATAGACCGGCGCGGCACGCTTGAACGCGATGTAGGCTCCGCCACTTCCGTTCGGGGGAATCGTCACCGTGATCTCTTTTACCAGTTCATCCTGCTTCAAGACGGTCGTGTAAGCATCCTGGATGAATTCTGCAAGCGGCACCATTCGTTCGCCATTCCTGCCGAGGTAGCGAACCTCGGTCGCGAGCGTCATCAACGCCACCGCCCAGTCCCCGCTAGGGTCGGCCTCAGCCACCGATCCCCCAATTGTGCCGCGATTGCGCACCTGGACGTCCGCAATTCCGGCTGCGCAATCATGCAAGATGGGAATCTTCGCCGCCACGTCGGAATTCTCGATCTCCGCGTGGCGCGTCAATGCACCAAAACGCAAAGCGCCATTGTCTTCTTTGATGTAGGAACATCCCGGAATAAAGTTCAAATCCACCAAATGCAGTGGACTTGCCAAGCGAAGCTTCATCAGAGGAATGAGACTTTGTCCTCCGGCCAGCGGCCTGGCTTCCTCACCAAGTTGGGAAAGCATGGCGACAGCTTCCCTCAGCGAAGCCGCGCGATGGTAGTGGAATGGCCGAGGGTACATTCTTGGACGATCCTGCAACCGAAAGTTACGTCTCGCTCCGGGCCAATAAGCTTAGCAAAGGTCACGAGCCCACGACTACTCGAACGGGCAGAGAAGACCGGTTCAACCCTTCGGCGCGCCGATCTTCCGGTAATTTCCCCGAAAATATAGCAGCGGACTCCCCTCGCGGACGACGACATCCTCCACTTCCGCAATGAATATCGTGTGGTCGCCGGCATCCTGGGCGCTGTGCAAGCGGCACTCCAAGTACACCAGCGCTCCATGCAGCACCGGCGTGCCGTGACTGGTCCGCTCGAAGCGGGCGCCGGCTTCTTGCTCGGCATTCTGATGCGTGGCTGAGGCGCGTGCGTAGTATTCGGAGATTGCCCTTTGATCCTCCGCCAGCACATTCACTCCGAAGCGTTTCTTGGCCTGCAGATGGGCATGCGTTCGCGCACGGTGATCCACGCAAACCAGCACCAGCAGCGGATCCAGCGACACCGAAGTGAAGGCGTTGGCGGTCATGCCATGCACTTCGCCTTCGTGATCCACGGTGATGACCGTCACCCCAGTCGCGAAGCTGCCCATCGCTTTTCGGAAATCGGCCTGGCTGATGGTCAATTGAGTTCCATTGTCCCCTTTTGATGTCTTAACCATTGCCACTATCATTACGCAGCCTGAAAAGCAGGTCCCTTGACTGCACTTTCCCGATTTGCTCCGCAAATCGGAACACTCCGATCGAGATGACCACGTCAGAGGAGCAGGATACGGAGGACAGTCCCGCAGCGATGAATTGTAATCCATTACAATCAGTTGAGGTTTGGGGTCGAGGATGGCTTCGATCACGCAGCATCCAACACGTTTAGCGAATCTCGACCTGTCCGTGCCTCTTTCCCGCGAACAGGCCTATCGCGCAATAGTTTGTTCAGAAAACGACCTTCCCGCGCTCCTGGCCGTTGCGGTTGAAGCCAGGCAGCGCTTCAAACCTGACCTCATTACCTACTCGCGCAAAGTTTTTATTCCTCTCACCAATCTTTGTCGCGACTACTGCGGCTACTGCACGTTCCGCCGCGATCCGGGCAAACCCGGCGGACATACCATGACTCCCGAAGAAGTGCTGGAAATCGCGCGCGCCGGGGAAACGCTTGGTTGCACCGAAGCACTCTTCAGCCTGGGCGACAAGCCTGAACTTGCATTCTCCGAAATGCGTGCTACCTTGAGGCGCCTTGGCTACAAATCAACTCTGCATTATCTGGAAGCGATGTGCGAACTCGTCTTACGCGAAACTTCTCTGTTGCCGCACCCCAACCCTGGATTATTAAGCGCGGAATGGATCGCGCGTTTGGCGCCGGTTTCGCCCAGCATGGGCCTGATGCTCGAAACCACCAGCGATCGCCTGCTTGCTCCAGGAGCGGCGCACGATAATGCACCGGACAAAGCTCCGGCCAGACGTCTTCATACCATCGAAGAAGCCGGCAAGCAGCAGGTCCCGTTCACTACTGGCTTGCTAATCGGAATCGGTGAGACTCCGCAGGAGCGAGTGGATACTCTATGCGCGATTCGCGAGTTGCACGAGCGCTACGGCCACATCCAGGAAGTCATTATTCAAAACTTTCGCGTGAAGCGCGATATTCCCATGAGGAACTGGCCCGAACCCACACAGGGTCAAATGCTGCGCACCATTGCTGTCGCGCGACTACTGATGCCGGGGGTTAACATTCAGGCACCTCCAAACCTCTCTTCGCCTTACTATGAAGAGTTGCTGGATGCGGGCATCAACGACTGGGGCGGAATCTCGCCCCTGACTCCGGATTACATCAATCCGGAGAAACCGTGGCCGCATCTGGACGAGCTGAAAATGCGTACAGAATCGAAGGGACACACTTTGCGGCAGCGGCTTCCGATATACCCTGAGTTCCTGCCTTTGATCGCCCATCGCCACTCCAGCTTGCTCTCGGAAAAAATGCGTCTCGCTGCCGACTGTCAAGGTTATGCGCGGAGGGCGGCATGATTGTGGTGCTCACCGGCGGGACAGGTGGTGCAAAGTTCGTGGAGGGCCTGCGCCAGGTCGCAGCCGTCGAAGATCTGACCTTCATTGTGAATACTGGAGACGACCTCGAGTGGTGGGGTCTGTATGTTTCGCCCGACCTGGATTCCATCACCTACGCCATGGCCGGACTGCTCAGCCGAGAACGTGGCTGGGGCGTGAAGGGCGACACTTTCTATTGTTTGCAAGCCATGGGAGAGCTGGCGGAGCCGATATGGTTTCACGTCGGCGACCGCGATCTCGCCATTCACCTGGTCCGTTCAAGGCTATTGGCTCAAGGCAAGACTTTGACCGAAGTCACAACCGAGATTTGCCAGAAGCTGGGCGTTCAGGCTCGCATCCTGCCCATGAGCAATTCGCGGGTGGAAACCAGAGTGACCACGCCCGTCGGCGAGCTCAGTTTTCAGGAATATTTTGTACAGCGCTGGTATCAGGATCCGGTGAATTCGGTGCGCTTCGCCGGCGCGTCAGAAGCGGAACCCGCTCCAGGAGTGGTTGACGCTATTCGGTCCGCCAGCACCGTCATTGTGGCGCCGAGCAATCCGGTGACGAGCATCGGACCGATCCTGGCGGTTCCCGGCATCCGCGCGGCATTACGCGAAACCTCGGCGCGTATCGCGGCCGTGAGCCCGCTCGTGGGCAGTGCTGCGGTTTCCGGGCCGGCGGGCGTGTTGATGGCCGCGCAGGGCTTGCCAGTCTCTATCGCAGGAATGGCGCAAGCCTATGGGGATTTCCTGGATATACTGATTGCCGATTTGCGCGACCAAAACTCCGCCACCCAACTCGATCGCCCTGGCCTGCGCGTACACTGCGCCAACATCGTTATGAAGACTTTGGAGGACAAAACAAAGTTAGCGCGAACCGTGCTGGCGCTGCTCACGACAGAGAAGTCGGCCCGAGCGGTTTCAGATCCGTCATGATTCTGATCCCGGTAAAAAACCTTGCCACCGCGAAGCAGCGGCTTGCGTCGTTGCTCAGCCAGCCCGCGCGCACCGCACTGGCGCAGGCGATGCTTCTGGATGAGCTCGATGCGCTTGC
>Ga0187771_10003571_pt1 | contig 10878 bp, 13 predicted proteins | sample 0116_SJ02_MP15_1_FD_133139 | JGI IMG/M metagenome (GOLD analysis project Ga0187771, IMG submission 133139) | Tropical peat soil microbial communities from peatlands in Department of Meta, Colombia - 0116_SJ02_MP15_10_MG | ecosystem: Environmental > Terrestrial > Soil > Wetlands > Peat | place... | reverse complement strand
TCTCAAGGCGTTCTACTCGATGACGGGTTGTCCGGTGGTCATCAATACATCGTTCAACGTGCGCGGAGAACCGATCGTTTGTTCACCCGAAGACGCTTACCGCTGTTTCATGAGAACCGGCATTGACATTCTGGTGATGGAGGAGTTCATCCTCCGCAGGGACCAGCAGCCGGACGCACCTTCCGGCACGGAGTGGATGGAGGAATTTGAACTTGACTGAGCAGGAAAAAATCGACCGGGCACTCGACGCTCTTTTCGAGAAGATCGCCGGCAACAGAGCGATCGGCATGCGAACCGCCATGCAGCCGGATCCGGCCCGCGCAACGTATTTCACGGAACCACTCCGTTCAACGATCAGTCGCAGGGACATGGAACGGATTGAAACGAACGGCATCCTCAGCGAGATGACGGAACTTCTGTCTGACCTGCCGGATGGACTGCGGGAAGATATTCTGACGAGGCTGTCCCAACTGGCCGCGATGTTTGTTTCGGAAGAAGACGATGGCCCTTCCGAGCCTCCCTCGCTGGTCTACGCATTGCATTAACGGGAGCGCGCCATGAAGCGGACCATCATCAAAGTTTTCGATACGCTCGGGGCTTTCGCGATCGGGAACGCAGTGCAGAAAGCCTTTTACCGAAACGGGTTTGTACGCGTCCTCAACTACCACGAAACTCCGGAGATGAGCGCACGCCGGTTCCGCGATCAGTGCGCTTTCTACAGGAAGCACTTTCATCCGGCGACACCGGAAGATCTGGAGAGTTGCATCGCGGGATCGTGGCCGCATGAGAAACCCGGATTGGTGATAACTTTCGATGACGGGTTCCGCTCGAATTACGATACAGCAGCGGGCATTATCGAGGAGTTCGGGTTCCGCGGGTATTTCTTCATTCCGGTCGGATACATCGCGGAGACGCGCGAAGAAGCGGATGAGCGTTACATGACGCTGGCAAAGGAAGGCGATCCCGAACCGCGCATGACATGGGACGATTGCCTTGATCTGGCTGTGCGGGGCCACCGCGTCGGCGCCCACACGCGAACACACATCCGTCTGAAGGACGGGCTTACGAAGGATGTTCTGCGCGATGAGATTCGCGAATCGGGGCGTGACATTCGGAAGCGAACCGGGCTCGAGGTGAAGGATTTTTGCTGGGTGGGCGGCGAGGAATGGAGCTACGGACTCGATGCGTACCGGGAGATTCTGGCAGCCGGCTACGAGCGTTCTTTCATGACCAACCTGCTGCCGGTAACACCCGGCACGGATGCCCACTGGATACAGCGGACGAACATCGAGTCGAACTGGCCTCCCGAGCAGGTGCGGTTTTATCTGAGTGGCTTGATGGATCTGGCGTATCTGCCGAAGCGGCAGCGCCTGCGAAGGAAGCTGGCCGCTAAGGAGTCCGGCGCGCGGGTTTGTAGCCGAGGCTGACGACGAAACCGTTCTTATCGCCGCCGAATTGGTTCAGCGGACGGCGGTAGCCTGCGCTTAACGTGAAGCGGCGTTTGAAGACGGCGCGCGGGCCGAGAGTGAGATCGACCGGGTCTTCGGGACCGAAAGTCGTGTTCGGTGTGTGGGCGCCGACGAAGATGTCGGCGGTCGATTCGGCGACAAACTGGATGCGCGTGGAACGCGGCAGCACGAGCGCGAAGCCAAGAGGGACATCGCTCGCAAGGCGGTAGACGCTGATGTGCGCGGGCTGGCTGATGTAGCGGTATCCGGCATTGAGCGTCAGTTCGGCGAGATCGCCCACATCACGGCTGAGGATGCCGTCGAAGCCACCTTGCAGATCCGCGGTGCCGACCGGGTGCGTTTCGAGAAACGTGATGGCCTTGTGGATGGGCAGATCGAAATAGGGGCGGATGGCGAGGCTGAAGGGCGCGCCCTTCGACTCGGACAGGAGCTTGAACTTGAGGCCGAAGAGGATATCGCCCGCGGCGCTCGCGGAGGAGACGAGTCCGGCGAAGGGATAGAGATCGAAATAGCCGGCGGCGCCGGTGAGCGCGCCGGTTGGGCTTGCCGGGGAGCGCAACTGCGGCACGATGCTGCTGCCGGGCATCAGTTCGGAGGCGAGCGGCGGCGAGCCCGGGGTTTTGTTTCCGAAATAGCCGAGGGCCTGCTGGCCGAAGCTGAGTTCATCGGGGCGGCCGGTTGAGACATCGCGGTTGGCTTCGAGGCTGATGCCGAATTCGATGCGATCGGTGATGCCGATGGCGCCGCCAACGCCCGCGGTGCTGATGACGAGATCGCCCGGATTGCGGTTGATGCGGTCGTACCAGGCGGAGGCGACGGTCTGGTGCTTCTCGAGTGTGTCGGCGGTGAAAACTTTCCAGACGCCGGTGTTGCCGTAGATCGTGGCGGTGGGCGGCGGTTCGTTCGATTCGGGTTCGGGCTGCGGCTGTGGCGCCGGCGCGGGCGGCGGTTTCGGGTGTGGTCCGCCGGATGTCGCGTCGGCGTGGCCGAAGAAGCGGATGCGGACGACGAAGTGGCGGCCTTCATCGCCGAGAAATTCGCCGAAGCCGGGCGCGCCGGCGACGTTGTTGACGGCGGTGGGATTGCGCGCGCCGGTGAGATTGTCGACTCCTCCGCGCAGCGCGAAACGGTAGCCGCCAAGCGTGATCATGCGCTCGATGGCGAGATTCAGATCGAAATTGACCGGATAGCGGTACGAATCGACGAGGCCCTCGACTAAGCCGAACTGGTCGCGCACGGAATAGGGGAAACCGCTGCGCAGGTTGGCGAGGACGGCGATCGACCAGTTTTTGAACGGGAGGGGCAGCCAGGCCCAGCCGAGCAGGCGGTTGGGCGCGTTCCAGGGCAGCGGCGCGAGATAGGGAAGAACCTGCAAGGGCTCCGGCGCGGCGGCGTCGATGAGCGCGTTTGAAACCGCGCGCGAGTGCGTGTAGGCAGCCATCCATTCGTACTGGCCGGAGAATTTCTGGCGGATGGAGAACTGGACGGAATCGAAATCGTCGCGGCGGAGGCTGGTGAGTTCGTACGTTCCGGCGGATGAGCCTCCGGGGAGCGGGAGGAGCGAGGGCGGCGCGTAGAGATCGGCGAGATTGGCGTAGATGAGTTCGTCCGTGCCGCGGCGGCGCAGGTATTTGCCGGAGAGAAAGACGCGAGAGGTGAGGCGGTAATCGAGATCGAGATTCCAGTTGGCGGCGCGCGGCATCTGGAGATGCGCGCCGGTGGTGGTGAAGGTGGTCTGCTGCGGCGGGGTCAAAGGCGTGGTCGTGGTGGCGATCTGGTCGAGCGGGAAGCCGAACAGATCCATGGTGGCGGTGTCGCGCGTGATGGCGTAGCCACCTGAGACAGTGGCGCGATCGGAGTGAAGCGGGGACCAGGAGAAGCCGAGGCGCGGCGACCATGCGGAACGGCCGATGCGCTGGTCCCAATCCTGGCGGATGCCGGGCGTGAACTCGAGACGTTTGACGGGGCGCCAGGTATCGAGGAGCCAGGAGGAGGCGTCGACATCGCTGACGCCGAAGGAAGCGGGCGCGCCATAGAGAGTTTCGGAAAGGAACTGGCCGGAGAGGCCGAGGACTTCGTAGCCGGTGCGGTGGAAATCGCCGTTGTAGTGGATGCGATCGGCATCGGCGCCGGCTTCGATGCGATGCTCGCCGAGCCAGTGGAACTGCGGAAGATAAGCGTGCGCCAGCGCTTCATCGCGCGAGGCAGTCTGGCGGGAATTCTCGAAATTGTTGCCGGAATTGCCTTCGGGTGAGAAGACGTAGAGGGCCTGGCCCTGCGGGGTCTGGGTGAGTGAATAGTTGTTGCGCGCGTAGCCGAATTCGATGAGCGCGCCGCGCATGAAGCTGATCTGATCCTTCACGCTGCCGAGGTACTGGCGCGTATCGACGGTGAGAGTGGTGGGGACAGGATTCAGCGGGCCGAGGCCGATGCGGCCTTCGTTATCGGTGTTGATGAGGAAGTCGGCGAAGAGGATGTTGGCGGAGGTGAGGTTGAACTGGGTGTGGAGGATGTTGGTGGCGAGCCAGCCGCTGCGTGTGTTGGCGTTCTTCGGCAGGCCGTTGACGATGGCCTGGCTGTATTCGAGACCGGCCATATCGGAAAACCAGGCCTTGTGGCGAAGGATGGGACCGGAGATGCCGGCGCGCGGATACCAGTTGCCGAGATGAAGGCCCTGCTGGGTGCTGAGGCCGGGAATGAAATCGGTTGCGGTGTAGTGGAGAGTGTCCGCGCCGCTGGCGGTGTTGATGGCGAGAACACCGGCCGAGCCTTTGCCGTATTCAGGCGAATAGCGGCCGGAAGAGAGATCCGCGGAGCGGATGCCTTCGACGGGCAGCGCGGTCTGGAACTGGCCGGAGATGGGATTGGTGAGATTGAAGCCGTTCAGAAGATAGAGAACCTGGCTGGTGGAAGCTCCGTTGATGTGCGGGGCGCCGGTCGTGTCGGGGACGATTTCGGGCAGAAGCTGCAGGCTGCCGAGGAAGCTGTGGCTGTTGGCGTAGGGAATGTCGTTGACTTCGGTTCCGCTGAGCTGCGACTCGTGTTGGATGGCTGTGGGTTCAACGGCTGAGGTTTCTTCATTGACGTTGGCCGACTGGAAAACTTCGCGGATGGAATTGACGGTGATGGTGAGTTCCGCGGGAGGCGCGGCGACCTGGATGGGACGATCGCGCAGGGCGTAGAAGCCTTCGCGGTCGACGGAGAGAAGGTAATCGCCCGGGGCCGGAAGGGTGATATTGAATGCGCCGGTGGGGTCGGTTTGGGCTTCGACGACGGGCGAGGCGGACGCCGTGGGATGGACTGCGACGTGGGCATCAGCCACGGGTGAGTTTTCTTCGTCGACGACGCGGCCGGAGACGGCGATCTGAGCGGCGCAATGGCACGCGAGGGAAAGAAGAACCGCAATCAGATGGAGCTTGCGCCGGGCCGCCATCACGACACCCTCATGATATCGGCAGGTGCGGGGCGTCTGTCGGGTTCGCCGGGATGGTTCCCGGGTCGGGTCTGTGTTTTCAATCCGTTCCAGGGTTCGTTTGTTTATTTTTGATTTCGATGTTTGGTTTTCCTTCGCCGTTTGGTGCAGCGATGGAATGGTGGCGGCGAGGATTGCCGTGTTCCATGCGCCGCAGTTGGGGATCATTGCGACTGGAGCGTAGCATGGACGCGGCGGGAGATTGGCGGTAGTCCGGCTAAGTTATTGGAGCAACGGGTGCGATTTTTTGTGACCGGGGAAGAAATCACCGGAAGTGCAGCGCCCGGGGCCTCTCGCAGGCTGTTACAACTTGCCGGGCGGCCGGTGCGGCAGCGTCTGCTTGTAAGAGCGCTGCCCGCATTCCACGCAGCGATAGAAGGCTCCGATGAAAGACATCAGAATTTCGGCCAGACCTTTCAACCGGGAAGGCCTCACGGTCGTCGAACCGCACCATGCACACTTGTACGAAGCTGCCATAAAAGCCTCTCTGGAGGGATGATTGCGTGAATTCGCGGTCCGGTGGTGACGCCGCGCGAACAGCCGGCGCCCGGGAGGCATATCGCGATCGCGATTGCGGACAGCATGACTTACAGCCCGTTGCTTCGTCACCCACGAGTCTAACGGGACTTTCGTAGAACTTTCGTAAAGATGTTATGGGGATTCTGGCGCGCTTACTGCAGGGCAGCGGTTGCGGCGGCCGGCGCGCCGGCGCGCTGCGCCTGCCGCTCTCTCAATCCACGGCGGATGAGTTCGATATCGTCATCCGTGAGATCGAGGCGCCAGAGCATCTTCTCCACATCGCTCGAACTCCATCGCGCGCGCATGACGCCCTCCCCGGCGTGCTGCGTCTCGCCGCCTTCGAGCAGGTGTACGATTTCGTGCGCGATCACGTAGCCGAGCAGCGCGGTCCTCTGGTCTCCGGCGGCACCGGCGGCGGCGTTCACGCGGTCGAGGTAGACTTCGGCGTCACGGCCGTCGAGGGGATGGGCGCAGCCGAGAACGCGCGCGGGGAGATTGGCCGGACCTGTCTTCAGGACGCGCACGCGGATGGCATCGGCCGGACATCCGTTCAGGCCGCGCCACTTCGTGCGGATTCCGATGCGGCGGAAGATGGCGGCAGGCCCGGCCACCACCAGGTTGTAATCGCTGATATCGCCGCTGACGCAGACGGTGAGGGATGGAGTTTCAGGTTGTGACGCTGCCGCGCCCGGGAGTGAAGCACCGAAGATTCCTGCGATGACGAGAAGAAGAGTTCCGCACTTCATATGTGGTTGCATCGTAGGGTTGAAGGCCGGAGCGTCTCAACGAAAAACCGGCGAACGCGGGCGCGCGACCGATGACCGCCGAAAGCTGCCGGTCAACCGCGAAAATCGCGTGGTTCAGACGTGCGCACCGCGCCCGAGCGCGCTCGCAGGTCGCGATTACGCGATCAGCAGGGGATACGCGCGCTGAGTGCCGGATATCCCGCGCCGGGCGTTTTTCGGGAACATTTGCTCCGGTTCGTCCGTTAGAGTTATTTCGCCGGGGATGATGCCATGCAGGCAGCCATAACCGTGCAGCCTTACTGCACGGGACGGCGATTCCATTCAATGCGAACGCCGCATTCCATGACGGCTACATCGCATCTTCGGCGAAGATGGCGAAGGCCGCGGCGGCTTACGGGGCGACAGCTCTGCTTTCGAACCACTCCGAGTTCGATGACGCCTTTTACAAAGCGCACACGGCGGCCAGCCGGCAGGGAGACGAGGCAAATCCGTTCGATGTTGGAGCCGACGCGGTTGCGCGTTACTTCAAAGTGGTGCAGTACCTGCACCGAGGCTGCGAAGCTTCGGGCGACGGGACGGTAACGGGAGCGGGCGCGCAGCGCCTTCTCCGCGAGTCCGGGCGGCTGGGCATCAGCCTACCGGATCAAAGAGCTGTTCCAGACACGGCACAGGAGCGCTTTCAATTGCGCGAATTGCCTCGGTCCCAGTTCAGCGCTCCACTCCTGCTCGATATCGCGAAGAATGTCGATTATTTTCGCGAATGCGGCCCGTCCTCGTCTGGTAAAGCGAACGACTCGCTTGCGGCCCTCGGGCGGGGCCGTGACCCGAACGACATAGCCGAAACCTTCCAGGCTGCCGAGCAGTTGGTTTATCGCCTGTTTGCTGATGCCCGCGCGCTCGGCCAGAACGCCCGGACTGACACCGTCCGGACCCGGAAACTGAAACACAGCGATATGGGGAAGCCGCAACTCATCGAAGCCCGCGGCATTCAGCCCCTGGATGATGCGCCGGTGGATGGCCTGAGCCGGAACGCGCAGCAGGGCGCCGATCAGCATGTCTTCCGTTTTCACGGGCGGAGTCGCGGTTGTTGACACTTTGGTAAAGTCCGTTTACTATTGAGAGCGGTAAATGCAGTTTACCAAAAGGAGGCTACTTGCCACAACCTTCAACGGGCGTCCGCGCCAATCCTTCCGATGAAACCATTGCCGTGGGTGGGCTCGCGGTGCGGTTCCTGCTCACCGGCGACGACTCGAACGGCAGCGTCGCGGCTTTTGAGCTCACCGTGCCAGGTTCACAGCGTCTGCCTGCCCCGGCGCACAGCCACGAGCATTACGAGGAGACGATCTACGGCATGGAGGGAGTTCTGACCCTGACCGTGGACGGAAAGGAAATCGAAGTGTCGCCGGGCCAGGCTCTCTGCATTCCGCGAGGCGCGGTCCACCGCTTCGACAACCATGGGAAATCCGACGCGAAGACTCTCTGCGTGATTACGCCCGCAGCGATCGGTCCGCTCTATTTCCGCGAGGTCGCGGCCGTTTTGAAGGCGGCGGGTGGCGGCCCTCCCGACCGGACCAGGATGGGTGAGATCATGCGGCGCCACGGTCTGAGGCCCGCTCCGCCTGAAGCGTAGCGCAGCGCAGCCGGATCCAGCGATTCGTCGCCGTTGGCGCGCGAGCGCACCGGGATAGAGCAGAGCCGTCAAAGTGCCCTGCCGCCGAACTCGGGAGTTTGTTATCTGCCCGGCCCCGCCGGGCGCGGCATTTTCCGCATGCCGTTGACCACGGGCGGGAAGTCTTTGAGTTCGTTGTAGACCTCGCTGATGAAGCGGTCCTTGCTTTCCTGTGTGTCGCCGAGCGTGGTGGCGTCGCAGGGCGCGGTCAGGTCGGCGGCAAGCACGTCGTTGAGCGATTTGCCTTCATCGCGCAGCGCCTGCACTTTGGCCAGGATATCGACGATCATGGCGCGTTAAGGCAGGAGGTCTTTCTTCGTCACGAGCGTGCCGTGGCCGGGAACCAGGATGGTGTCCGGGCCGGCGACCTTTTCGATGAGATCGACGGCTTCGATCATGCCTCGGATGGAGCCGCCGTTGTTCTGGTCGGCAAAGGGATAGCCCAAGTTGCGGTAGAAGTCTACTGACAGGTCGCCGACGGAATGCCGGCGGCTTCGGGCGGTCGAGGCGAGCCCAGCATTTCGTTGCGCAGATTCTCCTGGGAGTAGATGACAGCGCCCTGTCTGGCGAAGAAGGCGTTGCCCCCGGTGTGATCGGGGTGGACGTGGGAATTGACGACGATTTTAACCGGCTCTTTGGTGAAAGTGCGGATGACGTCGAGCGTCTTCGAGGCGAGCCGGGGATCTTCGGTATCGACCATGAGGACGCCATCAGGGCCGAAGAGCACGGCGACGCGGCCGCCGGCGGCATCGGGATGGCCGGAATCGAGACCCGAGGAACCGTGGAGCAGATAGAGATTCGGCGAGAGTTTCTCGCTCACCATCATCTGGATCCTGTCCCACGGGATCTGGTAGCCCTGCGGGAAGGTGAAAGGTCCTTTGGCGGGCGGGACAACGGTGATGGGGTAATGTTCCTGCGCCCGCATGCAGGGGGCAGCGGCGGACATGGCCACGAGTGCGAAGGGGAGAAGCACCCGGCGATTCATGGCGTTCTGGCCTCCAGTGCCTGGGTTTTATGTTGTCGGATCTGAGACGGGAGGGTTAGACGCCTGAGACTTTTTCGCTCTCACACCACTGAGCTATAGTGAACCCAGTGCCCCTGCCTCTTCAACAGTTTCTCGCCGTGGCCTTGCCCATCATCGTGGCTTTGTGGATCGCCTCGTGGAGCCAGAACAAGCGTTTTGACGATGTGAACAGGCGCATCGACGATTTCAATAAACGGTTTGATGATTTTAACAAGCGCTTCGATGATCTGCGTGAGGAGATCAGGGCTTTACGTACGGAAATCGCCGTCCGGTTCGAACGAATCGAACAGAAGCTGGAAAGCTTCGATCACCGCATCGTGCGGCTCGAAGAGCGGAGTTCGCTCATCCGCTGAAGTTCGCGGTTACACCGTGACGAGCGCCGAAAATTGATAAACTGACCGCCAATGGCACGAAATCCTGATATTCCGATGGCGCGCGCGGAGCGGCGTTCGTTTTTGACCGGGATGACGGCGGGCACGGCAGCTGCCGCTGGTCTGGTGGTGGGGCGCGTGGCTCTGGCCGACACCGTCGCGACTCCGAAGTTTGAGCCCGCGCTGCACGACCAGGACAAGTGGATGGATATCGGAACGAAGCACCGCTTCCTGCTCGATACGCACGCGCCGGAAGGCGTCGCGAACGCGCTGCTGTGGGGCGCGAATTACATCCGGACCAGCCAGTCGGCTTACGGAGTGGCGGCGTCCGATATCGGGTTCATCATCGTGGTTCGCCACCGTTCGGTGTCGTTCGGCTATAACGACGCGATGTGGGTGAAGTACGGGGCGATCATTTCGAAGCAGCTCAATTTCCTCGATCCGAAAACGAAGGAAGCGCCGAAGACGAACGTCTACAACTACGGCGAGGACGGGAATCCGCGCGGCACGTGGGAGTCGATGGCGAAAGCGGGCGTGCAGGTTGCGGTCTGCTCTTCGGCGACGCGTTCACTGGCCGCCGGGCTCGCGCGTGCGACGAACCAGGATGTGGAGGCCGTGGTGAAGGAACTGAGCTCGAACCTGGTGGCGAACGGGCGGATGGTTCCGGCGGGAATCATCACGGTGGCGCACGCGATTGAAAGAGGCTACGCGCCGGTGGCGGCGGCGTAGTTACTTCTTCGGGTTACTTCTTCTCAGGCCCGAAATTCTTCGCCAGATACTTCACGACAATGTCGAACTCGGCGTCGCTGAGCGTGGCGCCCGTGGCGACCATCTTGTCGACTTCGACAGCCCACTCCTCTTCGGTCTTGCGCTCATCGGTCACTTTGTAGAGGCCGTGGCAGGAGGCGCATTGCTTCTGGACGAGTTCCTTGCCCGGACCATCGGGAAGGTCGGCGGCCGGCGAGAGAGCGGCGGCGAAGAGGGCGAGTACAACGGGCTTCATGGCTGGAATTCTACAGCCGGTGCAAGCCCGCCGCAACGACAAACGGCCGGTCAACCGATGAAGCCGATGGTGCAGGTATCGGTTCCGACGGTGGTCTTCGTCAGGATCCTGCCTCCCGCCGATTCGATGTTCAGGATGTCGCCGGACTGCGGGTTGGCGACGGCGTTGCCGGGTCCGCAGGCGAGCGCGGAAGTGAATGTGACGGGCGTGAACTTCGGCAGCGATGAGATGGGCTCGCCGCCATCGGGCGCTTCCAAGATCCACTCGCAGGATTGCCCGTTGAAGCTGGCGCCGGGCGGCGGCGCGAGAGTGATGGAAAAGTGCTTGCCGGTGTTTTCATTGGCGAAGCTGATGGAGCCGCTCGCGGTGCCGTTGTACTGCACCGAGCAGTAGACCTGATCGCCCGGGCTGACGGCAAAGTTGCCGATGTTGGTCTGGTAAATGTAGCCGGGGGAACTGGCCTGCGGCGGCGCGAACCATTCATACCAGGCGACGTAAACGGGAAGCGCGAGGTTGAACGGCGGAATCAGCAGGACTCTCTGCTGCACGCCGGCCTGCAGCACGTCGTTCGAGTAGAAGAAGCCGTCGAGCCCGACCCACGAGGA
>Ga0187771_10003569_pt1 | contig 10880 bp, 11 predicted proteins | sample 0116_SJ02_MP15_1_FD_133139 | JGI IMG/M metagenome (GOLD analysis project Ga0187771, IMG submission 133139) | Tropical peat soil microbial communities from peatlands in Department of Meta, Colombia - 0116_SJ02_MP15_10_MG | ecosystem: Environmental > Terrestrial > Soil > Wetlands > Peat | place... | reverse complement strand
GGCCAGACGATGGGTCGAAGGCCAATTTACCACTTCTCAAAATCACAGAGAGAAGGGCGCCTGCAGCGCCAGCTACGGCTGCTAATCCCAGCCAAACAACAGTTGCTCCTAACCAGTGTTCGAGGCAAGAACGGGCAATCCACGTTAGAGTACCGAAGCCAAAAAATATAAACGCCATAACGAAGCTCGCAGACAGATACCAGAAGCGAGATAGCTCCTCGCTACGTTCGCGCAAGAACTGTCGCGCATCGTCCAGTGCCTTTTCTGCGGCATCGTATTCTCGTTCAAAATTACAAACTAAAGCATTTCCTATCAGACATAAAATCTCTCTCCTGGTTTCGATCCCGAATTCCTTTCGAACACGAGCTTCCAAAACGCCTGCATCACAAAATATCCTATTATATCTATCGGAAGCGTAATTTGGCAGCGTGGGTAGTTCTGTATCAAACTCGGGTATTGTCTCCCACTTCAATTCCATATCTGGCGCCGGCGAGACATAGACGACGTAATTTTTGGTCCACATCACTAAAGTATCTTTAGTGATATGCGCCCAAGGATCGGCGCTTGCACTGTCTGGTAATCCGCCGTGGTCAGTCATGGCTTTCACATCGGTTGCTGTCCTGAGCTACACGCGTAAGATGCGCCCAACCGGAGAGTTGGGCAATGCCGGGCACGGCAGGCCGCGCGTCGGCGGCCTGTCAGGCCACCCATCAATCTGAGGAACGATGCTTACCCTCAAACCCACCGACCTAGGCAGCGGCAAGCTGAAAGACGACTACGAGATCCTGGACGAAGACCGACGCTCCATCGGCCGCATCATGCTGCACCCACAAGCGCCGGAAGGTATGCCATGGTTCTGGACGATCACCGCGCGTTTCCCGCAGAGCACGGCAGATCGTGGTTACGCGGCGAGCCGCGAGCAGGCGATGGCGGAGTTCAAGGCGCGGTGGCTAGGCTAGGTTCGGAAGAAGATGCTTCACGACATCCTATTTTGGAGTGCTTTAATTACCGGCCTAGGAGCTGCCGCCTGTTGGTTCTGGGCATCAATCGCTGTCGTGCACCAAGACAGCCCTAAAGTCATACCCAACGATTTTTTTTCCATGGCGTTGCGGTACAATCAACTACCTACCTCCAGCAGCGATACAACAAATACGCTGCGGCTCTGACTGCAGTGGCGGTTGTGCTGCAAGCCTTAATTCCTACAGAAATAGACTGGACGTGCCGTGCGCCTATCGCACGGGACACCGGCTGCGCTCGCCGGAAACGGTCAGTAAATCTCGCGCAGTGGTCGCATTTTTTTTGGCAGCGTCGCCCTCTCCGAGTTCGCCGTTTTGCGTTCATCAGTACGCTAAAGTGAGAATCGGTTGAGGAGATTCACTCCTCCACCAAGGATCCGAACAAGCCGGCTGGGCGCAAAAATAGGAAGATTAACAAGACGGAAAAGGCGACGATTTCTTTATATCCGGCATCAAAGAACAGCACTGCGAATGACTGTAGGAGGCCGACAATAACGCCTCCAGCAAATGCTCCGATGGGATTTCCCAAACCGCCGATGATTGCGGCGATAAAGCCATTGACCGAGAACGGAACGGCAATGTGATAGGCGGTATATTGCGTTGGAGTAATCAGAATTCCTGCAACGGCTCCAAACCCGGCGCTCAGCGCAAAGGAATAAGCAACCATGCGCTGAACGGGTATTGCCAGCGTGCTGGCAAGATTCGCATCGATCGCACAGGCTTTCATCGCTTTTCCGATTATTGTGAAACCGTAGAGAACCCACAGCGCAAGGACCAGCATAATTGAGCCACCGACAATCCAGAGCATTTGGCGATCGATAAAGACCCCACCGATCGTGAACGGCTCGCCAGGAGTGAACGGCGGAAAGCTCATGGGCTGGTCGCCCATGATATGCAGGACGGCATTTTCAACGATTACCGAAAGGGCCAGAGTTGCCAGCATCATAATGAAAACTGCCGTGCCGCGCCGTTGCAACGGGCGGACAATGAGGAACTGAAACGCCGCCCCAAGCAGAGCGGTGGAAGCCACCGCGCCGAACGCTGCCAACCACAGTGGGACATGGCCCGATCGATAGAACGCATACGTGATGACTCCGCCAAGCATGACAAAAGCGCCCTGCGCAAAATTGACAATCCCGCTCACGTTGAAAATGACGGCAAAGCCGATGGCGACAAGGCCGTAGATGCAACCTGTGCCTATGCCACTGACCAGGAACTGCAGAATGACGGATGCATCAGGCATGATCGGCTCCCTTGGAACGCGAACCTGAACCGAGATAGGCCTCGATGACCGCCGGATGCGACTGGACGAATTCTGGGGTGCCGCCGGCAATGCGGCGTCCAAAATCAAGCACCTGCACCTCGTCCGCCAGACCCATAACGAGCTTCATGTCGTGTTCGACAAGCAGGACGGTCATTCCCTGCTTCCGGACGTCGCGCACGAGGCGTACAAGCTCAGCCGTTTCCGAAGAGCTCAGTCCCGCAGCTGGTTCGTCTAGCATGAGCAGTTTTGGCTTTGCCGCGAGCGCCCGCGCCACTTCGAGCAAACGATTCTGGCCCCCGGTCAGATTGGCGGCGAGCGTGTCCGCTAAATCCGCCAATCCCACAATTCCCAGCAGCCGCCGAGCCTCGGCTTGAATTCGTCGGTCCTGCTCGCGGTACCAACGGCGGCCGAGCAAGGCGGCAAGGACATTGCCTTGGGTATTCAAATGGAAGCCGACGAGAACATTCTGCAGCGCAGTCATTTGGCGGAATAAGCGCGCAATCTGGAATGTACGAACGACGCCGGCGCGGGCTACCCGCTCGGGGCTCGAATTCGTGATCACTTGTCCCGCGAACACAATTCGACCATCGTCCGCACGATGAAACGCGGAAATGAGATTGAACAGCGTTGTTTTGCCCGCTCCATTTGGCCCGATAACGGCGGTGATCGCGGCACGCGGTACGGAGAAAGAGACATCCTGGACCGCGGTGAGGCCGTCAAAGCGTTTCGTCAAGTGCTCGATATTTAAGAGAGGCTCGATCATCGGGTGCTCCCGCCGAAAACGGACCGTAAGTTGCCCAGCGAATGGAGGCCGCGTGGAGCAAACATTACAACGAGCAGGAGAGCTGCACCGTACACAAGCTGCCGGTAATCTTGAAAGCGTGTCAGCAGGGCCGGCAGAATGTTAATAAGAACGGCGCCGGTGATCGGCCCGGTGGTTGTTCCGAGGCCCCCGACAAACAGCATAGTGAAGAGGAGCGTCACCATGCCAAGCCCGATCACCTCGGGACTGACATAACTGACGTAATGAGCAAGCAGTGAGCCCGCGACCGATGCGTAGGCGGCCGAAATGACAAAAGCGAGAAGTTTATAGCGGCTCACGTCGATTCCAAGGGAGCGCGCCGCGTGTTCGTCGCCAGCTATTGCCCCGAGGGCGCGTCCCACGCGCGAGTCAACGATCCGCCCATAGATCCACACGCCAAGGCCGACCATCGCCCAGATTGCATAATAATATTGCACGTCGCCACTTAATCGCCACGGCCCGATACCAAGCGCCGGAATACCCGAGATTCCCAGGAACCCGGCAGTTAAGGATTCAAGCTGGACCGACAATTCGTACATGATCAGCCCGAGCGCGAGAGTTGCCATGGCGAGGTAGTGCCCGCGCAGCCGCAAAGTGGGGTAGCCGATGAGAAGCGCCGCAGCGACAGCAGCCATGACCGATGCTAATAGGGCGAACACCGGTGACCAGCCGTAGGTGACGGTCAAAATGGCCGAACCATAGCAACCAAACCCGGCGAACGCATTATGGCCAAATGAAATCTGACCAGTCTGACCCATGAACAAGTTAAGTCCAGTGCAGAGGACCGCGTAGATACCCCCGATCACCATGAGGGAAAGGACGTAATCGTTCGCAGCGAGCGGCAGCACAAGGATTACGGCTGCGATAACGATCAACGCCAATCGTTCGCCTCGAGACATCGCGTCAACCTCCGAGATAGAGGCGCGCGAGTGTTTCTGGCCCCTCAATGTCGCGGGTTGACATCGCAGCCACGATTTTTCCCGTTCGCAGCACGTAAGCACGTTCCGCGATCTCGAGCGCTGGAGGAGCCTTTTGTTCAACGAGCAACAGCGTGATTCCTTCTCGCTTGAGTTGGGCAAGCTTAACAAAAATCTCTTCGATGACCCGTGGCGCGAGCCCAAGCGATGGCTCATCAAGCAGCAGTAAGCGGGGGTTTGCCATGAGGGCGCGCCCAATCGCCAACATTTGCTGCTCTCCTCCCGAAAGTGAGCCCGCCTTTTGGTTGCGACGCTCGAACAAGCGAGGAAAGAGGTCGAATGCTTTTTCGAACGATGCTTTTATCTCACCGCGCGAAGCCCTGCCGTAACGCCCGTAAGCCCCGAGCTCCAGATTTTCCATGACAGTCAGCGGTCCAAGAATGCCGCGGCCTTCGGGCACGAAAGCGATTCCGGCGCGTGCACGCATCTGTGTTGACAAAGCTGCTATATCTGCGCCGTCGAACACGACGCGCCCTCGCGACGCTACGAGGCCCATTAGCGCTCGCATCAGAGTCGATTTGCCAGCGCCATTGGGGCCGAATGCAACAACTGCCTCACCCGGCATGATGAATATGTTGCAGGGCTTAAGCGCCTCGACCTTACCGTAGAATGCGCTCAGGTCAGTAGCTTGTAGGAGGGGCGTACTCATGAAGGACTGCAGGAGCGCAAGTGGCGCCCACGTGCGGGTGGCGCAGCGCCACTTCTCGAACACTGTTATGGCACTAGCTTTATCTTATGATCTTCGATGCGGGCGACGTAATACGGGTTAGTGGTTACGCCGTAATGGTTGCTTGCAGAGAAGTTTAGCTCCCCACTCGCGCCCTGAAAGCCTGCTATTGATTCGATTGTATCTCGGACGCGGTTTCCATCTGTCGAGCCTGCCTTCTTTATGGCGGTGGCCGCAATTTGGAAGGCATCCCATCCGCGGCTGCCCCAGGTCGGATCGCGATCACCAAAATGCGCTTTCCAGCGACCTAGAAACCCCGAAGCAGCTTTTACTCCCGCGTCCGTCTTCGGCAAAAGATCAATGATTTGGATGCGCTGAGCCACGAAAAGGAACTGCGGGCCCAAGACCTCAGCAGCTCCATTCATAACTGAAAGATCATCTGTGCTGCTCAGTAGAGGCGCCGTCATGCCGAGCTGCTTTAGTGCCTTGGCCGCGGTAATAGTGCTCGGGCCAATGCCGAGTTTGAGCACGGCTTCTGCGCCCGCTTCTTTAAGCTTGATGAAGTAGCTCGTCATATCAGCATCCGCCGGCTTGTATTGTTCGGCAGCTACGATCTCGAGCCCATACTTGGCCGCGAGATCCTCGGCTGATTTCTTTTGAGCACCAGCGTAAGGCGTCGGATCAAAAAGAAGGCCAACCTTCTTGATCCCTGTCTTTTGCAAATACCCAAACCTCGGCTCGATCTCAAAACGAGGTAAGGGCAAAAGCGAGAACGCCCATATATGATCTTCCTTTTTCGGCGGCAGGATAGAGCATAGCAGCATCGGAACATGAGCCTGCGCGACGAGTGGCGCGATAGCGGCGTTGCCGGCCGAGCTACAGCCGTTGATAAGCACACTGACCTTGTCCGAAGAAATCATCTTGCGGACTACGGTTACAGCCTCAGCAGGCTCGGCGCGCATGTCCTCGAACACCACGCTGACGTTATGACCAAGAAGCCCGCCTTTTTGATTGATCGCCTCGGCACCGAGAATTACGCCATCCTTCCAAGGCGCATCAATGACGGCGAGGTAACCCGACAAAGCGACCGAAGCCCCGACCTTAAAATCTTCCGCGTGTGCAGGCGCGGAAAGCATCGTTCCTAAAGCTAACAGTCCAAGAAAACACGTGCGCAATTTCACCATGACGCTTCCTCCATCTCGTTTCGTATTACGAAACAGTGTTTAATTACAGCAATTGAGCGCGTACCGGCACCATTTGTCAACGCAATGTGCACGTTGATCATCACATTTGCCGAGAGATAGATAATTATCGCGTTGCCCAGGCGCCGCGACCGGAACCATATCCAAGCTTTTGAGAAATGCGGGCCGCGCTTTTCACGACGGCGGCTGTTTGCCGCGCATCCGGTTCTTTCGGGATGAACTGAATGGAGCCAACGATGGCTAACGCGGCGACGCATTGTCCGCTTTCGTCAAAAATGGGAGCGGCGACGGCATTGAGGCCAAGAACCACCTCTTCCGGAGCGCTCGCCCAACCGCGGCGCCGGATGAGCTCCAGCTCACGATGCAACTGCGTGGCGCTCGTTATCGTGTGTTTGGTGAGCGCAACCAGTCCCCGCCGCTGAATTATGGCTGTAAGTGGCTCATTGAAGGCAAGAGCGGCCTTCCCCTGAGCGGACGCATGAAACGGAAGTTCGCTGCCCGTGCGCACTCCAATCTCAAACGGCGATTTGCCCACGAGTGTCGTCACCACACGCAGAACTTTGGGCTCGACGACGGATAGGACCACGGTTTCGCCGGTCTTCTCTCTGAGGTCACGCATAACCGGCTCTGACGCGGCGAGCAGATCAATCGTTGCAGACGCCATTCGCCCGAGCAAATGCGATTTAATACCAAGCCGATAACGGCTGTCGGCGGTTTTGCCGACGTAGCCTCGCTCGAGCAGTGTGTTGAGATGCCGGAAGACCGTAGCCTTCGTCAGCCCAAGCTGGTGCGCCAATTGTGTGACGCCGATATCGCGGTCTGCGAAGGCCACTGCTTCGAGCACATCAAGCGTGACGTGCACCGACTTGATGTTCAGCACATTCGATGAATCTGCGGGCATTCAACGTATCCGGGCATAAATCTCGATACGCTGTTTCTCATCGCGTGACAAGGCCCCGAAAACAGCATCGCATCGTAGTGCTGGCATATATGCATATTTGGCGCAGTGGTTGGCATTCGCGCCGGTGGCCTAGCTTGCGGCACCGACAATCTTCGGTCCAGCCACGCCTCTAAGCGGCTTTCCTCGGATCGCATGTCCCCATTTACCGGACCGAAGGAATAACGCCTTTTGACTGATTCTCGGGGATGGTTCCGTATTCATCCTGGTTTACGGCGAGGAATAGATAGTCTTCGCGGGCTGGCGCGAACACGTCGATATTTAGGACGACTTCATCGCCGATGGTCCAACCCGTGTGGGGCACGTTGGCCGGAATGCGGACGGCACTACCGGCAGGCATTACAAGTTCCTCCTCACCCACTTGCAGGCCGAAAGTCCCACTCAAGATCAGCACAAGCTGATCGAACGGATGCGAATGTGGTGGCTTTCGCAACGTTCCGGGCTGGTGCCAGTTTAATGTCGTTATAGCATGGTCCGACCGAATGGCCGTTCGTGAAAGCTTGCCCTCCCAAATAGTCTCTTTTGGCATTTCGGCGAAACGGAAGACCCGGTGCTTTTGTGACATGTGTTCATTCCATCACGATGTTGTAGCTTCGTAGGCGGAAGATTGAACGCCCGACGAGAGATTAGATTCAATCTCCAGCATTCGGGCCGCGTTGAGGGAAAACATTTTTCGAATCTCGTGGTCGCTAAAACCTAGTTCGATACAAAGCGCCACTCCTCGGCGGAATCCCTCGATCGGACGCAAATTTCCGGTTTGCCCAAGATCAGAACACAACACGGTTTGGTCCACTCCAGCCGCCTTGATGTGCCGCCGCAAGTCTTCACCGTCGAACATCTTCAATTTTGAGCCTTCGATGAACATGCAGAGAGAATGTTCAACGAAGGCACCTAGAGCAGCTATACCCTGAACGTCATTGATGCTGGCATCGACGATGTCCTCGGGATGGGTCAATACCATGCGGGTTACACCCCGCCGTTTTGACTCCTCGAAGAGGAGCCAGGTTTCGCGAATATGCAGATGACCGCTGGCGAGCACCATGTCGTTCTTCGCGACGATGTCCAAAACTTCTTTGACCTCATCGCGGACCGTCCCGTCAGCATTAAGAACGGGAATTCCAACCGCTGGACGCATCTTTTGAGTGGAGGCCGGATGCGCCCATTTGGCAGTTCTTTCCCACCGCAAATGGTTTTCCGCGGCCAACGTCGGAAGCCATACAACCTTGCCTCCCATCGCCGCAGTGTGCTCCACCGCAAATGGATTGAAGCCGCCGACTACGTTATTCAGGACGATGCCTGAATAGATTTTAGTTTTGAGCTCCGGATAGTGCCTACGGATGAGAGCCGCAGTCATCACGCCGCTATAGTCATGATCTTTAGTGACCACGGCCGCGAAGCCGGCGTGCGAGGCTTCCTGCAGCAGCTCCAAATGGTCAAGCGCACGCGGCGCCACAGATGGCCCGCTATGTACGTGCGGATCAATCGCGTCAAGGAGGAGATGATCAATGCGCGTAGCCAGATCGCATAAAGTGGCATCCATAACGATGTTTCCTATTACGAAACGATGTTCCGTAATAAGTTTTATGCTTAATGGCTAAATTGTCAACGCTGGATTACCTGGCTCCCACGTCCGGCATCACCCATGGGCTTTGAGCACCTTGCCGGCCGCCTTAACCGGTTCCGTAGAGTTCAGCGCTAATGTAATCACACAAGGTTCGGTGCCATTGTTGACCCAGCTGTGCATCGTACCACGCTGGCACGAGCACATCGCCAACCTTCAGGTGTACGCTAGCAATATCAAGGACCATCTCAATCTCACCAGAAACAACGACGGCATAGTCGAGCGAGTCCGTGCAGTGATTGCGAGGTGCGCCGCCGGGATCGAATCTGACAATCTGAAAAACCGTCCCATTTTCGATCGTTGGAGTGCTTATGTTTTTCGCAGGCTCGCGGTCGCCCTCATTACTGACCGGAACACTACCACTCGACCAATGTGCTCCAGGTCGCGCCAGGCCGGTTTAAAATCGCGTTACTGAGCGGCTCATCGATCAGAACCTTTGAGTGCCCGCGCTCATCGTGACCAGCCACCACGTGCCGAATGCTTGCCTTGCTTTTCACCTAATTTTGTCGCTTGTCGACGACGCCCCCTTCCGCCGTCCATCTGAAATAAGACCTTGAGCCGCAGGGTCTACTTTGCTCGGCGGCCCCATAACCGCTCACTTGCAATGTCCGCACCTTTACGGCAGGCGGCGAGCTTCGCCCAAACGACGTCCGCTGCTACCCACTCATACCCGGCGAATGTTCCAAAACCGCAGTCCGTGCTTGCGATGACCCTCTCCCGATCGCCTACAGCGGCAACAGCTTGTTCTAGTCTGCGGGCGACAACCTCAGGATGCTCTACAATGTTCGTAGTCGAATCGATGACACCGGGAAAAAGAGCCATCTCGTTCGGGAAGCCCAAATTGCCGAGAGCTTCGTATTCGTGCTGATGTCGTGGGTTTGCAAACTCGATACTGAGCCCACCGACGCGGGCCTGGAACAGAACCGGCAAGACTTTGGCCAAAGGAATATCGTGAATATGTGGGCCTTCCCAGTTTCCCCAGCAGCAGTGAAGTCGTACTCGGTCTACCGGGATTCCCTCCAACGCGCTGTTTAAGGCCGCTACATGAACCTCGCAAAGCGCGACAAACTGTTGATCGGTCATATCTTGAGCAAACATCGTTCGCTCCATTGCGAGGTCAGGCGCATCTATCTGTAGCAGCAAGCCCGCCTCGAAGATTGCCCGATATTCCGCTCGCATCTCGGCTGCGATCGCTTGGACGTATGCCTGGTGTGAACTGTAGAAGGCGTTGTGCATCGTCGTAGCGATAATTCCCGGCGACGGCGCGGTCATAAAACGTTCAATGAATACGACACCGGTTTTTGCCACAACCGCAAGGAAGCGTGAGATTTCCTGATCAATTTGTCTTCTGTCTGTGTAGTGCAATGCGGCTATGGCCTGCGGCGCGTTATTGCTTCGGCTGCGACGCGGAAAACGCCGCGATACCGCTGCAGCAAACTCGGGAAACTCCTCATATTCTGGCGATCGACGGCGCTTCGACTCTCCACCGAATCCTGACATCCGTTGGGGGATGTAGGTCTGAAAACCGACACGTTGTTGCTCGCCGTCATTAGGTATGTCGATCCCGATTTGAGCCTGCTTCTTGACGACGTCCTCGACGGCGCGGTCTATTTCGGTTTGCAAACGAGCGAGATCGATCGCCTCGCCGCTCTCCTGGCGCAGCAATAGGTCCGTCAGAACGGCGTTGCGAGGTAGACTCCCAACATGGGTTGCCAGAATGCGATCTCTACTCATTAGCATAGCCGGTACCCCATGTTTCTCATAACGAAACGCTATCACTTATGGTATCCGCAAGGTCCTATTTCTTGTCGACAGAAGCAATGGCCCCACGAGCGCCTGTGCCCCAATAACAGAAATGAAATCGGGGTATTTGCATCTGTCATAACTGGCCGTCGCGGGTTGATGATGCCGCGCGGCGCGGATTCAAGTTCCTAAACTGGAATCCCGCGCTACGAGCTCACCGACTAAGAATGGACGGTCATCAAGCCTTTCCTGCCGAATAAGCCGCTCTAGCGTTCCGAATGACCGGCGCGTGCTCAACGGCATCTTTTTGGTCTTGAGGTCAGGCGCGTCATGGCGCGACCTGCTGGAGAACTTTGGCCGATAGCGCCGTCAAGGTCGATACCAGCGACCCAATCAGCTGATTCGACCGGCCCGAGCAGTTCCGACAAGGGCAAATTCTCAAATGGTCTCAAGGGGCGGCACAAAGTGTGAATTATCGGAATAGGCATTGAAAAAACTTGCAGAACCGTCTGACCAAAGCTGATCGTTCGCAGTCCTTGCCGCGCTTGGGGGCGACCCGTATTGTGCGCGGTCAACATGGGAGACGGAAATGGCTACTGGTAAGGTGAAGTGGTTCAATCCGAAAAAGGG
>Ga0187771_10003568_pt1 | contig 10881 bp, 8 predicted proteins | sample 0116_SJ02_MP15_1_FD_133139 | JGI IMG/M metagenome (GOLD analysis project Ga0187771, IMG submission 133139) | Tropical peat soil microbial communities from peatlands in Department of Meta, Colombia - 0116_SJ02_MP15_10_MG | ecosystem: Environmental > Terrestrial > Soil > Wetlands > Peat | place... | reverse complement strand
GTGCAGAAATCGCTGCAGGCGGCCGTTCAGATGGAGCAGCAGAATCCCGAGCTGAGCATCGAAGTGATCGATCTGCGCACGCTTTCCCCCTACGATTGGGCGGCGATCCGGGCTTCGGTGGAGAAAACCAGCCGTGTGATGGTCGTGCACGAAGACACGCTTTCCTGGGGTTATGGGGCGGAAATTTCCGCGCGCATCGCCAGCGAATTATTTGGCATGCTCGATGCTCCGGTCGGCCGCGTAGGCGCGCTCGACACCTGGATCGGCTACAGCCCTTCGCTCGAATATGAGATTCTCCCGCAGGTGGAGAATATTGTTGAGGAAGCGCAGCGCGTTCTCGCCTACTGACGCGCGCCCGCTCCAGCATCCGGGGATCCGGCCTTGGCGGAGTGGAAGCTGCGCTACTTTTTCCTGCGGTAGCGCAGAATCAACACGCCGCCGGCAAGAAGCGCGACCGCTGCGCCCGCCGTCGTCGCGTCGATTTCCGGAGCAGCCGGCGCCACTCCCGCCAGGCAAATCGAAGCGCCGCAAATTCCGAGCATGGTCAGTACAAGTACCTGCCGCACTAGATTCTCCTCTGATTTTGCTTGAAACAGAAAATTACTTTTTGCGCCGGTACTGGATCACGAGCACTCCACCCACGAGCAGCGCGATCGCCCCTGCCGCCGTTGAGCCATCGATTTCCGGCGTCGCAGGGGGCAGCCCGAAAACCGGAAGCGCCGCCGCCATCACAAACAAAATGAGTCCCAAAATGCTTCGCACGCCTATATCCTCCTATTCGTTGCTCCCTCTGTAACGGGAGTATTCTCCGGCTTCGGAGCGAATGACCGTACAATAGCACATATGAAGCCGGGCTGGTTGCACGGAGACTGGTTGCTAGCCGCAGGCTCTCCGCATGCGGAGGGGACCCTCTACTGGTCCGTCTTCGTCGTGGCGTTCCTAGGCGTCGCCGTGTGGGAATCCATCCGGCCGCGGGCGGCTTTGCGCGAGCTCGCCGAACGCAGATGGGGCCGGCACGCCCTGCTGCTTGGGGCCTCACTCGCGTTCTCGATCGTGCTTCTGCCGGCCAGTCCGCTTCTGCTCGCAGCGTCGGTCTCCACGAGCCCTTACGGAATTCTCAACCGGGCGTGGCTACCGTTCGCGCTGCGCTGGATCGTCGCCGTCCTGCTGCTCGATTTCACGCGATATGCGATCCACCGCGCGATGCATTCGTTCTCCTGGCTGTGGCGCTTGCACCAGATCCATCATTCCGACCGCGATTTCGACGCCTCCACCGGCGTGCGCAGTCATCCTTTCGAAGGGATCCTCGTCAGGGGGGCTACGCTTGTCGCCATCGCGCTCTTTGCGCCTCCCGTGAGCGCGGTCCTGGTGACTGAACTGGTTAGCGTTTTCGAGAGCTTCTTCACCCACGCCAACGCGCGTTTACCGCTCTCGCTCCAGCGCCCGCTCGGCTGGTTCTTCTTTACGCCCAACGCGCACGTCATCCATCACTCTATCGATCTCCACTTGCAGAACAGCAACTTCGGCGACATTCTGCCGTGGTGGGACCGTTTGTTCGGCACCTATCAGGCTCCGCTCGCCGAAAGCGAGCTCATTGTGATCGGCCTTGCGGAATCCCAGCACGGCCCGCATCCTGGCGCGCTGGCGCTGTTGCTGCAGCCGTTTGTTGCGCCTCGCACGGGGTCGAATGAAAGATCAAGCGCCGAGCCGGCCGCGGAGCTAAAGGCGGCGAACCCGCAATCCGGTGTGGAATCAAGCGGCGTGGAATCAGGTAAGGTCCGTGCTTGAAACGTCCTTGCCGGCGTTCGCGCTCGTCGGCACCGCGCATGTGCGTAACCCTTTTGGGGACGATTCCGTTTCTAGAAGTAGGCAGTTCATCATGACCACTCTCAAAGTTCTTACGATCTCGACGCTACTTGCGGCCAGTCTTTTTGCTCAGGATCCCGGCGGATTCGACCCGCGCCGCGCATTTCGAGGAGGTCCCGGCCCCGAGGGGCCGGCTCCGGGAGCCCCTCCTGAGGGAAGGCGATGGGGCGGTCCACGGGAAGCTTGGGGCGGACCCCGCGTGCGCGGGTTCGAACGACTCGGCCCCGAGAGGGCCGGCATGGCTGGCATCGGCGCGCGCGGCACGGGGCTGGGGCGCTTGTTGAACGATCCGATGATCCGTCAGCAGGTCGGCGTCACCGCCGAGCAGGCCGCGAAAATCCGCCAGCAAGAATCCGATTTTGAAAAGGCCGAGATCCGCAACCGCGCCGATTTGCAGATCAAGCGCATGGATTTGAACGATCTTCTGGCCGCCGACAAACCCGATCGCGCCGCCGTCGACGCGAAAGTGCAGGAAGTCGGCGCCGCACAGACCGCCGTGGAGAAATCGGAGGTCGATTATCGCCTGACGATGCGCGACGCGCTCACGCCCGCCCAACGGCAAAAGCTCGAGCAAGTGATCGCGCAGCGGCGGCAAGCGGCGTTCGGGCCGCGGGTTCCGGCTGGTGGACGCGCCGGAGGCACGGCCGCTCCGCAAGCGCCGGGACGCGGGCGCGGATCCGCTCCAGCCGTCCCTCCGCAAGGTCAGCCCCCGCGCCAGCAGTAGATCGCGAGCACCCGGCGGACAAGGAAGCCGCGCCGGATGCAGTCTTCAGCCGTTATTTCTGACGTTCGTATTGGTAGTCGCCGGACACATGACCCTCCACAACATGGGTCACGACGCCATGGTCGTCGCGGATGAACCGGTAGGACAGCCCGACACCGGTAAAGCTGGTTTCCGATTGCGCAATAAGAGGACGTTTCTCGCCCCCGTCAGTGGCGACGAACAGGGAATTGCCGGAGAGACTCACCTCAACCGTGCGTGGGCCCCGGAGGTAGATTCCCTTGTAAACGCCGGCGTACTTCGCCAGAATTTCAGGCGCGAGGTTCACCTTCGTTTTTTCGATGTCGGAGGCCTTGCCCACCCAGTGCTGTTGCCCGCTGTCACTCTGCTCGTTGCACACGGATTCCAGCAGTTCCGTGTCGGCGGCCAGCTCCGCGCGGGCTTGAACGGTCCAGGGCTTGGTATAAGCCCCGGGATCTTGGAACGTCACGGCCAGCTCCAGGTGGCCGAAATCGGTGCGCCGGTAGCGCTCCGTGACGCGCAACTTGTCCGTATGGGGATAGCCGCCCACCAGCCATGTCCGGTCGTTGAATCCAAAACTCTCCACCACCAGTGTGTCTCTGTCCCAGTGGCCCACCGAATATCCCATCCAGCTTGGATTGGGATCGGTCTCCAAGGCGCGCCCGTCCATGAAGACCACCCGGTAGGTGAGATCGTCGTCCAGAATGGCGATCATCGCGGGAGTCTGGATGAACCTCTTGATTCCGTTGAGAGTGCTGTAGGCCGGACCCTGCGGCAGACACTGGTAATGCGGATTGTCCCTGCCGTAGTTCTCGACGCGCTGCTTCACCAACGCTTGCGCCCAGGGCTGAACGTCGCCGGGCTTGAGGTCGCCGAGACTGCGTTCCGCGATGTTGCCGCCCGCCCCACCGGTGACGATTTCCCACAGACCCGACAGGTCGGGTTTGCCATTGGCGGTGCGTGGCGCCGGGGCCGTGAGATTCGGTTTACCATCGGCGGTGCGCGGGATCCCGGGCGTGGGATATTCCACCCACTGCGCCGTGATCGGCGTGACCAGCGAAGCCAGGACGATTGCGGTCTCGAAGAGCTTCATGGACCCCAGTACCTCCAGGTAGCCACTATACACCGGCGGATCGCCGAGTGCTCGGGCGCTGGCGAGGTAAGCGGCGGTATTTGCGCCGCTCGAAACGCACCGCGCGGTTAGGATCTATCTCATAAACGTAGGTCCGCTCCTTTACGAGTTCGTGTGAAAAATCGAAATAGCAAAGGACGGCGGGTCTCCAGACCCGCGCCGGGAATCCATTCCCGGCAACCGTTCGGTTGTTCGCAAAGCCGGTTAGGAAACCGGCCGCGGGAAGGAGTTCCCGCTGTCCAACGGACTCGTCGACGCCCACCCGTTACCGGATTAGCGACGGATTAGGGGAAAGCGCAAACGGACCGCCCCGCGGAGGTCTCAAACAAGCGCTGTGATATACTGACGCTCGGCTCAAAAAAGGCGCGAATGCCGCGGCATTTCGCCTGATCCGAGCCGCTTCATCAGGATGGACCGGTCCGGTCTTTCGGCGAGGTGTTGGGGATGAACAGGATCGTTTTGTTGAGAATCGCGAGCGGCGTTCTGCTCGCGGCGGCCATGATCCGGCCGCTACAGGCGCAAGGGCAAGCGTCGCCCACCGATCTTTCCGGGGAATGGCGCCGCCTGACTAATCATGAGGACGCCCATGAGCGCGGTCCCGGCCCGGACCCCGGCGAATACTGGGGCCTGCCGCTCAACGACGCCGAGCGCATGCGCGCCGATGCTTACAACGGCGAGATCCTGTCGACGAATCTGTATTTCCAGTGCCGCCCGCATCCCACCGGATATCAGCAGCTCGGTCCGGATCAGATGCGCATCGAGAAGGAAATCGACACCGTCAACCGCCAGTTGATCGCTTATCGCGTCCTGTTCCAGAGAACGCCCGGAGACCGCATGATCTGGCTGGACGGCCGCGAGCGGCCTTCCGAGCACGCCGCGCATAGTTGGGAAGGCTTCTCGCTCGGCCGTTGGGATGGCGATACGCTCACCATCACTACCACGCATCTCAAGGAGAGCTTCATCCGCCGCAACGGCGTGCAAGGCAGCTTCCGCCGTACGGTCACCGAGCACGTTTCGCTCGACGAGCCTTATCTCACCTGGGTGCTCATCGTAAACGATCCCGACTATCTCACCGAGCCCTTGATCCGCAGCGTGACATTCCAGCGCGCGCCGAATGCGCAGATTCCTGTGTATCCGTGCGCCCCGCAACAGGAGGAATACCGGCCCGAAGACGCCGGCAGCTATCGCGTCCCGCATTATCTGCCGGGCACGAATCCGTATTTGACCGAGGTCGCCTTCAAGTACAAAACGCCGCTGGTCGGTGTACGCGGCGGGGCGGAAAGCATGTATCCGGAATTCGTCGCTAAGATCGCCGGCGAAAAGCCGCCTGCGCAGCAGTTCACGCTCCAGCCGGTTTACAACGACGAATCGACGCGCATCGCCGAGCGGATCGCCAATCAACCCGTGCCCGCTCCCACCTACGACAGAATCGACGCACTCCACGTCAAGGGCAATATCTTTATGATTTCCGGTGCGGGCGCCAATATCGCGCTGTCTGCCGGTGGCGACGGCGTCCTCATGGTGGACGCGGGCGCGGCGCAAGCCAGCGAAAAAATCCTGGGCACGGTCAAAGACCTGACGCGGCTTCCTAAGCCCCTCGCGCTTTCGAACTCCGCGTCTCCCTACGCCGACGCCTGGCAGGCCGCGCACACGCAAGCCCCGCCGGTGATCCGCATGATTATCGACACCAGCGCCGGCCCCGAGCACGTGGGCGGCAACGGCAACATCGCGGGCTCCTCGATTTTCCATCCGATCGGCGTCGAAGGCGGCGATCAAGCCGCCAGTGAAGTGATCCTCTCGTACGAAAACGTCCAGCAAACGATGCTGGCGGCCAAGGTTCCTGTGCGCGCCCAGCCCACGAACACGTACTTTTCCGACCGCTACCGCTTGCATCGCTATTTCAATAACGAGGGCGTCGAAGTGCAGCACATGGCTAATGCGATCAGCGACGGCGATAGCGTCGTGTGGTTCCGCGGATCGGATGTGATCGCCACCGGCGACATCTTCAATTCCGACATCTATCCGCCCATCGATATCGATCACGGCGGCAGCATCCAGGGCCTGATCAGCGCCCTCGAAAAGCTCGCCGATCTGTGCTTCCCCGAGTACATGGGTCAGGGCGGAACGCTGGTGGTACCCGGCCACGGCTGGATTTCCGACGGTTCGGAAGTCGGCTACTACCGCGACATGATGATCGTGGTGCGCGACCGCATCCAGGACATGATCGATAAAAAAATGACGCTCGCGCAGGTACAGGCCGCCAAGCCGACCATGGATTACGATCCTCTGTTCGGACGCGTGCCGGGCTCGACCGCGAAGTTCGTCGAGGCCGTTTACCGCAGCCTGACGGAAGGCGCCGCCGGGAAGAAGGAAAAATAGTTCATGAGCTCGCTTGTTTCCTCCTTCTGCCCGCGCTTCCAGGCATTCCTGCGCGGCGCGACCAACGTGGCTTTGCCGCTTGCGGCCCTGGCGCTTTCCTCGATCGCGATCCCGACCAGCCTTCACGCTCAGGGACGCGGACGGGGCCCCGCCGGTCCTCCTCCAACCGCGAAAGCCGCCGCGCCGTTCGATCCCTCCGGTTACTGGACTTCCATCATTACCGAGGATTGGCACGTGCGCATGTTAGTTGCCCCGAAAGGCGATTTCGGATCGGGTCCGGACGCCGAAGGACTTCCGTTCGGCGGCGGTGGCAGCATCCCTTACAACGCCGAAGGCAAAAAGCTCGCCCTCGCGTGGGATCCGGCCAAAGACGAAGCCGAAGGCAACCAGTGCAAGGCTTACGGAGCCGGCGGAATCATGCGCTTGCCGGGGCATCTGCACATCACCTGGCAGGACGATTACACGCTGAAGATGGAGATCGACAACGGCACGCAGACGCGGCTTTTTCGTTTCCGCCGGCCCGCCCCTTCCGGGCAGGCCGCAACGGCACCTGAGCCAGCGGGCGCGGCGTCGGGGCAAGGCGATTCCGTCGCCGAATGGATCATTCTGGGCGGACGCGGCGATTGGACCCGTGGCGGCAATCTCAAGGTCGTCACGACCAACTTAAAGCCCGGTTACTACTGGAAAAACGGCATGGTGTATAGCGCGAAGCTGACGCTCACCGAGCATTTCCGCTATCAAAAAGAGCCCAACGGCGACGAGTGGCTGAACTTTTCGCAAATGGCCGAAGATCCGCAGTATCTCACCGAGCCGTGGATCGTCACCTATCACTACAAGAAGCTACCGGACGGATCGAAGTGGAATCCGTCACCGTGCACCGCGCGGTAAACCATCAAAATCACCTCGGGTCATCCCGAGCGCAGCGAGGGATCTGCTTTTGGGGCCGGAAGCGGCAGATTCCTCTCCCGCATCGCGGGCTCAGGACGACGGTCGCCGTCGAGTCGCGAGATCCTAGAAGCTATACTTCAGCGCGAACTGCAGCACGCGTGCCGGAGCGCTGGTGGCCGAAGGTGGCGTGGCGTCGGTGGTGATCTGGCCGAAGTTGCTCGCCACGCTCAGCGTCGCGTTCGGGTTGCCCGGACGCAAGCTGTTGGTCACGTTGAAGGCTTCGAAGCGGACCTCGAACGTGTGTCTTTCGAGGAACCGGAATTGCCGGGAGATCGCTTCGTCCCACTCCCAGAAAGCAGGTCCGAAAATCGACATGGCTCCCAGATTGCCATAGGTGCCGATCGGGACAGTGCCGAACGCCGCCGGGTTCAGCCATTGCATGCTGAACGCTCCCGCGGAGGCCGGACCGGGCGTCCCTTGCGCGGTGGAGTACACGTTGGGGAGCAGCTGGTTCGGGCGTTGGCTGGAGGAGTTTCCGCCGGTGCCGTCCGCCGGATCCGGATTTGTTCCGGTAACCACCTGGAACGGTCCTCCGGACCGCGCCTGGATCGTCGTCGAAAGCATCCAGCCGGTTCCGATCATTCTCACCGTCTTATTAGAGAAGCGCGGTGTTTGGGCCACCAGCGTAATGTTGGCATTCTGCCGCCGGTCCTGCGTGCACGGACCATAGTCCAAGTCCCGGTCGTTGGCTCCGGGAATCGTGTTGCCGTAGCCGGAGTGAACGTAGTTTTGACCGGGATTCAAAAGATTGACCAGGACAATGCCAATGCACTTCGACCACGTGTAGTTCGCGTTCAGGCTGACGTTATTTTTCATGCGCCAGGTAGTGGCGAGCTGCAGGCCGTTATAGCTCTGCGTGCTGCCGTCGTCGTACTGCGTCATGTAGCCGAGCTGCGTGCCCGGCGAGGCGAGATTCAGAACGCGGCGCTGGTTGATGTTTCCGGATTGGCTGCACGGCCCCGCGGCGGTCAAGCCGTATTGGCCCGCCACGCAATTGCCGGGGATGTATTCGGCGGGATTGATCTCGACCGCGCTCACCACGTGAAGGATGTGCGTTCCCAGATAGGTTCCCGACACGAACCAGTTCGGCGTGATCTGGCGCTGGACGACCATGTTCCAGGATTGTTGCAGGGAGGTCTTCCAGTTCGACGGCACCGGGAGATAGCCCGAGTAGGCCGGGAAAACTGGATTCGTCTTGCTGAAGGTGAACGGATAGGGATCGCCGCCCGGGTACGTGGCCCAGGGATTATCGAGGCTCAGAGGGCCGGGTACGACGATCAGGGCACGGAAAGGCGGCGTCGCTTCGTTGTTGATCAGCAGATTCTGCGAAGCGAAATCGTGCGCGATGCCGGCGCCGACCCTGATGGCCATCTTTCCATCGCCCTTCGGGTCCCAAGAAAATCCGACGCGCGGATCCACATTCCCCCAGCGATCCATAATGCCCGAACTGCCGTTAAAGCCCGGGTCGCCGGGATACAGGAAGCCCGCTGTGGCGGCGGGAATCGTCGTGCTGTGGATTCCCGCGTAGAAATTCGACAAGCTGAAAATGTACGAATCCTTTTGCGGGAACGTTGCCGCCCAGAACGGAACCCACGTCAGGCCATAATTCACGGTGAAGTGCGAGTTGACCTTCCAGGTGTCCTTCGCGTACGCGGAGAAGAAGTTCTGGCGCACGTTTAGCGGATTGGGGGATTCCTGCCGCATCTGCGATACCTGGCCCAGCAGAAAACCGGAAAGGCCGCCGCTGAAGTTGTAGTTGGCGCCCGCGTATGCCTGCGCCACCAGCCAGTTGATCGAATCCATGTAGTATCCGCCAAAGGCGAACAAATGCGAGCCGTGGACGATGCTGTAATCCTCGCTCGCGCCGAAGTCGGTCACATAGGAAAAGGCGTTCTTGGTGGTGCTGCCCAGGGTGAAGCCGCCGGTCACGATGACGTACAGATAATTCGGATCGTACGTGTACGAGTTAATGCCGACATTCGACTCTCCGAACATCGGGGCGTCGAGCTTCAGGGACCGGATGCGGTTGGCGAAAAGACGCACGGAGTTCACTTGGGTCGCACTGATGGTATAGGTTTCGCCCAAGGCGGCGTTTTGGGCCTGGTCGTTGAAGCCGGGTGTCGCCTCGGTCAGAGGATTGCCGCTGACCCCGAGCGGAATCGCCAAGATTTGCTTCGTGAGAAGATAGCGGGCGAACAAAGAATTCTTGTCGTTCAACTGGTAATCCACGCGGACGGGGACCTGGTGATCATCCTCGTTATTCGGCAGCGTCCAGGGAACGATGCCGCAGGCGTTGGGCGTCAGAGGCTTCAGATTGTTGATGCCACCGTTCAGAAGGATGGTGGCGATCTTCACGGCAGCCGGACTGAACAAGCTGGGATTGATCATATTCGTGCCGTAACCGCCGGTGCCGAACGGCGATCCTAATGTCTTCGGAGTGCCGCCTTGGCATCCCGCCGACTCGAAAGTGGTGAAGTCGCCAGCCAGCATTTGCGCCGTCGGGATGCTCGCGGGCGACTGCACGATCTGTTGCCGGATGAACGTACCCTGGTAGCCGAAGAAGAAGAAAAGCTTGTCTTTCTTGATCGGCCCGCCGAAGGTGCCGCCGAACTGATTGCGTTTCAGGCCGTCGGGCTTGGCGGAGAAGAAGTCGCGGGCATTGACGTCGTAGTTGCGAAGGAATTCGAACGCGTCGCCATGGAAGGCGTTAGTGCCGGACTTGGTCACCGCATTGACCGATGCACCGGAATGTCCGGTCGCGGATGCCTCCTGGGTGCTGGTGGTCACACGGAACTCCTGCAACGCGTCCGGGAAGGGCAGCGGCATGTTGCTGGCGTCGAGCGTGTTGATGTGGGGGGCGCCGTCGTAGTTATATTGCACGCCTTCGTAACTCCCGCCCGCGACCGAGATCAGCACGCCCGTGCGCATACCGTAGCCCGCGGAGTTACTGAAAAATACGGAAGAACCGCTCAGCGTGATCAAGTCGGTGGGCTGGCGCCCGTTCAACGGAAGATCGATGATGCGCTGATTCTCTATGACGGTGCCCACGCCGATGGCGCGCGTTTCCACTTGTGAAGCGTTGGCTTCGACGCTGACCGATTCGGTTACCTGGCCGACGCCGAGCGTAATCGGGATGTTGGGCGCGCTGCCCACCTGCAGCTCGATTCCCGTCTGCACGTAGGTGCGGAAACCCATCTTCGATGCTTCGATCCGGTAGGGGCCAAGCGGCAAATTGGTGAGGATGTAATCGCCGGCCTCATCCGACGTCGCCGTGCGCTTCACGCCCGTCTCGGTCTGCGTTGCGCTCACTTCAACTCCGGGGATCGCCGATCCGGATTGGTCCTTCACGGATCCTGCAATTTGCGCCACAGCCTGGCCATAGGCAATCCGGGCGCCCGCAAATCCCAATGTCCAAAGAATTGCCCCCAGTCCTAAAAACCGAGCGAACGCTTTACGCGAACTACCGGTTGTCAACATAGGAAACCCTCCCCAAAGACTCAAACGTTGTAAGGCCGAAGCGCGACCGAGGTTCGACCCGCAGATGTTTTACCCTGACAGCTTCGGCGAGTTTATCTGAATTCACTTCCGCTGTCAATGAGATCAACCACTTTGAAGTATGTGCGGAGAGGACTTGATTGCGACGCCGACACTCGCGAAAAGACGCGGCGCCGACGCACGCCAGCCGGACTAAGGCGCCGTCACGATCGCGCCGTCACGGAGAGCCATTCGGCGATGCGAGCCTGCAGATTTCCCTCGTCGGCGAACAAGTCGCCGATCACCGCCACCGAGTCTGCTCCGGCATCGAGTACCGCTC
>Ga0187771_10003567_pt1 | contig 10883 bp, 8 predicted proteins | sample 0116_SJ02_MP15_1_FD_133139 | JGI IMG/M metagenome (GOLD analysis project Ga0187771, IMG submission 133139) | Tropical peat soil microbial communities from peatlands in Department of Meta, Colombia - 0116_SJ02_MP15_10_MG | ecosystem: Environmental > Terrestrial > Soil > Wetlands > Peat | place... | reverse complement strand
GGAAGGGAATTTTGGCATGGCAAGATACTAACGGTCAGGAAGAACAAATACCGGTTGTGATCGATCTCATACGCGACGTGCACTTTGAGCCTGAGGTTGTGGTGGATTTAGGGACTCAAGCCCCGACCGAGGCCACAACCGGAATGACTGAGGAGCAGGTGCAGAAAATAACAGGTCCACCGAAAGAGAGAAAGGAAGCCGACGACAAGAAGACCCTGAAGTACACTTATGATTCTGGCCCATACAAGGAAATCGATTTCACGAAGGACAGCTCGGGTGTTTATCGCGTTTCCGACAAGGTCGAACGGACTGCGCTGGAGCAGCTTGTGGTCGGTAAAACGACGCTTGCTGAGGCAGAAAAGCTATTGGGATCGTCGAAGGGAGACGTGAGAAACGCCGTCGATGGCGGCAAGATCTGGTTAAAAGCTCCTCCATCGGGTTCTGTTAACCTTCGCTTTGACTCGAAAGGCGTGCTAATAGACATTAAGTACCTAGACGTGGCTACCATTCTGAATGACATGCTGAAGGACAAACCGAAACTCAGCGACGTGCTGAAAAAGGCCGAAGAGAAGTCGCTGCCAGATGGCGTGAAGGACCAAATAAGCGGACTCGAGAAGTCGGCCTCGGAGGCCAAGGCGGGTCAATTCCAAAAAGACAGCGCAGTGGGAGTTGTGAAGATACCAAGTCCCGACATTAAGGACCAGGTCATCATCGTGGAGTGCGAGGCGACCGATGCGAAGAAGAACGGCACGAACTGCATTGCGCAGCATGCCACTGCTGAAACGAAGTAAAAAACGACGGTCTGGAGGCTCCTCGGCCCCCAGGTTCGCGCCGTGGTCTTGGGCACTAATCTGAGGTACAACATTTAGCAGCGTTTTCTGCTCAGGGGGTGAGCATATCCCATCCCTTCGTCTTCTCGCCGCTTTTCCCAACAACTCATGTTTTCTCTCGCGTAGTAACCTCGAATTTTGTCAACTGTTACGGCGATCAGAAGGGTTACATCACTCGGCACCGCATGAACACTGGCGATTTCTCACTTTGATAAATTGTGAAACGGTAGAATTAGTTGCCATCTCTTATTACCCCGCACCCGCATTGACACCCCTTCCCGACGCCCCTAGACTGGAAGGTCTCGCACGGTTAGTGGGGATATCGAGGGCATCGCATGGGCTGGCTGCAAAATCGATTTGAGAAGAATTTCCTGATCACGACGGTAGACTACGTCTTCAACTGGGCGCGCAAATCCGCGCTGTGGCCCATGACATTCGGCCTGGCTTGCTGCGCCATCGAGATGATCGCATCTTCGACCGCGCGTTTCGACATCGCGCGCTTCGGTTCTGAAGTCTTCCGTCCCAGCCCGCGGCAGAGCGATCTGATGATCGTGTCCGGGACCGTTACGCTGAAAATGGCCCCGGTCGTAAAGCGCATTTACGACCAGATGCCTGATCCCAAATGGGTGATCTCCATGGGTGCCTGCTCGTCCGTCGGCGGGCCGTTCAATACTTATGCGGTTCTGCAGGGTGTGGACAAAATTGTCCCCACGGATGTGTATGTGATCGGCTGCCCGCCGCGTCCGGAGAATTTGTTCTACGCGCTTTTGAAGCTGCAGGACAAAATTGATCAGATGACCCTGGCGAAGAGGCCCACCGAAGTCCGGCTCGAGCCGAACATGGTGGAAGCGTTCAAGCGCCAGGTCATGATCGCGCAAACCTTGCAGCCCCGATAATCGTGTGTGGGGACGGGCGCCTCGCCCGTCCAGGCCGAGTGCAACTCGGCAGTGCCTTCGATGCCCTTCGTTAAGCTCACCACCCAATCCGAACTCCCGCCTTCCGGCCAAGCCAGGGAATTTCCCTGCGGAGACAAAGTCATCTGCGTGGCCAACGTCAATGGAGCCATTTCCGCAATGGACAACGTCTGTCCGCACCGCGGCGGGCCGCTGGGCCAGGGAATGATCGAAGGAGGCAAAGTGGTTTGCCCTTGGCATGGCTGGGAATGGGATCCGCAGACCGGCCAGGCCGCCCATAATCCGAATGCCAGGATCGCCGTTTATCCCATGAAGATTGAAAATGGCGATGTGATGGTCGAAGTGGCACAGGGATTCACTGACGCTCCTGGAACGTGAATCCTTCCGTTTTTCTGCGACCTCCGCGGATCTTCCCGGCGAGCTCTGCCTTGAAGGATTTTCCTTGCGCTCTCCCGGAATTTTCTTTGCGAACTTTGCCGGTCAAAAGCTCCCAAGTGAACTCAGAACCGCCATCTCGTGGCGGCGTTCAAAAACTTTTTCTCATCCAGCCCAAAAACGACAGCGGGCCGAACCACGTAGATTGGCTCCTTCAAACTCAAAATCGGTTCTTCAAACGAGGACATATCCCAGTCATACTTCTTTTCATAAATTCTGATGAACCTGCGGCGCAGCTCGACATCTCGTACTTCCTCGGCCACTCCTTCCACGATTACAGCCTCATTCGCCTGCTCGGTGGCGATCACGCAATGTGCGTTAGCCTCCAGGTTTTTTGCCTTGCGCGATTGTCGTCCCGTGCTGAAAAAGAACCCGCCATCCAGCCACAGTCCCCACACCACCATCATGTGCGGCCTGCCATCCGCACGGGTAGTTACGACCCAATAGTTATGACTCTTCTTTAGCCGTCGGTCTGCCCACTCCCACGGCAGCAGCCCCTTTTTTCCCTTTGGCAGCCCGTATCCGGGCATGAACGGACGGCTCGCCTTGGGCGATCGAGTCTTGTTGATCCTGTTCATGGAGTGTCTTTCTTTGCGTGCCTTGCGGACCCTCTTCGCGCTCTTTGCGGTCAAAAGCTTCTACCACAAAAGATTATTCGCGAACGGCCAACTATGAACGACCCGCGACGCTCAGTCTTTCTTCGCGATCTCCGCGGATTCTCTCTGCGCCCTCTGCGTCTTAAGATCTTCCTACAAATTCTTCTTCGTCCAGGCATCAATCCGCTCAAGCGCCTTATTCAGGTTTTCCAGCGAATTCGCCACACTGAAGCGCAAATAGCCTTCGCCGTAGTCTCCGAACGCCGTCCCCGAAAGACACGCCACGCCCGCTTCTTCCAACAACGCGTCCGCCAGTTTTTTCGACTGCCATCCCGTCTGGGTGATGTTAGGGAAGACGTAAAAAGCGCCTTTGGGCATGCGGCAGGAGAACCCCTTGATGCGGTTCAGTCCGGCCACAAAGGCGTCGCGGCGGCGCTGGAACTCGTTGCGCATGTGTTCGACCGAGGATTGATCGCCGCGAATCGCCTCAATGCCCGCAATCTGCGTGAAGCTTGCCGTGCACGAATTCGAATTCGTCATGAGACGCGTGATCTGCGCCGCCAGATCGCGACGCATCACGCCGTATCCCATTCTCCACCCCGTCATGGCGTAGGTCTTCGAAAAGCCATCCAGCAGAATCGTGCGGTCCTTGAATCCCGGAACCGACATGATCGAGTAGTGCTCGCCCTCGAAGATCAGCCGGTTATAAATCTCGTCGGATAACACCATAATGTTACGCTCGCCTATCGCCTCCGCGATGTCGCGAATATCCTGCCGGCTGAGCACTCCGCCGGTAGGATTCTGCGGCGAATTCAGAATGATCAGCTTGGTGCGGTCGGTGATCAGCGCCGCCAATTCATCCACATCGAGACCGAAATCTTTTTCTTCGTGCAGCCGAATTGGCACGGCCTTCGCGCCGAGATAATCAATCATCGATTCATAAATCGGAAAGCCGGGGTTGGGATAAATGACTTCGTCCCCTTGGTCCGCAAGCGCCAGCAGACTGAAAAAAATGATTGGTTTTCCGCCCGGGACGACGACCACTTCGTCGCTGTTTACCGTCACGCCGCGGCTGCGGCTGACGTCCTCAGCAATGGCCTGGCGCAATTCCGGCAAACCCGCCGACGGGCCATAATGCGTCCAGCCATTGCGCAGCGCGCCTACCGCTGCTTCGACCACATTCTTCGGCGTGTCGAAGTCCGGCTCGCCAATTTCGAGATGCACAATCTCTTTGCCCTGACGCTCCAGGGCCCGCGCCTTATTCAACACTTCGAAGGCAGTTTCGGTGCCGAGCCGCGACATGCGCTCGGCCAGGCGGAGTTCGTATTGCGTCGCTTTTTCCATAGTAAGGGTAGTCATTATATCGCTCCCGTCCGGCGGCTTGCTGAGCAGCGGGACATTTTATCCTTGTCATCCCGAGCCGCCCTTCTTTTCGCGGCGAGGGATCTGGGCGCGCCGTGCGAATGCCTCGCGTTCTCTGCGAGGCAAGAAAACGCACGCTTGGCGCGCATCCTTACGGAGAAAGTGCAGCGCTCCCAACAATTCGCAGGTTCTAAGTTTTACTCATCCGTCAATAATATTATCCGATGGCAACAGCGCCTTCGTCAGCCACAGCGGTCACGGCAGGCAGTGATTTCCTCTGCCTAACGCCGTGCGCTCGTGCGGCGACCACCGACCTGGCGCTTGTCTGATGGGCCTGAGACGGACAATTTCTCGTATCGAACGCGACATGAGATCGCTTGGCTGGTCCACGGTGCTACGACCTCGGTCATGTTTGCAGGCAAGCGGCGCGCTCCTAGCATGGGCTCAGGACATCTGGGCTGTTAGGGACGCCGCCGAATGGGAGCAGAATCAGGCGGGGAAAGCCTCGAAGTTGGGGGTGGCCTGCGAGAGTCCTTCGCTCGAACCGGAAACAGCCCATTCTTCGGCAACGATCACCCACGCCATCACGAGGTCATCCCGAAACTCGGCGCACTTCAGCCGAGTGAGGGATCTTGCGCGGAGCTAAGTTGAATTCAAGGGCGCCTCACGCCAGATCCCTCTGCCGCTGAGAAAACGCAGGCCTTCGGGATCACCCCAGTGTGAGTGGGTCAGATATGTTGGCCCAATTTTCTTTTCGTTTCTTCGAACAGCAGATTCCTCGGGGTGAAGCCCGCTCGGAATGACAATCTTGAGGAGACTGCGAAAAAGCAGGTTCCTCGAATGCGCATTCCGATTCGCAAGCGAATCGGAACACTCCGCTCGGAATGACAATCTCATGCAGTGACTATGGGACGGGCGGGACGCCCGTCCTCCATCGTCTACAGTTTTATTTCTGCGGTGAGCGGTTCGCGGCCGTGGTAGTCGCGACGGCACTCCCGCCTTCGATGCGAGTCAGATGCGGGAAGAACGGAGTAACTTCGAAGGGCATCTTGTCGCGGACCGACAGTAGAGCTACAGGCGCGGCCTTGACCAGCTCAACCTGGTCGTCCCATGCGTTTACCTTCAGGCGTCCGCCCAGCGGCAAGGCTGCGATCTGATCCAGCTTATCCGCTTTCAACTCCGGGCCGGAATTGGTGAGGGCCGACATGCGGACTAGCTGTCCTTTGTCGTTGGTAAAGCTGTTGCCCAAGTGCGGTGTGAGCAGCGCCGAAAGCTCCGGCGCCCGCACCGAGAGTTCTTTCAGGAACAGGCTCGCAGAGCCGAGTTTATCGGCATAAGGAGATTTCTTGAGCATCTCGAGGGCTTTGGCATCCGCGGCGGTTTCTTCTTCCGGGCTGTGGCGGAATCCAAAATTCTGGTACGTCGATTGATCGGAGAAGAGCATGCGATCGGTGAAGGCGAACTTGCTGCCGAGATTGTGTCCGAGAACAATGTGGCCCAGTTCGTGAGAGAGCACCATCGCCAGGCAAGCCTCGTCGGGGAGAACATCGATCAGGCCGCGGCTTACGACAATGGTGTTGCCGACGCTGAAGGTCTCGAGCGGAGAAGTGAGCATCACGCGCGTGCGCACCGGGGCAGGAAGATCAATGTTGTTGGTCACAACCAGATTGTTCACCACGGTCAGCAGAATTTTGTCGACATCACCGACCGGAGCAAGCAACCCGGCGGACTCCAGACGCTCAATCACGTTATCTTCCGCCTGCTGCTGCCATTCGCGCTGGGCGGCGAGCGGAGATGGGTCGGCTGCCGTGGGGCTCTCGTCTTTTACCGAATCCACGGTGATCTGCGCCAGCTCGTTCTCGTGAGTTTTCTTGTTTAGATCGTATCCCCAGATGCGCGTCTGAGCTTTGAAGGCAACCTTGTCTTTTGAGCCGTAACTGAAATCGCCTTCTTCGCTGTAAATGTAGGCAGGCAGCCAATAGCCGGGGATCAGATTCAGTCGCCAGCTATCCATGTGAAAGAAGTAGGCGTTCTTCGGCCGGGGCACGTAGGTGCCGTTCAGACGCACGATGTTGAAATCCTCGTCTTCCACCCAGATGCGCCCCAGGAAGCGGCCTTTGCCGGCATCTTTCTTGGGAGTGACGTCGAAAACGAAGCAGCGCACGTCGCCGAGGAATTCGCGGCGGACGTACTTGAAGTCGTAGTGAGCGCGGTCAAAATCGTCGCGGTCGGCGAAGATCATCCACGAGAATCCCATCGGGTTGTATTCCAGCTTGAACAGCTTGCCGAAGCCGCCGAGCAAGTTTTTTTCGAAGCTATCATCTTTCGAGAGGTAATCACGGCGCTCGACGTTGGCGGCCATGTCAAGACGGCCCAGAAAATAACGATCATCTTTTGGAGCGGCGCCGAGTTCGGGATCCCGTTTGAGATTCTGCAGATAAGTTTCGACTAGCGGCGTGCGGCTGCGCAGCAGGCCCATCAACGCGTGCTCGCGCTGGATGGTGCGATCGACCACCTGCTCCATAGTCATCGGAGATGCCGCTACTGGCGCGGATTTCGCTGACGCCGGCGTAACCGAGGGCGCCTCATCCGATGACGACGCCGCTTGCACCATCTTCGGCTGCTGCGAATCTTTTGCGGCTGGATTCTGCTGCCCCGCGGCCCCGATGCTGACCAGCAGAACGGCACTAATGGTCGATTTCCACGTGTTCATGGTTCACTCTCTCTTCTCGCGAGCAAAATCTCTCAATACGCAAGCTGAAATATGACGTGTACGATCGCCGTCGAATCTACGGGCGATCCCCTGCGCGCCGCCGGCTTGAACTGAATCTTGCTGGCCGCGGCGATTGCGGCCTCGTCCAGGCCGTGGCCTAGACCGCGCACCACACGATTGACCTGCAACTGTCCGTTCGCGCCAAACATGACTTCCAATAACACTTCTCCTTCGAGCTTGAGCTGGCGCGCTTCCTCGGTATAAACCGGATTGGGCTTGGAAATAATCTCTACTGGGGTGATCGGAGCCGTGGAATCAGCCTGCACGGCTTTCGCAGGATGCGCAATCTCCTGCGAGGCGAATCCTGCGCTGGCAACGGTTTGCACTCCTCTGCCACCGCCGCCGCTCCTGCCTTCTGCCGTGCCAAATGAGCCGAGCGCAGCGGCTGGCAGATGAGCACCGGCTTTGCCGGTTCCCGGAAGTCCGTTCGGATCGCCAAAGCCTCCGGTCTGCACCTGCTGAGTTGGGGCGCTCACCGCCGCGGGATCCGGGCCGGCAAACGATCCTGTGTATACCAGCTTCGGCGGAAGAGTTCGTGCTGTCTGCAACTGCGGCGGTTTGAATTCAGCTTCAATCTTCGGAGGCTCGGGCAGCTTCTTGGGTTCAGCCATGACTTCTTTCGGCACCACCAGTTTTGGCGGCGTCACCGGTACGGGTCGCTGCAGCGGACGAGGGGTGGGCTGCTCCGGCTCAAGCTTCGCCGGCTCGGGCCGAAATGCGGGCAGTGGGATCAGTTCGGTGACATGGGTTTCGCGGAATTGCAGCCGGTCGGGGAAAAGCAGCCGAAGGCCCACAAGGAGCAAAATCCAAAGAGTTACCAGACCGTAGCTCGCCAGAAAAGTCCGCCAATCCCTCTTGCGCTCGGGCAAGAGGCCCAAAGTCAGGCTGTCAGGCATAGGCATCCACAAGCTTCCGAAGGTACCCCGCACTCCGGGGAGACGACGCGGGTAGAACTCCAAGCTAAGGGAGACTGGGCGCGGGGTAAACGTGACCGCTGCCCTTGTACTTAGGTAACAGCCAGGGTTTCGAACACGTGAGCCGCGCTCTATCCGGCGCAAGCGGCTTCAGTTCGGGCGTTTGCGGGCAAAGCCGTAGAAAACCGGTACGCCAGCCAATATCACCAGGCAGCCGAGGGCTGAATTCCGGAGATTGTCGGTGAAGGTGTAATAAAGGAGCAGGGCAGAGGCGACAACGAACAGCGTGGGAACAATCGGGTATCCCCAAACGCGATAAGGCCGGCGCGCCTGCGGATCACGCCGTCGGAATACAAACACGGTGCTGCTGGCAATCATGTAGAAAAGCCATTCCGCGAAAATCGCCAGGGAAAAGAATTGCCGGAAGCTGCCGCCGAGCAACAGCAGGATGATCGAGAGCACGGCCTGCACAATGATCGCAACCGAAGGCGTGTGATACCGGGGATGAACTTCCGCCAGAGCCGAGAAAAAATATCCGTCTCGCGCCACCGCGAAAGGTACGCGCGCGCCGCTCATGGTGGTGCCATTGAGCGTGACCAGCATTGAGACTGCCATCGCTGCCGAAACGATGGCAGCGCCGGCTGGACCCAGCACGAGGCCGATTGCGTCCGAAGCAGGGCGAGGTGAAGCCGCAATTGCATTCGCGGGAAGCACGAATTGCACCGCGGCGTTCACCAGCATGTAGAGCGCTCCAACCGTAGCTACTCCGACGATGAGCGCAATCGGAATATTCCGCTCCGGATCGCGAATTTCCTCCGAAACCATGTTCAGATCATTCCATCCGTCATAAGCCCAGAGCGCGGCGACCAGCGCCGCCATAAAGCCCGCGATGCCGCCCTTGGCGCCTGTGTAATTTTCAGCGAAATGACTCCAGCTTCCGCCGCTGTAGCTGAACCCGATGAAAACGATGGCCAGAATAATCCCGATCTTCAAAATCGTAAATATCAGCTGAAATTCGCCCGCTTTCTTGATGCCGATGTAATTCAGCAAAGAAATCAAGACTGCTGCGGCAATGGCCACAAGTTGTCCGTAGGTGACCGGGCCAACAATGCGGTTCGTGAAAAAACCGAAAATAGAAAATGTTCCCAGGATGCGAACCAGTCCGGTAGTAATGGTTGCGATTGAGGCAGGTTTTGCAATCAGAAACCAGGTCCAGGCATAAAGAAATCCAGCTAAGGGACCGTAAGCGTCACGCACGTAAACATACTCGCCGCCTGCTTGCGGTTTCATAGCACCGAGCTCGGCGTAGGTCAGCGCTCCAAAGAAGGACAGCAAACCTCCAACCAACCAAACCAAGTAAACCAGTTTCGCCGAGCCGACTGCCTGCATCATCTCAGCCGGAACCAGAAAAATTCCGCTCCCGATAATCGTCCCGACTACGATGGCGCACGCTTGACTGACACCAAGCTCACGAAGGAGATGGGGACGACTGGCGGTTTGACCGTCTGCGGACGTAGCCATGATGAGTGGCTAGTATAAAAGCCTCTAACCGCAATGCACGCAAAGAAAGGCCGCGAAGGACGCAAAGCCAGATTCTTATCGTTTGCGGCCTTTGCGGAATTACTTCGCGAACTTCGCGGTTACAAGCTTTGCCTCAGTTGGCTCCTGATAACTGTTCACGATGCGCTTGATGCCATCTTTCAATAGCACGACGTGAAAGTTGATCAGCAGACCAATGGGAAGATCAAGCAAGCGCAGGTGAGACAAGAGCTGTGCCGCGTCCACCGGATGCAGGGCCTCTTTGCACTTCAGTTCCAATACCACCTGGTTTTCGACGACCAGGTCCGCTCGAAATCCGCATTCCAGCTTGACCGAGTTGTAGATCAGAGGCACTGCTTTCTGCCGCTCAACTCTCAAACCGGTCTCCTGCAGTTCATACGCCAGACACGCTTCGTAAGCTGATTCCAGAAGGCCAGGTCCTAGTCTACGGTGGATTTTTATGGCGGCCCCGATGATTTGCGGTGTCGGGTCAAAGCTGTGCATGATCTGAAATCTACAGGACAGCTGCGACCAGAGCTGTGACTTTCAGCACGCGGGTTGAACTGTTTTCCCATTTTGAAAGAAGCTTAACCGCAAAGAGCGCAGAGAACAGCCGCAAAGATCGCCAAGCAAAGCGAGGTCTTCTTTGCGCGCTTCGCGGAATTTCTTTGCGGCCTTTGCGGTTAAGAGCTTTTTTTTCAGCGGACTAAGCTAACACCGTACCCGAACACGAACGTCACCACCGTTCCGATGAGCACATACCACGTCCAGGGAACGCTCGTGCCGAGCCATAGATAGAGCTCCACACCGAAGCCGCACAACATTCCGACAATCGCGCCCTTCTGATTGGCGCGCCGCGTCAGCACTCCGAGAACAAACACGCCCAGCAGAGCGCCATACGCCACCGACGCAATCTGCAGTCCGACTTCGACTACGCGCCCGGCTTTGTGCAGCGACAACACGGCGAGCCCGAACAAAACCAGCGCCCAGATCAGCGTTGCCAACCGGGAAAACTGCAAGCCGCGGTGTTCATCAACCTGAGGGTTGCGCCGAAGATAAAAGTCGATGATCGATGTGGAAGCCAGAGCATTCAATGCGGCGCTGAGATTCGACATCGCCGCAGCGAGAATTGCCGCAATCAACAAACCGGAGATTCCATGCGGCATGCGGCTGACAATGAACGTGGGGAAGATTCTGTCAGCCCGGCCGAAAGTTGACGAGGGCACGCGATAATACGCGAACAGCATCACGCCAATCATCAGAAACAGCGCGAACTGAAAGAGAATCGCGACTCCACTCGACAGCAAAGCCGTGACCGACTGTCGCTGGTTCCGCGCTGCGAGCAGCCTCTGAACAATGAGTTGATCGGTGCCATGGCTGGCTGTAGTCAAGAAGGCTCCGCCGAGCAAACCTGCCCAAAATGTGTATGGTCGCCAAAAGTCCAGCGTGAAATCGAAGACGCGAAACTTTTGTGCACCTGCGGCAACGTTGTGAACAGCCGGCCATCCACCTGGAACCAG
>Ga0187771_10003566_pt1 | contig 10884 bp, 8 predicted proteins | sample 0116_SJ02_MP15_1_FD_133139 | JGI IMG/M metagenome (GOLD analysis project Ga0187771, IMG submission 133139) | Tropical peat soil microbial communities from peatlands in Department of Meta, Colombia - 0116_SJ02_MP15_10_MG | ecosystem: Environmental > Terrestrial > Soil > Wetlands > Peat | place... | reverse complement strand
GCCATCGTGCCGGTGATGATCGCGGCGGCGAGCTTCGGGCTGATCTCGTATCTCGCCGGCAACATGGTGTTCGCCGACTATCTGCAGATCCACTACGTCGCCGGCACCGGCGAACTGGCGGTGGTCTGCGGCGCGGTGATCGGCGCCTCGCTCGGTTTCCTCTGGTTCAACGCGCCGCCTGCCTCGATCTTCATGGGCGACACCGGCTCGCTCGCGCTCGGCGGCATGCTCGGCACGGTGGCGGTGGCGATCAAGCACGAGATCGTGCTCGCTATCGTCGGCGGTCTGTTCGTACTGGAGGCGGTGTCGGTGATCGTGCAGGTGGTCTCGTTTAAGCTCACCGGCAAGCGCGTGTTCAAGATGGCGCCGATCCATCATCACTACGAGCAGCTCGGCTGGACCGAGCCGCAGATCGTCATCCGTTTCTGGATCGTCGCCGTGGTGCTGGCGCTCGCGGGCCTGGCGACGCTGAAGTTGCGATGATCCCCATCACTGTTTTTGCCGGCAAGAACGTCGCGGTGTTCGGCCTCGGCAAATCGGGGCTGCTGTCGGCGCGGGCACTGACCGAAGGCGGTGCCAAGGTCGTCGTCTATGATGACGACGACAAAAGTGTCGCCGAAGCAAAGGTCGCGGGGCTCGTCACGCAGGACCTGCGCACGCTCGATTGGTCGGGCATCGCCGCACTGGTGCTGGCGCCCGGTGTGCCGCTCACCCATCCGAAGCCGCATTGGTCAGTCGAGTTCGCGCGCCAGGCCAAGGTCGAGGTCGTCGGCGATATCGAATTGTTCTGCCGCGAGCGCGGCAAGTCCGCCGCGCAATGCCCGCTGATCGCCATCACCGGCACCAACGGCAAATCGACTACTACGGCGCTGGTCGCGCATCTCCTGAAGAGCGCCGGCCACGATGTCGAGCTGGGCGGCAATATCGGCGTGCCGGTGCTGGCGCTCGAAGCATTCGCGCCCGACCGCGTCTACGTGCTGGAAGTCTCGTCCTACCAGATCGATCTGGCGCCCTCGCTCGCGCCAAGCGTCGGCATTCTGCTCAACGTCACCGAGGATCACCTCGACCGTCACGGCACCATGCAGAACTATGCCGCCATCAAGGAACGGCTGGTAGCGCGGGCCGATGTTGCGGTGTTGGGCGTCGACGACGAGTGGACGCGCGCGACGACCGATCGCATCGCGCGGGCCGGCAAAAAGGTCGAACGCGTCTCTGTGCTCGGTCCGCTGCTTGACGGCTTCTACGCCGAGGGCAGCCGCATCCTGCGCGCCGTTGACAGCAAGCCGCAGACGGTGGCCGATCTTGCCGGCATCGGCTCTCTGCGCGGCACGCACAATGCGCAGAACGCCGCCTGCGCCATCGCCGCCTGCCTGGCGCTCGGCCTCGATTTGCCGGCGATTCAAAAAGGACTCGTAACGTTTCCCGGTCTCGCCCACCGCATGCAGCAGGTCGGCCGCAAGCGCAACGTGCTGTTCGTCAACGACTCGAAGGCGACCAATGCCGACAGCACCGCCAAGGCGCTTGCGAGCTTCCACGACATTTTCTGGATTGCCGGCGGCAAGCCGAAGACCGGCGGCATCGTCAGCCTCGCCGAATTCTTCCCGCGCATCGCCAAGGCCTATCTGATCGGTGAGGCGGCCGAGGACTTCGCCAAGACGCTTGACGGCAAGGTGCCTTACGAGATCGACGGTGTGTTGTCGGCGGCGGTCGCGGCCGCCGCGCGCGATGCCGAGGCGTCCGGCCGCAAGGAGCCGGTGGTGCTCCTGTCTCCCGCCTGCGCCTCGTTCGACCAGTATCCGAACTTCGAAGTGCGCGGAAAGGCGTTTACCGATCTGGTAAGGGCTATTCCGGGCACTCGTCCCGTCTCCCCGCAATAGCGGCGAGAAGCTGGTGCACCATTAATCCTTCCTAAACCCTGACCGGTCAGCTTGGGTCCTGGGACAGGGACATGATCTCGCGCGCGCAACGCACGCCCTTCGGCGAGTGGTGGTGGACGGTCGACCGGCTGACGCTCGCCGCCGTCGGCGCGCTGATGCTGGCCGGCGTCGTGCTCTCGCTTGCCGCCTCGCCACCGGTTGCCGGCCGGCTCGGCCTCGACCCGTTCTATTTCGTCGACCGCCATATCCTCTATCTGATCCCGACCGTCGCCATCATGCTGACGGTGTCGTTCTTGACGCCGCGCCAGATCCGCCGCGTGGCGCTCATCGTCTTCGCCATCAGCCTGATCATGGTCGCGGTGACGCCTTATTTCGGCGCCGAGATCAAGGGCGCGCGGCGCTGGCTAATCATCTTCGGCCTCAACATCCAGCCCTCGGAATTCCTCAAGCCCGCCTTCGTCATCCTGGTCGCTTGGCTGTTCGGCGAATCGGCCAAGCGCGCCGACATGCCGGCCAATCTGTTCTCGCTCCTGCTGCTGATCATGGTGGTGGCGCTGTTGGTCATCCAGCCCGACTTCGGCCAGACCATGCTGGTGCTGCTGGTGTGGAGCGCGCTGTTCTTCATGGCCGGTATGCGGCTGATCTGGGTGTTCGGCATTGCCGGGATCGCCGCAGTCGGCCTGACCGCCGCCTATTACACCGTGCCGCACGTGGCGGCCCGCATCCAGAAATTCCTAAATCCGGCTTCCGGCGATACCTTCAATATCGACATCGCCACCGAAAGCTTTATGCGCGGCGGCTGGTTCGGCCGCGGCCCGGGCGAGGGCACGGTCAAGCGGCTTCTGCCGGAGAGTCATACCGACTTCGTGTTCGCGGTGGCGGCGGAGGAATTCGGCGTCGCGCTCTGCCTTGCACTGGTTGCGCTCTACGCCTTCATCGTTATCCGCGCGTTGGCGCGCGCCATGCGCAACGACGATCCGTTTACGCGCTTTGCCGCCGCCGGTCTGGCCATCCTGTTCGGCATGCAGTCGGCGATCAATGTGGCGGTGAACCTGCACCTGATCCCGGCGAAGGGCATGACGCTGCCGTTCATCTCCTATGGCGGCTCCTCGATGCTGTCGCTCGCCTATGCGATGGGCATGCTCTTGGCGCTCACCCGCGAGCAGCCGCGCCAGGCGATGCTGGCCGTGCCGGAGCTTGCGGCGGAAGGCGCCTGATCCGTCATCCTGAGGTGCGCGCCGCAGGCGCGCCTCGAAGGATGAACAGCCCCGATCCAGCGCCCGTCATCCTCGAGGCTCGCTTCACTCGCACCTCAGGATGACGGATTGAGACGGAGTGTGCAGCAAGGCATAACAACGGCGATGCCGAGCGATTCCACCAACCTCATCCTCCTCGCCGCCGGCGGCACCGGCGGGCATCTCTTCCCGGCGCAGGCGCTCGCCGACGCGCTGATCAAGCGCGGCGCCACGATCGATCTCGCCACCGACACGCGCGTCGCGCATTTCAAATTTTCCGCGCGCGCCGTGCACTTGATCCCCAGCGCCACCTTGCGCGGGCGCGATCCGCTTGCGCTTACGCGCACCGCCGCTTTGCTCGCGCTTGGCACCGCCAAGGCCTGGGCTTTGCTTGGCCGCCTGCGCCCCGCCGTGGTGGTCGGCTTCGGCGGTTATCCGACCGTGCCGCCGCTGATGGCGGCGACGCTGCGCGGCATCCCGACCGTGCTGCACGAGCAGAACGGCGTGATGGGCCGCGCCAATCGCCTGCTGGCGCCACGCGTCACCGCCATTGCTACCGGCTTTCGCGCGCTGGCGCGCATCGATGCGTCGCTGCAAGGCAAACTCACCTTCACCGGCAATCCGGTGCGCAGCGAGGTGATCGCCGCCGCGGCGGCGCCCTATGCCGCGCCTGAACCGGGCGCCAAGCTGCGCCTCTTGGTGTTCGGCGGCAGCCAGGGCGCGCGCGTGATGGCCGAAATCGTGCCGCCGGCGATCGAGTGCCTCGCGGCCGATCTGCGCGCGCGGCTGAGCATCGTGCAGCAGGCGCGCGCCGAGGATCTCGACGCGGTGCGCGCGACCTATGCCCGCCTCGGCGTCGAAGCCGACTGCGCGCCGTTCTTTACCGATTTGCCGGCGCGCATGGCGGCCGCCCATCTGGTGATCGCCCGCTCGGGCGCTTCCACGGTGGCGGAATTGTCCGCCATCGGCCGCCCGGGCATCCTGGTGCCGCTGCCGCATTCGCTCGACCAGGATCAGTTCGTCAATGCCGGCGCGCTGGCGGAGGCCGGCGCGGCTGTCCGTATCGAGCAGCGCGATTTCACCCCGGAACGGCTGGCTGGGGAGATCGTCATGCTCGCCGCCGACCAAGGCCGGCTTGTCCACATGGCGCGGGCGGCCAAGTCGGCCGGCAGCGTCGATGCCGCCGAGCGGCTGGCCGACCTCGTATTGAAGGTAGCAGGGAATTGACTTTTTTCGTCATGCCCGGCCTTGTGCCGGGCATCCACGCCTTTCATGCAGCGAAGCAAGGCGGGGATGGCCGGGACAGGCCCGGCCATGACGACCCGGCCATGACGAATTGAGGGCTAGGATTAAAACATGAAACTGCCGCGCGACATTGGTCCGGTGCATTTCGTCGGCATCGGCGGCATCGGCATGAGTGGCATCGCCGAGGTGCTGGCCAATCTCGGCTACTCCGTCACCGGCTCCGACGTCGCCGATAGCGCCAACGTCAAGCGGCTGCGCGACAAGAACATCAAGGTCGCCATCGGCCACAAGGCCGACAACATTGACGGCGCCGACGTGGTGGTCGTCTCCTCCGCCATCAAGCGCGACAATCCCGAGCTCGTCGCCGCGCGCGCCAAGCGCCTGCCGGTGGTGCGCCGCGCCGAGATGCTGGCCGAGCTGATGCGCCTGAAGAGCTGCGTCGCCATCGCCGGCACGCACGGGAAGACCACCACCACCTCGCTGGTTGCCGCCTTGCTCGATGCCGGCGGGCTCGACCCGACCGTGATCAACGGCGGCATCATCAATGCGTACGGCACCAATGCGCGGCTGGGGGCCGGCGACTGGATGGTGGTGGAGGCCGACGAATCGGACGGCACCTTCCTCAAGCTGCCGGCCGACATCGCCATCGTCACCAATGTCGATCCCGAGCATCTCGACCACTTCCACACCTTCGAGGCGGTGCAGGACGCCTTCCGCGCCTTCGTCGAGAACATTCCGTTCTACGGATTTGCCGTAATGTGCACCGACCATCCGGTGGTGCAGACGCTGGTCGGCAAGCTCACCGATCGCCGCATCATCACCTACGGGGCGAACGTGCAGGCCGACGTGCGCCTCACCGATCTCGATCACCACAATGGGCAGTCGCAATTCTCCGTGCTGTTCCGCGACCGCGAAGGCAAGACCACGCATGCGATCGACAAACTGATGCTGCCGATGCCCGGCCGCCACAACGCGCTCAACGCGACGGCGGCGGTGGCGGTGGCGCACGAGCTCGGCATCGCCGACAACGTGATCCGCAAGGCGCTGTCCGCCTTCGGCGGCGTCAAGCGCCGCTTCACGCGCGTCGGCGAATGGAATGGCGCCGTCATTATCGACGACTACGGCCACCATCCGGTAGAGGTCGCCGCCGTGTTGCGCGCCGCGCGCGAGAGCGCCAAGGGTCAGGTGATCGCAGTGATGCAGCCGCATCGCTACACGCGCCTGCACGATCTGTTCGAGCAGTTCTGCACCTGCTTCAACGACGCCGACGCGGTGATCGTGGCGCCAGTTTATCCGGCGGGCGAGGCGCCGATCGCCGGCGCCGACCGCGACGCGTTGGTCGCCGGCCTGCGCGCACACGGCCACAAGCAGGCGATCCCGCTCGAAGGCCCAGAAAAGCTCGCCGGCCTGATCAGGGAATTGGCCAAGCCGGGCGACTACGTGGTCTGCCTCGGCGCCGGCTCGATCACTCAATGGGCTTACGCGCTGCCGGGCGAGTTGCAGGCGCTGAAATGACTCTCGGGCGCAGCGGGTAACGATGCCATGGCCGAATGTCTCGCCCTCCGTCATGTCGCCTTCGAGGATGTCGGCCTGCTCGCTGCTCTTCTCGCCGAGCGGGGCTTTTCCCTGCGCTATCTCGACGCGGGGATCGACCGGTTCGATGCGGCCGCGCTGACCGCCGCCGATCTTGTCATCGTGTTGGGCGGACCGATCGGCGTCTACGAGGAGGACCGCTATCCCTTCTTACACGACGAGATCGCCGCTTTGCGCGCGCGCCTTGATGCGCGGCAGCCGACGCTCGGCATCTGTCTCGGCGCGCAGATGATCGCCAAGGCGCTGGGCGCGACGGTCGCGCCGGGACCGCAAAAGGAGATCGGCTGGGGGCCGGTCACGTTGAGCGATGCCGGACGCGCCTCGATCTTGGCGCCTCTCGCCGGCGTGCCGGTGCTGCATTGGCATGGCGATAATGCCGCGCCGCCGCCCGGCGCCATTGGGCTTGCCTCGACGCCGGCCTGTCCGCACCAAGCCTTCGCCATCGGCGACACCATTCTCGCCCTGCAATTCCACATCGAGGTCGATCCGGCGCGCATCGAGCGATGGCTGGTCGGGCATGCGCTCGAGCTCAGTCATGCCGGCATCGATCCGCACATGCTGCGCCGCCAGGCCGCCGAGATCGGCCCGGCGACGGCGACAGCCGGGCGTCAAATCTTTGGCGCGTGGCTCGCGCAAGCCTGCGGTCGCTCATGAGCTTCCCCGACATCATCCCCGAATTGACGGCGCGGCTGCCCGAATTGCGCGGGCGCCTCATGGCCAAACAGCCGCTCGGCGAGTTCACTTGGTTCCGCGTCGGAGGGCCGGCGCAGGCGCTGTTCATGCCGCAGGACGAAAACGATCTCGCCTACGTCCTGCGCAACCTGCCGGACATTCCCGTCACCGTGATCGGCGCCGGCTCCAACCTGATCGTGCGCGACGGCGGCGTGCCGGGCGTGGTGATCCGGCTCGGGCGCGGCTTTAACGAGATCAAGGTCGAAGCGAATAACCGCATCCGCGCCGGCGCCGCGGTGCTCGACGTGATGGTTGCGCGCGAAGCGCAGAAGGCCGGCATTGCCGGACTCGCCTTCTTAAGCGGCATTCCTGGCTCGATCGGCGGCGCGCTGCGCATGAACGGCGGCGCCTATGGCGGCGAGACCAAGGATGTGCTGATCGAAGCGCGCGGCGTCGACCGCGCCGGCACGATCCGCACCTTCGGCAATGCCGACATGGGCTTCTCCTATCGCCATTGCAGCGTGCCGGACGACGTCATTTTCACCAGCGCCACCTTCCAAGGCCGCGCTGGCGATCCCGTGCAAATCGCCGCGGAGATGACGACGATCAAGAAGAAGCGCGAGCAAAGTCAGCCGCGCAATCGCACCGGCGGCTCCACCTTCAAGAATCCGCCCGGGCACAAGGCCTGGCAATTGATCGACGCCGCCGGCTGCCGCGGCTTGCGCGTGGGCGGCGCACAGGTGTCCGAATTGCATTGTAATTTCTTGATCAGCGGCGAGGGCGCCAGCGCCTCCGACATCGAGACATTGGGCGAAACCGTGCGCCAACGCGTGAAGGCGCATTCGGGCATCGAGCTCGAATGGGAAATCAAGCGAATCGGCGTGAGCTGATCGCGGTTCCGCCTGTAGGTTTGCCAGCGCTCTGACCAGCGGCGCGTGTTGGAAACCTCGATCGGCGGATTGAACGGATTTTCCTGTGCCGCGATCAAGCCGAGTCGCGACGACCGCCGCGACCGAGAACAAGCTGACTGCTGCCAGCATGGCGCGCGGCTTCTCCAGATGAACGAAGCCGAGCGCGATCCGCGTGAAGATGCCGAGCAGCAACACGCTCGCCCATTCCAATTCGTAGCTGCGGTCGACGGCCAGCGACAGGCGGTCCGCACGCGCGGCGGCCACTCGCACGGTCGCGCCGAGCAGGCTGGTTTGCACCGGCGTCCCGGCGGCGCTGGCGACGGCGGGCTTGGCGACGGTGTGAAGATGGCGCCAAGCGCTTCGGCGGCCGCCGCCGGCGCGCTGGAGCTTGCGCTCATCACCTTCCACACCTGCTTGAGCGCCGGGCCGACTAGCTGCGTACCGAGGCGCGGATCGCCCCTCCATCGGCTCCCGCCGCATGGCCGAGCGAGGGCAGCGCCTTGAGCGCGCTTGCTCTCGGCGCGTACGCTGTTCGCCGCCTGGCGGTTGCGGTCGGTCACTCTGGCGCCGAGAAATCCGGTGCGCAGCCCGAACAGAATACCGATCGCGCCGAAAGAGGGCCCGACCGCGCCGGTGAGCGTCTGCACGCGCGCCGCCGCGCCGGCGAGCGGAACAGGATCCAATAGACGAACGCCGCGCCAAGCCCGTAGGGCAGGGCGAGCGTGAGAAAGATCAGGTTCAGCGGGAGATCGAGCCAAGCGCGGATCATGGGGAAACCCCGACCCGGGCGCCGACAAGCTTGCCGTCCGCCTCTCGCCTTGGCAAGACAGGGCTCGACGCCGCGGGCTCTCGACCCTATGAGGTGCGACACAAATTGAGGGCTCCGGGGGCCGGGCATCGCATGAGCAAACACGTCGCCGTCTTGATGGGAGGCTGGTCGGCCGAGCGCGCGGTCTCCTTGCGCTCCGGCAAGGCCTGCGCCGATGCCGCCGCGCGTTGCGGCTATCGCGTCAGCGGGATCGATGTCGACCGCGAGATCGCCGCCACCCTGCGCGCGCTCAAGCCCGACCTCGCGCTCAACGTGCTGCACGGCCGTCCCGGCGAGGACGGCACGCTGCAGGGGCTGCGCGAGGTGCTCGGCATTCCCTATACCCACTCCGGCGTGCTCGCCTCGGCGCTCGCCATGCAGAAGGACATCGCCAAGACGGTGCTCAAGGCCGGCGGCGTACCGGTGCCCGGCGGCGTAATCGCCAGCCGTGCGCAAGCGGCCGAGCGCCATCTCTTGCCGCCGCCTTATGTGATCAAGCCGGTGGCGGAAGGCTCGAGCGTCGGCGTGTTCATCGTGCGTGAGGATCACGCGCACCCGCCGCAGGAATTGACGCGGCTGGACTGGAGCTTCGGCGAGCGCGTGCTGGTTGAGCCCTATATCCCGGGCAAGGAATTGACTTGCGCGGTGATGGGCGATCGCGCGCTTGGCGTCATCGAGATCGTGCCGACCGTGAAGTTCTACGACTACGAAGCCAAATACGCGCCCGGCGGCTCCAAGCACCTGCTGCCGGCGCCGATCCCGGCGGACGTCTACGAGGAATGCCGGCGGCTCGCGCTCGCCGCGCATCGCGCACTCGGCTGCCGCGGCGTCAGCCGCGCCGATTTCCGTTACGACGAGAATGCGGCGGCCGGAGAGCGCCTCTACTGTCTCGAAGTCAACACCCAGCCGGGCATGACGGAAACCTCGCTGGTGCCGGAAATGGCGCAACACGCCGGCATCAGCTTCGATGAATTGGTGCGCTGGATGATCGAGGATGCATCGCTCGAGCGATGAGAACGTTGTAAGCTTGCGGCCTGGGAACTTGCAGGAACAACGCGAGTTGCCCGAATTTGGTCTTGGTCAGGCGGCGTCATCAGAACCGGGCTCCATCATGCGAACACATTTTGGCATACCTCGGCGCGCCGCCAACGAGAACGCGGAGCAACAGTCGCCGCTCAATTGGCGGCGCGGACTGTTTCGCGTCTGGGTGCTGGCCTCAGCCGCCTGGCTGATGGGCTGGATGCTTTATCTCACCATGTACGGGCTGCGCGGCGGCTTCAAAACGACCGGCGATTTGGTGGTGATTCCGGTCCTGCTGTTCGGCCCCCCGATCGCCTTGCTGCTGTTCGGCCTAGCCGCCCGCTGGGCCTTGCTCGGCTTCAAGGCGGAGGACGGCCCGCGCGGCAGGTGAAAGGCGCGCCGGCAGGCCTGACGGCACCGGATTCTGCTGCGCTCGCGCAGGCTTAGGCAGCCCACTCACAATCCGTAAACTTTTACTAATCATTTACCAAAAGGCCTGAAGACTAGGCGTTGGCGGCGTTTCGCGCGCTCGGCCGCTATTGGCGCGCGAGCATCCCGCCGCTGGCACCCGCTAGGGGACTGGTCTTTCAATGGATGTTCGCGGACGTCTGGCTCAATCGCTGACGCTTATCCCAAAGCGACGTGCGACAGCGCGGCCGCGCGCGCATTCCTTCGCGCCGGGTTGGCGCCTGCTGCGCGTGTCGCGCCGCTGGGGCGGCGCGCTCGTCGAACTGCACGTGCCGCGCGGCGTCGGCGCCGCTGCCGCCGTGCTGTTGCTCATCGGAAGCATCGGCTACGGCGCGGTCAAAGGCGGGCACGGTGCGGAGATCGCCGCCGAGGTCCAGGACCTCTGCGACGGCGCTGCCAACAGCTTCGGCTTCCGCATTTCCGAAATCGCGCTCGCCGGCGAGCATGAGGTGAGCCGCGAGGACATTCTCAGCCTCGCCGGCGTCACCGGCCGCTCCTCACTTCTGTTTCTCGACGCCGCGCAGGCGCGCGACCGCCTGTTGACCAATCCCTGGATCGCGCAGGCCGCAGTGCTCAAGCTTTATCCCAACCGGCTGCGCATCGAGATCAAGGAGCGCAAGGCCTTTGCGCTCTGGCAGAAGGACGGCCACGTCAATCTGATTGCCGCCGATGGCACCGTGCTCGAACCTTATGTGGCGGCGCGCTTCGCCGCGCTGCCGCTCGTCGTCGGCGACGGCGCTGAACATGCGGCGCAGGATATTCTCGCTCTGCTCAAGCGCTATCCGACCATCGCCCAGGCGGTCGATGCTTCCGTGCTGGTCGCCGACCGGCGCTGGAACCTGCATCTGAAGTGCGGCGTCGAAGTGTTGTTGCCCGAGCGCGATCCGGCGCAGGCGCTCACGCTCCTGGTCGATCTCGATCGCGACAAGAAGTTGCTGTCGCGCGACATCGTCAAGGTCGATCTGCGGCTGCCCGACCGCATCACCGTGCGGCAGTCCGATACCGCGGCGGCCACGCGCGATGAGGCGCTCAAGGCGGCGGACAAGGCGAAAAAG
>Ga0187771_10003565_pt1 | contig 10884 bp, 11 predicted proteins | sample 0116_SJ02_MP15_1_FD_133139 | JGI IMG/M metagenome (GOLD analysis project Ga0187771, IMG submission 133139) | Tropical peat soil microbial communities from peatlands in Department of Meta, Colombia - 0116_SJ02_MP15_10_MG | ecosystem: Environmental > Terrestrial > Soil > Wetlands > Peat | place... | reverse complement strand
TCGTCCCCAGCGTGATAATCGTCTTCTGGGCCTTCCTTCTGCTGGGCGCGGCGCTGGGGCTGAGTGGGCTGGCGCTCGCCTACCCCGCGCAGCTGGGCTTCCTCTACGCTATTCTGAACCCGATAGGGAGGCTGCTGACTGGGGTCGACGGCCTCGCGTTCATGCTGGTATTCCACAGGCTCATGACCTTCATCCTCATCGCCCTCGTCGCCGCCCACATCTACGCCAGCTTCGTATTCAAGCTGGTCACGTCGATGATTACCGGGAAGAGAGCGGAGAGGGTTACAACCTAGGCGCCCCGCAGGCCGGGGTCAGACCTTCATGAAACTGCTTGCAAGCTCGTCGAACGAAGCTGAGAATTCGCCCTTCGCCCGCAGTGCGCGACGCAGCCCTCCGGTGCTCACCGCCGGGTCGAGCGGGATCTGGACCAGGATTCTGGCGTCCAGTCGCTCCTCAATCTCGCTGATGGTCTTCCTCCCGAAGGGGTAGATCCTTTCCCTTCCTGCGCCCGCGAAGGCCATGTTCACCACCGCCCCCGCCACCGAGACCTTTTCGGAGGCAGCTAGGCGGCTAAGGCGAGACACGACTCTGAGAGAGCTCGGGGAGGGGGTGGTCACGAGGAGCATGGTCGACTTCCTGCCGAAAAGGCCGAACGCGGTAAGGAGCTCGTCTCCAGTGCTGGGAGGCAGGTCCACTACGAGGAAGTCGAGATCTCCCCAATCCGTGAGAGCGAACAGCTCGGTGATTAGTCCCTCCTTCCCAGCCCCCCTCACCGGGACCGGATTGTCCCCGGTGAAGAGCGCCACCGACATGACTTTCAGCTTTCCAGACTCCTTCGGGACTAAGCCGCCCCGACCGCTGCTGAGTGGCGGGCTGACCCCCAGGTAGTCGGGGACGCTTGCCCCATGCAGGTCGGTGTCCAGGACCCCGATCCTTCGGCCCATCTCCGACAGCCTCAGTGCGAGCCCGCACGCCACGAGGCTCTTGCCGACCCCCCCCTTTCCACTCCCTACTAGGATCACTCTTCCGACCTTACCGAGCTTCTTCAGGGCGTCGAGCCGAACGAACCCAACCTCAGAGCCCTTTTCCATCACTCGAACACCAGCCGCATTATCCTGACATCCTCCCCGGCGGTCACGTCCAAATCGGCGCTGCCGCACTTCGGGCACCGGACGAACGCTGGGTAGAGCGAAGGCAGGAAATGGAGAGGGACTTCCTTGCTGTCTGGTTCTCTCACGAGGAGTTCCTGCGGGACCTTCTCCAACTGCTTCATCGCCTCGGCCATGGTCCACTTCGCGGAGCACTTCCTGCACGAGAACGAAACTCTTCTCACCTTCACGCGAAACTTGCACCTGTCCAGCATCGGTCCTGACTTGAGCATGCGAAGCGCATTGGAGAGGATGCTCCTATCGATCATGGCCAGTTCGCCGACCTCTATCTGGATCTCGGCTATCCTCGCCGAGTTCCTGCTCTTGGCCTCGGAGACCGCGTAGTCGACGATGCTCTGGGCGATTCCAAGCTCGTGCAACAGTCCGCGCGCCGGCGAGTTCGTATTTGAGTCTTGAAGAGCGGCGGCTGCGAAAAGATGAAAACCCATGCCTCCCCCTCCCGGCACTCCCGGTGGTCCAGTCTTGGTTGGACAAGGCGAAGAAGACGAGGAGTCATACGACGGAGCCATTGTCGTGCTCTGCATCGGTAACAGGTACATGAGGGATGACGGGGTGGGCCCGGAAGTATCGCGCCGGCTCAGGGGGATGGACCTGGCCTCCGGTGTGCTCGTCCGCGATTCCGTCTCCATCAATCTTGGCATCATCTGGGAGTTCAGGGCTGCCAGCAAGCTGGTCGTGGTCGACGCCGTAGGGTCGGGCGACCGACCCGGCACGGTCACAAGGCACCTTCTTTCACCGGGGAAGGGCCCAGCTCGACTTCTGGGGGGTCTTCACGGTTTGGACCTCTCAAGCGCTGTAGACTTGGCCGTCCCCGAAGCCGCTGGTCTTACGGTGGTCGTAGTGGGCGTAGAGCCGAGAGACTGCGGTGCGGGCGAGGGGCTCACAGAGGAGGTCGCCGCTGCGGTCCCCCGCGCCGTCGACGCGGTTCTGGCTGAGATGCGTTCCGGAGTCCGAGGGCATTCCTCGGGGTCTCTGAGGAAAAGCAACAAAGGGAATCGGGGAGATTGCGTGGCGTAATCTTGCACGCGAAGGAAGATGACATGGTCGGGGGCCGCTGAGGCGATTCTTTCCCGTCTATCCCGTCACCGACTAGACAGAATTCATATCGTACGAGGGTGGTGCATGCGCGCGAGAGGTGCGCCCATCTCCATTGCGCATTTCTGCATCCCTGCCAGGCCTGAACCAGGGGGTCGTGCCGCAGTCATTTGAGAATTCGTAAATAACCCGAGTTCCGCCGAGGACACCAAAGGAGCGGCTTGACTCGACGGCATCACGCCGTGCAGGTTCCTGCCATCGCATTACTGGTGTTGCTGACGGCATCAACCATGTCAGTCAACCTGCCCGCTACGGCTAGTGACGCTGTCAATCAGCACCGGCTCGCCTGCGGCACCGTAATCACCACACGCACGAGAGTCGACCTGGCAGGTCCCATCGGACCGTGCACAGGAACCGCAATACGGATTCAGGCAAACGGCGCGACCCTCGATTGCCACCTCAACCCAATCGTAGGTTCTGGAACTGGCTCTATCAGCAACTCCACTGACTCGATAGGAATCTACCTGGACGGGGTGACGGGGGTTACTATACAGAACTGCGTGGTACGCGGTTTCGTTGAGGGCATCCTTCTCGGAAACAGCAGTGGGAATAACCTGACGTCGAGTGTTGCCCGAGCGTCTCTGTGCGGGTTTTGCCTGTATAACTCCAGCAGGAATACGTTGATGGAGAACACGGCTGATTCTAGCCCCATAGGCTTTCTCCTGGCAGACTCCGACACGAATGATTTGCGTGGCAACAGCGGTTGGAACAGCACCGTCGACGGCTTCGCAATTCTGAATTCCGACGGGAACGTCCTTATGAACAATTTCGACCTGATATCGCTGATCGGGTACCTGGTAATCCTTTCAGCAGGAAACACTCTGCAAGGGAACAGTGCCTATGGAGACCAGATTGGTTTTTCCGTTATCTTCTCCAACACCAACCAACTCAACTATAACATTGCAGGGGATAATCACCTCGGGGGGATGATTCTGCTCAACTCTACCCTCAACACTCTGTTGGGCAACATCGCCTCTGACAACGGGGAGAATCTGGTGTCGCCCAACATGACGTCCTTTTCATCAGGGGGGGCGGGCATTCTGCTCTTGGCGTCTAATTCGAATACCCTGAGAGGAAACGTCGCGGATAGTAACTACTGTCTCGGCGTGGGCCTGATTGGCTCCAGCCTGAATACGATTGACGAGAACACGGAAACCATGAACGGAATCGGAGCGCATTGGTGCTCTCCGGGGAGTGAATCGCCGGCACACGGGAGGACCGGCTTGTATTTCGACACCACTTCGGGAGGCAACAGAGTGCAAAAGAACTGGGCTGACACCAACTTTGGATGGGGGATACAGGATGGGAATCTTGGCCCTTCCAACATTTACCTGGGCAACGTGTGCGTCGACAATAGTGAAGGAGGCTCGAGTCCCCCGAGCCTCTGCTGATTCCATGATGCTGGTCAGAAGAGAGGCATGCTCGGGTCGTTCTCTCGTCGCAACAGGTGATACTGGTGATTCTGGCCTTGGCGGGTTCGCTTGGTGTTCTCGGGATGTCTCAGAGTGGCAGTGATCGTGATCGCTTCCCCCACGCCGCCGCTATCTTCTCGACTCCAAGATGCCCGCTCCGAGGAGGTGCCCGCCGTCGCAGCCGTTCAGCCACGGCTCCGGCGCAGGCTTGCGGGCTCAACGAGGATTGGGCAATCCTCTTCGAGCCTGGTGCCTTGATGTTCCGGTGTGGGAAGGACGTCCGGTTTGCCGTGAGAGGGCAAAGGGGACGGAAGTCGTCTTACTGAAGCGAGACATCAAGTATCATGTTCGCAAAAACCATCTGGATTCCCCTTTGACTGCCGACAAAATGCCGTCTTATCAGACTCCCAAAGCAAATTAAGCCCAGCAGAAACTCGTCGGCGGCGGAGTTCTGGTTATCAGTGTCGTCCGACAGGGAGCTGTCAGTCGTAGTCACCTACGGCGACGCCAGGGTCGAGTTCTCCGGGTCGCCCGAGGTCGTCCTGAGGTCCCTCCACGAGTTCGTCTCCAAGGTAGTCCCCAACATGGACCTGGCCCGGGCCATCAGCGTGAACTACTCCCTCAACGACGTCATCCAGCTCTTCAAGGACTACATCCGAGTCACCCCCGAGGGCCCGCGGGTGTGGGTGGAGGACAAGCGGCTCAGCGACAGGGACGTAATCCAACTTCAGCTGGTCGCTGCAAAGGCGTCCAGCCTCAGCGGGAAGGGCCAGTCGGACGCCATGAGCGTGGCGGAGATTCAGACCGCCACCGGGCTATACCCCAAGACGATAAGCTCCAGGCTCAGCGAGCTGACGAAGACCGCCCAGGTCGAGCGGGTCGAGGCCGAAGGGGGAGGAAAGTACAGGATATCCACCCTCGGCGTGAACAGGCTTAACGAGCTGCTCTCCAGGAAGCTGAGGCAGGGTCAGGGAGCGGGCTCCGCGGGCTCGCCCTGAGACTTCAGCGGTCTCTTCTGCACGTACCTGAAGTTCCTCATCGTCCCGTCCCTGAACAGCGTCCCTTCCCGGACTAGGTCGACGAGAGTGTGGGCCACCGCCGTCCTGTCGTAGTGGTACCCCCTCCTGATCATCTCGTCGTGGACCTCCGAAAGTGAGCGCTGGTTCGCGAACCATCCCTCCTTCCACATGGTCGTCAGAAGACCCCTGCAGGTCTCGAACCTCCGTCCCGGGGCTTCCGCCTCCTGGGGCTCCATCAGGACGGGCTCCTTCGAGGCCATGCCGGCCAGGACGCTCTCCACCGCCTGCTGCACCCTGTCCTCCGGGGACGTGATCTCTATCTCCCAGGCCCCCCGCTTTAGCTTGACCGTCACGCTCGGGGGCTTGGCGGCCTCGCTCACCTTCGCTCCCTCCCAGCTATTGTTAGTGGCCAACATGCGCAAGTCTTATTAACCGAGCGCGCCATACTGTTGATGCGCAACATGGACAACAGTATATTAAGCCTTCCCGACTTCAACAGCGTCAACCCGCTCGACTCCATCGCGAGGGAGTTCAGGCAGGGGTTCGAGGAGCTGGCGGAGCAGGCGGAGAGGGAGCTCTCCGGCAAGAACTTCATCTTCAGCAGGTACGGGAAGGAGCTGTATCCATACTTCGAGGAGACTGGCGCGACCGCGGTCCCTGGGTGCATAATTCCCGCCAAAGAAGGGCGACCAGTCGCGTCTGTCGACTCGACGTGCGTCTTGATCGGCGAATCCTCGGACGGCGCCCTCTACGCCGCGCGGACCGCCGTGGGCATCTCATTCGAGGGAGCGCTCCGCAGGTTCGTGAGGCTCGGCCCCATCTTGGTCTACGCCTCGGAATCCGGCCTCAGCGGCCTGGGCTCGAGGTTCTCTTCCCCCGAGCTCTCGATGCTCCTGTCCGACCACGCGGTCGCGGAGCGCGTCATAAGGAACACCATCGAGAGGCGCGTCGTGGATTCGCTCCTCTCCTCCGAGCAGTCCGTGATCGTCATGGCCGACGGCTCGCTGAAGCACCCCTTCGGCCAGTTTTCGGGGACGCTGCCGGCGCCCCGGGGGCGGGGGAACGCCCTGGTCGGCTTCTCGAAGTCGAGCAACCTGATCTTCTCCGAGGACGCGGTGAGGTCGCTTACTAGGGCCGAGACCCCGGTCTACCAGCTGCTGGACGAGGGGGCCGTGGACACAGTACTGGCGAAGTTCTCCCGCGACGGGCTGGTCTTCAGGCTTGACATCGCCAGGGGGGAAGAGCCTGCGGCGCAGACTCTGGGCCGAATACTCTGGAACGACGCGTTCGCGTCGGGATACCCGGAGTCCCTGAAGCTGGCCCACCACCTCTCCATCTTCTCGAGGGCCGACGACCAGGCCCTGAAGGCCTTCGTCACGAAGCGGTTCAGGCTCCGGAGACTCCCTACGTTCACGCTCAGGACCATAGCCCTGGGGAGCTTCAGGGGGCGGGCCTAGACTGAAGGTCCTCAAGAAGGAGTCCGACGACATCCTCGTGATAGCGGCCGCCAGGGACGAGGCGCGGATCGGGGACTACCTCGTCGTCGCCGAGGCCGGGCGGAGCCTGGTCCTCCAGATATACGACGAGCGGTACCTCGACATCGAGGGGATCGAGGAGGAGATAGCCAGGGAGGAGGTCCTGTCGGCCTCGGCCCCCGGAGTGACGGACGACCCGACGGACGTCACCACCATCTCCACCCTGATCAGGGACATGCGGGTCCTCGTGTGCAAGGCGCGCGGGACGATTTCGAGGGGGAGGCTGACCCCCCAGGTGGACTGGATGCCCTCGAGGACCAACTCGCGGGTCTCGAGGCTCCTTGTCGACGAGCTCCTCGCGGCCATGGCCCCCCTCGGGAGGAGGGGGATCAGGATAGGCAGGGCCGACTCCGCTTCCGAGTTCTTGGTCGCCGCGGAGTCACTCGACGGCCGGATAACCGTGATCACGGGGAGGAAGGAGTCGGGGAAGTCGCATCTGGCGAAGATGCTCCTTAGGGGGCTGTTGATGCACGGCGCCTACAGCATCGTCTTCGACCTGAACGACGAGTACGGCTCCATAGGGGTGCTGAGGGACGGCACCAGGACGGCGGTGGCGGGGAGGGTGCGGGTCATGAGGCCGGGGAGGGAGATGAAGTTCTCGCTCTCCTCCGTGGGCCTCAGGGCGATATCGTCGCTCCTCTCCCACTCGTTAGAGATGCCGGGGACCTCTCTTCGGGAGTTCGTGAAGATCTGGGAGCAGCTCGAGGACAGGGGGGAGCTCTCAATGGCGTCCCTCGAGGCGGGAATCCACCAGTGGAGGTGCAACGAGTTCGTGAGGGACGCGCTCTTCGCCAGGTACCACACGCTCGCCTCCTGCGGCCTCTTCACAGACACCGCGGACAGGCAGTTTGACCTCGAGGAGTTCCTCTCCTCCTCCCCCGACGGCGGCTCGCTCGTGGTCTCTTTGAGCGGGGTCTCGCCGCTCAACCGGAGGATGGTCGTCGAGCTGATCCTTTCGAAGCTGGTCGAGCTGCTGGAGCGCAGGAAGGTCCCGCCCATCTTCCTGTTCGCAGAGGAGGCCCACCTCTACCTGAGGGAGACCTACTGGGAGGACCTGATAACCAGGATGAGGCACTTCGGGGTGTTCACGGTCTTCGTGACCAATCAGCCCGACGCCATCGACCAGAAGATCTACCGCCAGGTCGACAACATCTTCCTGTACAACTTCAGCAGCGACGCCGACCTGGCGCTCGTGGCCCAGGCGTCCATGGCCGACACCGACACCGTCAAGGCGATAGTCCGGACCCTGCCGCCGCGCATGTGCCTCCTGCTGGGGCACGTCGTGAACAACCTCCCAGTCATAGTGAGCGTAGACCCGTTCGACTCCCCGGCAAGCGGCACGACCAGAAGGTTCTTCGAGGAGAAGATCGAGCTCAGCCCCTAGGCGGTCTGAAAAAGAGGAAAGGGGGCTTCTACTGGTCCTGCTTGAGGTCCTTCTGGGGCTTGCTCCGTCTCCGCAGCGGGAGGACGATGACCGCGCCGACTGCCGCGAGCGGCAGCACCACTACCGCCACCTCGACGATCCCCTCCACCACGTTGATGAAGAGGTTGGCCACGTTCCCGAAGAAGTTGTTGACGCCGTACAATGCCGGGGGCGAGTCCACGTGGATCGGGACGTACGTTATTGCCACGGTCCCGTTCTGGTCTGTGGCGGTCACGGCGACCTTGAAGTCGCCGGGCTGGTAGAAGGTGTGGATCAGGATCTGTCCCTGGTCGGCGGTGCCGTCGCCGAAGTCGTAGTTGACGATGTAGGGCTGCGCCCCGCCCTTGACGATCGCGCTGAAGGTGACGCTGAACGGAGCCGTCCCGTTCTCGGGCTCAGCCTTCACGGTTATCGAAAGAGGGCTGGCCGGAGTGGTCGGCGCGCTCTCCGAGATCGTGACGTCGATGGTGGAGTAGCTCACCAGGGTCTTCGTCTGAAGGATCTGGCTCGTGATGTCGTTGATCTGCTGGTCCACCCCCTGCAGGGTGTTCTCGATCTGCAAGGTCGAATTGATCGTCGTGGACCTGTTCAGCAGGTTCAGCAGGGCGTTCTGCTCCGTCTTCAGGGAGGCGAGGGTGGCGTTCAGGTCGGTGTACTGGACCCTCACGTCGTTGGAGTTCGAGACCGTGCTCGTCACGGTCCCCATCGACTCTATCTTGGTCAGGGTCTGTTGGTACTGAGTCGCTGGGACCCGGATCACGATGTACGCAGAGGTCGTGTAGGTCGACTGGTACGCCACGTACCCTCCTACCGCATAGGCCAGCGCCACGACGCTTGAAGCCGTGGCCTGCGGGGTGGCCGAGGTCAGCGCTATGTCACTGGAGAACTCGACCATGCTCCCCGTGCCGGGGGTGATCCCCCCGGTGGAGTTGGCCGCCCCGCCCGCTGTCGGATAGGCGCCGTAGGTCGAGGTGGACTCCATTGTGGTCGAGGTTGCCTCTATCACCTGGGTGGAGCCCGGGGACGCCCCCAGGCCGTACACGTTCGTGCTGAGGGCGCTTAGAAAGCCCTGGGGCGAGTGGGGAAGTCCGGAATTCACAACCATGTCGCGCTGGACGGGCGATATCGGGGCGAAACTGCTGGTGTAGGTGCCGTTGGAAAGCAGAGCCAGCACGAAGCCGCCCACGACGATGAAAGCGCCCAGAAGCGTGAGCGCCCTCCTGGCCGTGATGTCTCCGAGCCGGTTCATCGCAGGGGGATGGGCACGAGGGGGGTTTATTCCCACGGCGGAGAACAGCGTGTTCTCGGCATCCGAACAGCGGCCTCCCTAATCGACAAACACTTAAAACGACTTTGCCAGGCGTCGTAGACAGGATGGAGAAGGCCGGAGGCGATGCCGTGGCTAAGATAGCTGGCTACGTGGTCGCCAGCTCCGACCCGGGAAGGGCCCTCAGGGCCTGGAGGGAGAAGCTCTCGATAAGGCAGGTGGCCCTGGCGAGGTCCCTCGGAATATCCGCCTCTGTCCTCAGCGACTACGAGAGCGGCAGGCGGCCCTCTCCCGGCGTCCAGTTCGTCAGGAAATACGTGGAGGCCCTCGTGAAGCTCGACGAATCCAAAGGGAGGATGGTTTCCACCCTGGTGTCCAGCGAGAAGGACGAGGCGATACTCTCGATCGGCGAGTTCCAGACCCCGGTCGAAGCGACAGCCGTGGTCCGGGCTGTGAAGGGGACAGTGCTCGCAGGGGACGCGGAAGGCGCCCGGCTCTACGGGTACACCGTGGTCGACAGCATCAAGACGATCTACGCCCTTTCGGGATACGACTTCTACAGGATCTTCGGGGCCACCACCGAGCGTGCTCTCATCTTCACCAAGGTAGGGATGGGGAGGAGCCCTCTCGTGGCCATACGGGTGTCCCAGCTGAAGCCCAGGATGGTGGTCATCCACGGGCCGAAGGAGCTCGACTCTCTGGCGGTCGACCTGGCACGCAGGGAGGGGATAGTCCTCGTCCTTTCCAACTCTCTCTCCGAGGGCGAGCTCATCGCGTCTCTCAGGACGCTGCAGATTCCTGCCTAGGCTCCCGCACGCTCCCGGCTGGCGCGCCGGAACTGGGGCTAGAGCATCGATAGGATGAGCCGAGACGTCTCCTCGGCCCCTCTGTAGTTCCGCGGGACCCCTCGCGTCCCCACCTTCTCCCTGACCAGTCGGTCCAGCCTGTCCTCGTCCCCCCTGACGTAGCCGAGGGCAGCCGCGTTCCTCTCCTGCTCGGCGTGGTTCCTGATCGGGACCGCGACGATGGGGGTGCCGGCGCTCGCAGCCTCGTCGATGGTGCTCTTGCCGGCGGTCGAGATCACCAGGTCGGCGGCCGCCACCAGGTTCTGGTTGTCTTGCACTACTCCGAGGTCACGGACCCCCTCCTTCACCACCTTCGGTCCCCTATTCCCGGTCACCACCAGGAAGGCCCCCTGAAGCTCGGCGCGTCTCATCCCGTCCACCGCCCGCTCGAGCAGGTGTCCTCCCGCTCCGCTCCCGCTGAGGCTCAGCAGGACCATCGGCCCCCCCTTCGGGAGCGAAAACTCCTGCTCGACCTCTCGGCGCGTCTTGGTGACCCTCCGCACGATGGGGCCCACATGCCGTCTGTTGGCCGAATCCTCGCCGAAGTCGGGGATGAGCACGACCGAGGCCTCGGAGAGGAGCCGCGAATACCACCTCGATACCCTCGACTCGATGGCCCTGGCCGCGGCAGACCTGGCGAATCCAAGCTCAAGCTCGTCGGTCACCAGGGCATGCCTGAGCCCCCTCTCTATCGCCAGGGAGACTCCCGCGAATTCTTCGTCGCCGACGATCAGGTCTGGCCCCCAGGAACCTATCAGCGCCCGCAGTCTCCTCAGTGTCTTCCTGTAGCCCCACCAGTACCTCGCATACCAGAGCGACGCTCGCTTCATCTCTCCGCCGGCTATCGCCGGGACCGCTCCCGCCACGGCCGGCTCTGTGACGAACCCGCGGGCCCTGAGAAAGTCTGCCGCGTGACCCCCGGATGCAAAGAGGACCTCGACTCCGCCAGAGCGCAGCTCTTCTGCGACCGCCGAAGCTCTCGTGGCGTGTCCCAGGCCGATCGGGCTCACCCCGTAGAGCACCCGCTTCAAGAGTCGCGAACGACCGGGCCTGCGTATTTAATCGCGCTGAGCGTGCGCGACCCTGAGAAGGGTTTTTTACCGCAGCGCAGTCGCGGGG
>Ga0187771_10003564_pt1 | contig 10886 bp, 11 predicted proteins | sample 0116_SJ02_MP15_1_FD_133139 | JGI IMG/M metagenome (GOLD analysis project Ga0187771, IMG submission 133139) | Tropical peat soil microbial communities from peatlands in Department of Meta, Colombia - 0116_SJ02_MP15_10_MG | ecosystem: Environmental > Terrestrial > Soil > Wetlands > Peat | place... | reverse complement strand
TTAAGACATCCGGTCGCGGGCCGGCCGCTGCATCAACGCCCCCCGTGCGCGGGCGCCGCCGGGCAGGGGCGGCGGCCCCGCCCGTTACGGTGGCCCCGGACGCCCGCGGCACGCCGTTAAGCGGGGCGGCGGGTGCCGGTGCCGTGGCCCCGGTCAAGGTGGAGTTCGTCTACGCCGGTCTGAGGGTGCGAAGCGTGGCCCGCTCGCTCGCGTTTTACCGTCGGCTCGGCTTTCGGGTGCACCGCCGAGGGACGATGGGCCACGGAGGCGTCTGGGTCCACCTCGTCTACCCGGGCGCCGCCCAGCGGCTCGAGCTCAACTACTACCCGCGGTCGTCCCCGTACTACGAGCCCGTGCGTCGGGGCACGGAGTTCGACCACCTCGGGTTCCGGGTCTCGGACGTCGAGCGGTGGGAGGCGACCCTGCGGAGGCGCCGGTTCCCGATCGTGGCGCGGATCCGCGAGACCGGCGAGAACCTGGTCTACACGCGGGACCCGGACGGCAACTGGGTCGAGTTCTTCGGGCCCGTCCCCAAGCCCGTCCGTCGGCGTCGCCGGCGCGTCCGCTCGCCGAGCTGAGCGACCTGGCCGCCGCGGTCCCCCGACCGCCGATGCGACCGATAGTAGATTTATAGACGGTCCTCTACGCCGACCAGGAGATTCTTACATGCCGCGACGAGGTCCCCGGAAGCTCGCTGAGGTGCCGGAGCCAGGAACGCCCCCGTCGGAGCCGGAGCTTCCGGAGGACGACTTCGTGAGCTCGCTCCGCACCGAGCTCTCCAAGCGCCAGGAGGCGGCCGGTGCCGGGACCGGGGAGGACCTCTCGCATCGGGCCGAGCTCAACAAGAGGCTCCTGCAGGACCTCTGGGAGGTCCACAACCAGTTCGAGGAGGTCAGCGTGCACCTCACCCTCGACCCGTCCCAGACGCTGTTCGCGACGTTCGCCGAGTACCCGACGAAGTGGACGTTCAAGGAGAACTTCGACTTCGGTGCCGTCAAGACGATCGAGCTCGGCGACCGGGCCGCCGGTTGGGTCGGGTTCACGATGCGGTTCTGGTACTACCGGGCCCCGGACGGCGCCGGCCGCCTCCGGGGGATCTTCGAGTGGTGCGACGGCGAGAGCTACCACCGCTACAGCGGATGGATGCGGATGATGAGCCAGGCGATCCTCTACGACGCTCCCGAGGACTCGGTCAACCTCCGCGAGCTCCACCGGGTGCTCCGGGACGTCGTCGTCCAGTGGTACGCCGCGCACCTCGAGAGGACCCCAGCGACGCTGGTCGCCCATCTCAAGGAGAAGTACCCGAAGGGCGCCTCGTACGCGAAGGAGTCCTATCGCTGAGCGCCCCGGCACGGTTCCGGCCGGGCGAGGGAAAGAGAGTTGAAATAACGCGGAGCGTCTTCGCGTTCCGACCGCGGGGAGGGTCGAGCGCTCCGGCTCGGGGCTGCCGCGTCCACGAACGATGATTGCCGCGGGCCTGCGCGAGCACCTCGTCGCCTACTTCGAGGAGCACCACAAGCTGGTCGAGGCGAACGCCCTCACGCTCCTCTTGGACCAGCCGCAACCGCTGGTCGTCTCCCGCGACGTCGTTGAGACGGTCGGGACGGGCTCCCCGTTCGTCACCCAGGAGATCGTCCAGGCGGTCCTCGCCCGCCGGGCCCCGGCCTCGGTGCGCCGAGCGCCGGAGCGGCCGGTCCCCGCGCCGTCCGGCGTCCCGGCGTCCCCGGCCGCGGAGTTCGCGGTCGTCCGCGAGGGGTTCTCCGGCCCGTCCAAGGCCGAGACCCCGGTCGTCGGCTTCACCCGCCTGTTCACCTCGCGCTACCGTCAGCTCGCCCCGACCGTCCGGAACCGCGGGGGCCTCGAGAACCTGCGGAGCGTCCGCGACCTGAGGCCGGCGGAGGGGGTCCAGAGCCTCGTCGGGATGGTCCGGGAGGTGCGGACGACCTCGCGACATCGTCACACCCTGGTGACGCTGGACGACGAGTCCGGCACGGTGGAGGTCCTCGTCCCTCGCGACTCCTCCGCCGCTCGCGTCACGTTCCTTCCGGACGAGGTCGTCGGCCTCAAGGTCCGCTGGAGCGGCGGCCGGGACCGGCTCCCGACCGCCGTGGGGGTCGAGCGACCGGACGTTCCCGCAGCGCGACCGAACGGCCGCACCTCCCGTCCTCGACGGGCCGTCCTCCTTTCCGACCTTCACGTCGGGAGCAAGACGTTCCTCGCCCGGGACTGGTCGGCGTTGGTCGAGTTCCTCGGGGAGCGCGGACCGAACCCGGAGCTCGCGCGCTCGGTCGACACCGTCGTGGTCGCAGGGGACCTCGTCGACGGGATCGGCGTCTATCCCCGGCAGGAGCGGGACGTCGCGATCCCGGACGTGGTCGAGCAGTACGCCGAGCTCGGACGGAACCTCTCCGAGCTCCCCCGGCGGCTCACGATCGTCGCGGTCCCCGGGAACCACGACGCGGTCTCGCCGGCCGAGCCGCAGCCGGCGCTCCCGGCGGCGCTCGCGGGCTCGCTGGGGGAGAACGTCCGGCTCCTCGCGAACCCGTCGACGTTCTCGCTCGGCGGCACCCTGGTCGCGGCGTACCACGGACGCGGGTTCGACGACCTGATCCCGGCCCTTCCGGGGTCGAGCTACGCCCGGCCCACGGAGGTGATGCGACGGATGCTCCAGATGCGGCACCTGGCGCCGATCTACGGGCAGCGGACGCCGCTCGCGCCGGCGGAGCGGGACGGCCTCGTGATCGACCCCGTGCCGGATATCCTCGTCACCGGCCACCTGCACACCTACGGGGTCGACCGCTACCGCGACGTGCTGATGGTCAACGCCTCGGCCTGGCAGGGGGAGACCGATTACCAGCGGATGCGCAACATCGTCCCGCATCCGTCGCAGGCGACGGTCGTCGACCTCCAGAACCTCGGCTACGTGACCGTCGACTGCACCGGCGGCGAAGCGGTGGTCCGGGGGCCGTCCGGGTGAGCCCGTTCCCGATCGATCCGGCGCGGGCGACCGGCCCGATGCGGCTGGTCCTGAGCGCCTACCCTTCGCCCGAGAGCGCGCGGCGGGTCGTCGAGGCGGTCCTCGCGAGGCGCCTCGCCGCCTGCGCGAGCTCGATCGCGCAGCGCTCGACGTTCCTCTGGAAAGGTCGGAGAGAGACCGCGGAGGAGGTCCTGGTGGTCTTCAAGACGGCCCCCAAGACCGTCGGGGCGCTCTTCCGCTACCTCGCCCGCTCCCACCCGTACGCGGTCCCCGAGATCGCCGAGCTCGACGTCCTGCGCGTCGACCCCCGCTACCTGGGGTGGCTCACGGGGCTGCTCGACCCTTCGTCCGTCCCGAGCGCCGGACGGCGCCCTAGGCGTCGGGCAGCACGGCGAGGCCGGGGAGCTCGAGACCCTGGACGAACTCGAGCGCGGCGCCCCCGCCGGTCGAGACGAAGCTGAACGAGCCGAGGAGCCCGAGCTCCTCGGCGACCCGGGCCGAGTCCCCGCCCGCGGCGACGTGGTAACCTGGGACGGACCCGAGGTGGCCGAGCACCTCGGAGGTCCCCGCCGCGAACCGTGGGTCCTCGGCGAGGCCGAGCGGACCGTTCCAGAAGACCGTCTTCGAGCCGTCGAGCGCCTTCGCGAACGCCGACCGGCTCCTCGGCCCGAGGTCGCGGGCGACCGCCTCCGACGGGACGGCGTCGACGGGCACGACCGCCCCGTCGGAGCTGCCGGGGCGCTCGACGACCAGGTCGGTCGGGAGGAGGACCTCGGTCGAGGAGGCGCCGGCCCGATGGAGGAACTCGTCGGCGGCGGCGTCCACTCCCGCCTCGACCGGAGTAGCGCCGAGCCGGGCCCCCCTCGCGCGCAGGAACGGGAACGCCAGCGCTCCCCCGATCAGAAGGCGGTCGGCCCGACCGAGGAAGCTCGAGAGGAACGGGAGCTTGTCGGCGACCTTCGCCCCGCCGACGACCACGACGTAGGGGGCCGGGGGGCCTTCAGCGAGCGGCGCGAGGGCCCGTACCTCCCGCTCGACCAGGAGGCCGGCGAACGACGGTAGGCGGCGGGCGACCCCGACCGTCGAGGCGTGCGCCCGGTGCACGGCGCCGAAGGCGTCCTCGACGAACAGTTCGCCGAGCTGGCTGAGCTGCGCGACGAAGCCGGGGTCGTTCGCCTCCTCTCCGGGATGGAACCGGAGGTTCTCCAGGAGGAGCGCCTCCCCGTTCCCAAGCCGCGCGACCGCCTGCAACGCCGGCATCCCGACAGCATCCTCCGCGAGCGGGACCGGCGTCCCGAGGAGGGCGCTGAGCCGATGGGCGACCGGTCGGAGGGAGAACCGCATGTCCCGCTGGCCGTTCGGCCGGCCGAGGTGGCTCATCACGACCGAGCGGGCCCCGGCCGCCCGGAGGTGCTCGAGCGTCGGGAGCGCCTCCGTGAGCCGACGGTCGTCGGCGATCCCTCCGTGCCCGTCCAACGGGACGTTGAAGTCGACGCGGACGAGGACACGCCGTCCCCGAAGGGGGGCGGACCCGATCCCACGCTTCGCCTTCATCCCGCGAGCCGTCCGACCGCCGGCATCGGACGCCGTCTATCAGCGTTGCGCCGGAGGGCGGGCCCGAGCGACCGTCCGGCGGACCTCCGCGACGGCCCGCCGCGTGGCGGGGAGCTCGAGACCGTAGCCCCGCCCGCGCCGGAGGATCTCCTCCGAGATCGCTCCGACCTCCGTCGGGCGCCCGCGATCGACGTCCTGGAGCATGCTCGAGCGGTTCTCCGCCGTCGCCCGGACGATACGGTCGAGGTCGGCCCGGGCCGTCGCGAGGCTCAGTTCGACCCCGTCGCGACGGGCGACGCGCACCGCCTCTTCGAGAAGGAGCTCGGCCTCCGCGCGTGCCGGGCCGTCCCGAAGGGCGCCGTTCACGACATGACGGACCGCCGTCACCGGGTTGATGGCGGCGTTCACCACCGCCTTCCGCCAAACCTCGAGGTCGAACGACGCGCTCGCGCGGACCTCGAACCTCGACCGGGCGAACAGCTCGATCAGCACGGCCGTGGCGGCGGAGGCCGGGCCGGCCGCCGTCGGTTCGGGGAAGACGACCTCTCCGGTGCCGCTCGCCCGTACCTTCCCCGGCGACAGCCAGGTCGCCGGTACCGAATGGACGGCACGGACGAGCGACCGCTCCGGCTTCGGCCAGCCGGCGCTCCGCAGCGCGTCGGCGGCCGTCGCCTCGATCCCGAGGCCGTTGCCGAGGAGGGCGGTCGGGGTCGGGGCGACCGCTCGGGCGAGCTCGGCCGACGCCGCCGCGAGGTCGAACGACTTCACCGTGAGGAGGACGGCGTCCGCCTGGGTCCCCTCGGGGAGAGTGGCCGTCGCCTCGACCGGGAACGTTCCCGGCTCGGTCCCCTCGACCGTCAGCCCGTGGGCCCGGATCGCCTCGACGTGGGCGGGTCTCCCGACGAGGAGGACGTCCTCTCCGGCCGCGGCGAACCGGGCGCCGAACAGGCTCCCCACCGCCCCCGCTCCGAGGATGACGACGGCGCTCACGAGCGGTTCCGGACGGCCTATTCCAGTCGGCGGACGACCTCGGTGAGCGACGGCAGCCGGCCGAAGTCGCGCCGCAGCAGTGCCAGCAGCCCCTCGTAGTAGCGGACCTGCTCGCGGGCCTGCCGGACCTTCAGCCGCAGGTACTCCTCCTCCCGCCGGAGGCGGGCGACCTCCCGGGCGATGTCCCGTTCGGTCGTCCGGAGGAACTCGATCCTATCGGAGAACCGGTCCGTGCGGACCAACGTTCACCTCCGCCCCCGGCAGCCGGCCGCGGACCTCGGCGAACTCGCGCGACGTCTGCTCGAGCTTCACGAGCTCCTTGTGGACCCGATGCATCCGCAGCTCGAGCTTCCGGCGTCGGTCGCTGAGCTCTCCGAGGGCCCGCTCGAGCGCCTCCAGCCGGTGTCGCCACTTGTCCCGCTCTTGGACACCGGCGATCGCCGAGTCGACCCGGCCCATCCGTCCTGCGACCGGCCGTCCGCGAATCAACCTTTCGCCCAAGCGGCCCGGCCGTTCCGGCACCGTTAAGCCCCGGGAACCTTCCAACGCTCCCGCAGTCGATGGCGGCGCTCGGCAAGGTCGTCGTGCTCGGGGCGGGGAACATCGGCGGGTCGCTCGCCCAGCGCCTCGCCGAGGCGGACGTCGCCTCGGAGGTCGCGCTCGTCGACATCGTCGACGGCCTGCCGCAGGGCAAGGCCCTCGACATCGCGGAGTCGGGGCCGATCGTCGGGTTCTCCAGCAAGGTCACCGGCGCGACCTCCTTGGACGCCCTGCGCGGGGCCGACGTGGTCGTGGAGACCGCCGGCCTCGCGCGGAAGCCGGGGATGAGCCGGTCGGACCTCCTGGAGAAGAACGCCGCGATCGTCGGCGCCCACGCCGACGCCGTGCGGTCGCTCGCGCCCCAGGCGGTCTGCCTGGTCGTCACCAACCCGGTCGACGTGATGACGGCCTACTTCCGCGACCGGAGCGGTCTCCCGACCGCGAGGGTCTTCGGGGAGTCCGGAACGCTGGATGCGGCGCGGTTCCGCTACTTCGTCGCCGAGGCCCTCGGGGTCGCGGCCCGGGACGTGACCGCCTTCGTGCTCGGGACCCACGGCGACACGATGGTCCCGATCCTCTCCCTCTCGAGCGTCTCGGGGGTCCCGCTCACCCGGCTCCTTCCCGCCGACCGCCTTCAGGCGCTCGTCGAGCGGACGAAGCAGGGCGGCGCGGAGGTCGTCAACCTTCTCAAGACCGGGAGCGCCTACTTCGCCCCGACCGCGAGCCAGGCCGAGCTCGTCCGGGCGATCGCCCGCAACGAGCACCGCCTCCTCTCCGCCTCCGCGCACCTGAGCGGGGAGTTCGGGGAGCGGGGGATCTACGTCGGGGTCCCGGTCGTGGTCGGCCGGGCGGGGGTCGAGAAGGTCGTCGAGGTCGACCTCGCGCCCCACGAGAAGGAGGCGTTCGCCGCGAGCGTGCGGGCGGTCCGTGCCGACCTCGAGGTCCTCGCGAAGCTCCCGACGGGGCGGTAGGTCGCGCGATGGCGGCGGCGCAGGAGCCGGGCACCGGTTTCGTGGAGATCAAGCGGAGGCTGGCGACCCTCCGTTATACGACCGACGCCAAGGAGCGGGCCCACATCACCGTCCGGCCGGAGGTCTGCGCCCGCTGCCCCCACTCCCGGTGCACGTTCGCCTGTCCGGCGAAGTGCTACGAGCGGATCGACGGCCGCCTCGTCTTCCGGTACGAGGACTGCCTCGAGTGCGGCGCGTGCGACATCGCCTGCGACCAGGGCTCCGTCACCTGGGCGTTGCCCCGGGGTCCGTACGGCGTCCGCTACACCTACGGCTGAGCTCCCGAAGTCGTTCCGGCGCCACGGCCGGGGCGCTCGGAGGGGTCCGCGAGGTTCCTCTCAACGAACAGATTAAAGCCCCCGCCCCGGGCTTTCGCGCGCGGAGAACGTCTACGCCGTCCGTCGCGGCCGCCTCCGCAGCTTCCACCCTGTTCCCCTACCGCGTGCGACCGTCCCAGGAAGCGATTCTCGGGGAGCTCGCGGAGGTCGTCCGGCTCGGGGGACCGCTCCTGGTCAACGCCCCCAGCGGTTCCGGTAAGACGATCGCGGCGCTCGCCCCGCTGGTCGAGCACGCCCAGCTCGCCGGCCACCGGATCCTCTACCTCGTCCGGACCCAGGCGCAGGAGGTCCAGGTGATGCGGGAGACCGCGACCCTCGGCCATCGCCTGGAGCGACCGGTCCTCGCCCTGGGGCTGGAGGGCCGCTCCAAGCGGTGCATCCTCCTCGAAGGCGACCCGGAGATCAAAGGGGCGACCGCCGAGGAGCACGGCAAGCTCTGCGCCGACCGTCGGCGCTCGACCGAACGGGCGCTGCGCGGCGAAGCGCCCGCCGCCCCGCCCCGGGAGTTCCCCGAGGACGGCGAGATCGACCTCACCGACCTCGACGGCTGCCCGTACTACGCCCGGGTGGTCGGGACCGACCTCGATGCCCTCACCGAGACCCTCAGCTCGCGCCCGGCCCCGCCTCCGGAGTTCGAGCGGCTCTGCCGCGCCGACAACCTCTGCCCGTACGAGCTCTCCAAGCGGCTGCTCCCGCGCGCGACGGTCGTCGTGGCGCCGTACGCGTTCTTCTTCCACCCGCACGTCCGCCGTTCGCTCCTCGGCTGGCTCGGCTGCGAGCCGTCCGCGATCGACCTGGTCGTCGACGAGGCGCACAACCTGCCGGAGTACCTCCGGGACCTGGCGACCGTCGCGCTGCCGGAGGAGTCCGTGCGTCGCGCCCGCGACGAGGTCGCCGAGCGGGGAGACTTCCAACTGCCCAACGGGCCGAGCGCGACGCGGTTCTTCGACGTCGTGCGGGCCGCGATCGAGGAGCTCGCCCACGCCCTCGTCCACGGGGACGACGCGCTGCTGCCCCCGGGGGTCCTCGAGGAAGCGATGCTCCGCGCGCTCGGGGGGACCAGCCACCGGTTCGACACCTGGCTCGGGGCGCTGGCGACCTGGGGGGAGAACCTCCGGGACGAGCGGCGCCGGGAGCGTCGCCTTCCCCGCTCCTGGGTCCATACGGTCGCCATCACCCTCCTCAGCTGGCCGAAGCTCGACGCGCCTCGGTACGCGAAGGTCGTGACCCGCTTGCCTCGTCCCGCGCTCGAGGCGTTCGCGCTGGACGCCTCCGAGGCGGCCCGGCCGATCCTCGACTGCCACCTGTCGGTCCATATGTCGTCGACCTTGGCGCCGCTCGAGGAGTACCGGGACGCCCTCGGCCTCGGCGCCTCCAGCCGTCGGATCGACGTGCCGTCGACCGCCCCGAGGGGGAACTGCCGTTACCTCTACGACCGGTCGATATCGACCGACCCCGACGAGCTCCGCGAGGACCCCCGAGCGATCGGGCGGATCGCCGACCGGGTCGCGAAGGTCCTCGAGCTCCTCCCCGTCAAGACCGCGGTCCTCTTCCCGAGCTTCGAGCTGATGCGCCGGGTCCTGGACGGGGGCCTGCAGTCCCAGCTCCCCCCGGGGGCGTTCGTCGAGTACGCCCGTTTGCCGACGTCGGACCTCTGGAGGTCCCTCGAGGGATGGAAGCACGAGCCGCCGTCGTCGGTCCTCCTCGGGGTCGCCGGTGGCCGGCTCGCCGAAGGGGTCGACCGGCCGGACGACGAGGTCGGCGCGGTCGTCCTGGTCGGGATCCCGTACCCGAAGCTGACGGCCAAGCGTCGCGCGCTGGAGGAGTTCCTCCAGCGGAGCGTCGGCAGGGGCCCGGAGTACGCGAACCGGGCGCCGGCCGAGCGGGCGATCCGGCAGGCGTTCGGCCGCCTCGTCCGCTCCGAGCAGGATCGCGGGCTGGCGATCGTCCTCGACCGGCGGGCCCCGGAGTTCGCCGACATCCTCCCCGGGCTGGAGCCGACCGGCGACCTCGCCCGGGTGACGCGGGAGTTCTACGGTCGGCGGGCCCGATGGTCGGCCGCCCGCGGACCAGCGCCCGGACCGTCCCTCGCCTCGGTCGCCCCGGTCGACCTGCCGGCGCCCGAGTCGGGGCCGTCCACGACCGACGAGCCGCGCCTGTAGGCCGACGGCCGACCTCGGGCCGGCCCGACGCGAACGTTCAAGACGGCGCGCGCCACACCCCTGCTCGTGATCATCACTCGGACCCCCCTTCGCGTCAGTTTCGCCGGCGGGGCGACCGACCTTCCCTCGTTCTACCGGGCCTACGGCGGGGGCGCCGTGACGAGCGCAGCGATCGACCGCTACGTGCACGTCCTGGTCAACGCGAAGTTCGACCGGTCGATCCGGGTCGCCTACTCGAGGACGGAGAACGTCGAGCGGCTCGCCGACCTCCAGCACGAACTGTTCCGGGAGGCGCTCACCGTGACGGGGGTCCATGAGGCGGTCGAGATCCATTCGATCGCGGACGTCCCGGGGGAAGGGACCGGGCTCGGCTCGTCGTCGTCCTTGACCGTCGGCCTCTTGAACGCGCTCTACGCCTACCAAGGGATCCTCAAGGACCCGGCGGAGCTCGCCCGCGAGGCGTGCGAGATCGAGATCGACCGGCTGAAGGGGGCCGCCGGAAAGCAGGACCAGTACATCGCGGCGTTCGGCGGGACCCAGTACTTCGAGTTCCACCCGGACGACTCCGTCCGCGTCGCCCCGATCCCGCTGTCGACCCGGGACCGGGAGACGCTCAGCGAGCATCTCTCGCTCTTCTACACCGGCCAGACCCGCAAGGCCCAGGGCCTCCTGCAGCGGCAGAGCGAGCGGACGACGCTGAACCGCGACGCCCTCGAGCGGATGCGGGGGCTCGCCCGAGAGGCCCGGGAGGCGATCGTGCGGAACGACTACGCCCGTCTGGGGGCGATCCTGGACGAGGGGTGGGTCCTCAAGCGCGGCCTCTCCGAGGGGATCTCCACCGGCTCGATCGACGCGCAGTACGCCGCCGCGAAGGCCGCCGGCGCGTGGGGCGGGAAGATCACCGGGGCGGGCGGCGGGGGGTTCCTCTTCCTCGTGCACCCGCCCGAGCGGAGCCATGAAATAGCGCGGGCCCTAGCACCGATGGAGAGGCTGAAGGTGCGGATCGTCCCCGAGGGTTCGCGGATCCTCTTTGTGGGCCGATGACGGAGCTCACCGGCCTCGACGCCTACGTTCAGCGCTACGTCGCGGAGACCCGGGCGGCGCTGGAGCAGCCGTACCTGCTGGAGGGGCTTCGGCGGCTCGTCCCCGTGCTCCTCAAGGCCCGGAGCGAGGGCCGGGCGATCTTCTTCTTCGGTAACGGAGGCAGCGCGGCGACGTCGAGCCACATGTCCCAGGACCTCGGCAAGCTGACGATCGTCCCCGGCAAGCGCCGGTTCCGCTCGCTCTCCTTGACCGACCCGCTCCCGCTCATCCT
>Ga0187771_10003563_pt1 | contig 10888 bp, 11 predicted proteins | sample 0116_SJ02_MP15_1_FD_133139 | JGI IMG/M metagenome (GOLD analysis project Ga0187771, IMG submission 133139) | Tropical peat soil microbial communities from peatlands in Department of Meta, Colombia - 0116_SJ02_MP15_10_MG | ecosystem: Environmental > Terrestrial > Soil > Wetlands > Peat | place... | reverse complement strand
GCGCCGCTGTCATGCAGCGTGCGCTCCGAGAACCAGACGTCGAAGCGCACTCCGAAGCGGTCGAGCGAGGCGCGGATCAACTCCAGGCACGCGGCGAGCGCTTCGCGCGAAAGCTCGTCGATCGCAAGCGTGCGTGCCCGCTCCGCAGGAACGAGCGTGGCGACATAGTCGCCGCGATAGCCGTCCTCGGGGACCGGCTGACCGAGAGCGAGGGCGCGCACCGACTCGCCGAGCTTGCGCACCTGGCTGCCGAAGTCGTTGACGTAGAACTCGCGCGTGACCTCGAAGCCACAGAAGGCGAGCAGGCGCGCGAGCGCGTCGCCGTAGGCGGCACCGCGCGCGTGCCCGATGTGCACCGGGCCCGTCGGGTTGGCCGAGACGAACTCGAGGTTGAGCGGCGCGTGCGGCGGCTGCTGCGCGCTGCCGAAGCGCTCGCCCGCGGCGAGCATCGCGCGCAGCCCGTCGAGCAGCCAGCCATCCGAGACGAACAGGTTCAGGAACCCGGGGCCAGCGACGTCAACATGTGCGAGCGCGTCGCCAAGCCGCCGTGCGAGGTCCTCGACCAGCAGCTGCGCGACCTCGCGCGGCGGACGCTCGAGCCGCGGCGCGAGCAGCAGCGCCGCGTTCGTCGAGTAGTCGCCGAGCTCCGGGCGCGGCGGGCGCTCGAGCTTGACGGCAGCCCCCAGCCCAGCACCGTCACCGCCCAAAGCCGCAGCGCTTTCGCGCACGATGTCGTGGAGCTGTCCCAGTGGATCCACTGATCGCCAGCCTACTCGCGCGGCCGGCCCCCGCAGCGGCCGGCCCCGCAGCTAATAGTGGTACGGCTCGCCGGCGATGATCCTGTTCGCGCGGTAGAGCTGCTCGAGCAGCACGACGCGCGCCAGCTGGTGCGGCAGCGTCAGCGGCCCGAGCGAGAGGCGATGGTTGGCGCGCTCGAGCGCGAGACCGTGGGCGCCGCCGATCACGAACGTGAGGTCGCGCCCGGACGCGCGCCGCTGCTCGAGAAAGCGCGCGAAGCCGAGGCTGTCGTAGGCCTCGCCGTCGCTCGCGAGCAGCGAGACGAAGTCGCGCTCGTCGAGCCGGCCGGGGAGGCGCTCGTGACTGCGCAGCTCGATCTGCTCAAGGCGGACGTAGCGTCCGAGCAGCTTCGCGTAGTGGCCGACGTCATCGGCGTAAGGGGCGCGCAGGCGGCCGACGGCGATGACGAGAACGCGCACGCCTTGCGATACTAAGTCGAGATGAGCCCGGACGAGCCCGGCGACCGTCACATCAACATCCACCTCTCGCCCGAGGTGATGGCCGGCCACTACGCGAACTTCGCGAACATCAGCCACTCCGACTACGAGTTCACGATCACCTTCGCGCGCGTCGACCACGAGGTCGAGTCAGGCGAGATCCCGGGCGTCGTCGTCTCGCGGATCAACCTGTCGCCACGCTTCGCACGCGAGCTGATCAACGCGCTCGAGGAGAACTACTCGCGCTGGGCCGCACACGAGAGCATCCAGAACCTGCCTGAGTTCAAGGGCGACACCGGCGACCCGCCGTTCGCCGAAGCAGGCGGCGAGGAGGACGAGGAGTAGCGCGCGCGCCGGCCGTGTAGGCCGCTGCGATGCCGATCCGCTCGACCGCCGACGGGTGGGTCGCGAGCAGCAGCATCTGCCAGGCGGGCGGTTCGGGGTCGGTTAGGTTCGTGCGGGCGATCGCCTGCTCGAACGCGATGAACGCATCGGGATCGCCCGTAAGCTCGAGCGCGAAGCTGTCGGCACGCCGCTCGACTGCGCGTGAGAGCCGCCGCGCGAGCGGCCCGATCAGCGTCGCGACGAGCCCGCCGCCGAGCGCCAGAGCCGGCGCGCTCGGACCGGTATCGGGCGCACCCTGCTCGAGCCGTGCGGCCAGCGCCGCAGCGGCACGCGCTGCCGGCGCTGCGACGATCGCCATGAACGCGAGCCCGCGCAGGACGTCGCGGTGGCGTACGTGGGACAGCTCGTGGGCGACGACAACCTCGACCTCGGCCGGGCCGAAGCGCTCGAGCAGCGTGTCGAAGAGCACGACCCGTCGCGTCGCACCGACGCCCGCGACGTAGGCATTCAGCGCCCGCGTGCGGCGACTCGCGTCGATCACGAGGACTTCGCGTACGCCGACGCCGGCGCGTCGCGCGAGATCGAGCAGGCCGTCGCGCAGCACGCCGTCCGCGAGCGGCTCGAAGTCGTTGAAGATCGGGTCGAGCAGCAGCGGGGCGGCAAAGCTGACCAGCGCGGCGGCGCCAACCGAGCCGGCGGCCGCCGGCAGCCACCAGCGCTCGCCGTAGCGGCGCACGAGCAAGCAGCCGGTGGCGCCCGCCGCCGCGGCGAAGCCCGCGCCGATCGCCGCCGCGCGCCCGACGTCCAGCGCCCAGCCGCGCCAGGACTGGGTCGCGAGCCCGGCTGCGAGCGCGCGCCGGCGCGCAGCCGCCGCCAGCGGCAACGACTGTGCGGTGAGCGCGAGCGCGAGCCCCGCTGCGCCGGCGGCCGCAGCGAGCGGATGGCGGCGCGAGAGCGGCGAGGTGCGGCGTGAGCGAACGCCCGCGGCGAGCCCGGCGGCGTGCAGCAGCGCGCCCGCGGCGTGCAGGCGCAGCTGGGGGCGCTCGTACGCGCGCGCCCGTGCCACGTCAGCCGCCGCGAAGTAGCGCGCGGCCGGCACCGGTGTAGCGGTGATGGTTCCACTGCGCGGACGTAGCAGTAGGTAGGCGCCGTGCGCGGCGGCTATGCTGAGGGCCGTCGCGGAGACCCAGGCGTTGTGTGAACGTGGTGGCACGTGACGAGACTCACTGTGTGCGGCGGCTTGCGTGTGTAGCCGCCCAGCCGGTGCGGCTGCAACACTGACAGGCTGCGTGACGGCCGTCACGGCCGTCGCCGGCGCTTGATGAGGGTCGCAATCATCTCCGACATTCACGGTAACCGTCAGGCTTTCGAAGCCGTGCTCACAGAGATCGCGAGCAACGCCGTCGAGGAGGTCTGGTGCCTCGGAGACCTCGTCGGCTACGGCGCCGAGCCGGACGCCTGCGTGAGCCTCGCTCGCGAGCATGCCACCGTCTGCCTCGCCGGTAATCATGACCTCGCCGTGACCGGTGAGGTGCCGCTCGAGGACTTCTCGCGAACGGCCGCAGCGGCCGTGCGCTGGACGCAGCGGACGATCAAGCCAAAGACGAGGGAGTTCCTTCTGACGCTGCGCCCGTCGGGCTCACGCTACGCGGTCGGCCTCTACCACGGGAGCCCGCGCGAGCCCGTCTGGGAGTACGTGCTCGCTCCCGGTCTCGCGGAGCGCTGCCTCGACACGCAGTCGCATCGCGTCTGCCTGATCGGCCATTCGCACGTCGCGCTGTCGTTCGAGCGCCAGGCCGGCTCCAGCGTGACAGGCGGCTGGTGCGCCGAGAACCGCGAGCTCGCGATCGGCGCCGGCGAGTGGCTGCTCAACCCTGGCAGCGTCGGTCAGCCACGCGACGGCGACCCGCGCGCGGCGTGGATGATCCTCGACCTCGAAAACGACACCGCGCAATACCGGCGCTGCGCGTATGACATTGCCGGCGCGGCCGATGCGATCCGCGCGGCCGAGCTGCCGAGCTTGCTCGCCGAGCGCTTGGAGTACGGGCAATGAGTCGCGCGCTCACGGCGGGCGCGGCGACGCTCGCGAGCGCACTGGCGCTCGCGGCGTGTGGCGGCAGCTCCGCAGGTTTGATCCCGGCGAGCAACGCGAACCGGATCGGCAACGACCTCACGGCGCTCGGCACCGCGCTAGCCAACCACAACTGCAGGGCGACCCAGACTGCGCTCGACAAGGTCTCCTACGAGATCGCAAGCCTGCCGTCGAGCGTCGATCGGCGGCTCGCCGACAACCTCCAGCGCGGTGAGAGCGACATCACTGCGGAAGCGCCGGCACAGTGCAAGCCAGCTGCAAGCGGCGGCAACCACCCAACCCACACGACGACGCCGACGAAGAAGACCACGACGGGACCGACCGGCACCACGGGCCAGACCGGCACGACGACGGGCGGCGCGACGAGCCCACCCACCACCGGGCCGAGCGGCACGACCACCAGCACCTCCCCAACCGGCGCGACCGGGCCGACCTCCAGCAGCGGCGGCAGCTACGGCCCTGGAGGTGGCTCTCAGGCGCCGACCGGCTCGAGTGGCACGACGGGCGCCAGCGGCAGCTCCGGCGGAACGGGGGACTGAGATGGCCACGCTGATCGCCGAGCGCTACCGGCTCGAGGGTCGCCTTGGCTCCGGTGGCATGTCCACCGTCCACATCGCGTTCGACGAGCGCCTCGAACGGCTCGTCGCCGTGAAGCTGCTCGCCGAGCACCTCGCCGATGACCCGGCGTTCGTCTCGCGCTTTCAGCGCGAGGCGCTCGCGGCTGCACGGCTGATCCACGAAAACATCGTCCAGGTCTTCGACTCGGGGCTCGACAACTCGACCGATCAGCACTTCATCGTCATGGAGTACATCGAGGGCCAGTCCTGTGCCGAGATCCTGCGCGCGCGCGGCTGGCTGCCGCCAGAGGAAACGCTGCCGATCATCGTCGCCTGCTGCGCGGGCCTCGACTACGCGCACCGCAAGGGCGTCGTGCACCGCGACGTCAAGCCCGGCAACATCCTGCGCGGCAACGACCACCGCGTGAAGCTCGCCGACTTCGGCATCGCAAAGGCAACCGAGCAGTCCAGCATCACGCAGGTCGGCTCGGTCCTCGGAACCGCGGCCTACCTCGCGCCCGAGCAGGCACACGGCGAAGAGGCCGGCCCGGCAGCCGACATCTACGCGCTCGGCGTCGTCACCTACCAGCTGCTCTCCGGCCGCCTGCCGTTCGAGGGCAAGTCACTGACCGAGCTCGCGATCAAGCAGCAGGAGAGCCGCCCCGCCCCACTCGACACGCTCGTCGCCGGGATCAGCCCGGAGCTCGCGCTCGCGGTCGACGTCGCGCTGCGACTCGAGCCGCAGCAGCGCTACCCGACCGCGCTCGACATGGGCAAGGCACTGCAGGACGGCGCGCGCGGCATCCGCCCCGGTTCGGGCGCGGCGATCGTGCCCCCGCTGCCGGGCGAGCCACTCGACCCCTCGTTGCGCGGGACAGGCGAGGAGACGGACGCAACCGTCGTCGCGCGCGCCGGGGGCGAGGCGACCGCGGTCGCGCGGCGTCCCGACGCGACGCGCGTCGCCGCCGCCCAGGTCAAGCCGCGCGAGCCGCGCCAGGGCCCGCCACGGCGCCCGGTCGAGGGCGAGCGGCGCGCGCCGAGCCGCCGGCCGCCCGCACCGCCGCATCAGGCGGGCCGGCGCGAAAACGCCCGCCTGCTCGCCCTGCTCGCGGGGATAGTCGTCCTGGTCGTGATCGCGGCGGTCCTGATCCTTTCGCTGAACGGCGGATCCGGCCACTCGCTGACGCTTCAGAAGACCTGGTCGCCGAACGCCTCACAGGCCGTGCAGGAGCTGCAGAACGTAGTCGTCAACAACCAGCAGTAGCCGCGGTGACCGCCGGGCGAGCGGATCAGGCCCGGCGTTCTGCGCGGTCATCCTCGCTTGCTCACCCGCGCCCTCAACGAGCTGCGGAGGGTCACCGGAGCTCGTAGGCCGGCGTGCCACCGGCGCGCAAACGCGTCGCGGCCTGCGCCAGGCGCCCGGCGACGATCGCCTCGCGCAACTCGCGCATCACCGCCGCGACGAACGTCAGGTTGTGCAGCGTCAGGAGGTGAGCGGCGGTCAGCTCGCCGCCGCTCGCGAGATAGTGGAGGTAGGCGCGTGAGAGCCCGCCCGCGCACGCCGGGCAGGGGCAGCCCGCGACCAGCGGCTCGGCGCGCTCGCGCCAGGCGGGACGGTCGAGCGCGAGCCGCCAGCGGGCGGCCGGGTCCGGCACGAGCGCGACACCGTGGCGCGCCAGCCGAGTCGGCATCGCGCAGTCGAAGCTGTCGATCCCGAGCTCGACGCCGCGGATCAGGTCGTCGATCTCGCCGATCCCGAGTAGGTGGCGCGGGCGCTGCGGCGCGCGGCGCTCGAGCTCGGTGGCGCACCAGTCGACGACCTCGTGCATCTGCGCCTTCTCGCGCCCGAGCGAGCCGCCGATCGCCACGCCGTCGCAGCCAGCGGCCAGCACCGCCTCGACCGATTCGGTGCGCAGGTCCCGATAGACGCCGCCCTGCACGATCCCGAAGAAGAGCGAGCCGTCCGGGTGCTGCGCCCTCCAGTCGAGACAGCGCTCGAGCCAGCGGTGCGTGCGCTCGGTCGAGCGCGCCGTGTAGTCGCGCTCGACGTTGAACGGCGTGCACTCGTCGAAGGCGAGCACGACGTCGGAGCCGAGCTGGCGCTGGACTGCCATCGAGATCTCCGGCGAGATGAAGCGCTCGCCACCGTCGATGTAGGAGCGGAAGCGCACGCCCTGCTCCTCGATCGCGAGGATCGCACCCTCGCGGCCGCCGCCGCGCCGTCCCTTGATCTCGTCCGCGACCGTGCCGTGGCCCATCGAGAAGACCTGGAAGCCGCCCGAGTCGGTGACGATCGCGCGTTCCCAGCCCATGAAGCGGTGAAGCCCGCCGAGGCGCTCGATCAGCTCGCCGCCAGGGCGCAGGAAGAGGTGGAACGTGTTGCCGAGGACGATCTCGTAGCCGAGCGCGGCGACCTGCTCCGGCAACAGGCCGCGCACCGAGGCTGTGCTCGCGAGCGGAACGAACGCCGGAGTGCGCACCGCACCGTGAGCCGTCTCGAGCAGTCCCGCCCGCGCACGGCTCCGCGGGTCCGTCGCGATCGTGGAGAATGCGGGCACCGCGGGATCCTATGGCGCCTCCCGCCGAGCCTCACATGGTCCTCGCGAGCTTCCTATCCGTCACACAGAACCTCGGCTACCCGCTGCTGATGGTTGTCGTCGCGATGGAAGCGCTCGGCGTGCCGCTGCCCGGCGAGACGGCCGTGATCTTCGCCGGTCTCGCCGCCGGCACGGGACGGCTCGACATCGTGCTCGTGATCGTCCTCGCCGCCGCCGCCGCGATCATCGGCGACAACATCGGCTTCGTGATCGGCCGTCGCGGCGGCCGCGCCCTGCTCGAGCGCCCGGGCCGCTTCTACGAGGAGCGCCAGCGCGTGCTCGCGATCGGCGACCCCTTCTTCGAGCGTCATGGCCCGAAAGCCGTGTTCTTCGGCCGCTGGATCACCGGCCTGCGCGTTTGGGCCTCCTGGCTCGCCGGCGCCAGCACGATGCGCTGGGGGTCATTCCTCTTCTGGAACGCGCTCGGTGGCACGCTGTGGGCGACGAGCGTCGCGCTCGCCGCCTACTACGGCGGCAAGGGCGTCGAGCACGCGCTCAGCAAGATCGGCCTCTACGGCATCATCGCCGCAGGCGTCCTGATCGTGCTGGGCCTGTTTATCTACTGGCGCCGCCGCCACGGCGTCTCGCAGCGGCCATAGCCCGGCAGTAGCCCGGCAGTCCTCGCCGGCTTCGCCGGCTGCGGGCTGGCGGGCAGCTTGAGCCGGCGTGTGCCCCGCGCCGCCGCGTGCTTGGGCGCGGGGTGGTGCGGGGCGCTGCCGGATGTGGTCTCTAGGACTCGGTGCCTTCGACGGTGGTCTTGCCGCCGACGCCGATCGTGACGCGGTGCGGCTTGCGCTGCTCGGGCTTCGCGATCTTGACTTCGAGCACGCCGCGATCGAAGGTCGCGGTGATGCCCTCGGCAGCGACGCCCTCGGGGAGCGTCAGCGTGCGCGTGAAGTTGCCGAAGCTGCGCTCGAGCCGGTAGTAGCCCTCCTTGCGCTCCTCCTGCTCGGACTTGCGCTCGCCGGAGATCGTGAGCACGTTGTCCTCGAGCTCGATCTTGACGTCCTCCTCGCGCAGGCCGGGCAGGTCGGCGCGCAGGATGAACTGATCATCGGTCTCGACGAGGTCCATCGCCGGGAGGAAGCGGGAGCCACCGTTGGTGGCCCGCGGCGCGTCGAAGAACCCATTGAACAGCCGGTTCATCTCCTGCTGGAGCGAGCTGAGCTCTCGCACCGGCTCCCAACGTACGAGTGTCATAACACCCTCCTGAAGTTCGGATTGCTTACGACACGTAAGATATAATCTAAGTCGCTGGCTGTCAAGTTTTTATATGGAGGTTGACGCACCGTGTCGCGCGGCCTTCTGCTGCGCTGCGGTTCGCGTGCCGCGCGCACGAGACAGTGGTCGCGGACGCCGCCGCAGTGGGTCACGCTGGCGTCGCAGCGCGCTCAGCGCGTCCCGAGCAGGACCTCGATCAACAGCTCGTCGAGCGCTTCGTTGTAGTAGCCGCGCTGCGCGAGTGCGTCGAGCGCGCCAACCTCGGCCTTGAGCGCGTCAGCCTCGCCCACGCCGGAGCAGGTCGCCTGGCCAAGCTCCGGCGTCGAGGCCCGCCCGAGCGCCTCCGCGACCTCCGGCAGGCTGTCGAAATGCGCGGCGCGCTCCGCCAGCAGCTCGTAGGTGCGCATGCAGCCGCGCGCGAAGTCCCAGACCCCCTCCGGGTTCTCCGAGCGGTAGGCGTGCGCGTCGAAATGGCGCGGCCCGCTGTAGCCGGCGCGCTCGAGCAGGCGCACGAGCAGGAACGCCTCCTTCAAGTCCTCGGCGGCGAAGCGGAAGTCCTGGTCGTAGCGACCGATCCGCTGCGCGTTCAGGTCGATGTGGAAGAGCTTGCCCGCCCACAGCGCCTGGCCGACGCCGTGCACGAACGAGAGGCCGGCCATCGTCTCGTGCGCGACCTCCGGGTTCACCCCGACCATCTCGGGGTGCTCGAGCGTCGTGATGAAGTGCAGTGCATGCCCGATCGTCGGCAGGAAGATGTCCCCGCGCGGCTCGTTCGGCTTGGGCTCGATCGCGAAGCGCAACTCGTAGCCCTGCTCGACGGCGTAGTCGGTGAGCACGTTGACCGCCTCCCGGTAGCGCTCCAGCGCGTCGCGCGGATCCTTGGCGACGCTCGCCTCGCTCCCCTCGCGCCCACCCCAGAACACGTAGACCTCGGCGCCGAGCCGCGCGCCGAGGTCGATCGAGCGCATCGCCTTGCCGATCGCGGCGCGGCGGACGCCCCGATCGTTGGAGGTGAACGCACCGTCCTTGAACGCGGGGTGATGAAACAGGTTCGTCGTCGCCATCCCGACGCCGAGGCCGGCCTCGCGCAGCGCCGTCTCGAAACGCGCGACGATCCGCTCCTCCTCGGCAGCGCTCGTGCCCCACGGCACGAGATCGTTGTCGTGCAAAGAGATCCCCCACGCCCCCAGCTCGGCGAGCTTGTGCACGCTCTCGATAGGGTCAAGCGGAGCTCGCGTCGGCTCGCCAAACGGATCCCGTCCCGGGTTGCCGACGGTCCACAGCCCGAAGGTGAAACGGTGACGTTCTGCTGTGCTCATCTCGATACCTCCAGTTTGAAGCGGCCCCTAGCTTCGCACCGCGGAACAGATCGTGGCGAATGACTCGGCCGTGAGCGAGGCGCCGCCGACGAGGGCGCCATCCACGTCGGGCAGCGCGAGCAACTCGGCGGCGTTTTCGGCCGTGACCGAGCCCCCGTAGAGGATGCGCGTGGACGCGGCAGCCTGCGAGCGCTCGGCGAGTACCGCGCGGACGAACGCGCAGGCCTCCTGGGCCTGCTCCGGCGTCGCGACGCGGCCCGTGCCGATCGCCCAGATCGGCTCGTAGGCGATCGCGACGTCGGCGAAGCGCTCCGGCGCGACGTTCGCGAGATCGGCCTCGAGCTGGCGCCGCAGCAGCGCTTCGGTTTCGCCTGCCAGGCGCTGCTCCTCGGACTCGCCGACACAGAGGATCGGTTGCAGACCGAGCTCGAGCGCAACCGGCAGCTTCGCCGCGAGCCGCTCGTCGGTCTCGCCGAAGTACGCGCGGCGCTCGGAGTGGCCGATGATGACGCCGGTCACGCCGAGCTCGAGCAGCATCGGCGCCGCTATCTCGCCTGTGAACGCGCCGCGCTGCGCTTCGTGCATGTTCTGTGCGAAGACCGCAACGCGCGAGCCGAAGGTGCTCTCGACCATCGCGTGCAGCGCCGTGTAGGGCGGGCAGATCGCAACCTCGACCCCGTCGAGTGCCGCGACGCGCGGCAGGAGCGCCGCGACCAGCGCCTCGGCCTCGGCGACCGTGTTGTTCATCTTCCAGTTCCCGGCGACGAGCGGGATGCGAGCCATCAGTGGGCCTCCTTGGAACGTTCGCCCGGAAACGGCGAGCGGCTGACGCCGACTGGCGCGGACGCAGGGAGCGGCCCAGGCTGGTTGCCTGGGCGCGACCGCCTGTCCCCGAACGGGGGAGGACAAAGCCAGGCGGCGTTCAGACGCCGTCGTAACGGGCGAGATGTTTCGAGGAGGCCCACTACTACCCCAGCGCGGCGACGCCCGGCAGGACGCGCCCCTCGAGGAGCTCCAGCGTCGCGCCGCCGCCGGTCGAGACGTGCGTGACGCGGTCTGTCAGGCCGAACTTCGCGAGCGCCGCGACCGAGTCACCGCCGCCCGCGACGGTCGTGCCCGGGCAGTCGGCGACCGCCTGCGCGACGGCGCGCGTGCCCGCCGCGAAGGCGTCGATCTCGAAGACGCCCATCGGGCCGTTCCAGAAAACGGTCGCCGCGGCGCGGATCACCGCGGCGTAGTGCTGGGCGCTGCGCGGCCCGATGTCGAGCCCCATCCAGCCGTCGGGGACGTCCACGCCGTCGGTGTCGCGGCGCTGCGCGCCGGCCTCGGGGCGCTGCGCGATCCCGAGATCGCTCGGCAGGACGAGCTTCGACGCGCCGCGCTCGAGCGCGCCGCGTGCGGCCTCAAGACCCTCCTCCTCACACAGCGAAGCGCCGACCGGGTGGCCCTGAACCTTGAAGAAGGGGAAGCACATCGCGCCGCCGATCAGCACAGTGTCGGCGAGCTCGAGGAAGCGCTCGAT
>Ga0187771_10003562_pt1 | contig 10889 bp, 15 predicted proteins | sample 0116_SJ02_MP15_1_FD_133139 | JGI IMG/M metagenome (GOLD analysis project Ga0187771, IMG submission 133139) | Tropical peat soil microbial communities from peatlands in Department of Meta, Colombia - 0116_SJ02_MP15_10_MG | ecosystem: Environmental > Terrestrial > Soil > Wetlands > Peat | place... | reverse complement strand
GTCATTCACCCTGACCTTAGGCATTCGGGATTTCTCTACCCCGCTAAACTTTGGACGGAGCGTCTTCTACGTCTTTCCACCCTCTTGGGGAGGGAATTGACGACTGTGGGACTGGACCTTAGCGCCCAGCAGCCCTGCTTCCCCAGGCTCGAGAGCATCGGTGCAGACCGACGGTAGCCGGCGCGTGCTTCCGTTTTGGTCAAAGAACTCTTAAATACGTGTAAATATCTAGCTGTTTACTGACATTGCATGGCGCCCGGCTTCTCGTTAACTTCACCGCTGAGCCAGAAACAAAGAACCGTTTGGTCACTGACGAACAAAGGGTTGTCGCCCATCGCGATCGCAAATGAACTCGACACCACACGACAATTCGTTAATCAAACAAAGCTAGCCGCAGAAGCAAAGCTAACCGCAACTCTCTTGGACGTAGCCCAAGCCAACGACCTACAGGTGAGAAAACTGTACCCCAGAGCAGGGGTACTCTTGGGTTATCATCCAGGCCTAGGACGTAGAGCTATCATCACCTACAGCACTAATTACGGAATAAAGGTCTGGTACTGGCACGACAGACCAGAAGAAGTCACCAACGAAGAGTTCCTCAAACAAACCCAAACGTACCTTCTTGACATCGCCAAAGAAAGACGCATCAAGGTCAAAGACGCGGAGAAATTGCACCCCGGCACGCTGGCGCATCTCATATTCTCTGAACTCATCCCGGAGTTGAAGAAACCATGAAACGGCCCGCGTCCTTGCAAGGCTTGGGAAAACAGATTCGGGGTTGGCTTCCGGAGGATTCAGCTCCGTCTTATCAGCGCGAGTGGTCAAAGACTAGATGGAAACATGCCGACGAGTTCTGGTACTTGCTGCCTCTATTCCTTCCGATCGCAGGGGCGGTAATCGGATGGGCGGTGAATGTAGAGGGGAATCCGAAGAGAGCAAGGAAGCTTCTGGTGTTCGGGGCAATCTGGACGGTAGTATTCATCGCACTGATGGTGATCGGCGTCTACCTTGGTTTTGTGAAAGTAATAGACTACTGTCCGGCATCGTCAAGATAGTGTTGATTGATTGAGCTCAATCAAGACCCCAAAAAGACGACCCCTGACCACTCTAGGAAAAAGGGCCCGGTGGTTGTCTGGCTCTTCATGTTATCGTACTGGGCTCTAACATCCTTCCTCGCGGGACGAGCAAGTTCGGCCTCGCAACTCCCTTCGGTCTTCACTGCCTCAATGTGGCTCACCCTCATCGCAGACCAACTCCTCGAATACGCTCCAATTCTTCTGTTCCTATTCGCCTTTGTTTGGGTTTACGAGAAGAGGGAGAGAGGCGGAGGCATAAGTTCGCTATTCTCTAGTGTCGGTTGGAGTAGGAACGGCATTGGAAAGAGCCTGAAATGGGCCCTTATCTTTCTCCTGATTCTCGTTCCAATTTCGCTCATCCTATCGGGCGTGGAATCATCGGTCGCTGCAGGAACAGGGAGCAATTCAACGCAACCAGCGACGACTTCAATTCCGCTGGCATCTCTGATCATAATGGTGGTCTCCGCATTTGCTACGGCTGTGACTGAAGAGACGGCGGTTAGGGGCTACATCCTGGATAGGTTGATGCCGGGTCATCCCTCAACTCTGAGACTGTCTCTGAATGCTGTAATCATAGCTTCGGCGATGCAGATGTCTTACCACGCTGCGCCGTATCTCAATACCTATGGCTATTCTCTGCCCGTCACCATGATGAGTCTCCTAAGTGTCTTCGTATACTCTATCTTCCTAAGCTTCGCGTACGTCAGGTCAAGAGTGAGGAACGCATCGGGACCGGTACTGTTTCACTTTCTCTTGGATGCGGGGTTCTACATAGTACTATTCGCGCTTGTTGGATAATCTTGTGAGTATGCACCTCTCACGCATGCGCGCAAACTCGTAGAGGCGCCTGTTCCTGTGAGCCAGCACAGCCTACAAAGAGAGAGGAGGGGTAGGTGCGGTCGCCGGGATTTGAACCCGGGTTACAAGCTTGGAGGGCTTGTGTCCTCTTGGCGCTAACGCTAGACCAGGCTGGACGACGACCGCACGACCTTCGAGCCTTTAGCTAGCGCTTTTAATCGTTGAACCCGATTCGGCCTTCTCCACCTCGTAAACCACCCGAGAAGCGACGACGTGTGCTTCCAGAGGCCTGACGTCTATCCTGACGAGTTGATCCATGACGGAGAGCGTCCCTGGTGAGAAGTGACCATGAGGGAACCCGCCCACGACGACAGTCGGGCTCTTGGCTGCCGTGACCCTTTTCGCCAGCTCCTCCAGCGACGTCATATTCCCCTGCACAGACAGCCCAATCACCTCGTCTGACGAGATAATCCTCACTAACTCCTTGACATCCATGGAGTGTACCTTGATTAGCCCCTGCCTCGGCCGCTCAACAAGCACCTTCTCCATCAACCCTCTGAAGCGAAGGTAGTTCTTCGGAACCCTAGTCTTCTCGGCAATCTCGAACACCACGTCATCATAAGTGTGGACAAAGACCCTAACTAACCCGTCGAGGTAAAGCGGCGTACCTGTAACGTTCAGCAGCGTGACATGCACCAGGTCCGGCCTTCCCCTCTTCTCCGAGTCTTTCAGCTTCGCCATCGCTGAATGATGGAAGCTCCTGTCAAGCAGAATCTCAGAGGGGTCCTTTTGCCTCCTCTTGACGTCGCTGGCCACTGCAGGTTGTCTTCTAATCTCCTTCGGCACCAGCTCGAGAGCCGACTCCGCAAGGACGAAGTTGAGCAACGGCGGAGCCGATGAGGAAGCACATGGTTAAGTTCTTGCATGCTTAGCTCAGGCCGTGAACTCTCGTCGAGCTCCAAAAGAGGACGCAGCCGCCATCGTCAGGCTTCTCACGGAATCTGCGGTTGACCTCGCACGCACCAACCCCACCATCGCGAAAGAACAGGCATCCCTCGCAAGGAAGGTGAAGCTCAAGTTCAACGTCCGTCTCGACCCCTCTCTAACGAGGTTCACATGTCGGGGGTGCAAGGGGCTCTTAGTGCCGGGTGTGAATGCCCGGGTCAGATTGGGCCATGGCAAGCCCACAATAATACGAGTGACCTGCTCCGAATGCGGCCATGTAAACCGAAAAGTGGTCGGGGAAGCTTAAATACAAACAAAAAGGGCTCGGAAAACCGCTTCGTGAAACGTTATGGTAAGTGCCCACGACGTCCCGTCGAGTAAGCTGATTGCCTCTCTAGCGGTGCAAATGAAAGAGGTCCAGGGCGTCGAGCAGCCAGAATGGTCCCGCTTCGTTAAGACTGGCTCCCATGCCGAGAGGCCCCCCGCCGACTCCGAATGGTGGTACACCCGCGCCGCATCTCTCATGCGCAAACTCTACCTCCACGGCCCGGTGGGACTGGGCGACCTGGAGCGCGCCTACGGCGGCTCGAAGGCTCTGAAGTACTACCCCAAACACCACAGGGACGCAGGCGGGTCGTCAATCAGGAAGATACTCAAGCAGCTTGAGCAGGCCGAGCTTGTCACCAAGACCCCGAAGGGGAGGGTCCTTTCGTCCAAGGGACGGGGAATGATCGACAAGGTGTCGAAAGAAATCTTCGCCAAGATCAGCGAAGAGAACAAGGCCCTCGCGAGGTACGCATGACCATGGCCGACCAGCCGCAGAAGCAGCCCGACAGAGAGGCGCAGGAGCGGAGGATGATGAGGGAAGGGGCCCTCAGGATGGCCCTAACGTCAGAGGCGAGGCAGCGGCTGGCAAACGTCAGGATGGTCAGGCCCGACCTAGCGAACGCTGTCGAGGAATACGTCATCCAGCTCGCGTCGTCCGGCAAGCTAAAGAGCGCGGTGGAGGACGAGCAGGTCAAACAGATGCTGGCTACGCTGCAGGGCAAGAAGCGGGATATTACTATCAGGCGAGCTTAGAATGGCGAGAGTCAAAGACACATCAAAGAAGAACAGGCTGATCAAAGCAGGCAAGCAGGCGAGGTCCGTCCCCACATGGGTCATAGTCAGGACGAACCGCAACGTCAGGACTAACCCAAAGCGGAGGAACTGGAGGCAGCGGAAGCTGAAGCTGAGGTAGTGGAGAATGTCCGAGCAGAAGATGGAGGAGCTGACAAGGACCTACACGGTCCCGCTGGGAGTGGTCTATGAGGCGCCGCCCTACAGGAGGGCCAAGAAGGCCATCATCGTCATCAAGGAGTTCGCCACCCGGCACATGAAGGCCAAGCAGGTGAGCATCGACGCTGAGGTTAACGAGCAGATCTGGGCGAGGGGCATAAGGCACCCGCCTCGGCGCATAACAGTCGAGATGGAGCGCGATGAAGACGGCGTCGTCAAGGTCAAACTCCCTCCGAAGCCCGAAAGCGTGTGACCGAATGGGTCTGCACCTGATTGACATCTACCGGAGCCCCAACATAGGCGTCTTCCTGAAAGGGAACGAGAAGTTCCTCCTCGTCCCGAAGGGCCTAGCCCAGACGAAGGCTGACAAGCTCTGCTCCGACCTTCAGGTGTCGGCGGTTCCAGCATCCGTTGGGGAGTCGAGGCTGCTGGGGCCCCTGGTATCGATGAACAGCAACGGCATACTCGTGTCGAGGCTTGCCGAGGATGTTGAGATCCACGAGATCAGGGCGGCAACCGGCATGAACGTCTCGAGACTCGACTCCAAGCTCACGGCAGTGGGAAACCTCGTCGTGGCTAACGACAAGTGCGCCCTCGTGTCCCCTGTCCTCGATTCGAAGGCTCTGTCGCAGATCAAAGACGTTCTCTGCGCGGAGGTCGAGCGGATGCCCATCGGAGAATACCACCAGGTCGGCTCCTTCGTGGTGGCCACCAACAACGGCGCCGCCGTCTATCCCGGTCTCGATGAGAAGGAAGTAAGAAGGATAGGCTCGCTGCTCGGCGTCGACGCCTATCCTACGTCTGTGAACAGCGGTGTTCCATACGTGGCTTCGGGCCTCATCGCCAACTCGAGGAATGCGATAGCAGGCAGCCAGACCACAGGACCTGAGCTTGTCTTTATAACGCGGGCACTGGGCGTGTGAGCTTCCTCCTTTGAGCAAGCGTCAGCCCACGGCCGAGGAGACGGTGAATGCACTCGTGGTAGAGGTCAGGGTTCTCGAGGGGACCTATAACGAACTCACGGCCAGACAGAACCTGCTCGAAAGGGCGCTCTTGGAGAGCCGCGCCGCTCTCGAATCGATCAAGGGTTTGGACGAAAAGAGCCCAGAAGTCCTAACCCAGATCGGAGGCGGGGCCATGCTCCATTCTCCACCACCGTCCACCGATAGAGTGCTAATCAACGTAGGCGCTAACGTAGTGATTGAGAAGTCGAAGGAGGAAGCCGTCGCGATGCTCGAGGAGAGGAGCAGGGACGTGGAGAAGACTATAGTCTCTCTCGTGAGGGAGAGGAACGAAATTGCGGACAGGCTGAACACCGACAGGGACCTGCTGAACAACCTAGTGGCCAAGAGCCAGGAGTAGTACATGTTCGACAGGCTGAAGCAGGCGTTCTCAGCCGTCACAAGCGCTGTAAGAGAAAAGCAGCTCAGCGACAAGGACCTCGACGACATCGTCTTCAATTTCCAGATCGCCCTGATTGAGAGCGACGTCGCGCAGAGCGTCGCGGAAGCGCTGACCAACGAGGTCCAGAAGAGTCTCACGGGCACGAAGGTCGACAGGTCCGTCGACCCTTCAGAAGTCGTCGGCGAAAGGCTCACGGCCGTTCTTGAGGCGGCCTTTGCGAAGGCTGGTTCGGTCGACCTGGTGGCGAACATCAGGGACAAGACGAAGAACAGTGTGGAGCCCTACGTCATCCTCTTCCTAGGGATAAACGGCACAGGCAAGACGACGTCTGTCGCGAAACTTGGAAGCTACCTGCAGAAAGACGGATTGTCAGTCGTCTGCGCAGCCGGGGACACGCACAGGCCCGGCGCCATCGAGCAGCTCACGGAACACGCGGGGAGGCTGCAGTTGAAGGTCATCTCGCAGCGCTACGGCGCCGATCCAGCCGCCGTCGGGAGGGACGGGGTCCTCTACGCCAAGGCTCATCACGCCGACTGCCTCCTCATCGACACCGCCGGGAGGATGCAGACCAACCAGAACCTGATGGAGGAGATGGCCAAGATTGTCAGGGTGGTGAAACCCGACTTCCGCATCTTCGTCGCCGACGCCCTGACGGGGAATGACGCCGTCTCACAGGCCGAGCTCTTCAACCAGCATGTGGGTTTCGATGGGGCCATCCTGACCAAGGCCGACGCAGATGTAAGGGGAGGGGCGGCGCTCTCGATAGTCTACTCGACCGGGAAGCCGGTCATCTTCCTTGGTGTGGGGCAGGGGTATGGGGACCTCGTCCCGTTCGATAGCAAGAAGTTTCTCAATTCGCTTCTGAAGGGCTAGTCCGGTCTCAGTGCGTCCCTCGGATAGGTGCTCTTCGCCCTGTCAGCCCGGGCCCTATCGATTTCCACGGTAACGAACGGGTGGCCACTGGAGGTGAGCCCTAACACTTCCGCGTCGGGCCCCACGACCCATCCTCTGCCTCCGAATGTCGCCGCTCCGTGCTTCCCCAACCTATTGGAGGAGGCGCAGTATGACCCAGCGACCACCGCGGCCGTCTTTCCTCCGGAGAGCCACTTGTCTATGTTCAGTCCGGTGCATCGTGGTGCCACTATGATCTCAACCCCGCGCTTCCCATAGGTCCTTGCGTTAGGCATGGACCAGAGGTCGCTGCAGATCATGAACCCAGCCTTCCATCCTGAAACCTCGAACGGGGTGAAGGGCTCGCCTCCCCTCTGGTACCAGCGTGCCTCGTAGTAGCCCGGCTCGTCGGGCAGGTAGTTCTTGAGGTGAACACCTTTCGCCCCCGCCTTCTTGCTCCAGACGAACCCCTCGTTGAGCCTCCTCTCTCCCCTCTCCACAGGCCTCGAGGCCAGCACTACCGAAGCTCCGAGTTCGGGGAGTCTCTCTAGCCAATTACTGTGCTCACGGACCGCGTCGCTCCACGTCTCCTGCACGAACTTCGGGCCTGCGCAGAACCAGTCGTAGAACGGCATTTCCGGCAGAAGCACAAGATCGCTCCGATTCCTCTTGACATGTCGTTCTAGTCGGGTCCACTCCTGCTCGAACCTTACAGGGTCGTCGGGCATCTGGGTAACTGTAATCTTCAATACATCGCGACCCTTGGAGCCACTCTCTTATCCTATTCCCTAGGCTGAGCTCTCGTAAAGCTTCCTCTGCTCTTCGCCGATGAGCTCCGTGAGCGCCTCGAAAGCCCTGCTTGCGTCCTTCATGTCCACGACCATGATGGTGTCTGTGTAACAGCTGACGGTGTCCTCGACGTTCACTTGCCTCCTCCAGAGCTGGTTGTAGAAGGCGCTGATGCACCCCGGGGTGGTGGTAATCTCCCTGGGGCTGTGTACGGTGATTGCAGCTCCTTCCTCCCCTTCTTCTAGCACCTCGGCCCCCGCCAAGGACCTCTTCACTTTAGAATGAAGCCGCTGGTCGAAGATTAAGGTAATCGAGGAGAGAGACTCAGAGACCTGAATGAAGTCGTTGGGGTAGGTCGAGAGGAGAGTACTGACCGTCTGAACCGTCCTCTTGGTCTTCTCCACGGAGAGGCTGGACACGTGGGTCCTTACGCTGACCGCGCTCCTCGCTATCACCCTGCTGACCTTAGGGGAGGTCCCCGAATACGCTCCCATCACCCTCTTCAGGGCGGTCGCGATGCCCACCTCGCTGACATCCTTGACCCGCCTCCCCGTCCGGGCTGCGACCTTCGGGACGAGCATTCTAGCAAGGGCGCTGAGGTTCAGGTAGTCGCGGGCAATTGCATCCTGAATTGAGAGGTCTGACCCTACCTCGTCCTTGACCGCCCTGGTAACTGAAACGCCTTTGGCCAGTTTCTGGTCATGCTTGGCCAATTTGTGAAATTCTTGTCCATAACCTATAAAAGTATTCCAAAGACACTCGCGCTGCAAACTTGCATCGGACCGTTGCCCTTGCCTTTTCCGGCGGGTTGGACACGTCAGTCTGCGTGAAGTGGCTTCAGGAGAAGTACGACGCGGACGTGGTGACCGTCACCCTTGACCTAGGTCAGAGGGACGACATGGAGCTGATTGAAAAGCGCTCTAGGCTGATCGGAGCGAAGAACCACCATACCATCGACGCGAAGGACGAGTTCCTCCGCGATTACGTTTGGCCTGCAATCACCGCGAACGCACTCTACGAAGGAGCTTACCCTCTGAGCACCGCCCTTGGCAGGCCCCTTATCGGGAAGAAGCTGGTCGAGGTCGCTGAGAAAGAGGGGGCCGATGCGGTCGCCCACGGCTGCACCGGCAAGGGGAATGACCAGGTGAGGATTGACGTCACCGTCAGGGCAATGAACCCCTCGCTCGAGGTCATCGCACCGGTTCGCGAGTGGAACATGAGCAGGGACGAGGAGATCATCTATGCCCAGAAGCGGGGCATCCCGATCAAACCCTCCAAGTCAATCTACAGTATCGACCAGAACATCTGGGGGCGTTCTGTCGAGAGCGGCCCGATGGAGAACCCCGACAACGAGCCTCCGTCTGATGCCTTCGAGTGGACGGTGTCCCCAGAGGACGCTCCTGGCGAGCCGGGATACCTGGACATCGGGTTCAGGAACGGCGTCCCGACGCGGGTGAACGGCAGGGCGATGGATCCTCTGAAGCTCGTCAGCTACGTCAATCAGTTAGCAGGTTCCCACGGCGTCGGAAGGATCGACCACATCGAGGACAGGCTGGTCGGCATCAAGTCGCGGGAAGTCTACGAGTGCCCGGCGGCGTCGGTGATAATCCAAGCCCACCAGGACCTGGAGAAGCTCGTCCTTACACGCCACGAGCTTGACTTCAAGGCAATGGTGGAGAGGGAGTGGGCCTGGCTCGTCTATTCGGGCCTCTGGCTCGAGCCTCTGAGGCTGGCTCTTGACCGGTTCATCTCGGCGACCCAGCACAGGGTGACGGGCACAGTGAGGATGAAACTCTACAAAGGCTCCGCTCGGGTCGTGGGAAGGTCGTCCGAGTACTCGATCTACGACGTAGGACTCGCGACCTACGGCCGCGGCTCGAAGTTCGACCAGAGAAACGCAGTCGGCTTCATCGAGCTCTGGGGGCTGCAGTCCAGGGTTGCTGCCAGCCTAAACTCTCAAGTTGAGGAAAAACAGGAGAATGGACGTCAGAGGACCAAGGCTAAGGAAGCCGAGTGAAAGGGCCCTCGCGTTCACCTCCTCGATGAAGGCTGACGAGCGGATCGCGCGCCACATCATCGCGGTGAACATGGCCCACATGACTGCCCTCGTGAAAGCAGGCGAGGTCGACAATAAGACAGGAGCAAAATGCATCAAATTCCTCATTGGCGCCTCTCCTGAGATCTCCCCCGGCACCAGGGCCGAAGACTTCCACCAGCAGCTCGAGCAGCAAGCAGTTGACGCTCTAGGCGTAGATACAGCAGGCTACCTGAACTTCGGCAAGAGCAGGAACGACCAGGTCGCCACCGCCATAAGGATGGAGTTGAGGGCGCAGCTGAACGCGCTTCTTGGTTCTCTGGCGGAGCTCCAGCGGGTGCTGCTAAGGCAGGCAGGTAGGCACGGGACAACAGTGGTTCCGGGGTACACCCACCTGCAGAGGGCCCAACCTGTCACCCTTGCCCACCACCTGTTCGCCTACTTCGACGCCTTTCAGCGCGATGCGGAGAGGACTCTCCAGCTGTATGCGAGGGTCAACCTCTCGCCGATGGGCGGCGCGGCCATGGCGGGCACCTCGGTGAAGATCGACAGGAGGGTGGTTGCCAAGTCGTTGGGTTTCGACGGCGTGATTAGAAACGCGATGGACGCAGTGTCGTCAAGGGACGTCGTAGTCGAGGCGCTCTCCTGCGCCACCATGACCATGGTCGATGCCAGCAGGCTCGCGGAGGAGTTGATTCTATGGAGCACGTCGGAGTTCGGATTCCTTGAGCTCGATGACGCCTACGGGGCGTCCAGCAGCATAATGCCCCAGAAGAAGAACGCAGTCGTGGCCGAGATGGTCAGGGCGAAGGCCGGGTCGGTCATGGGGGACCTGGTAGCAGCATGTGCGATCCTCAAGGCGCTGCCCTATTCCTACAACCTGGACCTGCAGGAAATCACTCCCCAGCTGTGGCGCGCCCTCGACGACACCGTCAACTCATTGTCCATGCTAGCAGGTATGATTTCGTCTGCGTCAATCAAACCCGATAGGCTTCGCAGCGCGATAGCCAACGACAATTCCACTGCGGTCGCCCTCGCCAACTACCTTGTCAAGGAGCACAGCATCTCTTTCAGACAGGCCCATGCCATCATCGGTCACCTGGTGAGGACATCTGTTGAGACCGGGAGACCGCTTCAGGAGATTATTGCATCCAAGATGGCAGCCGTGTCGGCGAGGTTCGGAAAGCGTATCACCATCGAGGCTGGCATTGTGGGGGATCTCCTCGACCCAAGGAGCTTCCTCGAGGCAATCGCGACCGAAGGGGGTAGCAACCCCAACTTCGTTGCCGGGGGTCTGAAGGTCCGCCAGAAGGAACTCGCGCTGACAGATTCGGCGCTCTTGCAGACTGCAACGTCTCTCAGGGCGTCGGAGCGGAACCTGAAGGCAATCGCGTCGGGCATGGCCCGGGAGGTGAAATCGTAGATTGAACACCAGCTGCACGGAGTGCGGAGCGACCCTGGCCGTTCCGAACGACGCAATAGTGGGGGAACTCGTCTCCTGCAAGGACTGCTCACAGGAGTATGAGGTGGCCGAGATTTCCAATGGCAACGTGCTTCTGAAGCCAGCCGAGCAGGTCGGAGAGGATTGGGGGGAGTAGGTGAAGGTAAGCATCACATTCGACAGGCTCAGGTGGGAGGAGAAGGCCCTCATCGAAGCAGCTGAGGCGGCAGGG
>Ga0187771_10003560_pt1 | contig 10890 bp, 7 predicted proteins | sample 0116_SJ02_MP15_1_FD_133139 | JGI IMG/M metagenome (GOLD analysis project Ga0187771, IMG submission 133139) | Tropical peat soil microbial communities from peatlands in Department of Meta, Colombia - 0116_SJ02_MP15_10_MG | ecosystem: Environmental > Terrestrial > Soil > Wetlands > Peat | place... | reverse complement strand
ATTGCCGTCTTGCGGCCCAATGAGGCGCTTAGCGTGATCCTGCTTGGCAAGGTGAGTTCGTTTGTATTCTTTGTCGACCCTGATGGCATTGCGGTATACGAAACCGACCTGACCGAATCACGGGCAGCGGAACTCGTTAATAAAATGCGCCAGGCGGTTGAACCTGCCGATAAACTTCTCACGTTTCCGGCCGCAGATGCTTACACCCTTTACGAAAAGCTTTTTGGATCCGTCAGGGACCGCCTTGCAAAGGCGCAACATCTTATATATGTGCCGAGCGGTCCTTTGCTTAGCCTGCCTTTTGGGGTACTGGTGGTTGAACGCCCGGGCAATTTCACCCGGACCTATTACTCTGAAGTTGAGTGGATGGCCCTCCATAAGGCCCTTACACTGGCGCCTTCGGTCCAGTCGTTTGCGAATTTGAGGACAACGGTGCGGCCCCCCGTGGCTCAGTCGCCATTTATCGGGTTTGGGGACTTCGTCCCGTTGCGGGAAGACCCCGGCAAATTCCTCAAGGCGCTTAATATGCCGGATTCATGCATGGACGAGGCGGACCTGTTCGTCAAGGGCACATGGAACAAACTGCCCTACTCAGCAACCGAATTGCGCGAGGTTTCCGCCGAACTGGGCGCGCCGCAGGGTTCCCTGGTGATGGGCGATTCCTTTACGGCCGAGCAAGTCGAGAAAACAAAGCTCGATAACTACAAAGTCGTATACTTTTCCACGCACGGACTACTGCCGAGCAAGTTGAAATGCTTCACCGAACCTGCGCTGGTGGTGTCAAAAGGGACCGGTCTGCTTAACGCGAGCGATGTCGCCAGGCTCAAGATGAATGCCGAGCTGGTGGTCCTGTCCGCGTGCGATTCAGGCGGGCCGTCGGGGCAGACTGGAGGCCAATCGCTTTCGGGACTTGCCCGCTCATTCTTTTACGCCGGCGCCCGTTCAATGATAGTCTCGCACTGGGAACTGCTGGACAAGCCCTCGGTGGAACTGCTCACCACGATGTTCAAGGACCTTGCAGCCGAGAACATCTCATTTGCCGAAGCCCTGAAAAAAGGACAGACGGTCCTCATAAAGGAGCCCGGCACGTCACACCCTATGGTCTGGGGCGCTTTGTGCCTGGTGGGTGACGGCGGTGAGCGCCTGAGCGGGGAGAAGGTGGCGAAGAAGTAGAGTCAAGGAATTACTACTGTCTCGTTTTCCGGGCGATCAGACGAGCGGTTTTTTCCACGCCGTTACGAGGTGTCCGCGCACAGGCGCATTGCCCTCCTTTCGCAGAACGACGCTTCGTATCCCCGTGAGGATGAAGCCCGCATCTCCGAGCGCGCTTTCGACATAAGTCGATTCATGGGAGTAGCGGGCGTTGGGATTGAGGCGCCAGTCAACGGCCCGATGTTTTGCGTCTTCGAGCGTAAAAACGAAAAAGCCCCCCTCCCTCAGCGCATCGAACGCGTTCTCGAAAACAGTCTCCAGCGATCCGAAATAGCAAAGAGTATCGGCGGAGACGATGAGGTCCCAGGTTGCCGGATTGCTGCGGAAGTACTCGGAGATTTCAGCCTTTATTAGAAAATCGTAGGTTTTTCGTTCCCTTGCCAGCTCAATCATTTTGGATGAGAGGTCGACTCCTGTCAGGCTTTTGGCGTAATCGCGCAAAAGAGGGCCGCACAGCCCCGTGCCGCATCCGGCGTCCAGGATGTCCAGGCTGCGCGCAGGTTCAGGCAGCACAGCGGCAAGAGCTTCAACAACAAGGTCCGGCGCGCGATAATCCAGGTGAACGGTGAGAAGCTTGTCGAAGCCTTTCGCCAGCTTGTCGAATGTGTCCTCAATAAAAAGGGGCGGGGCGGCAGAGGGCGCGTTCCTTCCCAGGCACGCGGCCTGCCAATACCTGGCAAGGGGGGCAGAGGGCAACAAGCGGGACAATTTCGACGACGAGGGAACCACTTCGTCTCTTGGATCTTCCAGGTCCTTTAGGATGAGCGTCAAGGCAAGCTCCTGCCAGGTTCCCACATTGTCGGGGTCCAGAACGACGGCATCCTCGAATACGGAAATCGCTTCGACTTTCAGGCCGGCTCTTCTGAGCGCACGGCCCATATTGCACCGAAAATCCACCCTGTCCGGTTGCAGGTCGACAGCCTTTCGGTAGACCTCTACGGCCTCCAAATGCCTGTCTTGAGCCGTAAACGTTACGCCCAGGTTATTATAAGCGTGTGCGTGACCGGGATCGAGCGCAATCGCCTTTCGATAGCAGGCTTCAGATTCGGCATGCCTTTCAAGCGCGGCCAGCGCGATGCCCAGGCTGTTGTGGGCATCGGCATTTTCGGGAAACATGGCTGCAATTCGTTCAAGCAGTTCCACCGCCTCGACATGTCGGCCGCTCTCGTGGCAAAGGAGGCCCAGAAAATGTAACGCGTCCGGATAGTCGGGAAAGCGATCCAGTATACGCCGGTATAAAGTTTCAGCTTCATCAGGGAAGCCCGATTCGTGAAGCTGCAGCGCAAATGACAACGCCTCTCCCGCGCTTAACTCCACAACCTTTTCCGCCTTATCTGTATTAGCCCGCGGTTCTTCGCCCGGAGAAATCATGCGAACGCTTTCTTTAACGCTTATACTGCGCCAGCGGATTATCGAAGTCGAATCCGAACAGCCTCGGGTTTTCCCCGATTACCGATGCTGAAACTATATAGAAGACATAATCATAAGTTTCTTGAGGAATCTTGCCGCTGTACTGCGACAGCAAACGCCAGAAATTTCTATCCCTGGGATTTTCCGGCATTGAGTTTATCAGTGGGATCACCCTGTTTTCGCCCCAATTGTAGGAAGCCATCACAAGAAGCCCGGATGCCTGTGCCAGGGTATCGTAAATGTATCTTATGTATTCGGCGGCCGCCCTGGTGGATTTCAAAAAGTCCTGGCGCTCGTCATCAGTGTCGAATTGCTGCAACTCCACAAGGGGACCGGTGCGAAGCCCGTAATTGCGGGCAGTGGTCGGGATGAACTGCCACATTCCCTTTGCAATGCCAAACTTTGTCGGAGGTCCGCATGCTCTTGTATCGAAGTTGCTCTCCACCAGGGCAAGGAAAAAAAACTGTGGCGGCATGCCGTTCGCATGCATGGCTTCTGCGATTTTACCGGTGTAATCGTTCTTTTTCGCCAGTTCGATGGCCCTGGCAAGCCTGGGCGTCGATTTCCATTTCGCGATGTATTTCTGGACTTCTTTGATAAAAGGGTCAGGCATTGCTACTTCGCATTCGCCAAAAATATGAGCGATGGACAGTATCAAGCGTACTTCTTCGCTCTTGCTTTTCCCGTAAATATCGAGCCCCTTCAGGAATTCATCATATTTTTTCTCCAGTTCCGCCCGCCTCGCCTGATATTTCCTGACGTTTTCGAGCGCCTGGACATCTTTGCTCTGTCTGGCCATACGCAGGAGGTCGGCAAACTCGATATCAAGGGATTTTATGGAATAGAAGATATCTTCAGCGAGGGCCTTTTGTTTTTCAGACTCAATGTGCTTCGATACTGCATAAGCCCCGAGGAAAATGACCACACAGACAAGTGCGCCTATAATCAGAAAAAATCTTCTTTTTTGTTTCTTCTTCAGTTGACCGTAAACAGCCCTGATCATCATGGTGTGAGCGCCCGCGGTCTCTCCGGGGCGTTCTTCAAAGTAGTGTTTCTGGAGCTCAGCGAGGGAAAGATCTACAGGATGGGCTTTTTGGTCTCTCTCGGGCTGCTGGATGGTGAAGGAAAGCACCGGCCCGCCACGGCCGAATTCGACCCTTGTGGACCCGGTCAATGGAATGCTTTCTTTGATTTCGCCGTCTACATATGTGCCGTTGGTGCTTTTGAGATCGATTAACCACCACTTGCCCCGTTCAAATCGCGCCTCTGCGTGAAACCGGCTCACCCTGGAATCCGTCAGCCGGACCTCGCACTCATGGTCGCGCCCGATCTTAAAGGGACTGCTGAAGGAATACTCTTTTTCCTCCGCTTTGCCTTTCTCCACCGAGATACGGATTGCTGGAGGATAGGCATTCACTTCTTCTTTCACTCTTTTCCCGTTGCAGACTCTTTGGGCAAGTCATCTGAGGATAAAACCGCTTTGCCTGCCGTGCCCGTATCCGTGAAAACAAGGGTCGTATGAGCCACAGGCATGCAGGCATCTTCCGGGCTGCACGGATTGACCGGACTGCTACAGTCGATCAGAGGCATGCTGCGCCCTCCCTTCGAGTTCTTTCAGCGCGTTTTGAAGATAAATACGAGTCTTGGAATAAAGCTGCTCGATTTTTCTGTCCGCATCGCCGGGGTCCCCGGTTTGCAGTGTGTCGGCTATCCACGGAAACTGGGTATCCGACAGGCATCCGTGTCCGAACACGAACATAAGGCCGGCAAAAATCATCGCGGCCCTTGAGGACCCGGAATATGCGCTTGCAGAAGAAATGCCGCGCTGAACCAGGTCTTCCAAAACCGGATCGCCCAGGTATTCGCATTTCTGAGGATAAATCTTTCTGAGAAACGCGGTAATAGTACTCCTGTCGTCTCCTGAAAATGAGAATGCGACCGGGGCAGGACCCACTACCCTGTACAAAGCCTCTCTTTCGTACTCGAGGTTTTGGCCCACTACCTTTTCGACATAGTCCATCGTTGCCTGATGAAGCTGATCGGCCCTTTTCATCTGATCGGCCGTGTCCTTTGCCCCCAGCAGCTCTGCAGCCCATGGGTATTGGGGGTCGGTGTCGAAGTCGCTGCCCAACATGAACATCAGTTCTACATAGAACCGGACCGGACCGCGATTGGTGAAACCATACTTCTCTGCGCGCTCCATTCCCGAACTTACAATTTGACCAATTGCCTTTTCGCCAAGAATTTCGAATCGCCTGGCAGCAAACCGGGAGATGTGCGTAACGATTCCGTCTTGGAACTGCTTTTTCGCGTTTTGAGCGAAGCTTTGCATCTGCTGGTCACGTATTACCAACATCGTTCCAAACTCCCTGAAAGAAGGCTACCCTCCTATGAGCACAGTGGGACAGCCCATTACGATGACCCCTCCATGAACGGTCGGATCCCCGATGCGTGCGGCGGGCATTCCGCCGATCACTACTGTTGTGGACCCCATGGCGATCACGTCGGGCGGGCCGACACAGGTGGCCATGTCGCCTACCCTGGCGGCAGGCATGCCGCCGATCAGGACCGTAGGGCAACAGGGCGGCAGGATCGGCCCCCCTACGTGCGGAGGAGGTGTTACCATCGGACATGTGTGCATATCTCCAAGTCTGGCTGCAGGCGGCATAATCATCTCCAGAAGCAGGAAGCGCGGAGCAGGGAGCAAGACGGCTTCCCGCCCTCGCCGGATGAGGCGTTTCATTGCTTTTCCGCGCCTCATAAATGTGTCTTGCGCTCTACGAGCTTGCCGTCGGCAAGAACGTAGTGAATTAAGTAATCGCGATCTTCTCCTTCGACATAGAAAGAGTTGACCGGTCCAAATACGGTCTTGAGTTCCGATTCATTGCAGGTTGGCAGATAGATACGGAAGACCCGCGGGTCGTAATACCGGAAGTACAACGGCTTTCCTTGAGAATCGTAAACCATGACCAGGGCCTGGAAATGCCGCCTGAGTTCCCTGAGGCCTTCCTGAGACTCAATGACAATTCCCCAGGCGTTTCCCCATCCGTAGGTGAAAAGCCATTCAATGAAACTATCGTCACGGTGAAGCGGAACAAGATAGGGAGCCACGTCAGCCAGTTCCAGGGCCTGCTCTCCGCGAAAAAGGGACGCAGCCTCGACGCCGGATTCGGCAAGCCGGGAATGAATACGGGTATCCCTTGCTGCATCAAAGATCGCGTAAAGCTGAAGTGAAGGGTCGCTGTCGGCGCTCTGCCAAATCAGGCTTACGGTCTTTTCGATCTCCTGAGACATGGCTCTTGTCTTTTCTTCTTTTGGACTCAGACCAATTCGCGTTCAAGATCGGGCGCGGATGAACCCCTGCACCTCAACCCTACATAGGGGAGGGGGAGCGCAGCGAATGCGTCGCGCGATGTGTGCCCTCCCGGGACATCCATCTTGGGCGCAAATTGGTATCAGTTAAAAGCTCAAACGTAAAAATTCGAGACCACTCACATGAGTTGCAAAAATGCGATGCCGGAAACTGCGGCTGATTTAAACGCATGAGACTTTGGAGACGGCGCGGGAGCAACAGGGGGCGCAGTCTCCTTTTTTACAGCCGACGACTCGCCCGGTTCCCTGGGCGCCTTGGGAGGCTGGGGTGAGCACCCCGACCCCGAACCGGCCGCTCCGCCGCTGTTTATCAACACAGGGGTGCCCGATATGGTCACCCCCGCGGGGCCTACAACGACGAAGCCTCCTCCGGCTTTGAGAGTGATGCTCATTCCCGCTTCCAGGACTATGTTCATGCCGGCTTTAAGGTAGATTTCCATACCCGCGTCAAGCGCGTGCCGCAGGCCTGCTTTCTCCTGTATGTTCATTCCCGCCTCACGGGAAATCGTGCCCTCGACCTTCTCGTTCCGGTCACCCTTGACGGCCAGGTTCTTGTCGCCCTTGATCAACTGGAATTGATCGCTTTTCACGGTAAGATGGTCTTCATTTCCCACCAGTTCCACCAGGTCGTGTTTCACCCTGCTTTCCAGGTCTTTTTCCGCCTGGAGAAAAATCAGTTCCTCGCCTTTTTTGTCTTCGAACCGCAGCTCGGTAATGTTTGTCGGGCTCCCCCCTTTGGAGCTTCGGCTCTTGATGCCGCTCTGCGTGGCATTGTCCGGCAGGTCGTAGGGCGGCATGTTATCGTCGTTGTAAACACGTCCGGTAATTATCGGCCGGTCCGGGTCGCCTTCGAGGAAATCGACAATCACCTCCTGGCCGATACGAGGTATATGGATCGCCCCCCATTTGGCCCCGGCCCACAGTTGCGATACTCTTACCCAGCAGGAGCTCTTTTCATCGGCCTTGCTGTACCGGTCCCAGTGAAACTTGAGCTTCACCCTCGAATATTTGTCCGTATATATTTCACTCCCGGCAGGTCCTACCACGACTGCGGTCTGTGGGCCACGCACAACCGGTTTCGGGGTGATGCGCGCCGGGCGGAAAGGTTTTTGGGATGGCATGGCGGTAAAGCTGCACGCATAAATGTCTACCTCATCTCTGGTCTTGCCGGTCTCGTAAAGGTCTGAAACTATATCATGTTTTGCCGAAACGATGAGGTACTCACGATTCTGGTCCTTGCGCGCAAACCCCGTAAGTTCGAAAAGATAGCCCACCGAAAGGCCGCGGGCATTTCCCTCACTGTGAACCAGTTCATGGTCGCACTGCCGTTCTTCTATGCGGACACGGGCGTATTTTTCGCCTTCCCCGCTTTCGAGATAAATGCCGGGGTAATCGTAGACTTCCATATCGGAGACGGCATGGCTGTGTTTAATGGCCGATTTAGCATGCAGGTTGGCTTTGGGGGTCTTAAAATGGAAATCGTTTAGGGCGCAAACCCCGGGCTGGACCTCCTGCGAGATGTGCCAGTCGAAGATATGGTCCCGCTCGCGGCGTTGGGCGGTGTCGCGCGGATAAAAAGGCAATCTTTCGTAGCCGGGAAAGGGCTGGTGGGAGCTCGTCGAATCGGACAGCACAAGGGTGTGTTTGTCGTTTTCATGCTTGAAATAGTAATAAATGCCCTCATGCTCCATCAAACGGCTGACAAAATTGAAATCAGTCTCCCTGTACTGCACGCAGTATTCCCAGGGTTGATAGCTCCCGCTGAGCGCCTCTTCATAGTCGGTAAAGCCCTGGTCTTTGAATACCTCCTTTATGATATCGGGGGTTTTTTTTTCCTGAAAAATTCGACAGTTTGCCGTGAGGGTCAGAAACCACAACCATGGACGCACGGTAGCATGGTAGGCGTAAAGATCTCCGACTGTGCCGCCTTGGGTAAAATTGCTGACGTGACCGCTAAAGTAGCGCTGCCTGCCCCGGCCCAGGTCCAGCCGGACAGTGACCTTCTGTCCCAGGATGTCATCGAACCTGATGTTGGGGTCCTGGCTCAAAAGGTCGATCTGAAACTCAAAAAGCCTTCCCAGCGACTCGGTGGCGGTCATGCGGAAGAATAACAGCACATCCTTGCCAAGGGGCGTGGCTATCGCGACTGCTCTGTGTTCCTGCGTCCTCTCCATGGTCTTCCTTCAGTCATCAGAAGCTATACACGAATTCTCCATCTGCAACACTGGCGTGAACGCGGCTGATCGGCGCTCCCTCCATCAGGGACATAAGTATTTTGCGGCTGATCTCAGGCAATACCGTATTGGTCAGGATGGCGTCGATCATGCGGCCGCCGCTCTCCAGCTCCGTACAGCGACTCACGATGTGCTGAACCATCTCCGGATCGTAGGTAAACGGGATCCCGTGATTTTCGAGAATCCTTCTTTCGATTCGGCCAAGCTGCAAGCGCACTATATCGGTCAGCATGGAATCGCTGAGGGGGTAGTAAGGGATAATGACCAGCCGTCCCAGCAGGGCGGGTGGAAAAACCCCCAACAGCGGCTTTCTGAGCGCCTTGGTCAGGCCATCTACATCGGGCGTCAGATCGGGATCGGCGCACATATTCATGATAAGGTCCGTGCCCACATTGGTCGTCAGTAAAATCAGAGTGTTTTTGAAATCGATCGCCCGCCCCTCGCCATCTTCCATCCACCCTTTGTCAAAGACCTGGAAGAAGATCTCGTGCACGTCGGGGTGCGCCTTTTCGACTTCATCGAGCAGTATAACACCGTAAGGTTTTCGGCGTACCGCTTCCGTCAGCCTGCCGCCTTCCCCGTAGCCCACGTAACCTGGAGGAGCTCCCTTGAGTGTAGAGACCGTATGCGCTTCCTGAAATTCGCTCATGTTAATGGCTATGATGTTCTGTTCCCCGCCGTAGAGAGCTTCTGCCAGGGCGAGCGCCGTCTCGGTTTTGCCTACCCCCGACGGACCGGCCAGCATAAAGACGCCGATCGGTTTCTGAGGATTGTCCAGTTGCGCCCGGGAGGTATAAATCCGCTTGCTGATCATCTCCAGAGCATGCCGCTGCCCTATGATGCGCCTATTCAAAATGTCGGCAAGGTTCAGGACTGTTTCAATCTCGTTTCTTACCATCCGGCCAACGGGAATTCCGGTCCAGTCGGAGACCACTGAAGCCACGGCCTGGGCATCTGCGGTAGGCAGAATGAGAGGCCTTTCCCCTTGCAATTCTTTCAACCTGGCTTGCAGCGCCCGGTGCTCCTGTTCTAATTGCTGGAGCTCCCCGCCGTTGCTTTTTTCCTTTTCTTCAACAGCGGTTTCAGCTTCGAGGCCGTCGCCGTTTTCGGGCACCCTGCCAATAAGTTCCCGCAGCTGCGCGCGCTTTTCCAGTATTTGTCCCACCAGTTCCTGTTCGGATGCCCATCGATCCTCGAGCTGCCGGAGCCTTTGCCGCTCGGTCTCAAGCGCAGCCTTTGCCGCAGCGCTTCTCTCAACCGTGTCTTCCTTGATGCCGCGTTCCCTCTCGATGATCTGAAGTTCCGTTTCAAGGCCGCTGATCCGCCTGCGGCAATCATCGACTTCCGCCGGGACAGCATGCTGGCTGATTGCTACTCGGGCGCACGCGGTGTCGAGCAGGCTGACGGCTTTGTCAGGCAACTGCCGGTCGGGTATGTAACGCCGGGATAGCTTGACGGCAGACTCCAAAGCCTCGTCGAGCAGTTGCACCCGATGATGCTGCTCCATAACCGAGGCAATGGCGCGCATCATCCGGAGCGCTTTTTCTTCACTGGGTTCAAGCACCTGCACCACTTGAAAACGGCGGGTCAGCGCAGGGTCTTTTTCGATATGCTTTTTGTACTCAGCCCAGGTGGTGGCCGCAATAGTCCGCAGTGTGCCTCGAGCCAGGGCGGGTTTTAGAAGGTTGGCCGCGTCTCCGGTGCCCGCCGTCCCTCCTGCGCCGATCAGCGTATGCGCTTCATCAATAAAGAGGATTATGGGCTTCTCGGATGACTGGACCTCATCGATTACCTGCCGCAGACGCTTTTCAAATTCCCCCTTGTAGCTTGCCCCCGCTTGCAGCAAGCCCAAATCCAGGGCCCGCAGCGCCACATTCTGAAGGGGCGGCGGCACGTCACCCGCCGCTATTCTTAGAGCAAACCCTTCCACTACCGCAGTTTTTCCCACACCGGCTTCTCCAGTAAGAATCGGATTGTTCTGCCTGCGGCGCATCAGGATATCCACTATTTTTCTAATCTCTTCATCCCGCCCGACAGTCGGGTCTATTTCTCCTTTGCGGGCCTTCTCGGTGAGGTCGACCGAATATTGACGCAAGGCTTCCTGTTTACCCGCAGGCCCCGGTCCCAGCGGTCCTTCCGCTTCGGCTGCCGCGGGCCCCCCCAACCTGCTTCCATCCGTTGCGGCAAGTTGTTCTTCCGGTGAACCGCCAACCACCGTATCGAATTTATCCGCAATCGTATCGAGGCTGATCTTTTTGAATTCCGCTGAAAGCCCCTCCAACGAATATCGCAGGCTCCGTGTTTTCAAAACGCCAAGCAGAATGTGGCCCGTGCGCACCTGAGACTCGCCAAACATCAGACTGCCGTAAACCCAACCCCGCTCCACAGCCTCCTCTACCTGAGAAGATAAATCCAGATTACTGGTCGATCCTCGAGGAAGACGATCGAGTCCGGCGGTCAGGTCCTTCGCCAGTTTTGAGAGGTCGAGTTTAAAGTAAGAAATGATGTGGTGCAGGTCCGAGTCCTGAAGCTGCAGAACCTGGCTTAGCCAGTGCACCAGTTCGACATAGGGATTGCCCCGCATTTTGCAAAAGACCGTAGCACTGTCCATTGCCTTGAACCCCAAGCTGTTCAGCTTGCCAAAAAGGGCGCTGCGGCTGAT
>Ga0187771_10003559_pt1 | contig 10894 bp, 8 predicted proteins | sample 0116_SJ02_MP15_1_FD_133139 | JGI IMG/M metagenome (GOLD analysis project Ga0187771, IMG submission 133139) | Tropical peat soil microbial communities from peatlands in Department of Meta, Colombia - 0116_SJ02_MP15_10_MG | ecosystem: Environmental > Terrestrial > Soil > Wetlands > Peat | place... | reverse complement strand
ACGTGTTCGAAGTCGATTCGGTCAAGGACGTGAGGGACTACGATGCGTTCGTGGTTGGCAGTGCGCTGTACATGTTCCACTGGATGAAGGAGGCAAAGCGATTCGTTTCGAAGAACGCCGAGACCCTTGCCAACCACCCCCTGTGGCTCTTCAGCAGCGGGCCCGTGGGCACCAAGCGAAAGAACGCCCAGGGTCAAGACCTACTTGAAGTCTCAGGACCAAAGGAGTTGGCCGAAATCTCTGCCCTTGTCAAGCCTCTAGGGCACAGGGTCTTCTTCGGGGCGCTGGACGGCTCTCGCCTGACTGGTAGCATGGGATTCTTCTACAAGATGGCACGGAGAAGCCAGGCCGCGCGAAACGCAATGCCCGAAGGGGACTTTCGGGACTGGAAAGAAGTCGAGGGCTGGGCCGACGGGATATTCGAGGCGCTCGAGTTCCGGGAAGGGCAGGCTTCGCTCTGAAACGAATGCGACCCTGAAACCTGACCGTCCGGAACCCAACTGAGCATCTGTTCCTTCGGGCCCATCGAGATCCCTCTCGAGCCAAAACGGCTGATTTACTCGTCCAGTATCTGTGCGAGGATGCGCTGTTCTGCCCTTCCTTCTATGGGCCACTGAGGCCGACTTGTGGAGACCGAGCTCCTTGGATAGCTGCACTGAGTTGGTCCTTCTCTACAAATCGCAGGGTCCAGACCGGTACGAGGCGACGGTGCCCGGCACGGTAGATCGCCCCTTGAAGAGGTATCCACACGATTCAGCACCTTAATATAGCGTGCCGAGAAGCGACTAACGACTGACACGATATGAGTTACGGACAGCGCAGTGGAGGGTACGGTCGAGGGAGCTTCGGTGGCTTCGGTGGCCCGAGGAGCTTCGCTCCGAAGCCGGTCAAGGTCGGCGAGGAGTACGACGTCGAAATCACCGAGATTTCGAGGCGTGGTGATGGCATCGCTAAGATACAGGGATTCATCATCTTCGTCCCCGGCGCCAAGGCCGGACAGAAGCTGAAGGTTAAGATCACCAACGTGGCGAACAGGTACGCCACCGCCGAGATTGTTTCCTCAGCGACGAGCACGAGTTCGCAGTCGGCAGAGGCTCCTGCATCGACTGAAGGCGGACCCGCGAAAGAAGGGTAGACCGCGTACAGGGAGATACGGGAAGAGGGAAGCCCGAGCCGTCCGAGCGTTCTCCATTCCCTCGGCGCCGGGAAGACGATTGAGGGCAGCACCATAATCTAGTCTTGGTAAATTTTTCCAGATAGAATGGCGGGAACAGACCTAGCGGCTGACTCCATGCACGGGAATCACGCCCGTCCGACTATAAGGGAGGCCACTCGCCGACCGACTTCCTCGGTGCCGAGATTCCCGCCTATGTCGGGCGTCCGCCAGCCCGTCTCTAGGGCCTTGCGCACGGCGAATTCGATGCCCTGCGCCGACTCGAGGAGCTTCCTATCCCTGTTCTTCTGCCCCAGCCAGTCGAGCATCATGCTAACGGAAAGAATCATCGAGTAGGGATTAGCAATGTCAAGGCCGGTTATATCGGGGGCTGACCCATGGATGGGCTCGAAGAGGGCGACGGACTCGCCCACGTTCGCTGAAGCGGCCATGCCCAGACCGCCGGCCACCTGGGCTGCGAGGTCGCTCAGGATGTCTCCGAACATGTTGGTGGTGACGATCACATCGAAGGACTCCGGCTTCTTCACCAACGCCATGCTGGCGGCGTCCACGTACATCTGGTCCACCTCGATCTCCGGAAACCTCTTCAATTCGTCCAGGGCGGTACGGGCGAAGAGGCCGCACGTCTTCTTCAGGACGTTGGCCTTGTGGACGATGGTCACCTTCCTCCTCCTCGCCAGGGCCAAGCCTGCCGCCACCCTGGCGATCCGCCTCGAAGCCTTCTCCGTTATAACCCTAATCGCCACCGCCCCTCCGTCCATCTCGAACTCCACCCCCTTGTAGAGGTCCTCCGTGTTCTCTCTTGCTATCACGAGGTCGACGTTTCCGATGGCGGGAAGGCCTGGGTAGCTCTTCGCGGGCCTTATGTTGGCGTAGAGGTCGAACATCTGGCGCAGCCTGACTATGACCTCTGCAGCCGTCTCCCCGACGGGACCCTTGATGGTTGCGTCGGCCTTCCTGACGCCGCTGATGGTCTCCTCTGGGAGGGCCACCCCACCGCTCGCGGCGTACTCGTCTCCCGCCGGAAGGAAATGTAGGTCGAAGCCCACCGAGTAGTTCTTCTCGACGGCCTCGACCACCTTCAGCGCGGCCTGGGTGATCTCCGGGCCTATCCCGTCGCCAGATATCCACGCTATTTGGTACTTCAAGCCAGGCGAGCCCTTTTCATCATCAGCTTGTTTATGCCATCGAGCATCGATTCGACGCTCGTCTGGACTATGTCGGGGCCGGCGACCCTGGCCGTGGCGCGAAGGCCCATGTCGTCTTCTACGCGCACGGTCACCTCGGCGAGCGCGTTCGATCCGCCTGTGATGGCCTCCAGCCTGTACTCGGAGAGCTGCACGTTCACGGTGTCCTTCAACATCTCCTGGATTGCCTTCATCGCGGCGTCCACTGGCCCCACCCCCATCTGGGTGGCCTTGTACTCCTTGCCTCCCAGCGAGACTCCGATGGAGGCTGTCGGCATCACCCTGTAGCCTGTGACGACGACGAACTCCTCCAACTTGATGGCCCTCCCCTCCGGCCCAATCTGCCCCATGATCGAGTTGGCGATGGCGAGGAGGTCGGCATCCGTGACCGTCTTGCCGACGTCGCCCACCTCCTTCACCTTCTCCACTATGAGCTTCAGCTGCTCGTCGGTGGGCTCCACCCCCATGCTCCCGAGCTGTGCCCTAATGCCATGGAGCCCCGCGTGCTTGCCAGCGCTGAACCAGCTCCTCCTCCCCACCGTCTCAGGCTTGATCGCTTCGTAGGTGGACGCGTCATGGACTAGGCCATGGGTGTGTATCCCGCTCTCATGGCCGAAGGCGTTGTCCCCAACGATGGCCTTGTTCGGCTGGACGTAGACGCCGGTGAGCCTAGAGACCAGTCGGCTGGTTTCATATATCAAGGAGGTGTCTACACCTGTCCTGTAGCCGTGCAGCATGGAGAGCGCCATCACCGCCTCCTCTAGGCTGGCGTTCCCCGCCCTCTCCCCCAGCCCGTTGATGGTGGCATGAAACTGGCCGGCACCGGCCAAGACGCCGGCGAGCGAATTGGCGACGGCTAGGCCGAAGTCGTCATGGCAGTGCACGCTGACCACCGACCGGCCGGCCACGCCCTTGACTTTCCGGACGATCTCCTTCATCTTATCAGGGTACGCGACGCCGACCGTATCGGGCACGTCCAGGTATGCCGCGCCGGCCTCAGACGTCCCCCTGAAGACCTTCGTCAGGTAGTCGATGTCGGTGCGCGTAGCGTCCTCCGCCGAGAACTCGACCTCGGACCCATGGCTCCTGACGTATTCTACGGCCCCCACCGCCTTTTCATAAGCCTGCTCCCTCGTGAGGTTCAGCTTGTGTTTCAGGTGGAGGTCGGAGGTGGCTATGAAGATGTGGACCCTGTCAGCCTCCGTGTCCAGGGCCCTGTCCATGTCCGCTTTGACCGCTCGCGCCAAGACGCAGGTCTTGGCCTTCAGGCCTTCCTCCGCTATCCTCTTGGCCGCCTGGAACTCCCCGTCGCTGGCGATGGGAAAGCCGACCTCAATCACGTCCACACCCAGCCTGTCCAGCTGACGGGCCAGTTGCACCTTCTCCTCCGCGGTGAGGCTGACCCCGGGGGTCTGCTCTCCGTCCCGGAGGGTGGTGTCTAGCACGCTTACCCGACGCGTCACTTCTCCACCCCAGCCAGCCGCCTCACGGACTTGCCCACCCGTTCGATGTCCTTGGCCTTCATCTCCTCCATCAAGGCGTCCAACCTCTTCAGGCTCGTTCCCATATCCCCCGTCCACTCCCCTGCGAAGGTCCCGTCCTGTATGTCCTTGAGGGCCTTCTTCATGTTGGCCTTGACGTGGTCGTCGACTATGACATAGCCCCTGGTCAGGCCTCCATACTTGGCGGTGGAGCTCACGCTCCTAAGCATCCCCTCGAATCCCCCTCTGTATATCATGTCCATGATCAGCTTCAGCTCGTTGCAGACCTCGAAGTAGGCCGACTCATGCTGGTAGCCGGCCTCCGTCAGGACCTCGTAGCCCTTCTCGATCAGGCTCATCACCCCTCCCACTAGCACGGCCTGCTCGCCAAACAGGTCTGTCTCCGTCTCCTCAGTGAAGGTCGTCTCCAGAGCTCCAGCCCTGGTGGCGCCTATCGCCTTCGCATACGCCAGGGCAAGATCCTTTGCCTTCCCAGTCGCGTCCTGTTGTACGGCCACCAGGGCTGGCACGCCGAAGCCCTGGGAGTAGGTCTCCCTCACCCTTATGCCAGGGCTCTTCGGTGCCACCATGAACACATCCACGTCCTTCGGGGGCTTCACGAGGCCAAAGCGAATGGAGTACCCGTGGGCGAAGGCGATGGCCTTGCCCGCCTTCAGGCTGGGAGCCACCTCCTTCTCGTAGACGTCCTTGTGAGCCGTGTCAGGGAGGAGGACCATTATCACTTCAGCCTCGCGGCAGGCCTTCGAGACCTCCTTGGGCCTGAAGCCGTCGGAGACAGCCGCCATCCACGAAGGACCCCCCTTCCTCAACCCCACGACCACTTTCACGCCCGAATCGCGCAGGTTCAGGGCGTGTGCCCGGCCTTGGCTGCCGTACCCCAGGACCGCTACCTTCTTCTTCAGGAGCGGCCCCAGCTTCGTGTCAGCGTCATAATATATCCTCGCCATATTCAATTCACTACAAGACTATCCCTTCTCGAGGGCAGTTACCCCCGTGCGAGAGATTCCGACGATGCCGAACTCGGCGGCCATCTCGATATAGTTGTCTATGTCGCTGGGGCTTCCCGTTATCTGCACGCACACCGCGTTCTTCGTTATCTCCAAGACCTTGCCGCCCCAGGCGCCCACCATGGCCAGCACGGAGTTCCTGCTGTGAGGGTCCTTGGTCCTGATCTTGATCTGGACGAGCTCGCTCAAGATGGCTTGGTCCCAGTTCATCCTGGTGATCTCGATGACGTCAACGGTGCGCTTCAGGAGCCGGGCAAAGGAGTCCGCCTCCTCTTCGTCGGCCCGCATGGTGATTACCATCCTAGCCGTGGTCCTGTCCTCGGTCGGGCCCACTACGAGGCTCTCAATGTTGTAGTTCTTCCTCCTGAAGTGGCTCGCCACCCTGAAGAGGACGCCGGGCTTGTTCTCCACCAGGAGCGAGAAGATCCTCAGCTGGGTCTCATCTTTCAAGTGTCTATCACCATCTCATTCAGGGCGCCCCCCGAGGGGACCATCGGAAGGACGTCCTCTTCTGGGGGGACGGGCACGTCTATGACCGTGGTCACGGGGCACCTGAGCGCTTCCTTGAAGGCCTTCTCGAACTCGGCGAGGCTCTGGACCCTGGTGCCTTCTGCCCCGAAGGCCTTCGCCAGCTTGACGAAGTCCGGCAGGGCCCCCAACTTCACCGCGGAATACCGCCTGTGGTAGAACATTCGCTGCCACTGGGCCACCATACCTAGCATGGAGTTGTTCAGGACGCAGACGATCACCGGGAGGTCCTCCGAGACGCTGGTGGCGAGGGCGTTGCATGTCATCTGGAAGCTGCCGTCACCGGCGATGTCCAAGACGGAGACCCCGGGCTTGGCGGCCTTGGCTCCAATCGCCGCGGGGAAGCCGAAGCCCATGGTCCCCAGGCCGCCGCTGGTTATGAAGGTCCTCGGCTTGAGCGTCTTGAAGTAGAGCTGGGCCCACATCTGGTTCTGGCCCACTTCCGTCGTCACTATAGAGTCGACCGAAAGGAGCTCCCTCATCTTCCTTATCACGCTGGGCGGCGAGATGCCACCGTCCTTGCCGAAGGCCTTTCCATCGTATTCGTCCCTGAGCTCCTTGACCCGCTGCGACCAGGCCGAGCCCTCCCTGCGGTTCACCCCCCTCTGGACGGCCTCCAATAGGGCCGTGACCGTGGCCCTGAGCTCCCCTATGACGAAGTGCGCAGTCTTCACGTTCTTGTTGATCTCGGTGGGATCGATGTCAACGTGGACTATCTGATGATCCCTGGAGAACTTCTCCACGTCCATGGTGGACCTGTCGGAGAACCTTACACCCATGGACAGCACGAGGTCCGCCTCCGTCACAACCGTATTGGCCTGATAGGTCCCGTGCATGCCGATGGTGCCCAGGGAAAGCGGGTGAGTCTCGGGGATGCTCCCCTTCCCCATCAGGGTCGTCGCCACCGGAATCATAAGGTGCTCAGCAAGAGAGACCACGACATCGCAGGAACCACTTCTTATCACCCCCCCTCCGGCCAGGAGGACGGGCCTCTCCGCCTCCAGGAGCATCCTCGCCGCCTCCTCTATCCCCCTCCTGTCCAGTTCGCTGTTGGGAACGTAGCCCCTGATCGAAACCCTTTCGGGGAAGGTGACCTCCGCCGACCCCATCTGGACGTCCTTGGGGATATCGACTACGACGGGAGCGGTCCTCCCCGTCGACGCCAGGTAGAACGCCGCCTTGACGGCCTGTGGGATCTTCTCCACGGCCCTGGGCTGGAACACGTATTTCGTGATGGGGTTGAAGAGCCCCAGCGTGTCGGTTTCCTGGAAGGCGTCGGTGCCCAGCTGGGCGGTCGGAACCTGCCCTGTTATGGCCACCACCGGGGAGGAGTCCATGTACGCGGTGGCTATGCCGGTGACCAGGTTGGTCGTTCCAGGGCCCGAGGTCGCCATGGCCACCCCCACCCTCCCCGATGCCCGGGCGTAGCCGTCGGCCATGTGGGCGGCCGTCTGCTCGTGCCTGACGAGCACGTGCCTTATTCCGCTGTCCAGCAGTTCGTCGTAGATGGGAAGGATGGCCCCTCCAGGGAGGCCGAACATCAGTTCCACCTTCTCCTTCTTCAGGGATTCGAAAAGCGCCCGAGAGCCCGAATATGTAGTCGTCTACCAATTCACTCCAAGATAAAGCCTAGGAGATGGCCTCTACAGGAGAATTACGACGATGATAGTCGTAGGTTGGCCATCTGGGATCAAACTAGCTGGTCCGCTCTGTAGGCTCCCTTGAGGGCGAAATGCCCTTATAAGCGTATCGAAGCGGGGGTTCACAACTTATCCCCATTCGTCGATGGTGGCCATTCGGCAGAGGCCGCCGATGGGCCGGCGCCGCGTTCCGGATTCAGCAGCCTTACGTGGAAACCCTTAGATAACGTCCCCGCCAGAGATAACTTTCATGATAAGCGACAGGGTGAAGGTCGGCGTAGAAAGGGCACCTCATAGGTCGCTTTTGAGGGCCGTCGGTCTGAAGGACGAGGACTTCGCGAAGCCCTTCATCGGCGTCGCCAGCAGCTACTCTGAAGTGGTCCCCGGTCACGTCCACCTCCGGCCACTGGTGCGCCAGGTGAAAAGGGGGATTACGGATGCGGGGGGAGTTCCGTTCGAGTTCAACACCATCGCAGTGGACGACGGCCTGGCCATGGGGCATGAAGGGATGCGCTACTCCCTGCCGTCCAGGGAGGTGATAGCCGACTCGGTCGAAATCATGGCAAGGGCACACGCGTTCGACGGCCTGGTGCTGCTCTCGAATTGTGACAAGATAACCCCGGGGATGCTCATGGCCGCCGCCAGGCTAGACCTCCCATCGATACTCTTGACCGGAGGGCCCATGAAGGCTGGCATCTTTCGCGGCCAGAAGGTGGGGCTCATCCACATCTTCGAGGCTGTGGGCAAGGTCAACAAGGGGAAGATGTCGGTGGAGGAGCTCCTTGAGCTTGAGAGGGCCGCCTGCCCCGGCCCGGGCGCCTGCAGTGGGCTCTTCACGGCCAACTCCATGGCCATCATCTCCGAGTCCATGGGCCTGTCGCTGCCCTACTCCTCCACCGCCCTAGCGAAGAGCAGGAGGAGGGTGAAGCTTGCCTACGAGACTGGCCTGCGCTCCGTCGACTTGGCCAGGCGAAGGATTGGCTGTCGCACATTCCTCAGCAGGGAGGCGTTCGAAAACGCCATAATGGTAGACATGGCCCTCGGGGGCTCCACGAACACGGTGCTGCACCTGCTGGCCATCAGCAGGGAGGCCGGCGTGGACCTGAACCTGGATGACTTCGACAGGCTGAGCAGGGTGATACCCCACATAGCTCCCATCTACCCGGGAGGGGCCTTCATGGTCGAGGACCTCCACCTCGCCGGCGGCGTGCCCGCCATCATGAAGAGGCTTGGAGGCAGGGTTCACACCGAGCTCCCCACGGTCTCCGGACTGACCGTGAAGAAGATAGTCAAGGAGGGAACGGTGAGGAGGAAGAACGTCATAAGGAGCCTCCTCTCCCCGGTGCACGCCGAAGGGGGCCTCCTAGTCCTCCGAGGGTCCTTGGCGCCGGACGGAGCATTGATGAAGGCTTCGGCCCTTTCTCAGGAGGGCTACATGTTCGAAGGGACGGCGATGGTCTTCGAAGGGGAGGAGGAGGCCTCTGCGGCCATCACAAGGGGGAAGGTAACGGAGGGGACGGTGGTGGTGATCAGGTACGAGGGCCCGAAGGGAGGCCCAGGGATGCGTGAGATGCTGAGCCCCACCAGCGCCATAGTGGGGATGGGCATGGACAAGGAGGTCGCCCTCGTAACGGATGGGAGGTTCTCCGGAGGGACGAGAGGGCCTGCAGTGGGCCACGTGGCGCCGGAGGCAGCCGTCGGGGGACCGATAGCACTGGTGAGAGACGGAGACATGATTCAGGTCAGCGCTAAGGAGAGGAGGCTGGATGTAATGCTAGAGCGAGAGGAGCTGGAGAGGAGGAGGAAGGAGTGGACGCCCCGTCCCCCGAAGACGCACTCTGAGCTGCTACTGAGGTATGCGGCACAGGTAGGCCCCGCGAACGAAGGATGCGTGCTCACCTCTCCGCTGACGATACACAAATAACCCTCGGCTCGTAATCCATTGGGCATAAGTAAGCTAGGACAGACCGTCGACGTCGAGGTGCTGGACACAACCCTAAGGGACGGCGCACAGACGAGCGGAGTCTCCTTCACGCTCCAAGAGAAGCTGAGCATCACGTCGAAGCTGGACGAATTGGGCGTTTCGTTCATCGAAGGGGGATGGCCGGGCTCCAATCCCAAGGATGTCAGTTACTTCAAGGAGGCCAGGAGGCTCAAGCTCAAGAACGGCGAAGTGGTCGCCTTTAGCTCCACGAAGAGGCCTGAGGTTGCATGCGAGGAGGACCCCAACATCCAAGCCCTGTTGGATTCCGGGGTCAGGACGGCCGCGATCTTTGGGAAGAGCTGGACCCTCCATACAAGGGAGATCATCAAGGTCACCCCCGAGGAGAACCTCTCCTGCGTTCACGACACCGTGAAGTACCTCCGCGACCACGACCTCGAAGTCATCTTCGATGCCGAACACTTCTTCGATGGCTACAAGGGCAGCCGGGACTATGCCCTAGCCGTCCTCGGGGCGGCCAAGAGGGGAGGCGCCAGGGTCCTGGTGCTCGCTGACACCAACGGCGGCACTCTCACCCACGAACTGACGAGCATATTCAAGGACGTGAGGGAATCGATTGATGGACCGCTGGGAATCCACGCCCACAACGACTCGGGCCTGGCCACCGCCAACACTTTGGCGGCCGTCCTCGACGGCGCCACCCAAGTGCACGTCACGGCCAACGGGCTGGGCGAGAGGTGCGGCAACGCCGACATGATGCAGGTGGTGCCGGCGCTCGAGGTCAAGATGGGGCTCAAGGCACTGAAGGGGAAGAAGGGAGAGAACCTAAAGCTGCTTTCTGGCTTCGCAAGGTACGTCTACGCCCTCCTCAACATGGCTCCCAACCCCTACCAGCCCTACGTCGGGCCCAAGGCCTTCGCCCACAAGGGCGGGATACACGTGGATGCGGTGCTGAAGAACGCGAGGGCGTACGAGCACATGGACCCGTCGCTGGTGGGCAACCGGAGGGAGCTCCTCGTTTCAGAACTGGCGGGGAGGGCTGCCATCACCAACGAAGCCCTGAAGCTCGGCCTGAGGCTGGAGAAGCAGGGTGAGACCGTGTCCAAGACCCTCAGGCAGATCAAGGAGATGGAGTCAAGAGGTTACTCCCTCGAGAGCGCCCCGGCCTCCATCCACATGCTGCTTTACGAGAACCTCGGCGTAAGGACGACCTTTTTCGAGACCCTTCACTGGATGGCGCTCACCCGGAAACAGAGGACGATGGTCAGCGACTGCCAGGTGGTGGTCAGGAGTGGCAGCGACATCTCCTACGCCGAAGCCTCCGGCGTGGGCCCCGTCCATGCCCTGGACGTGGCGTTAAGGAAGGCCCTCCTCGACAAGTTCCCGACCCTCGAGAAGGTCTCTCTTGCGGACTACAAGGTCACGGTGGTGGACGGGGGGAAGGGGACGGCCTCCTGGGTCAGGGTGCTCATCGAATTCACCGACGGCAGGGCCAGATGGTCGACCACGTCCACCTCCGAGAACATACTGGAGGCCAGCGCCCATGCCCTAACAGAGGGCTACAACTACAGGCTCCTGATGGACAGCTTAGGGGGCTGAGGGGATCAGGTTGGGCAGCACCTCCATCATGGACAAAATATGGGAGAAGCATCTCCTGAAGAGAGGAGACGATGGAAGGGACCTCCTCTACATCGACCGCCATCTGGTGCACGAAGTGACGTCCCCGTTGGCCTTCGAAGAGCTGAGGACAAGGAGCCTGAAGGTGAGGAGGCCCGACCTGACCCTGGGGCTGATGGACCACAACGTCCCCACGGGCGACAGGGCTGAAGCCGTCAAGGATGAGATGTCGGAGAGACAGATGGAGGCGCTGGCGAGGAACGCGGCCGACTTCGAAGTCCCCCTCTTCGACTACTT
>Ga0187771_10003558_pt1 | contig 10894 bp, 9 predicted proteins | sample 0116_SJ02_MP15_1_FD_133139 | JGI IMG/M metagenome (GOLD analysis project Ga0187771, IMG submission 133139) | Tropical peat soil microbial communities from peatlands in Department of Meta, Colombia - 0116_SJ02_MP15_10_MG | ecosystem: Environmental > Terrestrial > Soil > Wetlands > Peat | place... | reverse complement strand
GACGAAGAGTCACTTATCGCACCACGGCCAACCGCAGTACTCTCGCCGTAGGAGTGTAGTTCCTGGGAAGTCCTCTCGAGGGCCACGCCTCTAAGAACCGCGTCGGCACGCTCGCGGTTCTCAGTGACTTTGAATCGTTTCGCTTCGACCAAGGATGAAACGATCATGGCCTGCAGTTCCTTGGAGATCACATCATCTCCGAAGCTGTCGACATAGATGCGCTTGACCTTCAGCAATGCCGCTCGATCTGTATCTGTGTCTTTTGCCACTGATGCGGGTTGAGCGGTAGCAGGCTTAGTCTCCTGAGGACCTGCGCTCGCCTGCAACAGCAGGCAGGCGATCACCAGATGGAGTAGCATTTTACGGCCCTCCTAAACCGCTTTTCCGGGCCTCGTCGTCCTGGTAGTCGACCTTCTTGCCAGTTCTTGCTTCGAGCGTTGCGATCGTGGTTCTGATGATCGACTTCCCCAACTCAAACACAGCGGCGTGCTGCTTCTTCTGTTCGTCGTTCCAGCCAACCGTCAGGAAGTGCTTCCTCTTCTTGGAGAAGAGCAACCAGGGGCTTATTGTGAGGGCAAGGCCCAGTCTGCGTCCCGCTTTTTGACCATATTCCAGATCATTCACCTGATCATAGGGGATCAGGAGTTGTCCGCCCTTGAACTCAAAGGCAAAGTTCTTCTCGTCCTTAGCTGAGGACTCACCTTCCGTCCCGTCCTTGATCTGGTTTTCCGTGCCGCCGACGTAAGCGGTCTTGTCGCTTCCGAGTCCAGCAAGCGCCACAGACTCCAGACCAAAAACACATGTTAATAGTATGGCTACGAATCGTTTCATCCTGTCCTCCTTGGGGGAGTTAACAAGCAGGGCCTTACGGGAAGAAACTCTAGTCCAAAGCCAGAAGGGGCGCAACTCTTTTCCACAAAGCCCCACGGAACGCACCCACGACCCTTACAATGACAGCGTGCGGATCCTGATCTCCGCTGGTGAAGCTTCCGGTGAAATGTACGGAGCGCAGCTCATCGAAGCGCTGCGGCGTGCCGTTAGCTCTATTAGTCAACCCGAGCCAAGCGGCTCTATCGGGCCCGAAGCTCAAGTTCTCTCCACTCCGCGGTCCCTTCCGCATGCGGAAGCGACCGCTCCGGTCGAGATGACAGAATTATCGAGGGTGGGTGGCCCCTCCGCGGAGATACGCTCCGCCGGACGGGCGGGGCGCCCATCCCCACATGAATCGCTCAACTTTTTCGGCGTCGGCGGGGCGCGCATGCGCGCCGCCGGCTGCGACACCATCGTTGACACAAAAGATCTGGCTGTCGTCGGCATCACCGAGGTGATCAGCCACCTGCCAAGAATCTACGGCTGCTATCGCAAACTGATCGCCGAAGCCGACAAGCGCCGACCTGATCTGGCCATCGTCATCGATTCGCCATCGTTCAACTGGCGCGTGGCGCGGCGGATGCACCGCCGTGGTATCCCGGTCGTGTACTACGTTTGTCCGCAGTTCTGGGCCTGGCGACAAGGACGCGTCCGCCTATTGCGCAAATATGTTGACAAAGCTCTGGTGATCTTCCCCTTTGAAGAAAAGTTTTATCGCGACTGCGGCGTGGATGCAACGTTCATCGGGCATCCGCTCGCCAGCCTGCCGCGCCCAACCGTTTCTCGCGCAAATTACGCCGCTGAGCACCACCTGAATTCTGACAAATCGTGGATTACTCTTATGCCCGGCAGCCGCGTCACCGAGGTGCAGAAAAACCTGCCGGGGATTCTAGAATCCGCGGCCCGGCTGGGCTCGGCGTACGAGTACTTGATGCCAGTAGCTCCGACGCTTGACCGAGGTTTTCTGGAGAGGGAAGTCAGTCTCACCGACAGTTTGCAAAGGCAGAAGGGCAAGCCCTCAGGGGCTAAAGCCCCATCTTTGGGGGCTGCGTGCGGCACGACTAAAGTCGTGCCCTTCCACGAAACCACTCACGAGACGAAGCTCGGTTTCATCCATCTCGTTCCCGAAGCGTTGCCAGCTCTGGCTCATTCCCGAGCCGGCATCATCGCAAGCGGCACAGCCACAGTGGAAGCTGCGTTGATGGGCACGCCATTCGTGATGGTTTATCGTGTGACACCGCTGACTTATTGGCTCGGCCGGCCTCGGGTGAAGGTGCCGCACTTTGCCATGGTGAATCTGATTGCTGGCAGGGAAGTGGTGCCGGAACTTGTGCAGCACGACTTCACTGCGGAGAATGTGGTCGCAAAACTTGGCCAGATTCTACCAGATGGCCCGGCACGGAACGAGATAATCGAGGGACTGACCGCAGTGCGAGACTCGCTGCGCGGCACCAGTGCTGACGGTCTCCAGCCCGCGGAGCGTGCGGCAGCAATGATCCTGCGACTGGTTCCCCATACTGGAGAGCGCCGTCCGGGATCTTGACAGGCTCCGTTTTTCCGCTATGCTGAAAGTATGGATAGCGGAAATTCAACAGGGGTAAGCCGAATTGGCCAGCGCCGGCAGGTGGTGATTCCCAAGCGGGTTTACGACGCCTTGCACCTTCAGGAAGGCGACTTTTTGGAAATGACCGCCGAGCGCGGGCGACTTGCCATTCGCCCGAAGCGGTTGGTGGATGTTGATGAAGTTCTGACAAAGTCCGAGGCCGCGAAAGTGCGCCAAGGCGAAGCCCAACTCAAGGCAGGCCGTTCCCGAGCTTGGCGTGCGGTGAAAGATGAGTTGGACCGTTGAGCTTTCCAACGCGGCTGAAAAGGATCTCAAGAGACTCCCGTATGATCGGCGGGCAAGGGTGGAGCGGGCGATCGACGAGATGGAGGTGAACCCGTTCGGCGGCGACGTCAAGCCACTGAAGGGGACGCAATGGAAGGGACGCTATCGCAAACGTGTTGGGCCCTATCGAGTCATCTTCACCGTGGATCACGGGGCTAAGCGGGTTGCTATATCGGCGATTCTCATCCGCTCAGAGAAAACCTACCGATGACGCGGCGAACTTCAGACACCAGCCCGCAGAGCATGCGGCGAAGATCATCCTCAACTCTTTCCCTCCGGCCCCACCACGCCTGAGTAAACTTGACTGATTCTCTTAGCCTGCGCTTGTCCTGCGCGCATCTTTTGCGTCACAATCGTCATCATAGCTTTCAGGAAGCTCCATGGAGATACCGATCAATGGCCTTTCACCCCGGGTGCCCGTTTCGGGCAGTTAAGTCTTACATCCTTTTCTTGCTCCTGTTTGTTGCCTTGCCCGGCTGGGCCGCTGAGAAGACGCACCTGCGCGTCGACGACTACCAGATTGATGCCGAGCTTACCCCGCACACCCACCAGATCTCGGCGAGAGCCCGGGTCAAGTTCACTGCGTTGAGCGACCTCGACGTGGCCGTTTTTGAGTTGCACAACGGGTTGAAAGTCACCAAGGTGGCCGACGACTCCGGCAAATTGCAGTCCGCTGAGCGGTTGTCGGCTGATTCCACCGTGCGGGTGCAGTTGGCCGATACGCTCAAGAAAGACACATCGGCGGCGCTAGTGTTTGAATACGAGGGCACGCTGGAATCGGCCGATGACAGCCCCGTACCGGGCCTCAAGCTGGCCGCCGTCGACGACGAGACCAGCACCCTGCTCTATGCGGGCCGGTGGTTTCCGGTCAATGCCTATGGCATTAACCGTTTCACCGCAACCATCCGGATCACTGTGCCGGCGCACATGATCGTGATCGGCAGCGGCGCTGAAACTGTCAGTGACACACCGCCATCCAAGAAATCCGCCAGCGGTCTCCCGACGAAGACCTTCAGTTTTGTTTGCGACAAACCCAGTTTCCCCGGGGCCATCGTTGCGGGCGCTTTCCAGGAATTCAAGAGTGACGAAGCGGGCCTCGATCTGCACGTTTTTCTGAAGCCTGTCCATCAAAACCTCGGCGCCTTGTATGCGGAGACTGCGGTCAAGGAGTTCACGTACTTCGTGACGCGGTTCGGGCCGCTGCCTTCCGCAAGACTGCGGGTGGTGGAGATTCCAGATGACACGGTTCCGGCTGCGTGGGCACCGGAGGTGGCTGCCATTGCCAGCCGGGCCGTCACGGAGAAAGTGAATTACCGCCTGCTGGCGAACACAATTGCTCACCAGTGGTGGGGTGCGTCAGTAAGTCCCGCTTCGCTGGATGACTGGTGGCTGAGCGATGGCTTCGCCCGCTATTCCGAGGCGCTTTACGTTGAGCATGCCGCCGGCGAAGCTGGCCTGGAAGAAGCGGTGAAAGATATGTCGGTCGGAGCGCTCTCTTACGACACTGTGCCGCTGGCGACCATCGGTAAACTGGATATGTACTCCCCCGAATTCCAGTCGCTGGCAACGGACAAAGGCGCCATGATCCTGCACATGCTGCGCTACGTCGTGGGCGACCAGAAATTCGATGCTGCCATGCGTGAGTTTGCCAGCAAGTATTCTGGCAAATCGGCTACCATGGACGACTTTCAGACTATCACCGAAAAAATATACGGCGACAAGCTGACCTGGTTTTTCACCCAATGGCTCAATTCAACGGGAGCTCCGGAATTCAAAGTCAAGTACACGGTGTACCGGCTGGGCCACGTCTCGAAGCCGACAAGTGCATCGCAGAAACCGCCGGGCTTTCGCGTAGTCGGACAAGTCAACCAGGATCTTGATCTGTTTCGCATGCCGGTGGAGTTGAAGGTGGACACTGACGGCAAGACGGAAGAGAAGAAAATCGACGTCGTGGGCACGGATTCAGCGTTCACGCTGGAGACGTTCGGGCGTCCGCGGCGGATTTCGATCGATCCGGACAATCACGTTTTGAAGAACTCAACTGATGTCAAGTTGCGCGCTTGTATTCAACGGGGCCAAGCTTTAGTGCAGCAAGGCGACTTGGCAGGCGCGCTTTCTGAGTTCAACAAGGCATTGGAGGTCAACAAGAACAGCTCGCTGGCACATTACCGGATCGCAGAGGTGTTCTTCCAACAGAAGAACTATCAGGCTTCGGCCAACGCGTATCGTGAATCGCTCGATGGCGACGGCGATCCTCGCTGGACGGAGGTTTGGAGCCACGTTCAGCTAGGGAAGATATTCGACGTCACCGGTCAGCGTGAACGCGCCACCAACGAATATCGGCAGGCTCTGCAGACCAACGACAACACTCAGGGCGCGCTAGACGAAGCCCGCAAATACATGCAGAAACCATACGAGCAGGCGAAGAGCAAGGAGTAGGACCAGTTCTGAGCTCCTAATCTTTCAGTTTTCCCTAGACGAGGTTTCCCGTTCCCGGGCAAGCCGCAATTTGCACATGAAGTGAAAAGATCTGCACATTTGTTCGCAGGCGAGTGCCCTCAGAAATTCATGCTATACTCGGCGCTGTTGCATTTCGCCTTCAAGATTCGCGACCTGGGGGTGGCTGTCTCGAATAATGGGAATGCCACCGTCCCCTGCGGTCTCATACTCCATAACGAAGGTACGCGATGAAGATAAGAATGATTCCACCTCAGGCTGTCGCTTGCGCCGCGCTCATTTTGCTCTTAGTCGGTGTTGCTTCACTGCTCATCTCTCCCGCCGTCAGTGCAGCGCCTCAGGATGCCAACAGCTTAGCTGCTGCGGCAGCCATCAAGTGGTCTTCGATTGGCCCGCGGGAGGTCGTCGGCGTAAGTGGGAAGGTGAATGCTTTCGCTTTCGTCCAGAGCAATCCGTCTGTCATGTACCTCGGTGGGGGCTGGGGCAACACGCCCAAAGAATCTCCGTCGCAGATGGGCATCTATCGCACCACCGACGGCGGAGCACACTGGACGGCAGCCGATCAAGGACTTACCAATCCCGACGGGACCATCTCGTCGGTGGTCAACAGCCTGTGGCTCGATCAGAACAATCCTTCGGTGGTTCTAGCGTCCACTGAATTCGGCGGGACGTTCAAGTCAACCGATGCCGGATCGACATGGACGAACGTGGACCGTTCCGAATCGACCCGATTCGCCTTCGACGGAACAAATATGTATGTGGCCAGCCGGAAGGGAGTATTGGTCTCTACCGATGATGGCAGCACCTGGACCGTTTCGCTTGCTTTGACTGATGGCGCGACGACCGTAGTAACCGTCGCCGGTGCGACGTTTGCCGGAACAGAAGATGGAGACGTTTACAAGCTGTCTGGATCTTCGTGGACGAAGGTGGGGCACCCGGGGACCGGCCCTGTCCACGACCTTACCGTAGACCCTTTCGACACCAAGAGAATCTATGCCAACACGGACGACCAGGGAGTCTGGAACCAGGCCTTGTACGCCTCGCTCGATGGCGGAAAGACCTGGACCTCCGTTAACTGTCAGTGCTCGATTGGTCCGCAGGCGATCGCGTTCAGCAGCGTGACCCCGCACAGGCTCTTCATGGGCGATGACGGGAGTGGAGCCATTCTCTACTTTGTGGGCGATGGCAACCCGAACCCTTCGATTTCCGCCGGTGCGTACGGAACGGGTGATGTGAGATACGTCATTCCGGTCAAGGGAAAGTCAAAGTCCGACGACGAATGTTTCGTCTTGTCGGACCAAGGACTGGCGACCACTTCGACGTGCAGTTCTGGCAGCGTCAATTACATAGATGCCCAGATTAACAACACCCTGGTCTACAGTGTTGCGGTCTCGCCCGACGGTAAAGACGTGGCAGCGCCGCTGCAAGATATGAACTCGGCTTCCAGCACGGACGGCGGGAAGAGTTGGATCGGCGGCCCCGTGTATGAAGGCGGAGAGGCATGGTGGCACCCGGACAATTCCGGGTATTGCTACATCGCTCATCCGGACGTGGGGCTATATGTCTCCACGGACCGTTGCGCGACATTCTCCGGGGTGGGTTTGACACCCGAATCGCTTACTTTTGACCCTGACAACGCAAACACGTTGTATATCGTCAACGGGGCGGACGGGACATCTCCAGATGTGGAGAAAAGCACAGACAAGGGACACACGTGGAATCCCACTGTCTGGAACTTCACGAACCCATACCAGGTGGCGGTGGCGCCTTCCGATGCCAAGAGCGTCATAGTGGCGACTGGCACCACGACCACGGCGTCAAAGCTCTTCTACAGCCACGATGGCGGCAAGAGCTGGAAGGAATCCAGCGGATTGCCAAAAACGCTGCGGGTATCTCCCGAGGATATCTATTTCCCCACTCACCGCTTCTACGCCGCCTTCGATCCCAAGGATGCTCAGACTATCTTGCTGGCCGATCATGATCCCAAAACCGACAATATTCTGATGTTCCGCAGCACGGATGGCGGGCAGACCTTCACGCATGTTCACACATTCGTGCAGCCGACGCCGCAACGGTCTTGGCCAAACTTGCTGTTTCCAGAAAAGGAGAAGTACCGGCCCGAGGATTCGTATTATTATGCGACTCGCTTTTACGGGAATCGCGTGGTGTTCAATCCGACGCCGAAGAGTGGTGATCCGGCGGTGGTTGTGACCACGCGTTTCGGGGCTTTCCTGTCGATGGATTTGGGCACGACTTGGGAAAGAATTGATAGGCACTCAATCGCCCATCAGTTCGAAGGAGCGGCCTGGGACGGCCAAGGCTACTTGTACATCTCCACCTACGGACAGGGGATCATCCGCAGCACGCAACCAATCCAGCCGTAGGCTTGAGGATGGGCCTTTGGCGTGAGGGCCCATCCTGCTTATTTCCATCTGGGCGTTTGAGCGTTTCATAGGCCTCAAGGAAACTCGATGGACCCTTCCTAACCAGATCCAGGAGCGTGGAGCGGCCTGATGCCTGCTCAATCCTCTGGGCCATCCTTGCGCCAACCCGATACCACAGCCGCTCGCCTGAGGACATCCGATGAATGACCGCCCACGCATCGGCATCCGCTGGCTGCTTGCCACGCCCCTTCAAATAGTTGAGATCATCAAAATAACTCTGTTCGTCACGCTGCATTCTCTGTTCGTCTTGCAGGGCGACGTAGTCGTTGTCGTCGGCGAGCGCGTGTTCATCGCTGCGACGTTGATACGCCGCGAAGACCGCCATGCCCTCCAACTGAGTGGAGTATTCGACAAGGCCGAGCAGATCAGCGCAGGTCTTGATGTCGGAAAGTTTTGGCGGAGGATGGTAGCTCATGAAGCCCACATGATGAAGTTCGTGGATTGCATAATAGAGCAGTTCGCGCGGATGCTCCTTGAAATGGGGGTGTGCGCAGTTCAGCGAGGCCGTCGGCCCAAACGCCACGCCGATGTCATATCCAAACGTCAAGAACAGAGCCCCATGAAAATGGAAATCGTCGGGGAGGTAGCGCAAGGTATCCTGCACCCAGTGGGGATCGTTCAGCATGGACCCGGAAAAGAATGCAAGGCTTCTCTGGCAGGTTTCCGTCTCACTCTGGTGCTTGGCCGGCGGCGTCAGCAGATACGAGATGAGCGCAGCGGGGGAGTCTTTCGGCACATCGTAATCAAAGTTGCGCGCGTGGCTGAGCAGGTGAGCAGCGGCGGACGATTTTGCCAGTTGGTCGAGAATCGCCGGATCGGGAGCTTTCAGGTAAACCAAAGCCAGTTGGGCAAAGCTCGCATCGAAAATCAGATCCTGGGAAGCCAGCCCGTCTTTTGAACTCACCAAATCACGAAGTCCAGTCGGTTGCCTGTTCTGCGGCTCTGGCGGGAGCTGCGCCTGCACAGAAGACCACGCAACGAGGAAAGCGAACACGATTCCGGCGATGCAACCCGTTTGAATGGCCCTCATGTTTACGCCCAGTGAAAACTTCGCGCCCGCAGCCAAAACCCGTACCGCATCCTGGTCAGTCGGTGATCTGTCCCACTAGTAAGCCCAACGCAGTAATGTTGCTCCTACCGTGAATCCCGCGCCGACCGCGGCCAGCAACACCATACTGCCTTTGTTCAGCTTGCCTTCCTGCCGCGCCGTCTCCATAGCCAGTGGGATAGTGGCAGACGTAGTATTGCCGTAGCGATCGATGTTGAGAATTACCTTTTCAGGCCCCAGGCCTACTCGATCCGCTGTCGCTGTGATAATGCGCTTGTTCGCCTGGTGCGCGATAAAGACATCGATGTCACCGGCTTTCAATCCATTGCGTTCCAGCAACCGCTCGCACACGTCACCCATTCTACGCACGGCGAACTTGAACACTGCTTGGCCGTCCTGGTGAACATAGTGCATCTTCTTATCCACCGTTTCGTGCGTAGAAGGATTCAGACTTCCGCCCCCGGGCATATAGAGCGCGACCCCACCCGAGCCATCGATTTCATGCAGAAAATCAATCAGGGCGAGCCCATCTTCCGTGGCAGGTTCCAGCAAAACCGCACCGGCGCCGTCGCCGAAGATAACGCAAGTCGCGCGGTCGGTGTAGTCGATGATGGAAGACATCACATCCGCGCCAATGACCATCACTTTCTTGTGCGAGCCACTCGATACAAACTGGGTTCCGACTTGCAGCGCGTAAACAAAGGACGAGCAAGCGGCATTCATGTCAAAGCCCCAGACGTCCTTTGCACCCAGTTTGTGCTGCACCAGACACGCTGTGGCGGGAAAGAACATATCGGGTGAGACAGTGCCCACGATGATTGCCTCCACATCACTGGGGCCGATGCCGCGCTCTGCCAGCGCCTTCTTGGCCGCTTCCACGGCCAGATCGCTGGTGGCGACGCCTTTGTCCACCACATGCCGCTCGCGAATTCCGGTACGTTCCAGTATCCACTGGTCGGTGGTGTCCACCATCTTCTCGAGGTCTTTGTTGGTTAGTAAACGGGGAGGGACATAAGTTCCAAGAGCGCTGATCTTTACGCGCACAGGTTGGGTCACTCTATGGTTTCTCCTAAATTAAATGTGTGAAATCGCTATTCTCACGCAGACGAGCCGCTAAAGTCCACCCAAACCGTGCTGAGACGAGCGTTGTTCATTCACTCGCGTTTGTTTTGCCGGGATGCTTCTTCTGGCGGTAGCCGATCAAAGAGCTTCATTCAGGAGCTGCAAGAGCCAGGCACCAGCAACCCACTGCACACGCAAGAGCCCGTTACCGTTGCTTCCTTCCGGACCTGGCGGGGTTGGCGGGAAGACGTCGCGCGGGACTGATGCCTGACCGCATTTATTCTAACATCCGCTTCCTCGAGCCTCGTGACGACGCGTAAGATCTCACAACGAAGCAAGCCTCGCTTCAAACCGTGGTACCCTTCTCAACCCACGGAAAATAGCCGAAAATAGACATCACTCATGGCACCCTCGCATCCTGGAACCGACGGCATGGCAGCAGCGATCGAACGCTACTTCCAGTTCGCGCTCTACCTGCTGGTCCTCACCGGATTCATCACTTTGGCCTCAACGGGAACCCTCGGAATTGTGATGACCTTACTCGTTGGTGCCGCGCTTCTCTTTCGCGGATATCAGCTAGCTACCCGCTGGACATTCCTCATCCCGGAGCAATGGACGACGATCCTGACTCTCGCCTACGTCGTGTTTTATCTCCTGGATTACATGTTGCTCGGCCACGGCTTCTTGAAAGCCGCGGTTCACCTTGTGTTGTTCATCATGGCAGTGCGTCTGTTTTCGGCGCATCGCGATCGCGATTATTACTTCCTTACGGTGATTTCGTTCCTTATGGTGCTAGCTGCCTCGGTGCTCACCGTGGATAGCAGCTTTCTTTTGGCCTTTGGATTTTTTCTGCTGGCGGCGGTGGCCACATTCATCCTGATGGAGATGCGACGCTCTGCCAGAAAGGCCGCTGTGCAGGCTAGTTCCGCTCCGGAAGTCGCCGGCAGGCAAATGGGGCGTTCTGTCGCCGGAGTATCTCCCGCGGTCGCGGTATTGATCCTGTTGGGAGCGACGGCCATCTTTTTTCTCTTGCCGCGCGTCTCCAGTAGTTACTTGAGTGCCTATGCACCGGAAAATGACATCGCCACTGGATTCAGTGATGAAGTGCGGCTCGGACGCATCGGG
>Ga0187771_10003557_pt1 | contig 10895 bp, 6 predicted proteins | sample 0116_SJ02_MP15_1_FD_133139 | JGI IMG/M metagenome (GOLD analysis project Ga0187771, IMG submission 133139) | Tropical peat soil microbial communities from peatlands in Department of Meta, Colombia - 0116_SJ02_MP15_10_MG | ecosystem: Environmental > Terrestrial > Soil > Wetlands > Peat | place... | reverse complement strand
ATTCAGCAAGACGGCCACACGGGCGTAAATGTCCCACAGTTGGTAACCTTGCTTTCTAGAGGGTGGGCTAACCGAAACCCCCATTTCACCAACTATCCTTTGCACCGCAGACGGTGCAGGTTGTTAGTTAGTGGAAACCCCTGTTTTCAACAATTGAGTTTTTAACCGAGTGGAATCCTCCTGGATTTCTTGCGCTTCAGGTACCTCAACGCATTGCAAAAACAGCAGCAGTGCGCCGGAGATGAGGACGATCTTCAATGGGTATCCCTTGGAATAGCTGCAGACTTTTCATCCCATCTGTTCTCACCACCTCGGTGTTATCATGCAGCGCGGCATGTGGCAAATGGGAGGGAGATGGCGAAGGTCGTCCTGATTAATCCGTCCATGTCCACCGTGGGGTACAGTTTCATCACCCCACGGTGGCTTTTTGTGATCGCGCAATCCACTCCGGTCGAACTTGTCGGCAGCCCTGTACTCGTCGATGAGTGCATAGAGAAGTTCAACCCCGACATCGTTGGTCCCGGAGACATCGTCGGCATTGGCATTAGCACCGGCAATTGCATTCCAGGGTACAGAGCGTTGCGGGAAGCGAAGTCGAAGGGTGCCACCGTGGTTGTGGGCGGCATCCACGCGACAATCTTCCCCGAAGAGCCACTGCGGATGGGAGCGGACTCGGTGATTACCGGGAGCGGAGAAGCGGTGTGGGGTAAGGCCGTCAAGGATGCGCTGGGACATCAATTACAGCGGCAGTACGGCGGCGGGCGAATATCCGGGGAGGCGATGCTGAAGGCGAGGTGGGATCTGTTGGACCCCACAAAATACATTTTCCCTTCGGTGCAAACCGTGGCGGGTTGTCCGGAGAACTGCAGCTTTTGTTCCGTGTGGGTGACGGAAGGGCGCCAGCCGCGCCAGCGTCTCAGCAGTAAAGTCATCGAAGAAGTGAATGAGCTGCATGACCTGGGTTTTCGTTACATCGTATTCGCCGACGACAATTTCAACCCCGCGACCCTGGGCCGGATTGCCCGCGAATCCAGCGAGAACAAAAGGCGGGAGCTTGAGCGAGTTCGGGAGGACCGATTGAGGTTCTTTGACGAATACGACCGATCCGTGCCGAAGGATATGTTCGCTTTTGCCCAGATGACCGCTGAAGTCATAAGCGACCAGGAATACCTGGATGCTATGTACCAGAAGATGCGAATCAGGACGGCATTGATCGGCGTTGAGTCTTTCTGCGAAGAAGGACTGAAGAGCGCGGGCAAGCTGTGGAATCCCGTGGGTCAGAAAATGGTTGCGGCAATCCAGAGAATTCAGGCCAGTGGAATCATGGTGTTGAGCTCCATCATTTGCGGTCTCGAATCGGACACCCTTGAAACCATTCGAACCATGCGGAAATTCGCGAACGAATCCGGCACCTTGTTTGCGCAATTTACCGTCTATAACCCGTATCCTGGGACCAAGGATTTTTATGAAATGATGTACGACAAGAAGAACCTCGGGAAACCGGGCTTCCTTCCCAAGCACAAGACTCGGATCTTGGCGGATGAATACTGGTTAAGACCACTGAGGCCCGTCGATATAGCTAAACATCCGAACATCAGCGGAAGCAACTTAAACCGCGAGAACAAGAAGTGCTGGAACAGCTTTTACTCTCTTCGGCAGAGCCTAAAGCGAACAGGACGCGGAAGAGCCCGCCGCTGGCCCTTGGGCGCGAAGCTTGTGTACCTGCTGGTCTGCTTGTTGTTCAAGCGAGCCTACGCTGGTTACGGCATGGCCGCGGACAGCGTTCGCAGGAAGGAGAGCGGAACCGTGACCAAGATGCTGCTGAGGACGGCCGTAACCCTCTTTAACCGTTACTACCGCGAGAAAAGAATGCGTTTGCATACGACCGTGATGCCCCAAAAATCTTCAGGGCCTTTGAAGAAGGGGTATGCAGGACAGTTGACGCCGCACTCTTCCGAAACGAAACAACTACGTCGTCAGCAATATGAATAGTTGTTGCAAAATCGCCATCTCACTAATTACCGTTTTGCACCGGGGGCAGTGCAAATTCAGGCCGCTTCCCGTTGCACGTTTCCCTCTTCCTACTAGAATGGATCGGAAAAATCGAATGCTATGAAATGGGAAGCTTGGCTACTGTTTGTCATTACTGAAGCGGTCTTGAGCGCAACCCCCGGACCGGCGGTGCTATTCGTGTTGTCACAGGCAATTCGGCGCGGACCGGGCAAGTCAGTGTGGGCAAGCGGCGGCATCCTGACGGCCAATGCTTTCTACTTCGTGCTTTCGGCGACCAGTCTCGGAGCGATCATTGTTGCCTCCTACAGGCTCTTTTTTCTGATCAAATGGGCGGGCGCCGCTTACCTCGTTTATCTTGGCGTGCAAAGTTTCCTGAACCGATCGTCCGTCCTGGCGTTGCCGGAGGGAGACGCTTACCCAAGGGGAGGCCTGCGTATCCTTGGCGACGGACTGTTTCTGCAGGGCGCCAACCCAAAGGCGCTGCTGTTCTTCACCGCTATACTGCCGCAATTCATCGATAGCCAGCAATCCGTTCCGTTTCAGATTCTGATCCTGGGCGTAAGTTCGATTCTGGTGGAGTTCGCGATTCTGTTTGTATACGGCCAGCTGGCGGGAAGAGCGCTGGCTGTGGCGCGTGCACCCGGGTTCGAGCGGTTCACCAACCGTGCTGCCGGCTCATTATTGATCGCGGCGGGAATCGGCTTGGCCAGGCTGCGACGGACCTAGCGGTCCAGGTGTCTGAGGTCTTTCCCAGGTAGCCCGATGCGGATGTCTATGCCCGAACTGGCGGAGTTGTCGGGCTTTTGTGGATGATCTTCGGAGATATACAAGTGCCCTTCGCCCGCTGAGCTACACCGTAAAGAATGCGCGGAAACAGCTCAATTAGTGAAAATCGCCATTTCACTAACTGAGAATCGGCACCGGCCGGGAGGGGTTCAGAAAACCCGCCGGAAACCACTATTCGTAACTGACGGAAACTCAGCGGCTAACCAAAACGCAAATCGGGGTTCGGTAATCATCAGTTTTCGGAACCCGGGCCGTGGAGTTGGGGTTGTCCGTTCGAACCTCTCATTCTATTGAATGGCTGGGGGCGATTCTCGTGCATTGTGTGGCTCCTCCTGCAACAAGGTTCGAATCCGTCGTTGCGCGAGGTTCCAAGTCGAAGTGGGTTCGAGCTCGATTTCCTTTGGACGGTTAAGGCGATGATAGGCTGCCAGGGCAGCTTCTTTTTCACCGTATTCCTCAGCGATCCGTCCCAGACCAAACCAGATCGCATCGTCCGGTTCCAGGAGATGATGCGCTTCCATGGCTGCAAGCAATGTTTGCCGCGCTTCCCGCTCCCTTCCGGTATCGGCATATAAACAAGCGAGCGTGTGCAAGATCGCGTAATTCTTCCGGTTGGTCATGCTGTTTGCCCGCTGCGCGACGTCGATAGCGTCAAATTCGTCGCTTTTCGTGAATAACGCGGTCCAGGCATATTCATTAAGGTCATCAGCAATCGGGTGGCTGCTCTCGATTAGAGGTTTCAGCCTGTCGCGCGCTGACTGCGTTTCGCCACGGATGAACTCAGCACGAGACAGATCCCGAATTGCCGTGGGATCGTCAGGAAATTGCGCCAGGCGGTCCTGAGCAATCCGCTCGAGATCCTTCCACTCCGCAAGGTTAGTATAGGCAGTCGCGAGGTAGTGAAACGCGGTCTTGGACCGCGAAACAGTCTTGACCAGGTTTACCCCGACTGTAGTCAGCCCCTGCCATTGTTTGTCCACGACCAGGGCCGAACAAAGTGCAAGCTGCAGGTCGGTCCGCTTTTCATCGCTGTCGGCGTTTGCGACAGCCCGCTGGAGTATCGGGATGGACCTGGCAGACCAGCGGCTGCCGGAGACCATTACGGCAGCGACAGTTTCAAGCGTTGGGCGGTCTGCAGATTGCCCTTTCTGCCAGATTCGCGGAAATACCGGGCCGGAAAGGGGATCGTCGCTGACGCGCATTTCCATTTCCTCGCGTCCCCAATCGATCCACTGCCGTGCGCTCGCCACTTCGTCGCGACTCAGGGCAGCAAGCGCTGCAAGACCGGCAGGTCCTATTCCGTGGCCAAATTCCAACAGTTTCCAGTCTCCGTCCTCGCGGACGACAAATGCGGTGCTCTCGCCTGAGCCTCTGCGCACGCGTATGCGATAACCCACGGCGTCGTTTCCCTCCACGGAGTAGTGGAAATTGGAGAGCAGGAAGTCAAGAACCACGTCGTTCGAAAGTCCTTCATAGCCTTTGGGTAGCGCCCCCCTGCCAAATCGCCGTTCCAGCGCAGATGTAAACTCTTCTCGGTCTTCGCCATCGATAACGATGTGACTGAAAACATCTACCGGAGCGCTCTTTCCTTTGCCATAGAGCGCCAGATAAAGACGCTCAACTGCTGATCGCGGATCAGTCTTGGGGGCAAGAATTTCTTCGTAGGGGCGAGTTCTTTGTACGGCTTCGAGCCGCTCGGAGTCTAATGATGGATCTTCACTAATTTCTACACCGGCAGATTCCAAAGTGGCGGCCTCGCGATAGCGGCGCTGGCTGGTGAGGAAATGCGATGCCAGCATCAAAGTCGCAGAGCGCTCTTTCATATCGGCAGCCTCGCTGCGGGCAAGCTCCAGCGCCGCGTCGGCATTCTTGGTAACTGCGGTCGCCGCGACTCGCAAGCTCAACAACGTCCTTACTCGTTTAAGGGGCGCGGCCTTGGCGAGTACCTCGTCGAAGTGGCCAGAGTAGTACAGGCAGAACACTTCAGCTTCATCAGAGTTTTCTGGCTTAGCTGACAGACCAGCAATGGCTTTGTATTCCTTCAGTGCAGCCTCAAATTCGGCATTGCTACCATACCGCAAGCCTTCATCATCGAACTCGTGCAACACGGCGAGACTGAAGTGTGTGCGCGCGTCTTTAGGGTCAATCGAAACGGCTTTCTCGTAAGCGTGGATCGCTCCCACGCGATCAAATCCCTTGTGATGGCGACGTCCGATCAAGTCATGCTCAAGTACAAACCCCCGCGAAGCCCATGCCAGGGCAGAAGAAGGCTCGAGGGAAGTTGCCTGTTCGGCCTCTTTGCGCGCGGGTTCTCCGAGCCCTACTGATATGAGGGCCGAAGCCAGTTCAGAATGGTGCAAAGACTCCTTCGGGTGGAGAGCGATCAGCCCGCGATACTCAGCTAGGGCCTCCCTTACCTTGCCGCTCGCCAGCAGGACGTAAGCCTTGTTATCAAAAAACAGTCCCTCAGCCTTCTGTTTCTCCAGTTCCTCGACAGCTTTCACCAGATCGCGCGCTTCTTGTGGGCTGAGACGCTGCTTCGGCACTTCGAATCGGATCGAGGTAAGCACAGCACCATCAGCTTCCCTCCGGTACTTTTCTTGCAACAGAGCAGGTCCAAGCTGACGCGTAGTGTCCGAAGGCAAGCTCCGCAATTCAAACCCAGGAGGTACAAGCACCCGGTATCGCCATTCGTGAACAGAAGCGGCAGGAAGCACAAAATCAATGGTACGCGGCGCAGACGCCTCAGATTTTTCTGCCTTGTCCTTCCCCGAAAAGTCGTGAAAAAGAGGAGCCGGTAGCCACCCGCGAACCGGGGGCGGCTGTATCCACAGGACCGCTGATTGCGAAGTCGCGGTGGCATAGGGAATCTTCTTCAGGGACAGACTCAGGCGCAGCGGCTTGCTCAGATCGCGCGCATCTCCGTGAGAAAAATCGGAGAAGTCTTCAGCGCCAAATTCGCGCTTGACATGAGAGAGAAAGGTCTGGCGAAGGCTCTTTTCGTTGGAGAGGTCGCAGAGACGACGGAATGTCGCCTCTAGGAAGCCCTGCCATTCGAAGCTTTCTTTGCCTTTGGCCGGGCCAGATTCCTCAAGAACGATTTCGCGGTGATCGACAGAAACATTCTCATCGGAACGACTGATGGGCGTCATGGTCAGTGCTGTGGTCTCCTCGCGAATAACCAATGCGAGTCTTCCCTGGTCCATAACCGACAGTTGGTCTGCCTGCGCGTATTCGTCGGTGGCATCGATCCAGCGGTCGGGACTGCCTGGGGCGTACACAATGGCATGGGTAAAGCTCCCGAACCCCGGTAGCGTGGGACGGACATCCTCGGTTCTTCCTGGAGTGAGTAGGGCCATGTACGCAGGAATCTTGGCGGCACGCAGCATAGCCACCAGGAGTGCTGCCTTGTCTTTGCAATCGCCATAATGCCGGCTCAGGACCGTAGATGGTGTTTGTGGCACGTACGAAGAGATGCCGAACTCAACGCCCGTGTAACGCACCTGCTCATGCAGTTTCTGTACCAACGCCCGAATCCTCGTGTCGCGATCATCTGTTGATACGTCAGTCTCGCTGACGACTGATTCAACTTCGCTCACACGGATCTGTGGCTCGACCATCGCGGAGTACTTCGCAGCCACATCCTTCCAGGATTCACCCGATGAAAATCTCACTTCCGGGAGAACGGCAACCTCGCCAGGAGTAAACAGTGGGATAGACTCTGTCGGGTTGAGCGCACTTTGGACAATAACGATATGAGTGTGGCCTCCCTCGACCCGCCGCTCCACATGTGCGTTTGGCAGATCAAGAAGCTCGTAACGGAGGGGCACGTCGCTGGGGCTCTCGATCTCAAGGCGAGTGTTCTCGACAGGAGCTATGTTGCCCACTTGAACGCTACGAACAATGCCACCTGAAAAGGCGGGCTGGGACTCCTCAAAGACCTCTTCGATCTCAACCAATGCTCCAACCGCGACCGCAGGAAGCGGCCCCCCTAATATTCGAATGTCATCAAAGAGTTCAGGGCGCTGTTCAAACGCGGGGGAATCCCGCAGGGCCGAGTCATCAAGCTGATGGACTTCACCGTCGGGCGTGATTACTCGTGCACGAATCACGGGTTCTAGTTGATGCCACGGCTGCCACACCGCTTTCACCGAGGAGAGGACGTGGACCGCCTCAGCGTTATCAATTCTGTAGATGGTGTGAGCCGATTGATGCAATCGACCGTCCTGCTCGAAATGAAATTTCATTTCATTGAGCAGGATCGTAGTCCCCGCCTTTGTGTTGGGCGCAAAGGCTTCGGAGGCCTTGAGCAGCACCTTCGGATCCTGCGACAGAGCGGGAGCACTCCAGGGGTCATCGGCACCCAAGGTCGCCTTACCCAGGCCAAGCAAAATGAACACGAAAAGGGTCAGCTGCGACAAAAATGGTCGGTTGCGCATGGCTGGATTGCTCAGCCCAGGATCTGGCTACTGCCAACGGACGGCCAACGGCGCATGTTAGCACTCCCGATAGCCCGCGCATGTTTCTTCGCGACAAATATCCGACTTAGATTCGGTCGTTGCCCGGCGTGCTTGTGGCATCCTCGAACCCCAGTAAGCCGTCCTTCCGGGCCGCCCGCAACACTGTCCCGACCCCTAGCCTCATCTCGCGCGCGATCGCCTTCCAGCCGTGCCCCTGTGCACGCAGGGAGGCTATCCTCGAGCGATCCACAATCACCGTTGGGCGCCCGAGGCGCTTGCCCTTGGACCGAGCGTTCCGAAGCCCTGCCCTCACGCGCTCTTGGATGAGTGCCCTCTCAAACTCTGCCATAGCCCCGATGATTTGAAACATGAGGCGGCTGGCTGGGGTGCTGAGGTCCAGGTTGTCACGCAGGCTGACGAACGCTACGCCAAGAGCTTCGAGTTCCGCCAGGGCGTTGACCAGGTGACGCAGGGAGCGGCCGAATCTGTCCAGCTTCCAAACGAGCAGGACATCGAACTTCCGGGTGCATGCGTCGGCCATCAGGCGATTTAGGGCAGGCCGAGAGTCCTTCGAGCCGGAAACACCTTGATCGATATACTCGCCGGCAATCTTCCAGCCGCGGTGCTCGGCGTACTCCCGCAGTTCGCGCATCTGGAGTTCAGGATCTTGGTTGTGGTTGAGCGTGGACACGCGCCCGTAGAGCGCGACCCGAGAAGGCTGCGATAGACTTTCTTTAGCCATGTTGCCTCCATCTAGGCGACCTTGGTTAGCGCCGTGTCGGTGTTGCTGCACTGGCATGGCGCGCTTCTACAGTCGTTCTCCGTTACCTGGCTCGCCGTTTTTCAGCGTCATAGAGCCGTTTGAGTCCCTGCCGTATAACCTGTGACGGCTTGAGATAAAGCCGCTCGGAGAGCCAATCGAGCATCTGCCGATCCTGCTCCGAAGGCCGGAACATCACGGGCTGCTCCCATGCTCTTTTCGGCTTCGATCCTTTTTGGCTCTCCTGTGGCATCCACAGACCGCTCATTCCAATCCGGCAGGAGTATATCCACGATATACGTTACTTGTCAACAGTGGCCTTCGCCGATGTCGCGGAATCTCCGTTTAGCAATCTCGCACTTGATGACCGGCCTTGGCTACTCTTCGTTCGATCGTAGCTTCCAGACAATCTGGCGCAACATACCCAGCCAAATTTTGGCATCGCCGGCTTGCATGTGAAGGCGCCGGACCAGCCGGCGTACCTTTTCGTGGGTGGATGCCGCGGTACGCGGCCTTACATAGCCGCTGGCGTTCAGGGCGTCAAAGAGCATCGCGGTGATTCGCTCCACTTCACCGGCAGTCGCTACTTGCGCTTTCTCAGCCGTGCGTGGTGTCCTGCTGGCCTCGCGCACCAGCTCGTAGAGGCAGACCGCTACCGCCTGCCCCAGGTTCATCGAGCTATGCTCTTCACGAGTTGGGATGCGCAGTAGCCAATGACAGTAGCTGAGGTCGCGGTTCGAGAGGCCGCGTTTCTCGGAGCCAAACAAAAGGGCGATCCGGCTCGATGCGAGTTGCCTGCGAATGAGCCGCGCGCCATGCTCCAGCCGTCTGAGCGGGTGCTGTAATTCTCGGTGGTGGACTGCCGTGGTTCCAACCACCAACGCACAGTCAGCCACGGCTTCGGCGACGCTCTTGTACTCCTCCGCGCCCGCCAGCAGGGCTGAAGCTCCAGCGGCGGAGCGTGCTTCGCGAAAAGCTACGTGGTACGGATTCACCACTCGCAACCGGAGAAACCCGAAATTGCTCATGGCCCGAGCCGCCGCTCCGATGTTGAGAGGATTGCGGGTTGCCACCAGGACAACGTACAAACCGTCGAGTTCAGACGGAACAGGCAAGGCTGGTTATTCTACGACGCTTGCTGCACGCAGCAGACCATGAGTTGGATCACTGCCAGTCCGCGTTGATCCGCTGCAGCACCATGCGAGCCAGAGCGATTGAGTCACTGATCGTGGCCACGACTTTGGGAGAGTGGGTGATCGGCTCACCTCGGAGGCGTATTGCGCGGGAATCACGACTTGGACACAGAAGCCTCAGTACGCCGTTACACGAGTGGCGGACCAGATTTCGTCCTGTTCGCCACCCCGATCGCCGGAGAACCACAGTTCCTCTCCGTTTGGCGTCCATGCGAGCCCTTTGAGGGCACCCCACTCGTCCGTCACGCGTGTCACCTTGCCTTGGCGATCCACCCAAGCGACGTAGCCCCGATCGTCGCCGGCGATAGGGTGATCGAGGAAGCCAATAGCGTCCCCATTGGGCGAGAATCGCATGTGGTCGACCCAACCGGCGGTGCGGTAAATCACATGTCCTAGCGGATACTCCAGCGTCTGCTGGCTGCCGCCGCATCGCACCACTGCCACTTCCTTTCCGCCGGCATCAATGTCGGCCGCGCAAACGTCTTCGAGGAGCGGTCGCGGAGTGCCGCCGGAAAGCGCGGTGCGCGCCAGTGTGCCGGTCATATTCCACCAGTAACGGCTGTGCCATCCGAGCAAGATGAGCATATCGCCGGCCTGCGAGATGCCGGTGACATCGGCGGGCGGTAGTGTCAGGCTGCGAGATTCGATACTGTCGATCCGAGTCGTGAATAGTTCAAAGGGCTTACCTCGCCAGGCCGCGCCGTAAACTACGTTCTGTCCGTCAGGAGTGAAACGTGCCGAGCTGATCATCCCCGGTCCAGAGACAAGCTGACGAAAGCTTGGAACGCTTGGGCGGGCTAATCTGAGCCCGACAGCGAATGCGGCGGCCAGAACCGCCACGGCAATAACCGCGGCAGCGATCCAGGGATGCCGGTTTGGCCTCGCGATCGCCTGAACGGCCGCCGATGCGCCACTGGGGCCAGACAAGGCTTCAATGGCGAAGGCCAAATCGCTCGCGGACTGAAACCTCCGCTCGGGGCTCTTCTCCAAGCACCGGCGGATGATCCGGTCTATCCCAGGCGAAATCGCCACGCTGGATTCGGAAAGCTCGGGCGGATCTTCCTTCAAGATGGCACTCATCGTTTCGACCGCTGAGCCTCTTTGAAAAGCCCGCTTGCCTGAAACCATCTCGTACAGCACAGCACCGAAGCTGAAAATGTCGGTACGGTGATCCACGCGCTCCCCGCGCACCTGCTCCGGCGACATGTACCCGACCGTTCCCATGACCATTCCCGGTGTGGTACCCGTAATGCCGACAGTCTCCAGCGTCCCGGCTGCTGACGCTGTGGCCTGCGGTGCCTTGGCAAGTCCGAAATCGAGGATCTTTACCCCACCTGTCTTGACGATGAAAATATTTTCCGGCTTAAGGTCACGATGAATGACACCTTTGGCATGTGCGGCAGCCAAACCATTTGCGATCTGCGCCGCATACTCTGTCGCGCGACGTATCGATACCGGCCCCACCTCGAGTTTCTGCCGCAGCGTCTCTCCTTCCAGCAGTTCAGATACGAGGTAGCGGGTTGCACCCTGCTCTCCGACGTCGAAGATACCCAGGATGTTGGGGTGGTTGAGGGCGGCGATGGTGCGTGCCTCCTGCTCGAATCGCAGTAAACGGTCGGCGTCGTTAGCGAGGGATTCGGGGAGGACCTTGATCGCTACATCGCGACCGAGTCGGATATCCCT